>Ga0182030_10019958_pt1 | contig 12701 bp, 11 predicted proteins | sample 812S3MmetaG_FD_121299 | JGI IMG/M metagenome (GOLD analysis project Ga0182030, IMG submission 121299) | Permafrost microbial communities from Stordalen Mire, Sweden - 812S3M metaG (Illumina Assembly) | ecosystem: Environmental > Terrestrial > Soil > Wetlands > Permafrost | place: Sweden... | reverse complement strand
TGTTCTCTGTTTTGGCTGCCCGATCGAGAAGTAATTCGATTTAGACCGGCATAAGTCGTCCCCGGTTCCGTTCTACCGTGCCCGGCCCGGTCGCAGTATGGGGCACGGGCTCGGTAGTCGACGCCGCAGCGGCGCCGCCCCAGTTGACGTATTGTCGCCAAACTGCATAATTTGCAGACCTGCCCAATGCAATCAATCATCCGGAGAATTCGGAGTGATTATGCCGCCACTTCCACATAATCGACAGAAGTGCGCGGTTCCGGGATCGCCTCACCTACTTCGCGCATGGCCTCAAAATGCGCAACCAGGGCATCTTGAAAGTTCCGGCGCGTCTCTTCTTCGCTGTCGCCAACGGCGGCGCATCCCAAAACGTCCGGCGAATAGGCGGAGAAGCCCGTGCCTGTCTGTTCGATGACTATCGGATACCGTCTCGCGATCATTTCAGCCCTGCCTTTCTGAGTATAACGTTTAGGGTGCCTGGTGCGAGCTCCTTCCCGTCGTTACCGGGCACTGTAATCGTGCGGCCGTGGCACTAGCTACGACGTTCGTGGACACTGGGGCAGTGCGCGCCACTGTTCCCGCGACGCTCCTTACGACGCTCGGCACCCTGACGCTGACCGCGGCCAACCCGGGCTCGGTTTCCTCCAACGCCTTGGCCTTTGCCGTCGCCAAACCTGCTCCGATTCTCACGAGCAGTGGAGTAGTGAACGGTGCAACCGCGCAGAGCGGAGCTATCGCGCCGGGAGAACTGTTGGCGATTTACGGACAGTATCCCGGGCCTGCCGTGCCCGTGAATACCCAGCTCGATGCATCCGGTGACGTCGTCAGTCAGCTTGGCGGCATCCGTGTGCTGTTCGATGGCGTGGCCGCACCCGTGCTCTATGCCTCCGCCACACAAGTGAATGCGGTGGCGCCGTTCGGCCTGGCGGGCAAGACTTCCACCAGCGTGCAAGTCGAGTTTCAGGGCGCAGCGTCGTCGGGCGTGGTAATCAGCGTAAGTCCCGCGGCCCCCGGCATTTTCGCCGCGGACGCGTCGGGGCACGGACAGGGCGCCATTATCAACCAGGATGGATCTTTGAATTCCACCGCCAACCCGGCAGCCGCGGGTTCCATCGTCGCATTCTGGGCGACCGGCGCTGGTATCACGAATCCCGCCAGCGGCGATGGCACAATCTATACGGGTATCGGCGCAGTCCCGGCACTGGCGGTCACTGCGCAGATTGGCGGACAGCCGGCGGAGGTTCTGTACGCAGGTGCGGCCCCGGGCATGGTGTCCGGCGTGGTGCAAGTCAATTTGCGGGTTCCCGCCGGCGTGAGTCCTGGCGCGGCTCCGGTGATGCTTCAAGTGGGGCCTAGCGCCACTCAGCAAGGTCTCACGGTTGCTGTGCGGTGAGCCACCAAACTTTCCGCTGGATCAACTGGGGTCAGCGAGACACTGATGTGTCAACACCACGGCGGCATTCCACAGTCTCATTGTGCGTACGCCCCGATTCTCTCATTTGCGTCCCGCCGATGGCGAACTGGCGGGATCGCCCAAGAACCACACGCCAGACGGCGGTACCCGATATTACTGGTGATAACAGCCCCATCGCACCAGCAAAGAGCCATGGAATTCCCTTGGCCGACGTGCCGATGGTCGGCTCCGGGGCGAGTCATGCGCCACTCGGAAAGAGCTCGGGATCGATCCTGTCGATGATTAGTACCAGGAAACGCCATCTCGTGCTTTGGCCGAACGACGATCCCGAATCTGGTCTCTGAGCCCCAGCCGAGTCGCCCAGGGCCTACAAACACTTAAGGCCCGCGTGGGCGGCGATCGCATCGCCGCAACTAACCCCCCACTAGGCCGATCGGCAGCTGGCAACGTCTGCCAGCCAGCGTCAACACAAGCAGAGCTTACCTCGCGGCCACGATCCCCAAGTCAGCCTCCACCCCGACCGCCTATTCATGCCTCAGCGCCACCATCGGGTCCACCCGCGTGGCGCGCTGGGCCGGAATCCAGCAAGCCAGGATCGCCACCAGAGTCAGGATCGACGGCACCAGCACGAACGTGATCGCGTCGCGAGAGTTGCCGAGAAACAGCATACTCTCTACGGCGCGCGAGCTAATCAGCGCCACCGCCAACCCGACCACCACCCCGACTGCCACCAGCCGAATGCCTTCGCGGAGCAGCATCAACTGAATGTCGGTAGCGGTGGCGCCCAACGCCATCCGTATGCCGAACTCGCTGACCCGATGCGATACCAGGTAAGAAACCACGCCGTAGATTCCGATGGTGGCGAGCAGCAGCGCGAGCATCCCGAAAACCGCCAGCAGGCCGGCCGAGAGGCGTTGCGCCCACAACGATTGGCTGATGGTGCCGTCCACCGTTTCGGCTTGCAACAGCAGATTGCGGTCCAGCGCCTGCACTTCGCTCCGTACCGAGGCGAGCACGGGCCCCGGGTCGCCGGCAGTGCGAATCGTGAGTACCGGCGTGGGAAGTAATATTGCTCGGTCGAGAAGTAGACGAACGGCCGCGGCTTCTCGCCGATGGCCTGGTAGTTGGCCGTCCGCGCCACGCCGATGACCTCCGTATCGGTGGTCTCGCCGAAGAATCGGGCACGCCGATGTGGTAACACCGCTTGCGGGAGAGTTGATTGTCCAATGGGCCCGGATCTGTAAACACTTCGCCGTCTTGCGGGATCTTTCGGTCCGACAGGCCTGGGACTGGCTTTCCAGTGATATATTCCTATCGCTTGCGATAATCGAGATGTTCAGCAAGATGGCGCGAACCAGGCTGCGCGGCATACGGGTTGCAAGCAAGCAGGAGTTGATTGACCGCATCCACCTTTATTTGGCTGGAGATCAATGCCGACCCCGTGATCTTTCGTTGGAAGTACAAAATGGACGACCCTGCTATTGGCTAACTACCAACAGAACGATCGTCTAGGGCCTCTTCAGCGACATGTTCCACGCGGAACGGCCTACCGCCGACTTTCGCGAAGAGGGCCACCACTTCAAGTGGGCTCAGCGCTTCCCTTTTCCACCGGTGGACGCTTCTCCGGCAGCGCAAGCTGGGCCTTTCATGGATCGCCGCTAGAGGCCGTCGCCGAAATCATAGCTGATTCGGGAATATAATGAGATGCATTCTCGGGTTAGCGTCTTGATCGGGGATTTGGGATTGGCCCCGCCGGCTGTGTCTCGAAGTACTCTCCCTCAATACGCTGGGCTCTGGTCGGGGGACGAACGAATGCGCGACATAGCCCGCGGATACGGCGGATAAAAGCCCGAGCATCATAGGTGGTGAAGGCGTGATGGCAACGAAGAAAATCAGGATTCTCACGGTGGACGATCACCCCATTCTGCGCTCGGGGATTGCTGCGGAGCTTTTGGCCGAGGAGGACATCGAATTGGTGGGCGAGGCAAGCAACGGCATAGAGGCCATCGCATCCTTCCGGGCGCTTCGCCCTGACGTCACGTTGATGGATTTGCAGATGCCGCTGATGAACGGCCTGGACGCGATTGTCGCGATACGCAGTGAGTTTCCGGATGCTCGTCTTGTCGTGCTCACCACCTATCAAGGGGACGTTCAAGCGCTCCGGGCTCTCAAAGCGGGCGCCATGGGATATCTGCTGAAAAATATGCTGAGGGCCGAGTTGGTGGACACAATTCGGACCGTGTTCGCGGGCAACCGGCGAATTCCGAAGGAGATTGCCGCTGTACTGGCTGAACATGTCACCGACGATGCCCTTTCCGAGCGTGAGATCGAGGTCCTGCGAAGCGTCGCGATGGGATCTTCCAACAAGATCATCGCGTCACACCTCGGGGTCTCTGAGGCCACCGTCAAATCGCATTTGAGGAATATTCTGTCAAAGCTTGGAGCGAACGACCGCACCCACGCCGTGACAATCGCAATCAAGAGAGGATTGATCGATGGATGAACATGTGGGTGACGGCTGCAGTGTCGGCCTCCGGCTTGCTCCACGCGATCGCCGTGTCGCGTACCGCCTCTATTCGTGATGGTACAGCCCGCCGAGGGCCGGATCCATCGGCCTGCTATTGTACATTCCGAACAGGCAGGCGTAGAAGTCGTCTCCCAAACATCCGAGCGTCCAGAGAGTACGCTCCCGGCCCAACCATCGCCACAACCACGCTGGATGCCATGGCGATTACGAGATGAAACTCCTCCGCTCTTGTAGTCCAGAGAACTCCGACTTCAATGACGCAGCAGAGTGATGCCACGTAGGGCGTAAGAAACCCCAGACACAACGCCCCGGCCGGAACCGCAACCAGGAGGAACGTCCACCAGGATGTCACCAGCGCCCAGTGCGCGGTCCCGTCAACCAGGAGCACTGCCGCCACCGAGACGCGCAACAAGATTAGGCCAATGCCTGGCATTCCCGTCGGGAATAGGGAGAACAATCGTTGCACACTCACGAACTTATCGGTTCGCAGTCGCTGGAGCAATCCCCAAAGCGGGCGAGTCACGAACTATACTTTCGGTGGAGCCCGCGGTCAGCCTTCCGGGCCATCCAGGATGCGACCGTTTTGGGGATTCCACACCCATCCCCGGTACGATACTCTGGTTCCAATTCCCGGTTGCAGGCGAAAATGTGCTTGACGGCGCATCGGCGGACGGCGAGACCCACATTGCTTTGTGGGCTTCTCCTTCTGTGCGCGCCCCTCTTCGGGATCGATCGCGATCGCAGAATCGATCAGCTTCATCACACGAGTTGGACATTAAAAGACGGTGCCCCTGGTGAGGTCCGTGCCTTGGCGCAGACAACCGACGGATACTTATGGCTGGGGACGGAGAACGGACTATTTCGATTCGACGGTCTCCATTTCGAGCTATACAAGCCTCCATCGGGTCAGCTATTTCCGCAGCGTAGCGTCATCTCTCTGTTGGCCGTCCCGGATGGAGGCCTGTGGGTAGGGTTTTGGGCCGGAGGAATCAGCTTCCTCAAAGACGGAACGGTCAAGACCTATGGCGTGCAAGACGGCTTACCTTCCAGTCCGATCTTCGCATTCGTCAGGGATCGGCGGGGTGTGACTTGGATTGCGGGAAATAGCGGCATAGCCCGGTTGGTAGGATCGCGCTGGCAAGAAATCGGAGTGGATTGGAATTTATCCGGCAGGGCCTTCTCGATCTTCGAGGACCGTAATGGAACGTTGTGGGTAGGTACCGTCGATAAGGTGCTCTTTCTCCCCGAAGGGGCGCGGAAGTTCCAGATCGCCGCGGACCACCTGAAGTACGTGTTGAAACTGGGTGAGGCATCCGATGGCGTCGTCTGGATGGCAGAGACCAGACGTTCGGTGCGGCCGGTTCCGCTGGAGGGGAAAACCCCAGATATTCCGGCGTCAGAGATTCAGGTAGGCGCGCAGGCATTCCTGTTCGATAGCCAAGGGAGTCTGTGGGTAGCCAGCCTGGGCGACGGAATGCGCCGCATACCCAGCCCCGAACTCCTGAACGGACGGAAGATCGATAGGCTGAGCCCGGCGGCTGAGATCTTTACGCAGAAGCACGGCCTGACAAGCGACTACGTGTACAGCGTCTTGCAGGACCGCGAGGGAAACATATGGACCGGCACTACTGGGGGATTGGATCGCTTTCGGCAGAGTCCGCTAGTCCCGGTCCCCGTGATTCCTGACCTTCCGTTCAGAGGGCTGGTGGCAGCCGACTTCGGGGGGGTATGGGCGGCCATCGAAACCCGGCCCCTCATGCGCATCCGCGATGGAAATATTACAACTCCTGTACCGCGGCTGTCAGACGCTATTTACATGTATCGCGGTCCAGATGGCGTCATCTGGATCGCCAACTATCTGCAGATCTTGCGACTGGCGAGTAGTCGAACGAAACCAGGGGGACTATCGGGGTCGAACCGTAACGATTTTGTCGCAAGTGTCCCGGGCGTGACGGTGACTGGGCCCATGAGCGCCGGCGAGGGTCTGGAATTGCGTCCAATGCCCAGGCATTACGTCAAGGATATTGAGGCGCAAACACAAATAAACGCAATGGCCGAAGATCGTTTCGGCCGGCCGTGGTTTTCGATTGGAGGAAAGGGAGTCTTCCGCTTAGACGGTCTCGAATTGAAAGGTCTGGAAGACTTTGGCGGACCAAAGCGACCTGCCTCTTCTGCGTTCACCGCTCCGGACGGACGCATATGGTTTGGATTTGCGGACAGTACCGTTGCCCTGCTGGATGACGATAAGGTCCAGACGTTCGCGCGCGAGAACGGACCGGGGGTTGGCGAGGTTATGTCCTTTGGAAGCGTGGATCAGAACGTCTGGATCGGGGGCGAGGATGGGCTGGCTCTCTTTAACGGTGGCCATTTCAGGCCGCTGGTTGGCGCGGACGGGAATCCATTCGGTGGCGTTTCGGGTATTGTTGCGGTGCCGGGCGACGGGTTATGGATTAGTGAACGCCGTGGGGTGATCCACATCCCGGAAATAGAGATCCAAGCGTTTCAAAAGACGTTCCAGCACCAGGCGGCGTTTGAGACGTATGGCTTGTTGGATGGCTTGCCTGCGGAAATTCCGAGAACCCATGTGTTGCCAACGGCTGTTCGGGCGACGGATGGCACAATCTGGTTCGCGACTTCACAGGGACTTGTCTGGGTGAATCCCAGACGACTTTCGAAGAACGCGCTACCGCCGCCTGTTTCCATTGAAACGATCGCCGCCCAAGGCAGGATCTATGGTGCTTTGAAAGCGTTAACATTGCCCGCTCGCACCAAGGACCTTCAGATTGTCTATACCGCTCTCAGCTTGACCATACCCGAACGAATTCGCTTTCGCTATAGGCTTGAAGGACAGGACCAGGGTTGGCGGGATGTCGGCGACAGGCGCGTGGCTATCTACACGAACCTCGGTCCAGGAACATACCGGTTCCGCGTGATCGCCTGTAACAACGATGGTGTGTGGAATGAAACTGGCGCGGCGTTGGACTTCACCATCGCGCCCACCTTTTACCAGACATGGTGGTTCAAAGCGCTGTGCGGGATGGCTGCCGCGGGCGCCTTGTGGCTTGTCTATCTTCTCCGGGTGAATCAGGTCACCCTGCAATTTCAATTGCGTCTTGACGACCGGTTGGCGGAACGGGAGCGAATCGCCCGCGAACTGCATGACACGCTGTTACAGGGTGTTCAAGGCTTGATGTTGCATTTCGACGCGGCCATGAAGCAACTTTCTCCTCACGGATCAGCGCGTCCAATGATGGAGAAGGCGCTGCACATTGCCGACCGGGTGCTGCTCGAAGGCCGTGAACGGGTTCGCGGCCTGCGTTCGGAAGCAATGCCACTCCAGGAACTGTCGATGTTATTGGCCCGCTGCGGTGAAGAACTGGCGGAGGGCAGCGCGACAACATTCAAGTTGGCTGTGGTCGGCTCCTCCCGGGCTCTCGATCCCATAGTGCTCGATGAGATGTACCGAATCGGACGGGAAGCGCTTCTGAATGCGTTCCGGCATTCCATGGCTTCGAGAATCGAAATCGAGATCACCTACGATCGCGCCGGCCTCCAACTCAGAATTCGCGATGACGGACGCGGTATCGATCAGGAGACGCTCGAAAGTGGAATGCCCGGTCACTGGGGATTGTCGGGGATGAGAGAGCGGGCACAGAAACTGGGGGGCCAGCTCGGCTTTTGGAGCCGGCCTGGGGCCGGAACAGAAGTTGAATTAACAATCCCCGCCCGGCTCGCATATGCGCGTCGTCTGCTGCCTTCGCGATCGTATTGGCTCAAACGCATTGTAGCCCGACGCCGTAATAAGTGACTTGGCCAGTCGGAAGCGATCTGCTCCACAGGCCTGCTGGGCCGCCCCCGGGAATTCGTGCCTGGGCCCCTGCAGACGTAGAATTGCCTACTACTATCGGATGAGTGGGACTTGGCCGCTGAAGTTATCGGAAAACCATCCCATCGTGCGATGTTTCATTCTACGGCAAGCGATATTGTGAGGGCAGGTCATATCTTAGGGCTCGTTAGGAAATAACAGTGCCAGCTTGCGGCGACCGCTCCCTTTGGTCGCGGCTCAGTATCGGGATTCAGCGTTTCCGAGCCGTGACCAAAGGGAGCGGTTATTCCTTAACGAGCACTTAGGCGCCTGAGCGACGTCTGAGTCTTCGAGTGGGGATGCATGGATCCGGCTCCGCATTCTGACCCGAGAATCAAATCAATGAGCCGCCGGGCAAGCCGAATCTGAAAAGGATAACGCTATGACAGTTCCACATCTGATTGGGGAGAGTCCGAGCTTTCAGGCCACGCTCGACGAAATCAACATGGTTGCGCCGGTGGACTGTGGGGTACTGCTACGAGGTGAAACGGGCACGGGGAAGGAAGTAGTCGCGCGGGCAATTCACGATGGCAGTCGGCGCCGCCATAACCAGTTTGTGGCCCTCAACTGCGCCGCAATACCAGACGGCCTGATCGAGAGCGAACTCTTTGGGCACGATCGGGGCGCTTTCACTGGAGCCGTCACCCAGACCATGGGACGCTTTCAAATCGCGCACCGCGGCACATTGTTCCTCGATGAAATTGCAGACCTTCCCCTGGAACTCCAACCGAAACTGCTCCGTGTTCTGCAGGAACGTCAGTTGGAAAGGCTGGGCGGCCGTCAAACGATTCAAGTCGACGTGCGGATCATTGCGGCCACGAACCAGGATCTCTGGAGCCTGGTGCAAGAGGGGAAATTTCGCGCCGATCTCTATTACCGGCTAAATGTCTTCCCGATCCTGTTAGCGCCTCTGCGGGAGAGGGTAGCCGATATTCCCCTCTTTGTGGAGCACTTCGTTAAACAGTTCGCCGCCCGCGATGGCAAGGTCATCGATTACATCCCAGATGAAGTGATGGAGGCGTTGAAATGCTACGATTGGCCGGGCAATGTCAGGGAGTTGCAGAATTGCATCGAGCGAGCCGTAATCATGACGACGGGACGCGCTCTCTACCTTCCTGCCATTTCGCGACAGCGTGTGAGCCGGCGCGACGCGGCGCCGGCAACCCAGACGTTAGCTGAGACAGAGCGTGACTATATCGTGCGCGTGCTTGACGAGGTTGACTGGAGAGTCGCGGGACCACATGGCGCTGCCGTGCGCCTCGGCCTGCCACGCACCACCCTAATCTCTCGTATGCACAAACTGGGGATTGCTCGACCAACCGCGAGACACTCTATGATGGGTCTCCGGAACGCGGCGGCAGACAAGTGCACGGGGCCGTACACAACTCCGGATATCGATGTTGGAGAGAGCGCGCGAGGCGGCCTCGCCGCGGTTCTTGCCAGGGCCGTGACCGGCTAAGGGCTTGTCATGAAATAACCGCTCCTTTGGTCGCGGCTCCGAAGCGTTCGGTGTCGCTGCTGAGCCGCGACCACAGGGAGCGGTTTCCGCAAACTGGCACTGTTATTTCTTGACGAGTCCTAACGCTGCCGGTCATAGTACGCAAACCGGGATCGAGACGAATTTCTATAGCGTCATCAATATCACGAAGGCTCCGGGCCCCGTTATTCGGGAGCAACGAATGCGGATTGCACCAGACCTGCATCGCCAACCCTCTCTGCGGGAGCACCGGAACGGGAATTTGCAGCCCCCAGTCAACGCGGGTTGAATTTCAGTCTTGAGTCTTAAATGGTTCCCTTGCGGGGCCGCCCGGCGGCGTCAACAAGCGCCACCGGATCAACCGTTTCGGGATCCAAGGAAAAGACCGGGATCGAACATGAGGTAACCAGTGACAGAGACAAGCAGAATTGGCCCGCACAAACCGTTGCGGGATGCCACCGCCGTTGGCTGGCTTTGTGCTTCGATCGTCCATGACTTTCGCAACCCCGTGAGCGCGATACACGCAGCGGCGGAAATGCTCCAGGGCATCGAACACGCTCCAACCATAGTGAAGCGGCTTGCGGTCAATATTCACCGCGCAACCTGCCGTATGCGTGACATGCTGGCCGAATTCACCAGCCTGGGACACGAAAATATGACACCAACTGAGGACTGCAATCTCCGTGACCTGATCGTCGCGGCAACACAGGCGGCATTGGCGGAAGTCGAAAGCCACAATGTCCGGATCCGAATTGACGTGTCCAGTGAAATCGAGCTGCCGATGGTGCGCCAGCGCATGGAGCGCGTGTTCGTCAACCTGCTCACGAACTCTCTTGAGGCGATGCCGTCCGGAGGGGAAGTCCGGATCGCGGCAAGAGGAGCGACTGGTTGCATTCTGGTTGAAGTTGAAGACACGGGTTCCGGAATACCGCCCGCGATTCGGGACCGGTTGTTTGAACCATTTGTCACGGCAGGAAAGGAGGACGGGCTGGGCCTCGGACTGGCGCTCTCGCGAAGGACGGTACGCGACCATGGCGGCGACCTCTGGACTGAACCGGCCTCGGGCGCTCGTTTTGTTCTCCGCCTTCGAGACGGGTAACACAAGAACTGCGGCGGTGAATCCCGGTGGTATTCAAAGCGAAACGTTGCATTAGGTTGCGGCCGAGATTCTGGCCTAATCGAAGCAACTGACAGCCTAGCGGGAGTTTACTAAGATGACTGCCAGAGACAGGGGCAAGCGCCTGTTGATGCTGGGCATCGCCTGGACCTCCCCCGGAATTCGTGCCAGGACCCTTACAGGCGGAGACCCGCCTGCCACTATCGGATAAGTGGGAATTAGCCGCTATGGTTAGTAGAAAATCATCCTATCGGACGATGTTTCGTTTTGCGGCAAGCGATATCGTTAGGGCAGGTCAGATCCTTAAAAGGCGCCTTACTGTGCCCCAAGAATCAAATCGATGGGCACCGGGCAAACCGAATCTGCGCTTGCCGGCCGAAAGTCGAGGTCCGGCGTGATATCGCGGCCGGCAGTGAGAAGCATGAAGCTATGGCAGTTCCGCATCTGATTGGGGAGCGTCCTGCTTCAGAGTGAATTGACGGGGTCACTCCCGGGAGATGGCGGCGGATGGACGACTCAAGGCCGCGGTAGTCCGGCAGTTCAGGCGGACGGATCGGGCCGGAAGGTTTGTGCCGGTCGGTGCTACTTAATGGAGAACCGGAGCACGCCACTGGCCGGGAGTCCATCTGTCCTGTCTTAAGCCTAATGAATGAGTGAAGAGAAAACGATGACTAATACTTATATGAATGCGCATACTAAGACGATCGACGTGAACGGCACGTCCTTCGTGTATCGAGAGATAGGCGAAGGAAGCGGCACCCCGATCGTCCTCCTCCACCACCTAACAGCTGTTCTCGATGATTGGGACCCGAAAACGATAGACGGCTTGGCCAAGAACCGCCGTGTCATAATCTTCGATAATCGTGGAGTTGGCGGCTCCAAGGGAACAACGCCGGACAACGTCGATGATATGGCGACGGATGCTGTGGCCTTTGTCCGGGCTCTAGGGCTCACGAAGATCGACCTGTTGGGCTTCTCACTGGGTGGTTTTATCGCTCAAGTCATTGCGCAGAAGCACCCCGCTCTCGTGCGTCGACTCATCCTGGCGGGCACTTCGGCCGCCGGCGGAGAAGGGCTCAGCAACGTGGGCGCTGTGTTGCAGAACGCCATCGCTTGGGCGGCTGCCGGGAACAAGCACCCTAAGCAGTCCTTGTTTTTCACGCAGTCCGAAAGCGGCCAGAAGGCGGCCGCAGAGTTTCTCCAGCGTCTCAGCGCTCGTCAACAGGACCGCGACCTGCCTGTAACACAAGAGACCGTCGTTGCTCAGGTGACCGCCATCGCCAAGTGGGGCCTGGCGCCGAAGCCGGCGACGTTGGATAGCATCCAGCATCCGGTGTTGGTGGCTAACGGCGACACCGATGTGATTGTGCCATCGAGCAATTCGGTAGAGTTAGCGCGGAAGTTACCGCACGCCGCACTGAGCATCTTTCCCGATGCTGGACACGGGGCAATCTTCCAGTACGGCAGCGCATTTCTGGACCAGGCCTTGCTATTTCTACAGAACTGACCGGATACGGCAATGCCGGCTCAGGAGCAAGCGATCGCAGACCGCCAGATTGGGGCCCGGGGAGCAGATGCCAAGTATCGCGGCACGGCACCGGCATTCGGGTCGCCCCCCAGGAATCCCATCCGAAGTAGACGGATCGATTCAAAAACAGGCGTAAGGTCATCATTCGATCGATCGGGAGAATCCAGCCGCAGCATCTCGATGAATTGAAAACTCAGGCGAGCGGCAATAGTGCAGATCTCATCGTGAACCTGGAAGACGTCACACTCGTGGCGGTCCAAACGGTTCGGTTTTGGGGGGCTTGCCAGCGAGGCGGCATCAGACTTCGGAACTGTCCGCTTTACATCCAAGAGTGGATACTCCGCAGCGCAAATACGTAGTTCAAACAACTCAACTTAACAGAGGAGAAACGAAATGGTAGATTCTAAGGTTTTCAGAACAGTTCTGGCGGTCGGCGCCTCTCTCATGGCAACCGGCTTGTCGGCGAGTGCCCAATCCGGCGCCGCTCAGGAGGTCAAGACCGTGGTACTGGTCCACGGAGCTTGGGCAAATAGCTCGAGTTGGTCAAAAGTGATTCCTCTTCTCGAGGCAAAAGGGCTTCATGTGGTTGCCGTTCAGCTTCCCCTCACCTCGTTGGCCGATGATGTTGCCGTAGTGAAACGAGCGCTCGCCTTGGAGGATGGGCCCATCCTTCTGGCCGGTCACTCCTACGGCGGAGCAGTGATCACGGAGGCCGGCAACGATCCCAAGGTCGCGGGTTTGGTTTACATTGCCGCGGTCGCTCCCGATCAGGG
>Ga0182030_10019957_pt1 | contig 12702 bp, 14 predicted proteins | sample 812S3MmetaG_FD_121299 | JGI IMG/M metagenome (GOLD analysis project Ga0182030, IMG submission 121299) | Permafrost microbial communities from Stordalen Mire, Sweden - 812S3M metaG (Illumina Assembly) | ecosystem: Environmental > Terrestrial > Soil > Wetlands > Permafrost | place: Sweden... | reverse complement strand
TGCAGCAGTGCGGCGATCTCGCCGTTGACCGCCGCGACCGCGCCGCGCACGTCGTAACCGTCGAGCAGCGCGCCGCCGTCGCGCAAGTCGACGGCTTCGTTGCTGCCGCGCGAAGCGCCGGCCGGTGCGACGCCGCGGCCTTGCGCGCCGCCGGCCAGCGTCACGTCGGCCTCAACCGTCGGCCGGCCGCGCGAATCCCAAATGCGCCGCGCGAGGACGTTCGTAATCGCCGTCTTCATACTGCCGTTGCGTACCACGCGCCGGCAAACGCGTCGAGCGATGCAAACGGTTGCACCAGCGCCCGGCGCGCGAAGACGCGCACGTGCTCGCGCGCGCTTTCGCTGAGATACTCCGCCGGCGACTTGCCGTCGACGCGGGCCAGGAACAGCCCGGCCAACAGCGGGATCGCGCGTGCTTCGAGATCGCGCACCGGCTCCCAGTTGATCCCCACCCGATACGCTTCGAGCAGCGCGTGAAACGCGCCGTGATAGCGGCGGGCGTCGGCCGGCCGGGCTGCGGCCTTGAGCAGCAGATGGTTGAGACAGAACGTCAGGTCGAACGCCGGATCGCCATAGTTCGCGCATTCGGCATCGAGCAGTACGATGCCACACGGCCCGCCGGCGAGGATGTTCTTCGGCGAGACGTCGCCGTGCACGAGCGTGAGGCGGGTCGCATCGGTCGTCGTGACGATCGCTTCGAGCTTCGGCGCCAGATCGCGGTGCACGCGGGCCGTTTCGCGCAGATACGGATCGAGCCGCAGTTCGATGAACGCCTCCGCATTGGCGAAGCGCCGCGCGAGCGCGTCGTCGCCGGCACAGGCCGCATGGATCGCCACGAGCGCCGCGCCGGTCACGCGCGCGGCTTCGTCGTCGACGTGCCCTTCGAGCAATTGACGCTTCCAGACTGGAAACGTGCCTGCGTCGAGGAAGCTCATCGCGAACGCGTGCGCTTGCGGGTCGGCTCCGAGTACCTCCGGCGCGATTCCCGGCCGAATCGAGCCCGCGACCTCGAGCCAGGCGACTTCGGCGTCGTTGCGCTCCACCGGCGCGTACCAGTCGGCGGCGACGTTGAGCTTCGGCAGCGCCTGCTTGAAGCAGAACGTGCCGCGCGCGGCATCGACGCGAACGATCAGTGACGAGACGCCGCCGGCCAGCATCGTGAGCACCGGCGTCTCGTCCGGCCCGATCAGCCCCATGCGCCGTAACGACGCGCACGTCGCAGCGGTCACAGTGTCAACCTAGACCGTCGCGACGATGTCGGCTGCTTTGATCGGCGTCTTCAAGACACCGTAGCGTTGCGCTGCTTCGAGCAGCGGCGTGATGTAAACCGGATCGAGCGTCTCCGCAAAGGTCGGCCGGCTGACCCGCGCGACGGTGGCGGCATCCAAGCCCGTGTATTTGACCAGCATCGCCGCCGTCTCCGCGGCGTGCGCATTCGCCCAGCGTGCCGTCGCCGCCATGCCCGTGACGAAGCGCCGGGCACTATCGCGAGATTGCGACACGAACGAGCTCGTCGCCGCGAAGACGCCGAGCATCACGTTGGGGGCGATCGCGGCGAAGGCATCGGCCAGCAGCTTGATCTCGTCGCGGCCCGCGGAGACGAACGGCTCGGCGATCATCGCCGCCGACACGCGCTGGCGCGCAAGTGCTTCCGCCATCACCGGAAACGGCATCTCGACGAATTGCACGGAATTGGGATCGCCGCCGGTCTTCTCGATCCACGCCTGTGCGGCGACGCTGGTTTCGGTGTTCAGCGTCGAGACGGCGATGCGCTTGCCGTTCAGCTCGGCGCCCGTTCGAAAGGTCGCGTCTTTGGCTTGGCACATGACCGTCGTCGGCCGCGCGGTCGCCGCGATGACGGCCGGAGCGAGTGCGAAGAGCGGCACGCCGCGCAAGCGCGCCTGCGCGACCGTCAACAGGCTGACGAAGCCCGAATCCAGCGTGTTGCCGAGAATGGCGGCCGCCATCGCACCGCCGCCGCCGGAGATCTTCGACGTCTCGACGCTCAGGCCGGCGCGTTGCAAGATACCAGCCTGCGTCCCGTAATACGCCTCCAGCGTCGCGTCGGTACCTAGCGTTCCGACCCGAATCGCCGCGAGCTCCGCACCGACGGACGGGACGCCACCGGCGACCGCTGCCGCAGCGATGCTGCCGCAAAAAGACCATCGCGAAATCATCATCTACTGCTGTACTCCTGCGTGGTTACGACGTTATCGAGTCGGCCGATGCCCGAAATCGCGGCGCTGACCCGATCGCCCGCGCGTAAGAAGAGTCCGCGCGCGGCGCCGACGCCGCCGGGCGTCCCGGTCGAGATGACATCGCCGGGGTCGAGCGTGATGCGCTCCGACGCATACGCGACCGTCGTCGGCACGTCGAAGACGAAGTCGTCGGTTCGGGCCGATTGCATCGTCTCGCCGTTTACGGTCAGTTGCAGTTCGACCGGCATGGGCAGATCTTCTTTGGGCACGATGCACGGCCCGATCGGACAGAATGAATCCGCTCCTTTGCCGCTGAGAAAATCGTGTGGAAACGGCACGTCCGTGCGCGCGAGTGCGGCTCGCGAGGTGATGTCGTTCATGATCGTATAGCCGAACACGTAGTCCATGGCATCGGCCGTGGTCACGCGACGCGCGGTGCGTCCGATCACGACCGCGAGCTCGATCTCCCAATCCATCTTTTCGGCCCAGTCCGGTACCACGATGGGTTCGCCGCTGCCGATGATCGCGTGCCGGGTCGGTAAGGTGACGAGGAATGGGCTGCCGGGCATGATGTCGGGCTGCTTCCCGCGCCGCACGTTCATCTCGCGCACGTGGCTGGCATAATTGGACCCCGCGATCAGCAGCTTGCCCGGATAACGCAGCGGGGTCGAGAGCGCGCCCGGCGCGAGCGGCGTGCGGTCGCGTCCCGTTGCGGCCGCGGCGCGAACCGGCGCTTCCCAGCGCGGCCAGCCGGCGATGATCTCGATCAGGCCGGTTTCGCCGTCAGGCGCATCCGGAATGCGTACCGCGTCGTCGCCGACCCAAGCCGCCGGGTGAAAGCCGGCGGCATCACGGAACGTGATCAGCCGCAAGGCTTCACTCACGCGTCGATCGCCTTCCCGTCCGGCGTGAAGCGATCGCCGAAGTCGAACATGTCCTCGTTCTGGAAGCCGGCTTCATAGAATTGCGGCTCCCACCAATTGCTATCGACGTCCTCGATATAGAACGAGTAGACGCCGTGGGCGTCGACCGCGTCGGTCACGCGCCGAATGCCGAATCGCTCTTGATGTTCGAGCGCCGACCGATGCGCTTCTTCAACCTCTTCGCGCGATCGGAGATCGAGGCCCCAATGGGTATTCACGCCCAACGGCTGCAGCGCATCGCCGACCTGCAGGCAGACGATGTGAAACTTCATCCCGCAGCGCACGGCCATGGAGCGGCGTCCGTGCTGCACGCATTCCAGCCCAAGAAACTCTTCGTAGAACGGGCGGCTCTTGTTGAAATCGCGGCACTCCATCGTCCCGTGCGACATGAACTGCGGACGAAGGATCGATTCCTGGTTGTTCGGTTCGACGACGACGTCGTCGGTGAGTTCGCGCAGCATGGTCATGGACGTTCTCCTTGCATGGTCGGGGTGGTGCCGAACCGGTCGGCTTCGGTGAGGAACTCGTCGGCGAAGAATGCATCCTCGTGCAGCTTGCCCCGGGCGCGAAAGTCGCGCTTGGCCGCCTCGACCATCAACGGGGATCCGCATGCGTAGACATGGTAGGGCGACAGATCCGGCAGATCGGAGAGCACCGCCTCATGCACGAATCCCGTGCGACCCTGCCACGCGCACGCCGGCGTCGGCTCCGAGAGCACCGGGACGAACCGGAAGTTCGGCTCTTCGGACGCCCAGCGTTGCACCGTGTCGAAGAGATAGAGGCCGGCGCGCGTCCGAGCGCCCCAGTAGAGCACGATCGGCCGCTGCCGGTGAACGCCGCGCGCAAATGCATCTTCGAGCATCGATTTGATCGGCGCGAAGCCGGTGCTTGCGGCGACGAAGACGATCGGTGCTTCGTCGTCGCGCAACACGAACGTGCCGAGCGGCCCTTCGATTTGCAGCAATTCTTTCTCGCGGAGCGTGGAGAAGACGCGGTCGGTGAACAGGCCGCCGGGTGAGTGCCGCAGGTGCAGTTCGAGTCGCGCGAGCCCGCCGGCCTTCGGAACCGACGCGATCGAATAGGCGCGCCGCTTGTCCCCCGCGAGGATGAACTCGACGTACTGACCGGCGACGAATCGGAACTGATCGTTCGGCGGCAAACGCAGCTCGAGGATCGTCACATCGGGCGCCGGCCGTTCGATGCGCACGACGCGACACGGCAGCACACGCGGTTTCGTCGCCGCCAAGCCGGCGATCTCCGTTGCCTCGACGCGTAAGTCCGACAGCGGACGCGCCTGACAGAGCAGCGCAAAGCCCGCAGCCTTGTCGGCAGCGCTGAGAAACTGACTGTTCGTCGCACCGTGATCGACCTCGCCGGCCGCGATGCGCGCCCGGCACGTCTGACAATTCCCGGTGCGGCAGCTATACGGAAGCGCGATGCCGGCCGCGAGGGCGGAAGCGAGCACGTTGCGCCCGACGTCGGCCTCGAACATACGGCCGCTCGGCACGAGTTCCACCGTTACGGCCGGCATCAGCCGCGCTCCTCGGCGTCGAGCGTCGCGGAAACGGCGACGCGGACGCGGTCGAGCAGTGAGAGCAGCTGCAGCAACTCATCGGTCTCGATGCCGATGCTCGTGCTCCACGCGTCGTAGTGGATGGGAGCGAGCTGCTCGGTTTTGCGGCGTCCCGCGGCCGTCAGCGTGAGGCGGCTGACGCGTCCGTCCCGCCGGTCCGGTGCGCGCCGGAGATATCTGCGCGTTTGGAGACCGTCGACCAGCTGGGTCATGTTGCTCATCGTGACGCTCAGCCGCTTGCAGAGCTCGGAATTGGAAATGCCGCCGTGTTCCGCGTTGTAGAGTGCGAGCAGAATGGTCAGCTGCGCGGGCGAGATATCGGTACCGTCGAGATACGATTCCGCGAAGCTCAGGAAGAGCGTGTTGGCCCTGCGGATCGTCAGCACCACGTCGGCGGCGGCGCTCGCCCGCCCGATATTGCGTGCGAACTGCTGCGCGTTTCTCGCGATCAAAGCGCGACTGGGCGTCAGGTCGACCAGCGCATCGCGTGCGGCGACGAAGCGCGCGTTACGCGCGGGGCTTGCCAAAAATGCTCCTCGAGTGTAGGATCGGCATGAAAATAATATTCCTCTGGTGTACCATCTCCAACCTGCTTCTTTTTGGGTGCCGATGAGAATTCGCTCGTACCAGGCGGCATGCGCGACGGCCGCGTTCATCTTTGCGGTCGCGCAGTCGCCTTTACGTGCGGATGAGCCGCTTCATATCCCGGTCATCGTCGCGCAAAGCGGTGCGGCCGCCTTCATCGGTCAAACGGTTCGGCGGGAGTACGAGATCGCGCAGCAGGTCATCAACGCCGACGGCGGCGTGCGCGGACAGCACGTCCAATTCGATTTCGAGGATGACGCGTCGAACCCGCAGACCGTCGTCCAGCTCATGAATCACCTGATCGCCGACAAGGCTCCGGTCCTCATCGGGCCGGTCTTGACGCAGCAGTGCAACGCGGTGATGCCACTGGTTCGCCAAAGCGGTCCCGTCCTGTATTGCCTGAGTCCCGGCCTAGACGCGCCGCCGTACGGCTACCTCTTCGCGGAAGGCGTCGACATCCGGAACACCATTCGTGCGAACGTGCGCTATCTGCGCGAGCGCGGTGTTACGCGTCTGGGCATGCTCTCATCGACGGATGCGAGTGGTGAACTGGCCGACCGTGACTATGCCGCTGCGCTCGCGCTACCCGAAAACCGCGCGCTCACCGTCGTCGCACGCGAATACTTCAACACCGCCGACCTCAACGTCGGCGCGCAACTCGCGCGGATCAAAGCCGCAGCGCCGCAAGCATTGCTGACGTGGACCGTCGGTCCCGCCTTCGGTACCGAGCTGCACGGCGTCGCGGACGCCGGTTTGAACGTGCCGGTCTTCACGACCAACGGCAATATGCAAGCCGCGCAGCTGGCCCAATATGCGGCCTTCATGCCCAAAGAGTTGATCTTCGGAAGCGTCCTGCCGCTCGCACACGACAGCCTTGCCCCCGGTCCGGTGAAATCGGCGCAGGACCGCTACTTCGCCGCCTTCCGGCACGCCGGTGTCGTCCCGGACGGCACGAGCGCGACGTCCTGGGATGTCCCGATGATCATCGCCGACGCCTACCGGCACTTGGGTGCGAAGGCCACGGCGGATCAATTTCGCTCGTACATCAACACGCTGCACGGCTTTGCCGGCATCCTCGGCATCTATGACTTTCGCGACGGACTGCAGCACGGTCTGGGCGTGAACGACGTCGTGGTCATGCGCTACGACGGACCAAACCGTCCGTTCGTGCGGGTCAGCGCCCGAGGCGGCGGTCGGCGCTAGCGGCCTTCGTTCTTGCGCCTGCCGAATTGACCGTTTAGACCCGCTTTAGCCCTCGGGCCATCCTGACTATCAACGCCGCGGTCGCGATTCCGAGAATGCTGCCGAGGAGGCCGTCTAACTTCAGACGCCCAGTCGCCACGCCGATCGTCTCTGCGGCTATCACTATGATCACAACCGCGATTCCTACTCCACGGCGTGTGGGTTCACTGAGCATTAACCCCTCCTCGTGCATTCTCGTGTTGACATGATGGTGTCATTGACTTCGAATGGTCGACAGACGGTGTGGTAGCCATCGCACAGCAGAAAGTCCGGTAAAGCACTCCGGGCTGCCTACGTATTTCGCGGCAGTCCTATGGGTCTCCCGGGGTTTTGCAATGGCGGCAGAGTCAGCGAGTCATCGCGAACGGATTCCGCCGGAACGCGTTCGGTAATGTCCACTTAGCGAACACGCTCGTGCTTAGAGTACAAGATGTCAATCGCGTTGAGAGTAGCAACGGGATCCGAACGCGTTGTCTCGGATTGTGGATGATTGCGACCCATACGGCGGCAGGAGCCGCCAAGCTCAAAATCAATGCTCACCTGTATCCTAATTAAATTCGGACTCCGACCACGGGAGCGTATCCGATGGATTTGTTGAACGAGCGCCGCCCGGACGTCGCGGTGCTGCCGCGGGTCAACCTTCCGATCAGCATCACGTTCTGCGAGTACGATCGCACGCGCCCGATCGCCGACGGCTCGGTAAAGCTGGCCGGTCTCGAACCGACGTTCACGGTCCAGGAAGGCTGGAATTTCTGCCTTCGGCCGGTCTACGAGGAGTACGACATCGCAGAGATGTCGTTCTCGTGGTACATCATGGCGCGGGACCGCGGCGAGCCCGTGCGTGCGCTCCCGATCTTTCCGTTGCGGATGCCGCCGCTCTCGCACATCTACGTTCGCACGGACTCGCCGTACCGGGTGCCGGCCGACCTACGCGGCTGCCGCGTCGCGAGCGAAGCCTACCGGCTCACGGTAAATCTGTGGCTGCGCGGGATGTGCAGCGAGTTCTACGGGCTGCAGCCGCAGGATGTCGAGTGGTTCTCGAGCCTCGCCGACGAAGGCGCGGGCTACGCGCTCCCGGACGGCGTTCGCTTGCACCTCGACGCCGGCGATCCCCAGCAATTGCTCCTCGAGGACAAGGTCGACGCGTTGTTCCTCCCCAACGCGCCGGATGCCGTCAACGCCGGCGACCCGCGGATCCGGCGTTTGTTCGCCGATCACCAGGCGGAGAATGAAGCCTACTACCGCCGACAAGGCGGCGTGCCGATGACGCACGTCCTGGTCGCGCGCGAATCGCTGCTGGAGCGCGAACCCTGGATCGTCCAGAGCCTCCTCGACGCTTTCAGCGAGGCGCAGGCGCTCGTCGACCGCGCCTACCGGCGGCCGAAGTACCTCAGCGTGCCCGGCGCGCTGGAGGCGCTTGAGCGGCAGCGTCGCGTGCTCGGATCGAGGCCGATGTACACGCATGGCCTCGACGGCAATCGCGACCTGGTCGAAGCCTTCGTGCGCTACGGATTCGAGCAGGGGTACACCAGCCGCGTGCTCAGCACGGATGAGCTCTTTGCCTCTGTTTAGCAGCACGCGAGCCACGTGGCTCGCCGGTCTCTCTGCGGTGGCGGTCGCGGGAGCAGCGGCCGAACGCGCCGAGGGTCAGGCGCTCACGCCGATCACCGTCGCCTGCGGACTCGTCGAGCCTCACGCGGCGGCGCGCTACGCGGCCGCACAGGGATTTTTCCGCAAGCACGGACTCGACGCGCAGATCCTCACCCAGAATAACGGCGCCGCGAACGCCGCGGCGGTGGTCGGCGGAACCGCGCAGTTCGGCATCTCCAACATCCTGCAATTGGCCCAAGCCCACGCCAACAACGTGTCGTTCAAGGTCGTGGCGCTCGGCGAGGTGATCGATGCGAAGGATGTCCGCTCCGGGCTGATCGTCGCGGGCAACGGGGGAATTGCGACCGTGCGCGACCTCTCCGGAAAGACGGTTGCCGTCTCGAGTCCGCGCGGGCTCGACCAACTGGAGACGGCCAACTTCATCGACAAGCAAGGCGGCGACTCGCAGACCGTTCACTTCCTCGAGATCCCGCCGACGGCGTCCATCGCGGCAGTGGTCGAAAACCGGATCGCGGCGGCCGTCGCCGTACCGCCGATGCTCGAGGCGGCACTGGGCAACGGAATGCGCAGCCTCGGCGACATCGAGGGGTCGATCTCGCAGCACTGGGTTCCGTCCGGCTGGTTCTCGACGGCCGATTACGTGCAGAACAATCCGGACATCGTGCATCGCTTTGTAGCCGCGATCTATGAGGCGGGAGCGTGGGCCCTGATCAACCGGAGCGCGGCCGCGGACGTCCTCTCGAAGGCGCTGGGCTCGCCCGTTCCGCGAACGTACCTGCGCCTCGCGACCAAGACGGATCCGGAGCTCCTACAGCCGCCGCTCGACGTCGCCGCGCACTACGCCTACGTCGTCGCGACGAAGGCGACCGATCTCATGTGGAGCAGCGCCTGAGCTTGCGCGGCTCGCGCCGTCAGTTCACGCAGGCTCGTTCGCACCCGCTTCGGTAAGCTTTAAGCTTCCGTACTCGTTGATCTCGATCCATCCACGTTCAACTGAATACTCGCAGCCACGCCGAAGGTCCGCCGCAGTCCATGGCGCGATGGCGAACTCCGCATTGAAGAAATGGGGTAGCAAGATGCTTCCTCGACGAGCTCCGAACTTGTTGGTGAACAGCCAAAGTATGTGCCGAGCAGCCTCTTCATCCGTCCTCGCGATATCCATTGGCACCCCTGTGAAATAAAACGCTAGCTATCAAAAAGTGGTGAATAGCCGCGCGGCGGATTGGAAAGAATCTCCCAACAATTGCCGTCGGCGTCCCAAAAATAAAATGAATACGAGCCATGTTGTAGCGCCGGCCGTACAACTTTGCCGATGCGCCACTTTTCTTTCTGTTCGGTTACCAGACGATAGGCTTCATCGACGTCCGCGGGGGTCTCAACGTCTAGTCCATTATGATTCATAAGCGACATTTCGGCGTGAGGGCGCGTCTTAACGACGACGATCGTGTGGTCGCCGCGTAGGCGGATACACAATGCGACGGCGCTCATTCGCACGACTTCGAGACCAAGAAACTCCTTGTAGAACTTCTCCGTAAAATCAAGATCGGCGCAGTCGAGTGTGCCGTGCGATAGAAATTTGATCTTTAAGGCCGGGGATGCTGTCGTGTCGCCAGATGTCATATCAATCTCCCAAAATACGCAGTAATCAGACTGACAGTTGAAACGTTTCTGGCCGAGCGTCGATTGCGTCTGCGACGGCCTCCGACCACGAAGCCGTGCTCCGCGGAAGGATGCAGCAGAGGCCGCGCATGCGGTACCCCTCTGGATCGGTCGGTGGTTCTTGCCCGTCTTTCAACGCCTGTGCAGCCGCCAATAGCCTGCGTCGCATTTGGATAATCACGACGTCCGTGCTTCCCAAATGTTCCTCGGTTCGGGAAAAATCAGCGCCAATGCTCTCGGTGATAGCGGTATCTTGGTCTTGGAAAATGGTAATCCGCTGCCAGGGTTGTTTAGCCGGTGGCGCGTCCGCGTCGGCGTAACCATTGCTTTTGTTCCGCTTCGCGATAAACGTTCCAGGGGTCAACGTGGAGTGGATCCCGGTCGGAGTTCCCTCATGATAATATCGGAGTTCGTCACCTGTCAGCGGCCGCTTCGGATGCCAATTTATACCAAAAGCCATGACGTGCTCGTCGTCTACGGGAACCCATGCGTGGCCCCCTAATGGAGAGTCGCCCGGAAACCCCGGAAGCATCGTAAAGCACGGTAGAAACCAGCCGCCGATCCGCCAGTAGAAATTATGCTCGTCCGCATCACGCCGCGACGCCTGCAATAATCCGACCGGCCGCTGAACCACTTCAAGCTTTGGATGCGAATCAGTCGAAATGAAAGCCCCCTGCTTCGACATGTCGAACTCTGTCGATTTCTTGATGGTGTCTAGACCATGCAGAAAGCCCAGATGGCTGGAGTCGATGTCGCCCTCGAGGCCCTGAAGCCAGAAGCACTCCTGATGTCGCTTCGAGGCATACACGTGGCTCTCTGGCAAGAGCGTCCACTCGATCTCCGGAAAACCGGGCGTGTGCTCTTTTGGTCCCATGTACGTAAACACGACGCCGTTGCGCTCGATGCACGGGTATGCGAGTTGTTTGATCTTATCGGCAAACCGAGATTGCGGGGGTTCGTTTGGCATCTCGACACAATTGCCGTCAACATCATATTTCCAGCCGTGGTACCAGCACCGCAGACCAGAATCGGCGTTGTTGGCAAAGCATAGCGACGCCCCTCGGTGCGCACAGTGCTCACCGAGCAGACCGACCCGACCCGTCGAGTCGCGGAACGCGACGAGATCCTCGCTGAGCAGGCGCACTTTCACTACCGCCCCATCGGTCTCCACTTCGCGCGACAGGAGCGCCGGCAACCAATAGCGGCGCAGAAGCTGGCCCATCGGCGTGCCGCGACTCACACCGGAAAGCAACTCGTGCTCTTCAGGCGTCATTTGCTTTCCCCGTTATGGTTTGGGGCGTTGCCCGGCCAGAGTCCCAGGCTGGCCAATAATTCGATGCAGTAGTCATCATATAGCCAAGGCGCTTCTTGCATCACGGCATGACCTGCGCCCTCGACCTCTCGAAATACCGAGCCTTTGATATGCCGATGAAGTTCAGCGGCGGCCGCGTGATTGCGATCTGCATTTCCACTAATAATCAATGTTGGCATTGTCAGAGTATCGAAAAATTCATCGGGCTCTGCGCCGCGTGCGAGGGCCTGATTCATCGCGATGATGCTGGCGAGCGTCGATGGATTGTTGAGTTCGCACACCATTGCGGCGTAATATTTCACGAACGCGTTTTCTTGTGCACCCGCGGAGAAGTGATCGAGGCACTGCTTATACCGCAGCTCGAGCCCTTCTTGCGCATAGCGCGTCGCCCAGGTCTTCATTCCATCGCGTGTTGGCAGATAGCCGGTACCGGAAAGGATCAGCGCAGGCACCCGCTGTGGCTGCTTACTCGCCATCTGCATCGCCACCATGCTGCCCATCGAGTTGCCATGAATAATGACATTGCCAGAAGTGATCTGGTCGACGACTTCCCAGCCGGCGTCCGCCTGATCCGAAACAGAAAAACCTTCCTGTGCCGCCGCCGAGCGGCCGTACCCGGCAAGGTCGACGGAGATCGTTCGGAACCACGATGAGAATCGAGCCGTTTGGTACAGCCATAGCCGGTGATCGTCCGGTGTTGAATGGAGAAAAAGCATCGGCGTCCCGGTTGACCCATGAACATCGAAATACAGCGGGCCCGGGATATTGCTTGCCACGGTCATATGCTATCATATGATATGAGGCACTACAAGGTGGGAGTTCTGGACTCGCACGCACTGCGAACCAGGAAAGCCCTGCCATCAGGTACATTGCGTGACAAGATTTGATAGGAAAATGATTGGATGCGAGCTGCGACGTGAACACACCTGATTTTTTAGTTGCCCTCGGGCATTCAATGGTCTTCGGTCGATTGCTAACGAGCCTGATGTGCGTCGGTTTTCTCTGGAGTGGCGTCAGCAAGTCCATACACTTCCAGCAAGCTGTGGAGGAAAACGCCAACTATTACCACTTGCCGCGACCAAGGACGATGGCTATTCTCCAAATTGCGATCGTCTTCATCGGGTCAGCGCTCGTAATTTCGGGCTGGTGCATTTGGCTAGGCGCGGGCGCACTTGCCGTCTTTGTTCTGCTCGCAAGCTATATAGGCCACGCATTCTGGAAGAAACAAGGTCGAGAGCGCGACATACAGTTGTTCGTATTCTTGAATCATTTCGTTATCGCATGTGCCCTTTTATTCGTCGCATGGGAAAACGTCCGTGGGGCGATCTGAACACGTGCTCACACATCTTCTTGCATGAAGGCCGCAAAGATACTGGTCGACACACTTGTCGATCTCGGAATCACCGATATCGCGGGCATAATTGGCTCCTTCATCGATGACGTCATCGATGCTTTAAATGACGATCGTCGAATCCGCTATATTTCCGTTCGTCACGAGCAAGTTGCCGCAAGTATGGCCGACGGCTATGCGAGAGTCAGCGGGAAACCGATGGCGTGCATCGCTCACGCCGGCCCCGGCGCTTGTAACCTGATGCTAGGG
>Ga0182030_10019956_pt1 | contig 12702 bp, 8 predicted proteins | sample 812S3MmetaG_FD_121299 | JGI IMG/M metagenome (GOLD analysis project Ga0182030, IMG submission 121299) | Permafrost microbial communities from Stordalen Mire, Sweden - 812S3M metaG (Illumina Assembly) | ecosystem: Environmental > Terrestrial > Soil > Wetlands > Permafrost | place: Sweden... | reverse complement strand
GCGCTTAAGGTCATCTTGGCGTGGTAGACCTTGCCGTCGCGCGGATCGAGGACGTTGCCGTCCTCAAAATGCAGGCCGTCGTGTTTCATGTCGCGGATAAATGAGATGCCGAGCCACGGCGCGTTCTTGCGGTCGTCGGTGCATCGGGTGCAGACCTCCTTCGCCGCTTCATCGGCATTTTCGGGAAAGGTCTTGGCCATCACACCTTCGAAAATCCCGTTGTGGTCGATCATCAGCACATAGAGCGCGGGCTTGCCATTTTCGATCTTCTGCCACAGCCCCGCGGCCGTCGGTTCCGCAGCCTGCGCCGGGAACATAACGGCAAGCAACATCGCGAGAACCATCATGGGCGGCAGCGCCCGTCGAAGTCCGGATACAGCAGTCCACATCGTCACCACCTGACCAATCCACAAAACAATGGTGCTAGACTACGGCCATTTCGCGGACGGTTCCAGTGCCGCATTTGCAATATCGGGGGCCCTTTCGGTCCGCCACCGACACAAATCTGACGCAAGAAAAAATGCCCGCCCGAGTCAATTGACCCCGAGCTTCTTCTGCAGGCTCGACGACGACGTCGTGTACTGGAACACCAGCCGTTTGTCCGGATAGACATAACGGTGCGCCTTCTGGGCCATCAAAGATCCCTCGTGGAAGCCGCACAGGATCAGCTTGAGCTTGCCCGGATAGGTGTTGATGTCGCCGATCGCAAAAATGCCGGGCACGTTGGTCTCAAAGGCCGAGGTCTCGACCGGGACGAGGTTGTTCTCAAGCGCAATGCCCCAGTTCGCGACCGGACCGAGCTTCATGGTCAGGCCGAAGAACGGCAGCATCGTGTTGCAGCCGATCTTCGACAGGGCGTTGTCGTTGCCTTTGACGGTGGCGCCGGACAGTACGCCGTCCTTGCCCTCGAGTTCGGTGACCTGGCCGATTTTCAGATCGAGCGTGCCGGCGGCCACCAGGGCGCGCATCTGTTCGACGCTGTGCGGCGCGGCGCGGAAATCGTCGCGCCGGTGCAGCAGCGTGACGCGCCTGGCGATCGGGTGCAGATTGAGCGTCCAGTCCAGCGCGGAGTCGCCGCCGCCGACGATCAGCAAATCCTTGTCGCGGAATTGCTCCATTTTGCGCACCGAGTAAAACACCGAGGTGCCTTCATAGGCTTCGATACCCGGCACCGGCGGCCGTTTCGGCTGGAACGATCCGCCGCCGGCGGAGATGACGACCACCTTGCACTCGAATACCTGACCGGCATCGGTGGTGACGCGAAAGCCGGGATCGCCGATCTTCTCGATCGTCTCAACCATTTCGTTGAGATGGAAGGTCGGATTGAACGGCTTGATCTGCTCCATCAGCGCCTCGGTCAGGCCCTGGCCGGTGACGAAGGGAATGCCGGGAATATCGTAGATCGGCTTTTCCGGATAGAGTTCGGCGCACTGGCCGCCGATCTTGTCGAGGATGTCGACAAGATGGACTTTCATATCGAGCAGACCCAGTTCGAAAACGGCAAACAGTCCGCACGGGCCCGCGCCGACAATCAGCACATCGGTTTTGATCGCTTCGCTCATATCGCTTTTCGTTGTTTCTTTTCGGGTGAACCGCACCGTAGGCTTGGCGCGGCGGAATTGGCTGCGCCTGTCTAGCCAACGCGGCGGCGAGAGGAAAGCCATAAATGGGCCGCTGGCCGGCGCCGCAACCCCTTGCCGGCGTTCGCGAACTCGGCTGTAAGGACAGGAAACTTCCGGAGATCCCCCTGTGAATGCAACCGTCGGTGCCGATACCACCCCGCGCCTGGAAGATTTTCCCTACCGGCTGACGGACAATGTGCGCTTTGCCGATCTCGACCCCAACCAGCACGTCAACAACGCGGTGTATGCGACCTATTTCGAAACCGGCCGCGTAACGCTGATGAAAGATCGCAGTTTCGGGCTGATGCCGGAGGGCCTCGCCTGGATGTTGGTGCGGCTTGATATTCATTTCCGCGCCGAACTGCGCTGGCCCGGCACCATTGAACTCGGGCTCGGCGTGGCTCGGCTCGGCCGCACCTCGGCGACCTTCGATCAGGTGGTGTTCTCAGCTGGCAAATGCGTGGCATCGGCCCGGTCGGTCACGGTGCTGATCGGCGAGAGCAGCCGCAAGCCGACGCCGCTGACCGATGAGATTATCGAGAATTTCCAGCGCTGGCGGCGCCGCGGCATCGACGGAAACTGAAACCGGCGATCGCGTCATTCGCTACGCGCTGGCGCGAGATCGTCGCTTCAGGCCTGCCGCTCCGGCGTCGTCACCACGAGACCGTCGAGTTCATCAGTCACCTTGATCTGGCACGACAGCCGAGAATTCGGCCGCACGTCGAAGCCGAAATCCAGCATGTCCTCCTCCATCGGGGACGGTGCACCGACCTTCTCGCGCCACGCCTCATCGACATAGACGTGGCATGTCGCACAGGCGCAGGCCCCGCCGCATTCGGCTTCGATCCCCGGAATGGCGTTGCGGATCGCAGCCTCCATCACGGTGGCGCCGTTTTCGACGTCAATAATACGGGTTTCGCCGGTATGGTCGACAAAGCTGATCTTGGCCATGATTGCTCGTGCTACCCGAAGAGATTTGGGAGAGGTCCGCGCTGTCCTATAACGGGTCGATCCGCTCCGCGCTAGTGCGGGGGATTTGACCTCCGCATCGGTGGCCGCGAGTCCTCCGTGCGCATTTGGCGCCGTTGGCCGGGCGTGGACGGAGGGGATCAGGACCGGCGCAGGATATCGTCGATGGCGGTCCGTGCGCCCGCGACCGCATCGGCGAGTTCAGCGAGCGCCTCGGAAGGGTCGTCGCCCTGCTGCAGCACGGTTTCCAGAAATTCGGCGGCCTCGGCGACGCGAAATGCGCCGATCGCGCGGGCCGAGCCTTTAAGCGTATGTGCCAGCGCGCCCCGATCGGAGGGCAAGGTGGCGATATTGCGGATCAGGCTGATCGCCTGGGCCGAGAACATCGCCAGCACCTCGCGCTCGAGGCCGGCATCGCCGAGCGTCATGCGCGCAAGATGTTCGGTGTCGATCGGACCGTCATCGGGAGCGAGCGGCGGCGATGGCATCCAGTCAATCCGTTGCAGGTGAAGCGGCATGCGATACCCCATTTCTGCCTCCGCCAGCGTTGCGGCCGCGCAGTTTTCGTCAGCCAATCACGGAATTGGTTAACGGAACGTTTTGGGTACCAGCCGCAAGTTCGCCTTGTTTTTGACGAGGAGTCGCCCCAATCGGCGGCCCAACCGGGAACTTTGAGGGTTGGTAAGGCCTTGCGGCCTCGCGCTGTTAACGATGATTAAGATTGTATTAATCGGAGCCATTTCATTCGCACCGCCTAGCCAATAGGATGTTTCCGGATGTAGCGGACAAGCCGACCTCAGGGCCGCGCTTTCGCAGCGCGCGGGGCATGAGGCCGGTTTCGAACTTGCGAGGGGCCGTTGGCGCACGACTTTGCCGCAAGATTCTGTCGCAAGATTCTGCCGGATGCGTAAAAAGTAGAACGAGGGCTCAGACTGAACATGGCAAACAATCCCAAGAAGGTCAAAGACCCTACCGAAGTCGCGCTTTCTGCCATTCAGGAAGCCTTGAACATCGCTGACGTGCCGCCGGCCGACAACGCCCGCGGCACAGTCCACAGCGATGTCACGCCGACAAGCTCGTCCTCGCAGGGTTACAATGAGAGCCCGTTCAACGAGAGCCAGTTCGATACAAGGCCGAGCGCCGATCGGCAGATTTTCGACGCCATCGAGGAGCCGCGCACGGCCCGCCGCGCCGCCAATGACGACCGCGAAACCATCGGGCAGATTTTGCAGGCCATTCAGAAAGGCCGGCCGGCCCGCAACGTCTATACGCTGGCCACGCTGTTCACGGGGGTATGGATTGTCGCCGCCATCGCGCTGATCTTGAGCTTCCTGCCCTCGCTGCAGGCGGCCATCGGCCAGGGCGCCGGCGGCACCCTGGTGCTGGCGGGCCTTGCGGCGCTGTTCCTCGCGCCGGTGCTGCTGTTCTATTTCCTCGCAAGCATTGCCTGGCGCGGCCAGGAACTGCGGATGATCGCGCAGTCGATGGCGCAGGTCGCGATCCGTTTTTCCGAGCCGGAGGGTGCCGCCAGCGACTCGATGGTGACGGTGGGCCAGGCGATCCGCCGCGAAGTCGCGGCTATGGGCGATGGCGTCGAGCGCGCCATCGCGCGCGCCAGCGAACTCGAAACCCTCGTCGCCAATGAGGTCTCCGCGCTGGAACGCGCCTACTCCGACAACGAGGTGCGAATCCGCGCGCTGCTGCAGGACATCGCCCACCAGCGCGACAATCTGGTCGGACAGGCCGAGCAGGTCCGCAGCGCCATCTCCGGCGTGCAGATCGACCTTCGCCACGATATCGCGCTGATCTCGGATGCGATCGCATCCCGGGTCGACGAGGTTGCCAAGAGCATCACCGGCGCGCTGGAAGAACGCGGCGCCCACATCACCGGTGCGCTCAGCACCGCCGGCGACAACATGATCCTGGCGCTCGGCGAGCGCGGCGGCGACCTGCTCGATCGTCTCGAGGAAGCCAGCGCCGAAACCACGCGCGCGGTGCTCGACGCCAGCGAGCGGCTGACCACCAGCCTCAATTTCAAGACCGGGCACGTCCATGACGAGTTCGTCGAACTCGCCGACCGCGTCCATGAGATGCTGAACGAGCGGATCGACCGCATCACCAGCGACTTCGAGCAACGCTCCTCCACCATCGTCGACGGAATTTCCGACCGCACCGAACAGGTTCACGACTCGCTGAAGACTTCCAGCGACTCGCTGCTGCTGGAGCTCGAACTGCGCAGCGGCGATCTGGTCGGCAAGATCGACGAGGCCGGCAACCGCCTCGCGACCCAGATCCTCTCCAGCGGCGACAAGGCCAGCGATGCGCTCGACGTCACCGTGAATACGCTGGTGGCGAAAGTCGTCAGCCAGACCGAGACCGCGCACGATACGCTCAGCCTGCAGATGAGCGCCTTCGATGAACTGGTGAAGAACCAGGGGGGCGAGCTTGCGGAAAAATTCGCGCGCGACAGCGGCACGCTTGGCGCCCTGATTACCCGCCACATCTCGGAATTCGACCGCACCGTCAAGACTTTCGGCGGCGAGATCGTCGACCGCATGGGCCAGCGCACCCAGGATATCGCCGAAAGCCTCAAGACCTATGTCGACACCTTCGACACCCGCCTGACCTCGAACGGCGGCGAGATCACCGCTTCGCTGGACCAGCGCCTGCTGCAATTCGAGACCACGCTCGGAAGCCGCGTCGCCCATCTCGATACCTCGCTCGACAGCAGGATCAAATCCTTCGACGAATCGGTCGACGGCCGCCTCAAGACCCTCGAACAGAGTTTCGATACGCGGGCGAAGTCGGTGACCGAAACCATCGACAACCGCCTCGGCACGCTGGCGTCGTCGCTGACCGATGGCGCCACGCAGGCGATCGAGTCGATCGATTCGCGCCTCACCCATCTCACGACGTCGCTGACCGACGGCACCGTGCAGGCGATCCAGTCGATCGATTCACGCCTCACCCACCTCACCTCTTCGCTGACCACCGGCGCCGCGCAGGCGATCGAGGCGGTCGACCGGCGCATCTCCGGCGTGACCGAAACCATCGACGGTCGCAGCGCCCAGCTGACCGACACCATCACCGCGCGGTTCCAGGAAATCCATCAGGGTATCGAAACCCGGGTCGGCGCGGTCGCCACCGACATCGATATGCGGGTGGCGCAGTTCGAAGACCTGCTCGGCTCGCGCGTGGAGGCCGTGGCAGGCCGCATCGAGAGCAGCGGGCGGCAGGCCAGCGACGGCCTGATGGCCCGCGCCGAGGAATTGTCGCTCGGGATCAAGTCCCATGTCGAGGATGCGGAACGCTCGCTGACCAACCTCGTGGTCAACACCAGCGAGACCATTCAGACCGGCGCGCGCGCCGCGCAACAGTCGCTGCTTTCGGTTTCTTCCGACGTCGGGGCGCAGCTCAAGCTGACCTCGGCGGAAGTCGAGCGCGCCCTCACCTCCGTCGGCACCGGTGCGGCCAACTCGATCCTGACCAGCGCCCGCGATGCGCAAGCCACCCTGACGACGGCGTCTTCGGGCGCGGCCGCCCAGATCAAATCACTGGCCGCCGATGTCGAGCGGACGCTCTCGGCTGCCGGCACCAGCACCGCCGGCTCCCTCGTCGCCGGCGCCCGCGAGGCCCAGACCACCCTGGTCACCGCCGCGACCGAAGCCGCCAGCCACGTCAAGTCACTGGCAAGCGATGTCGAGCGCTCGCTGTCGATCGCCGGGACTTCCAATGCCAATTCGATCGTCGCCAGCGCCCGCGAGGCCCAGGCCACGCTCACCAGCGCGTCGTCCGATGCCGCCGAGCACATCAAGTCGCTGGCCGCCGACATCCAGCGATCGTTGTCGCAGGCCGGGACTTCAACCGCCGAGTCGATCACCGCCAGCGCCCGCGAGGCCCAGACCACGCTCACCACCGCGTCGTCGGACGCCGCCGACCACGTCAAGTCGCTGGCCGCCGATGTCCAGCGATCGTTGTCGCTGGCCGGGACTTCAACCGCCGAGTCGATCACCGCCGGCGCCCGCGAGGCCCAGACCACGCTGGTCACCGCCTCGTCGGATGCCGCCAACCACGTCAAGTCGCTGGCCGCCGATGTGCAGCGGTCGCTGTCGGCCGTCGGGACCTCCACCGCCGACTCGATCACCACCGGCGCCCGCGAGGCGCACTCCACGCTGGTCACCGCGTCGTCGGATACCGCCGAACAACTCAGGACCCTGACAGCCGATATCCAGCGATCGCTGTCGCTGGCGGGGACTTCCACCGCCGAGTCGATCACCGCCGGCGCCCGCGAGGCCCAGACCACGCTGGTCGCTGCTTCCTCGGAAGCCGCCACCCACGTCAAGTCACTGGCGGCCGATGTCGAACGCACCTTGACGGCGGTCGGGACAGACACCGCCGCTTCCATTCTGAGCAGCGCACGCGAGGCACAGGGCTCGCTGGCGGCGACGTCGGCGGAGGCGGCCAGCCAGATCAAGGCGATCTCCACCGACATCGAGCGGTCGCTCAGCGCGGTCACCGCCAACACCACCGACAATATCGCGACCAGCGCTCTCAACGCGCAGACCTCGCTGGTGGCCGCATCAAACGAAGTCAGCTCCAAGGTCAAGTCGACCTCGGCTGAAATCGAGCGCTCGGTTCTCGCCGCTAGCAGCACGTTCGGCTTGACCATGACCGGCAAGACCGACGAAATCGTCACCTATGTGCAGCAGCAGACCGATCGTCTGGCGCAGATGATCGACGGCAAGCGCGGCTCGCTCGTCGAGGCCATTGGCGGCAAGGCCAGCCAGTTCACGCTCGATATCGACCGCGTCACGTCGGATGCCCTGAAATCGATCGAAACCAGGGGACAGGCGTTCTCGCAGTCGATGCTGTCCAACGGGTCCGACGTCGCGCGGACGATCACCTCCGCCGGCGAGTTGGCCACCGGCGCCGTCAACAAGTCGCTGAAGGAGCTTGAGCAGTCCTCGCGGACGGCGATCGAGCAGTCGCGCCAGGTGTCGATCACCGCCGTGACCGAGATGCAGGAGACCAGCAAGATCCTGCGAACCGACACCGTCGCGCTGTTCGAGCGTCTGCGCGAAGGCAATATCCTGCTGCAGGAGGTGCTCACCGGCGCCCACGACAACCTCAATTCACTGGAGCGTGCGCTGGTCACGCGGGTGGCCGACTTCGTGTCCGCCATGAACGACGTCACCGTCCGCAACGGCGTCGCGACCCAGGCGCTGGAAGACCAGCTCAACGTCTTCAACGCCAAGACCTCGAGGGCGTTGGAAGATCTCGGTCTGTTGTCCAGCGAGTTCGATACCCATGGCAGGGCGCTGGTCGAAGCCGCGGCGGTGGTCGAACAAAGCAACCGCAGCACCACCGCCTCCGTTGCCGAGCGCAAATCGGCGCTGGAGTCGCTGGTGACCACGATCGATTTGCGAACCACCGATCTCGACCAGCGGTTGTCGCGGTTCACGGGCCTGCTCGATGAATCGCTGGCGGCTGCGGAAGAGCGGGCGCGGGATATCGCACGGGTGGTGGCCGAGACCGCCGGGGCGGGTTCTGCCGCGATCAGCCGGCAGTTCGAAGCGGTCCGCGCCTCGGCCGAGGAGGAACGCCGCCTGACATCGGAGACCATGAGCCAGATCTATCAGCAGAGCACGCAGGAATCGGATGCGATGTTCAAGCAGTCGGCGGACCGGTTCGCCACCATGGTGCAGAGCATGAAGCAGATGGCTTCGGAAATGCATGACGAACTCGAAGCCACCCGCAACGAACTCCGCCGCGGCGTGCTGGAAATGCCGCAGGAAGCCGCCGAGAACACCTCGCAGATGCGCAAGGTCATCGTCGACCAGATCGAGGCGCTGGCCGAACTGAACCGGATCGTCGCACGTCACGGCCGCGGACTCGATGTGGTCAGCGCCAGCCGCTCCAGTTCGCAACAACGCGAGGAAGAGCCGATGCTGGCGACCGCCGGCGGCCGCAGCGAGACCACATCGCGGCCCGCGCCGCGGATGCGCGACGGCGGCAGCGCCTCGAATTTGCCGCCGCCGGACCTCGGCATGCCGGCTTCGCGACGCACCGAAGCGCCGCCGGTTTCGCCCGCAAGTTCCGACCAGGGACGCGATGGATGGCTTTCCGACCTGTTGAGCCGCGCCGACACCGGCAACGCCAACCAGGAGGTGCCGCGCGGCCGTCCGCCGCAACAGGCGGCGGGTGACAACCCGCTGGCGTCGCTGTCGCTCGACATCGGACGCCTGATGGATCGCAATCTCGCCGCCGAGATGTGGGATCGCTATCAGCGCGGCGAGAGCAAGGCCTTCACCAAGCGGCTCTACACGCCCGCCGGCCAGAAGGCCTTCGATGAAGTCGCCCGCAAATATCGCGCCGACCGCAACTTCAAGCAGACGGTCGACCGCTACATCGCCGAGTTCGAACGCTTGCTCGACGAGGTCGCGCGCGACGAGCGCGGACCGGCGATGCTGCGAAGCCACCTCACCTCCGAGACCGGCCTCGTCTATACCCTGTTGGCGCATGCGGCAGGACGGCTCGGCTAGAGCCGAAACCGGATCGTGAAATAAAAGACGGAGGCAGCGATGCCTCCGTTTTTATTTGCGTCGCGGACGGGGTGTTAAGTGTCACCATTATTCGGGTTCGCAAGCGCCCGGATTTAAAACCGCGATCGTGGCCGAAACCAGCCGGTGGCAGCAACCGATTTTCAGAAAATGCCATTGATCGGGTTGTGATGTATTCGGATTGTCATGGCCTCGACATTCGAATATACTAGAGGGTGTGATAATGCTGTGGTTCACTTTAACCGGGTAGCGCGCTCGACGCACCGGCGGAACCGAGCAGGCCCCGGTCGCGATCGGCAAATCATTCGATTCCGTGTGAGGAGGCCCACATGACCCGCAAGCCACATCCCGGCAAACCGCAGGACGCAACGGGGTCGGAACCGAGGGTGCTCGGAGAGCCGGTATTTGCCCAGCCCCTGCCGACGCCGGATCCGAAAAAGTTCGAAGTAAAACATCCTTCCGATAACCCGGCCTACAAGCAGATCGACGCGCTGAACCGGGAACACAAGCTTGCGCCCTTGCCGTTTCCCGCGCCCCGCGATCTGCCGGAGCCCACGCTGAGCCTCGCCGCCGTGCTGGGTGAAAACGAAACCACGCTGCAAAAGCGCTTGGTCGCGAACGGTCAGGTCGTGTTCCACGCCGTCGGCGATACCGGAAGCACGCGCGGTCCGGAAAACCAGAACCTCGTTTCGGACAAGATGGTGAACGATTTCACCGACGAGGATACCGAGAAGCCGAGTTTTTTCTTCCACCTCGGCGATGTCATCTACAGCTTCGGCGAAGGGCAGTATTACTACGATCAGTTTTACGAGCCGTATCGGGATTACCCGGCGCCGATCATAGCCCTTGCCGGCAACCACGACGGAATGGTCGCTCCGGGCACGGGCGCCACGACGCTGGCGGCATTCCTGGAAAATTTCTGTGCCACCGACTTCGAGGTAACGCCTGAAGCGGGCGGCCTGTCGCGCACCGCCCAGATCCAGCCGGGTGTGTTCTTTACCTTCGAGGCACCGTTTGTCCGCATCCTGGCGCTCTACAGCAACACGCTGGAGGATCCCGGCGTCATCTCGAACGATACGATCGGCGATTCCCAGCTTGCCTACCTCGAGGCTGCCCTCGCCCGGGTAAAATCCGAGAACTTCAAGGGTGCACTGATCCTTGCTCATCACCACCCCGCCTACACCGCGGGCAGCAAACATGGCTGGAGCCAGGACATGCTTTCGCAGATTGATGCCGCCTGCAGCAAAGCCGGGGTCTGGCCGCACGCTGTGCTGTCGGGGCATGCGCACAATTACCAGCGATTCACCCGCCATCACGGCAAAACGCAAATCCCGTATATCATCTGCGGAAATGGCGGGCATGCGCTCGCCAAGCTGACGCGCAAGGGAGCAAGCGCGCTGCGAACGCCGTATCCTTTGGATGTGACGGGCCACGCCGACAAGGTCACGCTCGAGAACTACGATGACGAGGATTACGGATACCTGCGCATTATCGCCTCGGTGAACCAACTGCGCATCGAATACCACCCCGCCAGCGACGGCGCCGGCGCCAAGACGCCCGACGACATCGTGACGGTCGACCTCGCCTCGCGCACATTCATTTCAAGTGGAGCGGCGTAAGACAAAGCGAGCGCGTAATCCGCGATCCCTGGTTTTCACAGTAGCGTGTTACGGCCCGAGTCCAGCCTTCCGCGCCGTCATGCGGTGGGACGGCACTGGAAAAAGGCCATTCCCGGACAAGGCAAGGTGACTTCAACGGTCGCGGCCTGCGCAAAACCGGATTGTCTGTGGCGCCAAAGCCACAGTGTTTCAGAAACCCTTCGCGACGCCTGCGAATCCGCTTGCCCGGAGCTCATTCTGAATCAACGATATTATGACAACGGTGTGGCCAAAATGTTTGACGTTGCCATTTTTTGCGTCATCTTTATCGCAATCGCTTATTCAGCGTTTCTTTGGCGCATGGGCCGCCGTGACGACGTGTTGCATGGGGAATTCATCCTGCAATCTTCAAGCCTGCAATCTTCAAGCCTGCAATCTTCAAGCCTGCAATCTTCAAGCCCAAGCCCCTCATCCACCCTGGATATCGAAGCTTCCCTGAAGTCGCTGCTGCAGGCGATAGACCGCGATTTATTCGAAGGCCGAAACTAGGCGCTGCAGCCTGACACATCTTTTTCCGGAAGTGCACTTGTTGCGAAAGCCTGCCCCGCACGTGATGCGGAGTGGATATCGGTTGGCGCCGGGAAAACGCGTCAAGACAAATGAATGCAGCTTGCGTTCCGATTCAATCGGAACGGAAGGCTCCAGTCTTGCCAGAGCCCCCCGAAATTGACTATCTCTGAACTGCCATTCGGGGAAGTATAATGCGGGCTTATATCATTGCTGCCGGCCTGGCACTTTCGGTCATCGGAAATGCCAGCGGCTCCGTTGTCGATAACGGAGCGGATGCGCAGAGTTCTTGCCGGGCGTATGTCGACGGCGACGACACACGGACCGCCGGCGCATGCAAGGGAATGCTCGAGACGACGATGACCTTTTCGCCAAACCTGCCGGCTGACGTGCGTGCATGCCCCCCCGCGCAAGGTAGCACTCTGGAAAGCGCCAGGGTCCTGTTGCGGTACCTCGACAAGAATCCGGATCGAGTGAGCGATGCCGGGATTACCCTCGCGATCGAAGCATTCAGAGATGCCTGGCCGTGCGACGATGTCGACGGGCCAGGCGGACCTAGACCGAAAAAGCGCGCGCCGAAAAAACAAAATAACAAGCCAGTCGGAGGCCAATAGCACGCCGACGGCCGGCCAACGCTGTGGAAGCACTGCCGTTTCACGCACGCTGAAAACAGATCGACGCGGACCTACTGGTCCAAATCGGCCTTTCACAGAAATTGGCGTGTCTCGTTGCAGGGTGCGGTTCAGTGCATTTAATTGATTTGGCGCCCCAGGCGTCGCACCCGAAAGCCGTTGGCTGGTGCTGCCGTAACGCGTGGCGATGCTGCGGCGGCACTTTTTTCCCGATCCCATGCGGATCAATTCACCCCTAAGCGCTCCAAACCGATCAACGTGATTTCGATCACAAACCGGATCGGCGTTCTTCGCTACCAACGGGTTGAGCGCGGGGCAACCAAATGCCCGGGCGGATTTGAAAACGGTACGGGAGACAAAAATGAAGGCTTATGTTCCATGGTTCGCAGCCGCGTCAGCTTTGTTCATGATGCTGTCGTTGGGCAACCTTTACCACCACCTCTCCGGCAAAACCCGGCACGTTTCCAGCTGCGGCGTCCATCTCGCGCAGCTACAGCTCATGGACGCGCAACTTGATACCACGGAGACGGCGCTGAACGCGGCTGAATTGCCGCGCCATGGCGCGAAGCGTTAGGAGGAAAGCATGTCGATGCGTGCAGCAGGTGCGATCTACAGCGCTTTTCAACTTGCCGCCGCCGGCGCCCTGATCGGCTGGTGTGTGATGTCCGTCTACCAGGACCGCCAACTGGACCAATGCACCCGGAATTTAAACCGGCAAATTCAGGATACCCAGGCCCGGATCAAAACCATCCGG
>Ga0182030_10019955_pt1 | contig 12703 bp, 8 predicted proteins | sample 812S3MmetaG_FD_121299 | JGI IMG/M metagenome (GOLD analysis project Ga0182030, IMG submission 121299) | Permafrost microbial communities from Stordalen Mire, Sweden - 812S3M metaG (Illumina Assembly) | ecosystem: Environmental > Terrestrial > Soil > Wetlands > Permafrost | place: Sweden... | reverse complement strand
TCGGCGTCACGCTCGGCATGGTATTCATGATCGGTGGCGCGGTTGGGATGATTACCGGCGGGCTGCTGTCCGATAGGGCGCGGCGGCGCTTTGGGTGGCCGGGCCGAGTTTACGTCTGCCTCGCCGCCTCCTTGATGGTGATGCCGCTGTTATTTTTGATTACCTCGTCCCGAGTGACGCTGATATTAATCGCCATCTTGGCGATATTCTTCGCGTCCGCGTGGATCACCTCGTCCGGATTGGCGGCCATCCTCGATTGGGCGCCCAATAACCGCCGGGGCCTCGCAACCTCGATCAGCTTCTTTTTCAATGTTGCCGTCGGCTTAGGCGCGGGGCCGCCCGCCGTGGCTCTTACCGCCCGTTATTTTTCCGATGCGCGCGGCAGTCTCGCTCCTTCCATGCAGCTGGTAGCCGCCGCGGGATATGTAGTCGCTGCCGTCGGCGCGTGCGCGGCACTTTATTTGGTGCGCCGATCGGGCGCCGCCGAATCGACCCGAGGTGTGGCATGAGAATCGGTTTCTGGCCGCCGGTGTATGGGAACTGGATCATGAGCGATGATCCCGCTCTGTGCGACGCCTCGTTCGCGTACACCTGCGCGGCCGCTCAATTGGCGGAGCGGCTGGGGTTCGACACCTTGTTGCTCGCCGAGCATTTCATCAACCCTCTCGGCGCGTCGGTCGACCAACTCGACGCGTGGAGTACGGCTGCCGCATTGGCGGCGGTGACCGATCGCATTGAAATCCTGGCGGCGGTGAAGCCCGGCCTGCGTGCTCCGGGAGTTGTCGCCAAGATGGCTGCAAATATCGATCGGATCAGCGGGGGCCGCTTTGCGGTTAATCTGGTGTCGGCGTGGTGGCCGCCGGAATACGAGATGTTGGGTGCGCAGGCACTGACTCATGACGGCCGTTACGCGCGGGCGCATGAATACATTTCCATTATCAAAGGACTGTGGACTCAAGACGACTTCAGTTTCAAGGGTGCCTACTACGAGGTACGCAACGCGACCATCGCTCCGAAACCGATACAGCGGCCCCATCCCACCATATACGCAGGCGGCGAATCGGAAGCGGGCAGGGATTTGGCCGCCTCCGTTGCCGATGTCTACCTGCTGAATGGCCGCCCGCTTGAAGAACTGGCGCCCATCATCGCGGATCTGGATCGTCGCGCCGCGGAGCGAGGCCGTCGCCTGCGTTATGGAATCGCGGGATTCGTGATTTGCCGGCCTACCGAGGCAGCGGCGCAAGCCGAGCTTGAACGGCTGGCGGGTCTGAAGCGCGGCAAGGTGATCGGCGGCGATCCGGCCACGGTGATGCACAAGAACTCATCCGCGCCGGCGCTGCGTGTCGGGATAAACGGCGGCACGGCGGCGGGTCTGGTGGGAACCCCGGCGCAAATCGCGCAGCACATGCGCAGGATCGAGGAACTGGGCGTCGAGACTTTTCTGCTTCAATTTCACCCGACTCTGGAAGAGCTGGAACTCTTCGGTGAAGAGGTGATGCCCTTGCTGCGCTCATGAAAAACACACCGCAAGACCAGCTTCCCCCCGACATGGTTCGATCAGCCGTTCATCGGCGCGGCCGACTCGAGTTATTCGATACGATCGATCCGAGCCGCACGGCATTGTTGGTTATCGATATGCAGAACGCTTGGCTCGCTGCCGGCGCCCCCTTCGAGACCCCGCCGGCAAGGGGCATCATCCCGAAGATCAATCGCATTGCGGATGCCTTACGCCGACGACGCGGAGCCGTGATATGGATTCAACACACCACGGGCGGCGTCGGCGAGGAGGGCCATTGGCCGCTTTATTTTGAGAACTTTATCGGCGCGGACAAACGCGGGCCGGCGATCGAAGCGCTGGCGCCGGGTGCACCCATGCACGCTTTGTATCCGGCTCTGGATGTTCGCGACGGCGATCTCATTTTGTCCAAATGCAGGTTTAGCGCATTCGTGCGCACGGCACACGACCTGGAAGCGATATTGATTGCCCGCGGCATCGACACGCTGGTTGTCACCGGGACGGCTACCAATGTCTGCGTGGAATCCACCGTTCGCGATGCCATGATGCGCGACTTCCGCGTATTTATGCCGCATGACGGGACGGCGGCGCTCGATCCTGAGGCGCATTTCGCGGGTGTCAGGAACGTGATGCAGAGCTTTGCCGATGTACGGCCGGTCGATGCGCTGTTAAAGCTGATCGGCGAGTGACGGCCGCTGAGCGCCGGCAGAGCGGCGGCGAACTCTGCACGATCTCGGGCTCACTCCTAAGTCGCCGTTTGAGGACTAACAGCCTATCGAATCATTTTGCGGCCGGTCGCCGAGAAGAGGCTTAGGATTGCGCTGATGAATCGTCGGCTCCAACAAAATCATTAAACTCAAGCAAAGGACAACACCCGATGAATACGCTCATTACCAAAGACGGCACGCAGTTATATTACAAAGATTGGGGCACTGGTCAGCCGGTAGTCTTTAGTCACGGATGGCCTCTCTCAGCGGACGCGTTCGAGGATCAAATGTTCTTCCTCGCCTCACGGGGCTACCGCTGCATCGCCCACGATCGTCGGGGCCACGGCCGATCCAGTCAGCCGTGGAACGGCAACGATCTGGATACTTACGCGGATGACCTGGCTGAGTTGACTGAAAAGCTGGATTTAAAGAACGCGATTCACGTCGGGCATTCAACGGGCGGCGGCGAAGTGACTCGCTACATCGGTCGTCACGGGACACATCGCGTTTCGAAAGCGGTGCTGATTGGCGCTATCCCGCCGTTGATGCTCAAGACCGCCGGCAATCCCGGTGGGTTGTCCATAGAGGTTTTCGATGGGCTGCGGGCCAGCGTAGTCGCGGACCGCTCTCAGTTCTGGAAAGACCTCAGCCTGCCGTTCTACGGCTACAACCGGTCCGGCGCCAAGGTCTCCGAGGGAGTGCGCGGGTCGTTCTGGCTGCAAAGCATGATGGCCGGCTTCCCTGCATCGTACTTCTGCATCAAGGCGTTTTCGGAAACCGACCTCACGGAGGATCTGAAGCGATTCGACGTGCCGACCCTGGTGCTTCACGGAGACGATGACCAGATCGTGCCGTACGCGGATTCGGCGCTGCTGTCGTCGAAAATAATCAAGAACGCCAAACTCGTGATCTACAAGGGCGCGCCTCACGGGATGTGCACGACCCTGAAAGATCGAGTCAACGAAGAACTGCTCGCCTTCATCAAGACCTAATCCGGTGACAAGCGCATGGCGGCGTCATTGCAGGGCGACGCGATCAGGTGAACACCGCCGCAGGACGGCCGGATTATGTCTAATGGACGGCCCGCGAGCAGAGATAAAATGGTTGGCCCTCTGGGAGACCCGGCAGTACTCTAGTGTCATAAGCCGGCGAGAGGCGGACGCTTCTCGTTGGTGGATGACGCGAACTCTATAAAAATCGTAAAAGGGGTACCGACATGCAGGGATATAAAGGAATGGTCGTCAACGCGACGACAGCATTTACGTGGACGCGATACGTGCCCGTGGTTGCGCTTACCGCGCTGGTAACATTCGTTGCGGCAATTCCGTCCGACGCCGTAGCGCAACAAGCCGGTGCGAGCCGCTTTAAAGCATATAGCCGAAGCGGCCCGATTACCGCGCATCAGCAGCCCTTGTCGCTGCTCGCGAAAGATCGGGTGAAAGTAGTGGTTACGATGAGCGCCGAGTCGGTCGCTGAGGTCCGCGCTCGGACAGCCGGACACGTGATCAGTCAGCAGGATCACGATGCGATTCACGCGCAGATCGCGCAGCAGCACGCAGCTCTAGAGCCGATGATCGTTTCGCACGGCGGCACAGTGCTCGCGCATTATCAAGACTCCATGAATGGGATGAAGGTTGAGATCGCCCGCAGCGAGATTGCGGGACTGTCAAACCTGCCTGGAGTTGTCCAAGTCGTCGGCGTACCCAAGTACAGCATCCAGAATGTCGTCAGCGTGCCGTTCATCGGTGCGCCCGAGGTGTGGCAAGGAATACCCGGATTTCGCGGCGAGCACGTCAAGATCGCGATCATCGATACCGGAGTCGACTATACCCACGCGAACTTCGGCGGCCCTGGGACGGTAGCGGCATTTGCCGCGGCCGCAGCGACCAGCACCGCCCCCGCCGATCCCACGATGTTTGGCCCCAACGCGCCCAAAGTGAAAGGCGGAACGGATCTGGTGGGCGATGATTACGACGCGGACGTTGCTACCAGCGTGCCCGTGCCGGACCCCAATCCTCTCGACTGCAACGGTCACGGCAGTCATGTATCCGGCACGGCTACGGGGTTTGGCGTCACCAATGACGGCAAGACCTATCACGGCCCCTACGATGAGGCCGCCTATGCCGGCGGTTTCGGGATCGGTCCTGGCGTTGCACCGCTCGCCGACCTTTATATGATCCGTGTTTTCGGTTGCACGGGGTCGACCGATGTGGTCACCGATGCGATCGAATGGGCCGTGCATAACAATATGGATGTGATCAGCATGTCGTTGGGCGGAGCCTATGGAACAAGCACGAGTTCCGATGCGATCGCCTCCGACAATGCCGCGAGAGCCGGCATCGTCGTGGTCGCCGCCGCGGGCAACGCAGGGCCGGCGCCGTATATCACGGGCGATCCCGCTTCATCGACCAATACCGTCAGTGTCGCGGCGATGGACGCGCGTGCATTTCTGGTCGATGGTGTTCACATCACGCTGGCCTCGGGCGGCGGCGCCGACGGTGTCCTCGCCAACGACAGCGCCAAGCTGCCGACCGGCAATGTGCCGGCGGTCATTTTAAAGACGGCCGGCGCGCTGAGCTTGGGCTGCAATACCACCGACTACCCGGCGAGCGGCGCCGCAGGCGCACTCGTCATCGTCTCGCGCGGTACCTGCACGTTTGACCAGAAGGTCGCCAATGCACAGGCCGCCGGCGCCGTCGCGATCGGCGTAGTTAATAACGCCGCGGGATTCTTTAGCCCGTTGCTCACCAACCCGTTGATCCCGTTCATCGAACTGCAGCGGAGCGACACCCCCACGTTCGTGGCCGCGCCCTCACCGGTCAGCGCCTCGATCGCGCCGGCGAATATACCTGATGCCGGCTTCAGGCTGGCCGCCTCGTTCACCTCCAGCGGCCCGCGCAGCGGCGACGGGGCCTTGAAACCCAACGTGACGGCGCCGGGCGTGAACGTTTTCTCGACTAACATCGGCACCGGTACCGGCGGCACATATGACTCCGGCACCTCCATGGCGACCCCGCATGTCGCCGGTGTGGCGGCACTCGCCGTGCAGGCGCACAAGAACTGGAAAGAACCCGGTCTGCGGGCGGCCGTGGTTGAGACGGCATCTCCGACCGCGCTTCCCGACTTCGCACCGCGAATCGAGGGTGCGGGCCTGGTGCAAGCGGTGGGAGCCACCGCAACCAATGTCACCGTGCACGGCGACCAGGAGGGAAAATTGGGACTCATGTCCTTCGGCGTCGCCGAATTGACTCGCGACTACCGTGAGGAACGGGATCTCATCGTTCGCAATCACGACCGCTGGGCCGCCGCGTTCACCGCGACTGCGACCTCCGCGGCCGGTGTTCCGCATTCGGTCAAATTATCGAGTTCGTCCGTCTCGGTCCGCGGAAATGAAGAGAGCATATTGCGCATGACCCTCGATGTGCCCGCAAAGACCGCCGGTGCGACTCACGATGCGTCGAACAACGTCCTCTTTGAGGATGCCTCCGGCATCATCACGCTCAAACCGGAGTCGTCGGCGAACAATGGGGTAACTCTCAACCTACCGTACTATGTCGTGACACGCGCACGGTCCAGCGTTGAGGCGGAGTTGCTTGACGGCAAGAAGCCCAGCATCCATCTCTCGAACCGCAACGGTGTGATCGCAGGCAATGGCGATTTCTACGCCTGGGGCCTCAAAAATCCCAAGACGGGGACAATTGAGGCGGCCTTCGAGCCGCGGGCGGTTGGGGTCCAGACAAATCCCATCTCAGCCACGGACAGCGTCTTGGTATTCGCCGTAAATACGTATGGACGATTCTCGAATCCCGCTTCGGGCGAGTACGACATCTATATCGATGTCAACGGCGACGGAGTCTATGACTTCATACTGTTCTCAGCCGATGTCGGAGCCGTTGAGACGGGCACTGCGACCGGACAAATTGGCACCTTCCTCCTCAATCTTGCAACCGGCGCGGAGTTCGCGGAGTTCGCGGCGGACGCACCGACCGATGGCTCCATCGTACTCATGCCGGTGTACGCGTCCGATCTGGGAATTTCACCGACTAATCCGCGATTCACCTACACCATGAACGCGTTCGACGACACCGGGGCCGGCGAGTCGCTGACGGGGACCGCCTCGTTCAACGCCTTCGCGCCGGCGATTTCGAATGCCATGTTCGTGCCGGTGGCGCCCAACGCGAACGCGGACGTACCTGTTACCATCGATCCGGTCGAGTTCAAGAAGACGCCGGCAATCGGCTTTATGGTCGTGACTGAAGACAATGTGTCGGGTGCAAGCGAGGCAAATCTGCTGAAGCTCAATCACTAGCAACGGCGCCGCGCCGGAGTCAAGGCTTCGGCGCGGCCTTCCTTGTGATCACACGTCAAAGATACGATAGGCATCCGCGAACGCCTTAAAGGGATCGCCCACGGGGAGAAACTCGTGCGCGACGTATCCCGGAAAGCCGGTGCCGGCGATGGCTTTGGCCACGGCGCGGTAGTTCAGCTCTTGGCTTGAGTCTATTTCGTGCCGTCCGGGAACGCCGCCGGTGTGGAAGTGTGCAATCCAGGGGATATTGCTCCGGATGGTGCGGATGACATCGCCTTCCATGATTTGCATGTGATAGATGTCGTACAGCAGCTTGACGCGCAGCGAACGCACCGCCTGGACGACATCGACGCCAAATGCGGTGTGATCTCCTTCGTAGCCAAGATGATCGACGCGGCTGTTGAGCAGTTCCACGCAGATGGTGACGCCGTGCTTTTCCGCCAGCGGCGCGATCTTGGACAGGCCGGTAACGCAGCTCGCCATGTCCTCTGCTTGGCTTGCGCCATGGCGATTGCCGAACATGGCGATCAGATTCGGTACACTGGCCTGTGCGGCCAGCGGGATCGAGGCTTCGAGTTCCGCCAGCAACATCGGATGGTTGGCGGGGTCATTGAATCCGGTCTGAATGAATCCCGAGCGCCGCGCGGGATAGCCAAGCGAGCAGACCGTGCCCGCATCGCGAGCGATCTGCCATTCATCCGGGTACAAAAGATCGATGCCGTCAAATCCGATCTTCTTGGCACGCCGGCACAGATCCGGCAGGGAAACCTCTTTCATTGCCCAGCGCGCGATGGACTGCTTCAGCCGACCGTGATGCGCGGGTACGGCAGGCAGCCGCAGCAGCAGCTCTTTCAGATACGAAAAACTTGTGGCGATGCTGGCCAGCGGCTCCGCCGCGTCATCTTGTTCGACTAAAAAGTGTTCGACCCCGGCGCCGCGGGCGCGCGCCAGGAGCGCCGGCCAGTCAATGATGCCGCTGCCCACCTCGGTCATGTGATGTTCAGGCGTACCCAACGTATCCTTGACATGAACCAGTTTGCAGCGCCCCGGCCAGCGGTTGAAGTAGCGCAGCGGGTCCTGACCGCTGCGCACGATCCAGTAGATGTCCAGCTCCATGCCGACGAGCTTAGGATCGGTGGCTTCCATCAGTACATCGAAGGGCAGCCGGCGATCGAGCGGCGCAAAGTCGACGTCGTGGTTGTGATAAGCGAATCTTAAATTCGCCTTCGCTGCCGCTTCGGCGCCGCGCGTGAATTTATCGGCAACGCGACGGTAGTCGTCGAGCGAATTGCGCAACGCGCCCGGAATGGAAGGAACGACAACGTAGCGGCAGCCCAAGCGGTGCGCATCCTCGAGCACCGCGTCCCAGCCCGCGTCGAGGCTTTCGAAGGGCGCATGCATCGAGGGCGCGGTGAGTCCCAATCGATCAAGAATGCTGCGAACCTGGGCAGCAGGATGACCAAACAGCCCTGCGAATTCGACTTGGCGGTAGCCGATCGCCGCGACTCGGGCGAGCGTGCCCTCGAAGTCGCTTTGCATGGCATTGCGTACTGTATAGAGTTGCACGCCGATGGGACCTAAGCTCGTTCCGGACGAGGGAGCGGGGCGGGCCAATCGCGGCAGCGCGAGCGTGCTCAACGCCAGCCCTGAGGTCAGAAGAAAATTTCGGCGGTTGGCTGTCATAGTTCGTTGCGCCCCATTTGGCCGACCGCGCGGTAACAGGCGCGTGCGGCGAGGCACTCCCGGTCCCGAATCTGGCATGGAACGGGCTGCGTTGTCGACTCGGGGCGCGTAATGGCGGAGGTTAACGAGATCATGTCGCACGCACAGAGCACATTGGTGCGCGATCTCGACAGCACACTGCGCCGCAACAAGGTTACGTTTGCGGCGATTCCTATCTTCTTGCTATTCCGCGACCACGGTCTTTTGGCGGACCTGCGGCTAAATGTGTCGTCGGTTTATGAACCTGATGAAACCGGTTCTTCAGCCTCGAACCGAGCGGTCGATGACATCATTAAATAGTTCATTCGGGTACGCCTGACACCAGCTATCGGCGTCGACTATGGCCTCGATCATCGCGCCCGCGCGAGTCATGACGCTCGCCCCAATGGCCTCGACCGTAGTAGACAGCCGGGGGAGCATAGTACCGAGGCGGCGCGTACACCACCGGCGGGGGCGGTCCCCACCAACCGAACGGATTGATATCGACGTTGATGTGTGCGGCGGCGTAAGCGGCAGAGCTTGCCGTCAGCAGCGCGACAATCCCAAGCGACAGAATTCGATTTTTCATAGTAAATCCTCCGGACGCGCGACCGATATGGTCGCGCCGACAAATTTCGGTTATCGGCTTGCGGCTTTTTTTGCTGCATGGTCGCGATGACTAAACGTCGCGTCCGCTTCTTTTTTCTGGTCCTCGGACATTACGGAATACAGGGCAGAAAAGGCTACCGCGAGTTTCTTGACACCGTTCGCATGCGCCTGTGCAATTTCTGCGTAGGAATTCAGATTGTCGATCGCGGTCGCGCTTGATACAGCCGCTACACGCTTGTCGATGGCCAGGTCGAGATCCTTCGCGTTCTCGCGCATTGTTTCCGCGACTTCCTTCCACTGGGGCTCCTCGGCGGATGTAATCTTGAGCTTGGCGTGCAGCTCCGTGATGTGGTGCTCCACCCCGGCATCGCGTTTTGCATTTGAATTCATCATTGCCGAGGGATTCGGGCTTGCGGGTGAGGGTGTCTGTGCGGCTGCGACACCAAACACACTGGACACAAGTACTGCGACAATCAATTTCATACAATTCTCCGTGGGGATGCGATGCGCCGCCGCACTCGGGAAGGGCTTGCACTGACGGTAGCGTAAGATTCCGGACGACGCAGTCAGACGCAGGCGCAATCGGTCGCGTCGTTGCGCCTACAAGGAGGCCAAACGGCCGCCACCGCTCAGGTCTGCAGCGGTTTCGGGGCCGCATGCTCGCCTGGCATGCCGATGCGCTCGTATTCGGCGATGACCTGGGCGCCGAATAACAGCAGCGTCGCTGCAAATTCAAGGCTGGCGAGGGCCACGATGGCGGTAGTCAGCGATCCGTAGACCATGCTGACTTGCGACAAAGTCCCGAAATACCAAACCAGGATGTGACGGGTGATCTCCCAAAATACGGTCGCGGTGATGCCGCCGACCAAGGCGTGACGCCATGATGGTGTTCCGACCGGCATGACGAGGTAGATGGACGTCAGCACGAAAACCTCGCCGCCGACTCCGAGAAAGTAAAGCAATGCGCCCGACGCGCCATAGAGCGACCAGGTGCGGCCGAGGAAGTCGATGGACTGCGTGCCCATCGCCTCGATCAGGCCTGACGCCATCGTGATCAACAGCAGACCGCAGCCCAGGCACACGATGTAGCAGTAGGGGATGATGGCCGACACCAGAAAGTGGCGGCGCCGGGAAACCACCCGGTGCAGGAAAATCACGGACATCGCATTTTCCAGAACCGTGAAAGCAAGAGAGCTGAAAAACACCATGGTTAAGCCCAGCACCCAGCCGATCACCTTTCGATGATCCAAAAAGAGCGCCAGCTGTGCGACCACTGCGGCGGATTGTCCCGGGATGAGCAACGCGAGATAGCGGCGCAGCGTGTCGAGCAGCGCCTGCTGATCGATGATCGTGGACAGCGCAATCAATATCAGAGTCAGCAGCGGAACGATGGACAACAGCGTGTAGTAGGCAACGGCGCCTGCGAGCAGCAGCGCTTGATTTGCGCGAAAGGCGCGCAGCACACGCAAGGCGAAAGCCGCCGGGTGACGCACGACGTACAGCAACCGGTGTTTGGAAGCATGCATCACGCTACGGCGAGCAGTAAACGCGGAGGGCGTGGATCGCATAAGTAAAAATGTTGATTTTGAATTTTCGCTACCAAATGCGCACTCGCTGATCAGGGTCGATGTAGTAGACTTCCCCCGGCTTTACGCCGAAAGCTGCGTACCACGCATCGATATTACGCGTCGGACCAATGACGCGAAAAGCCCGGGGCGAGTGCGGATCGCTCACCACTTGCTTGCGGACGTAATCTTCACGGACCTTGCCGCGCCAGGCTTGAGCCCACCCTAGGAAAACTCGCTGATCGCCGCTGAAGCCGTCCAACACCTGAGCAGGCCGGCCGTTGAGCGAACGGTGATAGGCCTCCAGCGCCACGTTCAGTCCGCCCAGATCGGCGATGTTCTCGCCGAGGGTTAAGTCGCCGTTGATAGGGGCGTCCGGCACGGGTTGATACGAGGAATACTGCGTAGCCAGTTTCTTGGCGCGTGCGCTGAATTCGGTCGCATCTTGGGCCGTCCACCAATCGCGCAGCTCGCCTTTGGCATCGAGCTTGCGGCCTTCGTCGTCAAAGCCGTGCGACAGCTCATGCCCGATCACTGCGCCAATCCCGCCGTAGTTGACGGCCGGATCCGCCGCGGGATCGAACATGGGGGGCTGCAGTATTCCGGCTGGAAAGACAATGTCGCGCAGCGAACCGTTGTAGGCGTCATTGGTTTGCGGCGTCATGGTCCAGTCGGCTCGGTCCACCGGGTTGTTGAGACGACTCACGTAGTAGCGCCAATCCCACGCAGCGGCAGCGCGCACGTCCGCGATGAGATCATCGGCGCGGATTTCCAATCCGGCAAAGTCGCGCGGCTTGTCCGGATACCCGACTTTGATCTGGTAAGTATCGAGTTTGCTCAAGGCTTCCCGCTTGGTCGCCGGCGTCATCCAATCCAGCCGCTCCAAGCGAGCCCGCATCGCCGCCTTCACATTCGCGACCAGGGTTTCGATTTTTGCCTTGGCTTCGGGTGAAAAATAATGGTCGGTATAGATCTGGCCGACGCCGAATCCGATATTTCCGAAGCAGTCCACGCGGTCATCGCCGGTGCAATCGCCGCCGCCGACCGCGCGTAGCGCGCGTTTCCAGCGGGCGGGTTCCGCGGGTTGCCCCAGCAGGGTGTGATTGCGGAATTGGAAGCGCGCGGCGGAGAATGGTTCGGAAAGATAGAAAGCTGCGTTATCGGCAACGGTAAAGGCCTGCCACGCCTTCAATACAGGCAAAGGCGTGGATTTAAAAACAGCCGCGATTTTAGGAAGCGCGTCCACCTCAGAAGCGATCACGCGGTTCACCGCACCCAGATCCGCGCTCTTTAAATAGACGTCCCATGGAAAGCCGGGCGCCAGGGCTCTAAGCTCGGCTCGGGACTTCGGGTTGTATGTCTTGTCCAGATCCCGTTGTTCGACCTTGGTCCAGCTCACCCGCGCGATGTTCGTTTCAAATTCAACCACCGCGGCGCCGCTTGCCTGCGGGTCCTTCCAGCCGAGCAGCGACAACAATTGAACCACATACGCCTGGTAGGCCGCCTTTTGCGTGGCGAAGCCGGGCTTCAAATAGTAGTCCCGGTCCGGCAGACCCAATCCCGCTTGTCCCACATAAATGGCATAACGATTGATATTCTTGAGGTCGGCATCTTCGTTAATGCTGAATATCGAGCCATAAAAGTCTGTCGTGCTCTTGCCCATCAAGTGGGCGAGTGTTGTGCGATCGGCTGCATCGCCGATGGCTTTGATCTCGGCGGCGATCGCGGCTTTGCCTACGGCCTGGATGCGGTTCTCATCCATGAAGGCTCGATAGAACGTACCCGCGTTGCCCTCCAGCGTCCCTGGTTTGGCGTTTGCCGCCGCGGACTCCATGAGTTCACGCAGGCGGCCTTCGATGGCATCGTTCATGGTCATTCGCAGTGTGAAGAGCGCTTTGTCGGCGGGAATCGCGGTGCGGTCGAGCCACGCGCCGGACGCGTAACGGTTGAAGTCATTGCCCGGCTTGACGCTCGTGTCCATGGCGCTCAAGTCAAATCCCCAGGCGCCGTACTGCGGCGCCGCATCGGCGGGGTTCACGGCTGCGAGCAGCAACATGCCGGCCATGGCAACCCGCAGCGGGCGCTTCGAAGAAGTCAGCACATTGGTTTTCAACATACGATAGCGCTCTTGCAACCCCAGATGGGCATAAAAATTTCTCAGCTCTACCTTCGCACAGAGAAAGTAAAAAGTCTCAGCTGGGCTAGTGCTTCTGCCTCGCTCCGGCGGGCTGGGAGGGTAGCGGCGCGGCAACAGCGCCGCCGAAGACAAAAAAGAAAAATGGCAACGACGCGTAAT
>Ga0182030_10019954_pt1 | contig 12703 bp, 11 predicted proteins | sample 812S3MmetaG_FD_121299 | JGI IMG/M metagenome (GOLD analysis project Ga0182030, IMG submission 121299) | Permafrost microbial communities from Stordalen Mire, Sweden - 812S3M metaG (Illumina Assembly) | ecosystem: Environmental > Terrestrial > Soil > Wetlands > Permafrost | place: Sweden... | reverse complement strand
TCCGGTATCGTGAAGAGTTTCGGACGCCGCTTGGCGTCCGAAAGTCCCCGAGGAACGAACCCGCGTTGTGCGGTCCGAGGCTTATGGAGATTTGTGCAGTTGGCTGCGCCAGGGCTGATCGGTTTGGCGTTCGCCGTGGTCTTCGGGATCGCCAATCCAGAGGTCTTTCCGAGCGATTGGGGCACCGGTTCGAGGCCACCGGCAAGCAAAGTCGCTGATAGCGTCTGGGGTCTGAGTGTATAATGGTTGGGGCGTGACGATAGGTACGCGGCATATCGATGGCCGTACCGGTAAGGCAACGACATAGCGTGGGCGTGAGCCATGCCGGGTCATGGCGTCCTCGTCCCGGTTGGTGCGGGACAAACTGGCGGTGCGCGCGGCTGCGCCCAGCGTTGGAAGGTTTCGATGATGATCATGCGTCCACCGCAGCACGGACAAGGCGGCCTCGGCTCCGTTGGTTCGACCGGTTCAGCCGGCTCAACGACCTGCGGCACCGCGAGCAGGTGCCGGGCGCGTGCGACATTCGCCTTGCGCCCGGCGCTCGTGAGCAGGCCATAGTGCCGAATGCGGTGAAAACCCTTCGGCAGAACATGCAACATGAAGCGCCGGATGAATTCGTCCGTGGCCAGCGTCATCGTGCGATAGCGCTCGGCGCCATCACGTCGATAATCCTTGTAGCGGAACGTGACACCGCCTTCGTCGAACGAGATCAGCCGGCGGTTGGAGATGGCGACGCGGTGTGTGTAGCGCGACAGATAGGCGAGCACCGCCTCTGGCCCGCCAAAGGGTGGCTTTGCGTAGACCACCCAGTTCTTCTTCCGCAGCCCTGCGATAAGGTGCGTGAAGGCGCGTTGCTCGCGCAATCCAGCCTGGTCACCGAAGAAGGCGAGCCGGCCGGCGGCATGAAGCTCCAGCAGCCGCGTCAGGATCAGGCGGCGGAACAGTTTGGACAGGACGCGGACCGGCAGCAGAAAGGCCGGCCGGGACGACACCCAGCGCTCTCCATCGAGCGAGATACCGCCGCCGGGCACGATCATGTGGATGTGCGGATGGTGCGTCATCGCCGAGCCCCAGGTGTGGAGCACGGCGGTGATGCCGATGCGCGCGCCCAGGTGTCGGGGATCGGCGGCGATGGTGAGCATGGTCTCCGACGCCGCCCGGAACAGCAGGTCGTACACGATCGCCTTGTTGTGGAAAGCGATGTCGGCGAGTTCGGCGGGAATGCTGAAAACGACGTGGAAGTATCCGACTGGCAGCAGGTCGGCCTCGCGCTCGGCCAGCCAGGTGCGCGCGGCGGCGCCCTGGCACTTGGGACAGTGCCGATTGCGGCAGCTGTTATAGGCGATCCGCTGATGGCCGCAGTCCTCGCAGGCCTCGACATGACCGCCCAGAGCCGCCGTGCGGCAATGCTCGATCGCCGACATGACCTTGAGCTGATGAAGGCTCAGGTGCCCGGCATGGGTGGCCCGATAATCGGGGCCGGCGGCGCGGAAGATGTCGGCGACCTCGAGCGAGACGCGCATCGCCTCAGCCGGTGGGGGCGATCTCTCCGGCCCTGAATACGCCGAGCTTGTCGAGCGGGCTGGTCACGGTGCGCACCGTTCGGGTCGCGACCCTGGTGTAGAAGGCGGTGTTGTCCAGCTTCGCATGCCCGAGCAAGACCTGGATGACGCGGATATCAACGCCGTCCTCGAGGAGATGGGTCGCGAAACTGTGGCGCAGCGTGTGCGGTCCGACCCGTTTGGTGATCTCCGCGGCCTGTGCCGCCTCGACAACGATGCGATGGAGTTGCCGGGTGCTGATTGGCTTCATGGCGTGCTGTCCTGGAAACAGCCAACCGTCGCGATGCATCACGCCTTGTTGGTGCCCGACTTTCCACCACTCGCGCAGCAGGGTGAGCAGATCCGCCGGGAGCATGGCATTGCGATACCGGCCACCTTTGCCACGCTCGACCCTGAGCAACATGCGTTCGCTGTCAACGTCGGTCACCTTGAGCGCCGCGACCTCGGCCACGCGCAGGCCAGCGCCATAGGCGACCGAGAGAGCCGCCTGATGCTTGAGGCAGGTGGTCGCGTTGAGCAGTCGTGCGACCTCGTCCCGGCTCAGCACCACGGGCAGGTTGCGCGGATGCGCTACCCGGATCAGCCTGCGTGCCAGGTCGGGCCGATCGACGGTGTAGGTGAAGAAGAACCGCAACGCCGAGACGATGCTGTTCATGGTCGGTGTCGGCACGCCGAGATCGCGCTGCTCGATCTGGAACCGGCGTATGTCATCCGCCGTCGCCGTATCAGGAGAGCGCCGCAGGAACGTTGCGAAGCGTCCGACGTCGCGAATGTAGTTGCGCTGCGTCTCGCGCGAGAACCGGCGCATGTTCATATCGTCGATCAAACGTTGGCGCAGTGGGCTGATCGGGCGGTCGATAGTTGGAGCGGGCATCGGGAGTTCCTCTCGTGATGAAGGGAACTCCATGCTCGAGAGGCAACCGCGCCCCGCTCAAGACCTCATCGAAAACGCGCACAAGTATTGAGGTCCAGGGGCTCGGCCCCTGGCGGGGTTTGGGGCAGCGCCCCAACCTTGCTTGCTTCGTCGGTCAATGGTTCGGGTGCTGGGCATAACTCATCCCGAAGCACCAATCCCGCGCAGCGGGTTCGTTCATCGGCCAATCTCGGTCGTTGGAGCGCCAGTCGCGACAATCCCGAAAAGGGTCGCATCCATTCCGACAGCAACCAGTTTCTCCGTTCAGCTTGAGCGCGGGTTGACCCGCTTCGCGACTCAACCTGTCTCGGCCCGCGCTGACATGGCGCTGCCCGCGGCGCGGTCACGGATGATGTCAGCCCGCGGCGAGTATTGGCACGTGAGCCGCGACCTAACGAAGTCCACCCTCATTTCGCGACCGCCGGATGAGCGTCTGTCTCTTCCGCCACATTCGACCCGGCCTGCAGGAACCCGCGGATATTCCGCACCGCCTGCCGCAGCCGGTGGTTATTCTCCACCAGCGCGATACGCACATGCCCGTCGCCCTGCTCCCCAAACCCGAGCCCCGGCGACACCGCCACCTTTGCCCGAGCCAGCAGCAGCTTCGAAAACTCCACCGACCCCAGCGACGCATACCGCGCCGGGATCGGCGCCCAGGCGAACATGGAGCCATCGGGCATGGGCATGTCCCAACCGGCGGAGATCAGCCCTTTGATCAGCACGTCGCGGCGGTCTTTGTACAGCGCCCGCATCTCCGCCACGCACTCCTGCGGCCCGGTCAGAGCGGCCACCGCGGCGACCTGGATCGGCGTGAACGCGCCATAATCCAGATACGACTTCATCCGGGTCAGCGCGTTGATCAGCCGGGGATTGCCCGCCGCGAACCCCATCCGCCAGCCCGGCATCGAATACGTCTTCGACAGCGAGGTGAACTCGACCGCGATGTCCTTGGCGCCTGGCACCTGCAAGATCGACGGCGGAGGCTTGTCGTTGAAGTAGATCTCCGCGTACGCGAGGTCCGACATCACCCAGATCTCATGCCGGCGAGCGAACGCCACGATCTCCCGGTAGAAATCCAGGTCCGCCATGTGCGCGGTCGGGTTGGACGGGAAATTCACGATCAGCGCCGTCGGCTTCGGCACCGAGTGCCGCACGGCCCGGTCCAACGCGCGCAGCATCTCGTCGTCCGGCGTGGCGGGAATGCTGCGCACGCCGGCGCCCGCGATGATGAAGCCGAACTGATGGATCGGATACGACGGGTTCGGCACCAGGATCGTGTCGCCCGGACTGGTGATCGCCGAGGCCAGGTTCGCCAGGCCCTCTTTCGAGCCCAACGTCGCCACGACCTCCGTCTCCGGGTTCAGATCGACGTCGAAGCGGCGGCGGTAATAGGTGGCAAGCGCCCGGCGCAGACCAGGAATGCCGGCGCTGACGGAATACCGGTGCGAGCGCGGGTCCTGCACCGTTTCGATCAGTTTCTCCACGATGTGGCGCGGCGTCGGGCTGTCCGGATTGCCCATCCCGAGGTCGATGATGTCCTCCCCTGCCGTGCGTGCCTTGGCCTTCGCCGAATTGACCTCGGCGAAGACATAGGGCGGCAGACGGCGGATGCGGTGGAACTCACCGGAGGACTCGGAACTCATGGAACGCCTTTCAGGGTTGAGAGACGGCTATTGTAGCAGACGCAGACTCGCGCCGCGACCCGCTGATTCGGCGTTCAGCCGCAATCGCGCGAATGGCACGCCTTGCGCCACCAGGGCCGTCGCCAGCGCCTGCGCGCGGGACAAACCCAGCGCGACGGCCTGCGATTGGGCCGTGGCCTCGGAGGTGGTGGCGTCGCCATAGCCGGTGATGGCGATGCCTCGATCGCCCCGGATCGCCGCGAGTTCCCGCACCTCGGCCAGCGCCGGATCGTTCAGTTTGGCGGACCCGGTGTCGAAATCGACCGGCGCGCCGCCCGTGGTCGGTGCCGCCGGCGCGAGCGGTGCCGCGGTCACGGGAACCAGCGGCGGCGGCGGCCCAGGGGCGATGTCCGGGCGAGGCGGTGCCTGGGTCGGCAATGGCGGCAAATGACCGCCGGCCACGCGTTCGGCGGCGGCAGTGCTGGATACCGGCGCGGACGGCGCCAGGTTGGGCGAGTCCGTGAACGGTGCCGTGGCGGCTGGCGCGGAAACTGGCGCGCTGCCGCCGGGGAAGCCCACATCCGGCCCGCCGGTCGAGCGCGACGCGGTCGGCACCCCCTGAGGCTCCGGGGCGGGGATCAAAGCAGTGGCGGACGCCTTTGCTCCAGCGGGCGGCCCGGCGCCCACCAACGACGCGCCCGCGCCGGAGTCCCGCGCAGCGCCGCTCTGGGCCGCGCCATAAGGCAGCGGTGCCGGCGGTGTCGATCCGGCCGTCGGAATCGGATTGAGCGCCGCCGCCTCGCGGGCATTGATCCGGTCCGTGATCAGCCCGGCGGTGGTGCGATTCCACCCGGCGGTATCGACCGGCGCCGGCTTCGGAGGCACGGTCGCGAGGTTCGGGAACGGGTCTTTGTCGCCCGGCGGCGGTGGCCGCTGCTCATTGATCTTGCCGCCGATCGTTTCGTGCCACCACGCTTCCGGGCCAGAGCTGTGAACGTCGGAGCACCCGTTCGCGCCGATCAGCGCGGCCAGCGAAACGACCCCCGTCAGCGCGCGACAGCCTTTCCAGCCTTGAACGAACGCCCCCGCACCCCTAGGTTGCCCGCCATTCCCAAGAAACGCCATCAGCTGGATCCGCCCAGTTTGCCGGCGCAGTGGTAGCCGGAGAGCACAACCGGCGCAAAGGATACGTCTGATGAGTGAGCCGGTTAAGCCCAATGATCCGAACTTCAAGATGCCGGACCCGGCGGCCTTCGGGCACACCATGGCCGATATCGCCGAGCGGTCCCAACGGATCGTCACCGATTGGCTGAAACGCCTGCCGAAGGAAGAGCACGACGCCGACCCGCTGCACATCGGCAGCGCCTTCATGGAGATGACCGCGCGCCTGATGACCAATCCGGCTCGTCTCATGCAGGCGCAGTTCGGGCTTTGGCAGGACTACATGTCGCTGTGGCAGAACACCGCCCGGCGGATGATGGGGATCGAGAGCGATCCGGTGATCGACTCCGCCTCGGGCGACCGGCGGTTCAAGGACGCCGCCTGGAAAGACAATGAGATCTTCGACTTCATCAAGCAGTCGTACCTGTTGAGCGCGCGTTACGTGCAGAACGTCGTGACGCATGTCGATGGGCTGGACGAAAAGACCGCGCAGAAAGTCGATTTTTACTCGAAACAATTCGTCGATGCGATGTCGCCGTCGAATTTCGTGCTGACCAACCCTGAGGTGTTGCGCAAAACCGCCGAGACCCGCGGCGAAAATCTGCTGAAGGGCCTGAACAACCTGCTGACCGATCTGGAGCAGGGCAAAGGCAAGCTGCGTATCAAGATGACCGATATGGACGCCTTTAAGTTGGGCGAGAACATCGGTGTCACGCCCGGAAAGGTCGTGTATCAGAACGACCTGATGCAGTTGATCCAATATACGCCGACCACGGCCAAGGTGTTGAAACGGCCGCTGCTGATCGGGCCGCCGTGGATCAATAAGTTCTACATCCTCGACCTGCGGCCGCGGAACAGTTTCGTGAAATGGGCGGTGTCGCAGGGCCACACGGTGTTCGTGATCTCCTGGGTCAATCCGGATGAGAAACTGTCGGAAAAGGGTTTCGACGCTTACATGAAGGAAGGCTACCTCGCCGCGCTGGACGCCATCGAACTGGCGACCGGGGAGAAGGAGGTCAATGTCATCGGTTATTGTCTGGGCGGAACGTTGCTGGCGGCGACCCTGGCGTGGATGGCGGCGAAGGGCGACGACCGGATCAAGACCGCGACGTTCTTCGTGACCATGATGGACTTTCATGAGGCCGGCGAACTGGGTGTGTTCATCGACGAAGAACAGCTCAGCGCGCTGGAGGACAAGATGAACAAGCGCGGCTATCTCGAAGGCAGCGAGATGGCGACGACGTTCAACATGCTGCGCGCGAACGATCTGATCTGGTCGTTCGTGGTCAACAATTATCTGCTCGGCAACGATCCGTTTCCGTTCGATTTGCTGTACTGGAACGCGGATTCGACCCGCATGCCGGCGAAGATGCACAGCTTCTATTTGCGCAAAATGTATCAGGAGAATCTGTTATGCGCGCCGGGCGGGATCGAGCTCGCGGGCGTGCCGATCAACCTGGGGAAGATCACGACGCCGGCGTATTTCCTCTCGACGCGGGAAGATCACATCGCGCCGTGGAAATCGACCTATCGCGGCACCCAGCTTCTGGGTGGGCCGAAGCGGTTCGTGCTGGCCGCGTCGGGACATATCGCGGGCGTGGTCAACTCGCCCGATGGCGGCAAATACAACCATTGGATCAATGAAGACCTGCCGCCGGATCCGGACGATTGGTTCAAAGGCGCGACCGAGCTCGCGGGTTCGTGGTGGCCGGACTGGCAGCGCTGGATTTGCTCGCACGGCAAAGCGCAGGTGGCGGCGCGGCAGCCGGGCGATGGCAAACTGAAAGTGATCGAGGACGCGCCGGGCAGCTACGTGAAGGTGCGGATGACCTGAACCGTCGTCATGGCCGGCCTTGAGCCGGCCATCTGAGAACGCGTCGTGTTGACGAGATGGCCGGGCAAGCCAGGTCGAGCCCGGCAATGACGTCTGACACTTGTCGCGTTCCAATGATTCTGGCTTCAGGCCGGTTCCCGCTCGCGTTGTTCATCAGTTCTTAACCCTGGTCCGCTACATCCCGTCCCGCCCTTTCCCGAAGGAGCCGGATGTGAACGCGGTTTTGGACGCCCCCCACGAGGTGGTCTCGGTGGCGGACACTGCCTTCGAACGGATGCCGTTCGCCGCGGTCATCCTGGATGGAGCCCTGCGGCTGCGACGTGCCAATGGTAAGGCGCGCGCGCGGTTCAGGACGCCGCCATCGGATGAGGATCCGGCGCCACCGTTCGACGCCGTGCTGGCGCGGTCCGGCCGCATCCCGATCGATGTCCGGCTGCGCATTTTGTCCTGTTGTGGCGCGGAAATCCGCGAGGGCAACGGTCGTGGCGAACACGACGCGGTGTTTCCCCTGGCGTCCGGTCATACCATCGCACTGTTCACCCGGCCGTTGGGCGGCGATCGCTGGATGGTCGTGCTGGAAGACCGCCGCGGCCGCGGCGACCCCGACGCCATCGCCGCCGAAGACCATCGCGATTCGCTGACCGACATCGGCAACCGGCGCCACATCGAAGCGAAACTGACCGAAGCGCTGAATGAGCCCGATCCGGACAGTCAGCCGGCCATCCTGACTTTCGACATCGACCGGTTCCGTTCGGTCAACGACCGGTTGGGCTGGAAGGGCGGTGACGCGCTGCTGCGCGCGGTCGTCGGCCGCGTGCGTCAGGCCACCCGCGAGAGCGACCAGATCGCCCGCCTGGATGGCGATACCTTCGCGGTGCTGCAATACAATGGCCACGCCGCCGATACCCTGGCGCCCAGGTTGGTCGATCTACTCGGCCGGCCGTATTTGATCCGGGGTGAGGTCGCCACGGTCGGCATCAGCGTGGGTGTCGCTCGCGCGCCGGCCGATGGCGAGTCCGCCGCTGCCTTGCTGCAACACGCCGAATACGCGCGGCATGAGGCGAAGGAAGCCGGTGGCCAGACCTGGAGGCACTATGGCCACAGCATGGCCGATCGCGCCCGCCTGCGTCAGGAACTGGAGGCCGATCTTCGAAAAGCGCTGGCTCTGGGCCAGGTGAGCCTGGCGTATCAGCCCAGGATGAATTTGCGGACACGGATGGTGACCGGGTTCGAGGCGCTGGCCCGCTGGTCGCACCCCAGGCGCGGCATGGTGCCGCCGGACGTATTCATTCCGATCGCCGAGGACATCGGTATGATCGGCCCGCTCGGAGACTGGGTGTTGCATGCCGCCTGCCGCGAGGCGGAAAGCTGGCCGGACCCTTTGGTGGTCTCGGTCAACGTCTCCGCGCGGCAACTGGACGATGAGCAGCACTTCATCTCCCAGGTCACGTCGGCTTTGCGCGAGTCCGGCCTGCCCACACGGCGGCTGGAGCTGGAGTTGACGGAAGCCGCCGTGACCCGCCGCCCCGAGGAAGCCCGCGTCCTCCTGCGCGACCTCCACGAACTGGGGGTCCGCATCGCCATGGACAATTTCGGCGCCGGCCGCGCGTCGTTGCGCGACGTGCGGACCTTCCCGTTCGATACGCTGAAGATCGATCAGTCGTTCATCCGGTCGTTGGACAGCAACAATGACTCCGGCGCCGTGGTGCGCGCGATCGCCGCGTTGGGCACCGGGCTGGGCATGACGGTCATCGCCGAGGGGGTCGAAACGCTCAGCCAGGCCCGCATGGTGGAGGCCGACGGCTGCACCGACGTCCAGGGTTATCTGGTCAGCAAGCCAGTCCCGGTGGAGGACATACCGGCGTTGCTGGAGCGCGATTTCAGCGCCATGCTGAGGCGATAAAGCCAACCGTCCCGCCGCCGCGGTCGCCCCCTGGCGCGCGTCCACCAGGGGTGCCATGGGGGCCACAGGGGGAGACCACGGCGGGCGACCACGCTGGGCCGTCCATGGCGGGAAATCGTTCCCGCCGCGCGAAGACCGTCGTCTGTCAGCCCAGAGCCGAAGCCGCCCGCCGCCGGCGCAACGCGCTCAGGACCATCGCGCCCGGCCCGAACAGCAGCAGCGTCGCCGGCTCCGGCACGCTACCGGGGATCGAGTCGGCGGTGAAAAACGCCGACAGATCGGGGGAGCCGCACGACGCGCCCAGACACTGGCCAAGCTGGAAGATCTCCTCCTGCGTGAGCAGATCCGCGCTGTGCGTCAGGGTTTCCGTCACATTGTAGGCGTTGCCCACCGCGTCCTTGGAGATGATGATTTCAGGGATGGTATAGGCCGAGGTATCGCCGCCCTCGCTCTCATCGAACCAGATCTCGATCATGCCGGTGCCGTTCTGAAACGCCGTCGTGGCCTCGATCTCCGGCACGATGATCGACAGGAAATTGTCGCCCTGCGCGACCGCCGCCTGGTCGCCGGTATAGTGGATGCCATTATATGTGAAGCCGGTGGTCAACGCCGAGTGCATGTCGTTATATTGGTTCGGCGTGATCCAGTTGTATTGTGCGTAGGTGTTGTTCGTCAGGTCGCTCTGCAGCTTCGAAAACGGCAGGCCGGCATTGGGACTGCTATTGCTGTCGGTGAAAAACGCCATCGGGTTGTGCTTCACCGCGTAGTTGTACTGCAACGTGCCGTTATACGGGTTCGCAGTGACGGTCACTCCGTTGGGACTGCCGCCGGTGCCCGACGCGCTGACCAGCGGCGACGAAGAATACTGCACATCCTCCTGATACGAATTCCACGTCACGCCCTTCGCCGTCATCAGCCCCGTCATACTGGGCGATGTGATGATGTTATGGCTGGCGGAAGAGGGATCGTTGTCAGCCAACACGCCGAAGTTCGAGCCCGCGTTTTCCCAGAGGTAGTTCGGCTCGGACGGGTGCACGCCCGGCGCCGAGTTGTCCATGTTCGATGCGTATGACGTGTACTGCGCGTTTGGATTGCCTGGCGTGATCAGGCTATTGATGTAGGGCGCCGCCGAGTTGCCCTCGATCTGCTGGATCGAGGTATAGCTGCCCGGCTGGGTAAAATCGTGATTTTCCATCGCGATCACGAACACCGTCTGAATCGGCGCGGCATACAGCGGTGCCGTGAAAGCGGTGCTCGCCAGCAGGCCAAGAGCAAGTCGTCTCATATTGGAATGTCCCCGGATTTATCGTTTCATACGCGCCCCAGGTCGCACGCCGACGGGGTTCGCGTATGCATGACTGGCTGAAGTATTTTTGAAATTCCCGTGACAACCCCCGATGGAGGAAGCGATGGCCCGCATGGCGATCAACCTGGCAAGCAAATTCGCCCGATTCGACGAACGTTGGCAGCCGAAGATCATCGCCGAGATGAACGACTATCAGTTCAAGATCGTGAAACTCCTGGGTGATTTCGTCTGGCACGACCACAAGGACACCGATGAGGCGTTCATCGTCATCGATGGTGACCTTCGCATCGATTTTCGCGACGGGGCGGTGCATGTCGGGCCGGGGGAAATGTTCGTCGTGCCAAAGGGAGTCGAGCACAAGCCGTACGCGGAAAACGAGGTCCGCCTGATGCTGATCGAGCCGCGCGGCGTGCCGAACACCGGCGACACCGGGGGTGATCGCACCGCGCCGGCCGACGTCTGGATCTGATTATCCGGCGGCGGCGCCTTCGAACGCGCGCAGGCCTTCCTCGATCACCGCGCGCGACAGGTCCTGAGTGATGAACACGATCCGGCTGGTGCGCGGATCGCCCTCGGGCCAGGCCGTCAGCAATGCCGGCGGATGCAGCACGTGCTGTACGGCGTGGATGGCGACCGGGCGGTCCTGACCTTCCAGGTTCAGGATGCCTTTGACCCGCAACAAATCCTTGCCGCGGGTCTGGATCAGCATCTCCAGCCACAGACCGACGCCTTGCCAGTGCAAGGGCCGGTCGAAGGTCAGGCAGAACGAACTGACCCGTTCGTCGTGGTCGTGATGATGGCCGTGCGCCTCGGCGCGCAGCCAGCCGGCGACGTCGGGAATTTTGCTCGCGGGATTGAACAGGCCCGCGTTCAGGATCGCCGCCGGATCGACCGCGCCATGCTCGGCCACGATCACCGGCGCGCCCGGATTGATCCCGGCGATCCTGGCGCGCAAAGGCCCAGGATCGGCGAGGTCGCTTTTGGTCAGCACGATGCGGTCGGCCACCGCGACCTGGCGGATTGCCTCCGGCCGTTCGTCAAGGTTGGTCAAACCGGCGACCGCGTCGATCACCGTGACGACGCCGTCCAGCCGGTAGGCGCTGGCGACCACGGGATCGGTCATCAGCGTGGCCAGGATCGGCACCGGTTCGGCGAGGCCGGTGGTTTCGATGATGATGCGGCTGATTTCGTCGCGGCGGGCGCGCGGCAGCATCTCTCGCAGCACCCGCGTCAGGTCGCCGCGCACGGTGCAGCACAGACAGCCGGCGTTCAGCAGCACGGTGTTCTCGTCGAGCTTTTCCACCAGCAAATGATCGATGCCGATTTCGCCGAACTCGTTCACCAGCACGGCGGTGCGCGCCAACGCGGGCTGGCGCAGCAAATGGTTCAGCACCGTGGTCTTGCCGGCGCCGAGGAAGCCGGTCAGCACGGTGACCGGGGTCGTCTCAGCCATAGAGTTTCTCGGGATCGACCAGTACCGGCGCGATCTCGGTCAGCGCGCCATCGCGTAAGGCGCGGAAGAAGCAATCGTGGTGGCCGGTGTGGCAGGCGACGCCCTCCTGCTCGACCAGCAGCAGAATGGTGTCGCCGTCGCAGTCGACGCGGAAATCCTTGAGGTGTTGCACCTGATGCGAGGTCTCGCCCTTGCGCCACAGCCGGTTGCGCGAGCGCGACCAGTAGCAGACCCGGTTCGTGGTCAGCGTCTCGATCACGGCGTCGCGGTTCATCCAGGCCAGCATCAGCACCTCGGCGGTATCGTGCTGCTGCGCGATGGCGGGCACCAGGCCGTTGGCGTCGAAGCACAGCGCGTCGAGCACGCTGTCGATCCCGTTGGGAAGAGTGGTGGCGTCTTTGGTCATGGATGCTATTCTGCGCCCTCACACGACCGGAGCGCCAGATGGGGTTTTCACCCCGGACCGAGACATTGCTGCACCACGCGGGCCAGATCTGCGACGCCAAGGGCGCGCGGCTGACCGACCTCCGGCGCGAGGTACTCGGCCTGATCCTGGACGCCGACGCGCCGACGGGGGCGTACGATCTGCTGGACCGGCTGCGCGCGACCCGCCACGGCGCGGCGCCGCCAACCGTCTACCGGGCGCTGGAGTTCCTGCTGGAACAAGGCCTGGTGCACAAGCTGGAGAGCATGTCCTCCTATGTCGGCTGCGTCAGCCACGGCGACAGCGACCACGCGGCGCAGTTCCTGATTTGTCGCGCCTGCGGACAGGTGACCGAGATCGACGATCACGAACTGGCGCATGCCCTGGAGGACGCCGCGAAGCGGTTGGGTTTCACCGTGGGGAAAGCAACCATCGAGGCCGAGGGGCGTTGCGCGGCTTGCGCACGGGGATAGGCCCGCCAACTGCGCCCGGGGATAGCGAGCCCTCTCGTCATCCCCGCTCCCC
>Ga0182030_10019953_pt1 | contig 12703 bp, 10 predicted proteins | sample 812S3MmetaG_FD_121299 | JGI IMG/M metagenome (GOLD analysis project Ga0182030, IMG submission 121299) | Permafrost microbial communities from Stordalen Mire, Sweden - 812S3M metaG (Illumina Assembly) | ecosystem: Environmental > Terrestrial > Soil > Wetlands > Permafrost | place: Sweden... | reverse complement strand
CGTTCCGGGCCCGACCAGCATTCCGCCCGCCACTGCGCTCGCCGCCAACTACAGCCACTACGACGAAGAAGATGAGCCGCTGGATTCAGTCGACCTCCAGCTGCCCACCGAAACCGAGAATTTCTAGGCGTTCTCGATCAGCACGACATTGGGTGCCCCAGGTCTCGATTCTGAGACCTGGGAAAACTCCCAAGCAGATTTGAAGCGAAAGTGAGTTACACCCATGCGCCATCGCAATGCAGGATTCAAGCTCGGACGCAACACCAGCCACCGCCGCGCGCTGCTGCGCAATCTGACCACGTCCGTCCTCGTCGAAGACCGCGTCCAGACCACCGTGGCCAAGGCCAAGGCTGTTCGTCCGCACGTCGAAAAAATGATCACCCTCGGCAAAAGGGGCGATCTGCAGGCGCGCCGTCAGGCGCTCAGCTTCCTTATGACCGACGCGGCCGTCACGCGCCTCTTTGACACCGTGGCCCCGCGCTACGGCGACCGCCAGGGCGGCTATCTCCGCATCGTCCGCACCGGATTTCGAAAAGGCGACGGCGGCGAAACAGCGTTCATCGAACTGCTCGGCGCCGAAAAGCAGCTTGAGGTCAAGCGTCAGAAGCGCGCCGACATCAAGGCCAAAAAGCGCGCCGACCTCGAGAAGCAACTCGAAGAGAGCAAGAAGGAAGAAGAAAAAGGCGGCGAAGAAGCCGCCTAAGGGACTGGCCGTCCAGGCAGTCTTCTTCGTTTGCAACGCTAACGGGCGCATCCCTTCGCGGGATGCGCCCGCATTTCTTGCGCGAGCGTGCTATTTCACTCTGAACCCAAGCGCTACATTCACGAGAATCTGCACCGATTAGCTACTTGATAACCGAGGCAGATTCTAGCTGGGATTACGCTCTCCGGGTCTACAATCGTTAAGAGCCGACAGACATGGCAGATCTGACATCTGAGCAACTCATCGCGTTATCTCGGCTATTTTCCTCTAGCGTCGTTCGGGAAATGGCGCGGTGGAAAAGATCACCGCTTTTCGCTCTTTTGGCGGGCCAATCGGGTCTACCAGAGATACTGCCGGTCTCAACCCCCGTTCGAAACCTTTTTGAGCTTGCTTTCGCCTTGCTCCGGCGCGAGGGTTTTAGGCACGAATACATTTACAAAGCAGCTCTGACGCAAAAGGTCCTTCTGGGAAAGCATTCCCTCCGCACAGCAGCAATGCTCACTGAGTTTCGCGTATGTGGATGCAAAGCCGACCTTGCCATTCTGAACGGGACATCAACGGTTTATGAGGTTAAGTCTGAGCGAGACTCGCTGAACAGGCTCGAAAGGCAAGTAGCCGCCTACGCAGAGGTCTTCGCAAAAATTTACGTGATCGCAGCGGAGATCCATGTCGATGCGATCGCCTGCTCGGTGCCGAAAGACATTGGTATCTTGCGTCTGAATGGCCGTCATCAGATTTCTAGTCTGAGGGAAGCTGTCGAACTGCCGGAGCGCACATCGCCAGCATCGATTTTCGATTCGATTCGCACAGACGAGGCACGCCTTGTGCTTGAGTTGCACGGGTTCCGCATTCCCAACGTGCCGAACACACTCTTGAATTCCGTACTGAGGCCGATGTTCGTCAAGCTGGGCTCCCGCAGAGCACACGACGGCATGGTCGAAGTTTTGCGTACGACCCGTAGTCTCATGCCCCTGTCAGATCTAGTTGATCAACTTCCAAGTTCGCTTCGGACAGCAGCATTATCGGTACCACTGCGTAAAGCGGATCACAGTCGGCTTGTAGCTGCGATCAACACGCCCTTGGATGCTGCAATGGCTTGGGGGTAGAGATATGTACCATCCCTACTTTCGCGGAAAGCAGTACGAACTGATAACAATCAGGGAGAGCGCCTCGCTCTTTAAGAAGGCAGACTTTCGACCAATCATTGAGCCAGTGAAGCAGGACTTAAGCGGCCTGCAAAAGGCACTCGACGCAATTATTCAGGCGGACGCGCGAGCAACCGTGATCGTTAACCCTCAAGACGGAGACCTATCCGGTAGGGGCAAAAGCAAACAACTCACCGATCTACTGAAGGATCGATTTTCCGCTTCGACGAATATCTCGGCTGGGATTCTACTGAAACAAGAGATGGCGTTGGGGCAGATTACTGCGCTTTGTGAGAGTTATGCTGGGCAAAGTCCTGTCCTGATCCATGCGGGCTTCAGCGCTGCAAAGCCGCTTGCGGACGAATTGGGCAATCTAACCAAAGAACAGACCCACGTTTTTTTGGATGGATTTAGCGGGAAGTTGTACCAAAGACACTTTAAAGACGCATGTAGAGTACTCGTGAAGGACGGTTTTAAGCGTCAACAAAACAACAAGAACTATCCGGATTTGGAGCCATTTTCTGATCTTCATGTGACGTTTTCGGATGAGGGGATGGACGGATTCGGCGATTTTCTCATCGTAGGCTCAGAATACATCGACAGCGGCGGAATCCCATATATGCTCGCAATCCACCTCACCTTCATCGATCACGACCAAGACAGCACGATGCAGATATATCACTTCAAATCCAAGTCACACCTCACACAGAAGGACCCGGCTGGGAAATTCGCCGAGGCGCTCGGAGAGATGATGGCGGTCTTGGATGCCCCTGGATCAAAGGTACTTGAAACAGGGGCAGTCAAGGAGTTTCGCGACCTTCACAGGCGTAAGCACTTCCCCGGGCTCGGCTATATAAAGAAACTCTCGATGAGCCATCATATTGAGACATTGGCGAGATATTTTGAAACCCTAGGATAGCCGGAAATGTATTGCTGCGCAGAGTGTTTTGGGGACCGTAGCCTGACCAGGGACATCATTCCCATGCGCTCGACAGGACTCGGTGATTGCTTTTACTGCGGCACAGAGAATATCGCCGTCGTTGTTCCGGCACAGATATCTGAGTTTTTTGAACTACTGGTCAGTGCCTACAAAAGGGACGACCAGGGCAAGGTGCTCGTGGAATGGTTCCGAGAGGATTGGGGACTATTCAGACATCCTCGCATGGATAATAGCCGTGCTAGTGACTTGCTCGCTGGAATTCTCAGCGACTCGGAGTTGGTTACGCAAACTTTCTCGCCCGCATACGAAGTTGACGGCAGTCCGCTAGACGAGTGGGAAAAACTTCGTGACGAGTTGATGTTTCACAATCGCTTCTTCCCAGACGCGAGCATCGATCTGATATGGCTAGAGAGGCTTTTGGTTTCTCTTAGCATCGAGTCAGGCGAAGTGCCGAGCATCTGGTACCGCGCTCGGATTCAAAGCGAGGACGTGCCTTACTCCCTGGCACAGATGGGCGCTCCGCCAAGCAAATTTGCCTCATATGGCCGGGCGAATCCAGCTGGCATTCCATACCTTTATCTTGGGTCGACTGAATCTACAGCAATATCCGAAATACGGCCGCATACAGGCGAGATCGCGTGTGTTGTTGATTTCAGGATTCCGGCTGACCTGGAGCTTATCGACCTGCGAAGGCCGAGGAGGCCAATTTCTCCATTCTTCCTGGAGGACGGGGCTGACATCTGCAAATTGAGAGGGTACCTGCCACTCCTTGATCGACTAGGCGAGGAGCTAACGCGGCCCGTCTTGCCCAGGTCTGCAGCAATCGACTACACGCCTAGCCAGTACCTTTGCGAGTTCATCAAGAAAAGCGGATACCAAGGCGTTCTCTATTCGAGTTCAGTTGGCGCTGGAATGAACTTAGCCCTCTTTGATCCAAAGTGCGCGGAGGCCGGTGTCGTGACTCAGTACCGCGTCGTCCGCGTGTCCGTCGAGGTCGAGTCTAAAGGCGCATAGCAAAGTGTGCTTCAGCTCAGCCAACGGCAAAGAAAGGAGGGATACTCGGTGCCCTACTGCGCTCCCCACTAGTCGGTGGAGACTTGAACCTCGTTCGCGCCTCAGAAGATTCGCGCAATCCTTTGCACAGAATTAGGCTCCAAGAGCGCACCATCAAGGCAAGCATGGTCCTGAGAGTTTGTCAGGCATGTGCCCCGTCTATACCAAAAAGGGGTACCCCCTCCCCCCCTCCTATATTTGCTGTTTGCACGCCAAATTTGCAGAAAATTCCGATCGCCATCGCGCAAGGCAGCCGCGCCGCCGCGGCCCACAAGTGTGCCACATCTTTGCGTAATTCTTCGCAAATCCCACCAAACACCTGTGTCAGTTTTCACAATTGTTCCACGTGGAACAATTTGGGGAGTCGAAGACCAGAGTGATTGTGATGGGAAAGTGCTGCGGATCTAGATCGGCCGTTCGAGCCAGTTGCGCGAGGTGAGTTTGAGAAAGGCAAAGAAGGCGAGCTGCATCATAATCGCGCCGAAGCAGTCGAGCACAACGTCCCGCGCCATTCCAGTCCGGTTAGGCAGAAACGCCTGATGAATCTCATCGGCGCTCGCCATCAATGCGGTTCCCAGCAACGCAAGAAGTGCGTCCTGCGAAAAGCTGAGGCGTGGGAAGCTCATCCACAAGGCGCGCAACCAGGCCAGCGCCACAAGTCCATACCCTGTGAAATGGCCGGCCTTGCGAATGTAGTGATGAATCAAGTTCCATCGTCCGTTGCCGACCGCGCCAAAGACATGCTCCCATAGCCAGCGCAGCGGTCCGGAAGTATGATCCGCGCCGAAGTATTCCGTCGACTCCGTAGCGATGACCAAGATGCCGATTAGCACCGGAAACCAGGCGCGAACCCAGTAGAGAAATGTACGAGGTTCTTCAGATGAAGTATTCAATGAAGGCGGCCTTTCTACGGCGAACGAGCCAGTGACTCGCTATGCGTTCTCTATAAAGAGAGATGAAGACAGATCGGGAGAAGTGAACCTGACAACTCCACTCAACCTTTAGACTCTAGGATGCCACCTTCGCCCCCGCCTGGATCACTCTACGCGGTAGTTTGGGGCTTCTCTCGTAATGATGACGTCGTGCACGTGGCTTTCGCGCAGTCCGGCGCCGGAGATGCGTACGAATTGCGCTTTTTGCTGCAACTCCGCAACCGTGCCGCAACCCAGATAGCCCATGCCGGAGCGCAATCCGCCCACTAACTGATAGATCATCGACTCGAGAGGTCCGCGGTACGGCACGCGGCCTTCGATTCCCTCGGGAACATACTTTGCCAGACGATTCCCTCCGTTGCGCTCACGTTGGACAACGCCTTCTGTGCTTGCATCGCTGCTCGTCAGGTCGGAGCTCGATTGAAAGTAGCGCTCACCCGATCCCTGGCTCATCGCTGTGAGCGATCCCATGCCGCGATAGCTCTTGAAGCTGCGGCCTTGATACAGGATCGTTTCGCCGGGACTCTCATCCACGCCGGCGAACAGCGATCCAATCATCACGGAACTCGCGCCGGCTGCGATCGCCTTGGTGATCTCTCCGGAGTACTTGATGCCGCCGTCGGCGATCACGGGCACGCCGCGTTCGTGTGCAGCGCGCGCCGCCTCGGAAATGGCTGTGATCTGCGGCATGCCGGCGCCGGTGACCATCCGCGTGGTGCAAATGGAGCCCGGCCCGATGCCAACTTTAATCGCGTCCGCACCCGCGTCAATCAGCGCGAGCGCGCCCTCATAAGTTGCCACGTTGCCAGCCAATAGACCCGCTTGCGGAAACGCCTTCTTCACCGCGCTCACCGCCTCAAGCACGCGTGAGGAGTGGCCGTGGGCGGAGTCTATGGCCAGAACATCGGCACGCGCGGCTACCAGTTCCGCGGCGCGCTCCAAGAAATCTCCGGTCGCGCCAATTGCTCCACCTACACGCAACCGACCCTGTTCGTCTTTGCTCGCGCTGGGATACTTGAGTTTTTTCTGGATGTCCTTGACCGTGATCAGCCCCATGAGCTCGTATTGGTCGTTGACCACGAGCAGCTTTTCCACGCGATGCTTGTGCAGGATCAGTTCGGCCTCTTCGAGCGTCGTGCCCACGGGAACAGTGATCAGATGTTCCTTGGTCATGATGTCGCCAACCGGAATGTCGGTGCGCGTTTCAAAGCGCAGATCGCGATTGGTGAGGATACCCACAAGCCGTTTGCCTTGCGTGACGGGCACGCCGGAGATCTTGTAGCGGCGCATCACTTCGAGCGCATCCGCGATGAATTGATCGGGCCCGATGGTGACCGGATCGACGATCATGCCGCTCTCCGAACGCTTCACCTTGTCGATCTCGCCAGCCTGGCTATCAATGGATAAATTGCGATGCACGATGCCGATGCCGCCCAGTTGTGCCATGGCAATGGCCATGCGCGACTCGGTCACTGTATCCATGGCCGCTGAGAGCAGCGGCGTGTTCAGGGTAATGTCGCGGGTCAACTGGGTCTGCGTGCTCACGTGTGCTGGCACCACATCGCTGTAGGCAGGCACCAGCAACACATCGTCAAAGGTCAGGGCTTCCGGCAGATTTTTCGTTAGCATAATGCGATGATGCGCCTGGCGGCCCAGGGATTCGACTCCCCGGTACGGCAGGCGCTTATCAGTATTGTATCGGAGGGGGCGCTGCGAAGCGGCGTAGCCGGAAAATGTGCATCATTCCGCTACATTCACTCCTCCGACCTTGTTCAAACACCCACGGGAAAAGGTTTCGGACTGGACTCGTCGGTATTCGCGCCGCCGGTCCGCCAGCGTTCAAAGCGCCCTTGCAGCAGGCTCATCAAGCCCGTGTACCAGTAGCCGATGACAAAAAGAATCAGAAACGGCGCAGTGAAGTAGTTGTGATTCGAGAAGGTGTAGAGAATCGCCAGAAAGAAGTAGGCGCCAAACGCAAGCTCGATCCAGGGAGCCAGCACGAGGCGTTTGCGATACTTGGCGGCCTGCGATTTTTCGCCCTTCTTAGCCACTCGATACTTCGGTGTGCGGACAAACGCGCTCTTGATCCCGAAGAGCGCTTCCATGACTGCCTTGGTATTTGTGACCGTCAGGCCAATTCCCAGAGCCATCAAAAACGGCAGATAGAAGAATGTTTTCATCCATGTCTTCGGAAAAAGTACCCGCTGGCTGGCCACATAGAAGACTGCAATGGAGAACGACGATGCGGTGAAGAGCGGAACGTCGATGAGCAACATCTGAAACCATCCCTGATAGAAGCGGCAGATCATGGCCGGCATCAATAAGGCAGACATGACGACCATCAGCGGATAGCTCATGTTGGCGGTCAGGTGATAGACGGATTCGATCTTGATGCGTCGCGGTTCTTTCGACCGGAAGATGATGGGCAGAAGCTTGATGCTGGTCTGGATGAGACCCTTGGCCCATCGCGCCTGCTGCGTTTTGAAGGCCGTCATCTCAATCGGGAGCTCGGAGGGGCATTCAACTTCCGGGAGATACTTGAATTTCCAACCGGCCATCTGCGAGCGATAACTCAGGTCGGTATCTTCGGTAAGTGTGTCATGTTGCCATCCGCCGCCATCGAAGATGGCCTGACGCCGCCACATGCCGGCTGTGCCGTTGAAGTTGAAGAAGTCTCCCGAGCGCGAGCGGGCGCCATGCTCAAGGATGAAGTGCCCGTCGAGCAGGATGGCCTCAATCTGCGTCAACATGCTGTAGTCGCGGTTCAGGTAAGTCCAGCGCGTCTGCACCATGCCGATCTTCGGATCGGAGAAATGGTGAATCACCTTCATGAGCCAGTCGGGCGGCGGAACAAAGTCGGCATCGAAGATGGCGACATATTCGCCCTTGGCCACCTTCAGTCCCGCGTCCAAAGCGCCGGCTTTAAAACCATAGCGATTTGTGCGGTGGATGTAGACGATGGGATGACCGAGCGCGGCATAGCGATCGACGAGGACTGACGCGACCTGTGTGGTTTCGTCGGTCGAATCGTCGAGCACCTGGATCTCCAGCTTTTCGCGTGGATATTCCATCGCGCAGATCGATTCAAGCAGACGATCGATAACGAATTGCTCGTTAAAAATGGGTAACTGCACAGTGACCCGAGGCAATTCGGCAAACTGCTTTGGGGGATGCGGATCGTAATTCTTGCGGTATTTGCGGTAGATGTAGCAAAGCGTATAGCGGTGTACTCCGTAGATCGAGAGCACGATCATCACCGCGAAATAGGGAATAAGTAGCGCGAGGTCAAACCAGTTCCAGTGGTACAGGCCCCTGAAAGTCTGGTCGGCATACTGCATCTTCAGGTAGTGCCTCAAACCACTTTGAGGGGCGAATGCAAGATACGCCGCCGCGCGTTGCGACAGCTCGCTTAGCGGGCCGGACAGGCAATCTATGCGGTCAGCAAGCGAGGCGAACAGGGCAAAACCTCCATAAATGGGTCAAAGTCTATTGTAAGCGATAGGCAGAAAAGTGGGCCGGCGCGTGGGGCAGTTGCGGTGCTCTCCGCCGCTGGCGTAAGGTGGGCTCAGCCAGGAGAATCAAGCATTCATGTCTACTGTTGCAAGCTTGCCGATCGTAGCCGCTGCAGGTGGTAGTTTCCTGATCGAGTCCCGGACGCCGACCGAGATCTTCACTCCTGAGGATTTGAATGAAGAACAGCGTCAGTTCGCCTCGACCGCGGCACAATTTGCACGCGAGGAAATTCTGCCCGCCGCCGCGGAGGTTGAAGCCAAGAAACCAGGCGTGCTGCCGGCACTGATGAGGAAGGCTGGAGACCTCGGATTTACAGGGGTTGAGATTCCCGAGGAATACGACGGAATGGGGCTGGACAAGATCAGCTCGACTGTCATCACTGACCATTTGTCGGTGCTCGCCAGCTTCTCCACGGCCTTCGGCGGGCAGATCGGCATCGGCACCTTGCCGTTGGTTTGGTATGGCACCGAGGAGCAAAAGAGGCGTTATTTGCCGAAGCTGGCAACGGCCGAATGGATCAGCGCGTATGCACTGTCCGAATCGACTTCTGGCTCGGATGCGATGAACATCCGAACGCGGGCTACGCTCTCTGCCGACGGGAACACATACACGTTGAATGGCGAGAAAATGTGGATCACCAACGCAGGCATCGCCGACCTGTTCACGGTGTTCGCGAAGATCGATGGGGAGAAGTTCTCTGCGTTTCTGGTCGAGAGTACTTCGCCCGGATTGAAGATCGGAGCCGAGGAGCACAAGCTCGGGATTCGCGGATCATCTACTTGCCCGGTGATTTTGGATAGCTGCACGATCCCGGCAACGAATCTGCTGGGCGAGGCCGGCAAAGGGCATCACATCGCCTTCAACGTTCTCAACGTTGGGAGGTTCAAGTTAGGTGTCGCGTGCGTGGGCGGAGCGCGGCACGCGATGGCTCACATGATTCGCTATGCCAAGGAACGCAAGGCATTCGGAAAATCCATCGCAGAGTTTGGACTGATCCAGCGAAAGATCTCCGCGTGCGCGACGCAGCTCTTTGCGGCCGAAAGCATGGTTTATCGCACCGCGGGCCTGATGGATGCTGGTCTGGAAGCGCTGGGTGAGAGGCGGCACGAACCGCGCGAGATTCAGCGCCGCATCGAGGAATACGCTGTCGAGTGCTCGATTCTGAAGGTCTACGGGTCGGAGATGATGACGCTCGTGGCGGACGAATTGGTTGCAACCATGGGCGGCTATGGCTACGTTGAGGAATATCCGGCGGAGCGCACTTATCGCGATGCACGCATCAACCGGATCTTTGAAGGCACGAACGAGATCAATCGGCTGATCATTACTGGCTGGTTGATGAAGCGTGCGCTCAAGGGCGAGTTGCCGCTTCTTGGGGCGATCAAGAATGTCATGGATGAAGTGATGCAACCGCCTTCCTTCGACTCGGGCGATGTTGCGGGCGATGCGCTGGCGCGTGAAACTGAAGTGCTTGGCGCGTTGAAGAAAGTTGCGCTTTTTTCCGCTGGCGTTGCGAGCCAGCGCTTCATGACAGCATTGCAGGATCAACAGGAAGTGATGGCCGATCTCGCCGACATGATCGGACAGGTCTACGCGTTCGAATCGGCATTATTGCGAGCACGCAAATTGGCCGCTTCGAGAAAAAGCTCTGCCGATGCGGCTGCTGCGATGACCGCTCTGCTCGCCGACGAGAGCATGGGCCTGGCTGAACATGCGGCGCGGCGTATTCTCGCTGCGTGCGCTGAGGGAGACATGCTTCGCACGCAATTGGCAATTCTTCGCAGGCTCGCGAAGTTTAATCCTGCGAACGTGGTCGGCTTGAGCCGGACGATCGCTCAGCACTGTATTCAGGCGGAGCGCTATCCGTTTTAGAGATATCCGTTCCAGAGATTTCCGTTTTAGGGGCGCAGCAATTTCAGCCTGGGATTTCACGGCTTCAGTCGCTTTAGATTCTTGCATCCCTCTTCAATGTCGGCTTCGCAGGCAGTGTGGTAAAGCTCTTCAGCCTGTTTCACGTCCTTGCCGACGCCCCTGCCGTTTTCATACATCCAGCCGAGGTTGAAGCAGCCCCGCGAATACCCACTGTCGCAGGCCTTCCGGGCAAGCGTGGCAGCCTGCGCATCATCTCTTGCCACGCCTGTTCCATTCACATACATGGCCCCAAGATTGTTACATCCTTGAGCGTCTCCGCCGTCACAGGCCTTGCGGTAGACGGCCGCAGCCTGGCGGTCGTCCTTCCCAATGCCGTTTCCGTTTGCAAACGCCAAGCCTAGATTGGTGCAGCCCGGCGCATAGTCGCCGTCGCATGCCTTGCGGAAGAATGCAACCGCCTGCACACCATCCTGCGCGATTCCTTTGCCATTTTGATACATCCAACCGGCGTTGTTGCACCCCATCGGGTTGCCGCTGTCGCAGGCTTTTTGCGCAAGGCGGGCAGCTTGCGCTTCGTCTTTGGGGACGCCGGTGCCGTTCAGATAGAGCCCGCCGAGGTTGTTGCAACCGGTAGCGTCGTGGTCATCGCAGGCTTTGCGGTAGAGCGCAACAGCCTGTCCGTAGTCCTTGGTGACGCCCCTGCCATTGACGTACTCCACGCCGAGCGATGTACAGCCGGGGCCGAAATCGGCATCGCATGCTTTGCGGTAAAAGGCGACAGCCTGGGTATCGTCCTTGCCGATTCCTTTGCCGTTTTCGTACATCCCGCCAAGGTTCTTGCAGGCCAGGGCATCGGCGCCGTCGCAGGCCTGCCGGTAAAGCGAGACCGCTTCCGCTTCATCGGCGCCCACGCCCGTGCCGTGCTCGTGCAAGGAACCGAGATCGTTGCAGCCTCTCATGTTGCCCTGGTCGCACGCCTTGCGGTAAAGCTTGACTGCCTGACCTTCATTGCGGCTCACGCCTAAGCCGTTCTCGTACATCCAGCCGAGATCGGTGCAGCCGCCGGCGTTTCCTCCGTCGCATGCGTCGGTCATCAGGGGAAGCGCATCTCCATAACGCCGGTCTCGCGACAGAGCCGAGCCACGGGTGAAGGCTTCAAGAGGGGACAACTTTGCTTCCATCGGCGGCGGAGGAGTCGGCAGCGGAGGAGCTGCGTGCACGACGACACGGGTGAAGACGAAGTCCCCTTCGTCGTGGTTGGAGTTGCGGATGATGGAGTATTGCGGAAGCTGCTCGGAGCGTCCGGCCACCTGCTGCCGGACGTAACCGTAGAACAGATCGCTGGCCGTGAACATGGGCTGGTCCGCGGTTTCGAGGGCGCGCAAAACGGCGTAGGCGAAGACGGAATGACCATTGCTGCCGCTGTCGGAAACAGGTTCGTCGCCGCCGCTGGCCATCAGGGTGCGCGAGCGGGAGCGCAGCATCCGGTTGAGGAACGCTGCCTGGCCATCGCTGGGAACGGGTGTGTTGGCATCGCGCGTAAGCGCTCCTGAGTAGCAACTGTCCGAGACGATGAGCACGTGGCGCGAGGGAAGTACGCGCACGCCGGTCGTCAGGTCATCGGCAATGATGCGATTGGGGCTTGTGCCGGAGTCCGCATCGACGGGCAGCCAATAGGCCTTCTGGGCTTCGCGGTCTGAAACTCCGTGGCCGGCGTAGTAGATGAGCAGGCTGTCGTTTTCGCCGAGCGTGTTGCGGTACTTGCTGAGTGCGTCGAGGATATTGAAGCGGGTTGCGTTCTGGTCCAGCAGGTAAACAACCTTGAAACCGTATCGGTCGTGGAGGAGATTGCCGACTGCCTTTGCGTCGCCGACCGCTGTTTTGAGTGTCGCCAGAGGCGATTGGTAGTTGTCGATGCCGATGACAAGCGCGTAGTAATTGTCGGCTGCTCCGCCGGCTTGCGTTGGCTGAATGGGATCGAGGCCGCGGGTTTGAGCCATTGCGGCGGGGATTGCGAACAAGAGCAGGAAGACGGCAATCGTCAGGCGGATTGCGGCCAGAAGGCTTGGGCCGGAGCGAACCCGGGCCAAAGCAACAGGCCGGTCCAATGCTTCGAACGATGGGCTCAGACGATTCAGCGCCACTCTGTTCCCTTTGCGGAGCGGAAAGTCGCCCCTTGCAACGCCTGCGGGGAATGCGCCTGGGGCTGCGCAATTCTACCTAATTTTGGAAGAGAAACGCTGTTTTCTTTGGTGTGGTGTGTCGCGCTGAGAGCTTTTGCGCAATCCCTGCGACGGGCTGACCTATCTGTCCTGTGGGGGGCCCATGTACCTTTGCCGTCGGTGCGTTCGCCGCGAGGGGTACCCTCTCCCCCCGCCACCCCCCCGGGGTCTTTTTGAGCAAGTTCCTCTGCGGCAAGAGCTTAGCCGTGGTTTCTCACGCGGTGTAGGTGATGAGTAAAGGTAGAGAGAAGAAATAAGTGGCAAAAGGCCGCTGTTTTGAGGCATAACTGCGTTGTCGAGACGTAGCAAATGCCGAGAAAAGG
>Ga0182030_10019952_pt1 | contig 12704 bp, 10 predicted proteins | sample 812S3MmetaG_FD_121299 | JGI IMG/M metagenome (GOLD analysis project Ga0182030, IMG submission 121299) | Permafrost microbial communities from Stordalen Mire, Sweden - 812S3M metaG (Illumina Assembly) | ecosystem: Environmental > Terrestrial > Soil > Wetlands > Permafrost | place: Sweden... | reverse complement strand
TTGTGACGGCAGGTGGCGAGCCGGTGAATCCATCCGGCAACCCGGGCAGCAAGATGCGTGGACTGGTCGTTCGCGACCCCGACGGATTCTTTATTCAGCTCATCCAGCCGGATCCGCTGCCCGTGTCCGCCGCGAATTCCGCCGATATGGTTCTGGGCGGCTCGGTGAATCTGTCGATCGAAGACTCTGCGCGCACCGTGACATTTCTGCAGGATGCGATCGGTTTCATCGTCTCGCGACCGACAGGGCAATTGGGGACGAATGCGTTCGCCGCCACTCTTATCAACTTGCCCGGAGCGCAATGGCGCGTCACACACGGCAGCATTGCGGGCACGACGCTGGACTGCGGTTTAATCGAATACGTCGGCGTTCCGCGTGCGAAGGCTGCGCCTGCCGCCGCGGATCCGGGTTCGCCTGCACTCACCATGGTCGTGCGGGACATCGATGCCGCGGTCGATCAATGGACGAAGGCCGGCGGTACGGTTTTCTCGACCGGCGGCAAGGCAATAAAGCGTGCGAACGGCACCGGCAACGTCTTTGTTCGCGACATTAACGGCTTGATGTATGAGTTCATCTCCCGCGGGGCGCAATAGCGGAGCCTACATGGCGCCGCGAAGAACCCAAGTATTTTCACCTGGCCGCCGCATGCTCACTGTTGAATATCGAGCTGAAACCCACGCTCCAGGCGTCCACTAAGTCGCGATTACTTAGCTGGGGATGCCGCCGGCTGATCGGGATACCAGAAAACCTTGTGGCAGGACTCGCAGACATCGTCCAGCGTGCCGCCCAGATCGGTGATTGCCGCCACGTCGCGCTTGTCGGCTGCATCTACCAGCTTCAATGACACCTCGCGCAGCGCATTGGCGAAACCCACCAGTTGTTCGTGGCCGGTATCCAGCCGCTGCTGAATCATTGTCACGTCCAGCGGCTGCTTGTCCTCGACGGTCCTGTCGCCGTGGGCCACCTTGCGCCCTGGAACGGCGATGAGATTCGCGGCCTCGACCAGTAGCACCGCACGGCGGCGGAATTCATGCCATTCCTTGTCGGTGCGCGGCTGCGTCTCGTGTGTGCCTTGCGCGTCGACCGTCGTGGAAACCGCATTCCAGATATAGTCTCCGGAGAAATCGACTACCGAATCCATGATCTCCTGGAATGTGGACGAGGGCTTATAGGGGCTTCTTGCGGCGGCTGCGGACGCTGCATCGCCCGCGGACCTGTCGGCGGAGGCGGATGGTGCAGTGCTGCCGCATGCGCTCAGTAGCGACGTGCACGCGAATAGAACCGACCACTTTAGCGCACCGATTGAACTGGTCATGCTGCCCTTCCGCTAATGGTCAATTCGTCGGACAGTATGCATTGCCGGCGCCGATCCCGGCAACTGCGGCTGGCAGCAATCGTGTCGCGGAGAGATATCGGCTGATCAGGCCGCCATCGGCGCGTTCCTCTTGAAGTGAGCGAGCTGGGTGGCCAGCGCACGTGTGAACGCGGGCCGCGCCTCGCAACGCGCCTGGTAGGCGGCGAGCACTGGCATGTCCTTCACGATCGACGTGTGTCGCAGCAGGCGCAGCACCGTGACCATGACCAGGTCGCCCGCGGTGAATCGGTGCTAAATGAGCTGCGCCCGGGTGGCTGGTTTGCGCGCACGGTGCGCAGCGAGCAGTGACTGCAGCTTGCCATGTGTACGCCAGCGGGTCGACCCTCACGGTGATTTCAATCAATCAAGGACGTGGACTGCGCTTCTTGGCCGCCCCAATTTACACTTCCCTTTCGATGACGTTGCGCAGCACGCCGACTTCCGAGATCTCCACTTCGACCACGTCGCCATGCTTCATGAACAGCTGCGGCTTGCGACGGTTGCCCACACCTCCGGGCGTTCCGGTAACGATCACGTCGCCTGGCTCGAGCTGCGTAAACGTGGAGCAATATGCAATGAGCTCGGCGATCGAAAAGATCATTTGCCGGCTACTCGCGCGCTGGAGTTCCACTCCATTCAATCGCGTGCTCAGGTGCAATTCCGGATCGTCACCGAATTCGTCCGCGGTACTCATCCATGGGCCGAAGCCACCGGTGTGCAGGAAGTTCTTGCCGGGCGTCCACTGCTGGGTGTGCCCTTGCCAATCACGAACCGTGGCATCGTTGTACGGAGCATAGCCAGCGATATGACCCCAAACCATATCTTTGGGAACGCGTCGTCCGGCCTTACCGATGATGACGGCGATCTCGCCCTCATAGTCGAGTTTTTCGGATTCGGGCGGGAGCGGGATCACCCCCTGATGGCCCACCTGCGAATTGGTGAAGCGAGCGAACACCGCAGGCCTGAGGCTCAGGTCACGCCCGGTTTCCGTACGGTGCTCTTCGTAATTGATGCCGATGCAGAGGATCTTTGGCGGATTCGGGATCACCGGCAGGAACTTCACGCGCTCGGTGGCGACGTCGGGCTTCGAGTCTTTCAGTGCCGCAGCGAGCTGCGGAAGCGCTCCGGCCTGCAATACGCTCAGCAGGTCGGGAAACTGGCCGCCGAGGCGGCGTGTCAGATCGACTATTCCGCTGTCGACCCAGGCACCGAATTTGCGCGAACCTTCCACCTCAAAACTCAGCAGCTTCATCCTATCGCCTCTCAATCAGGATTTAGGCAATCGATGTCTAATGCACATGACAGCATGCACCCAACGCATCGACCCCGCACGGGAAAAGAGCAGGCTAGTGCAGAATAGGTGGTCGAACAAGCCCACGACCAACCGCGTCCGACCTATGTATAGGTGACAGGGCCACGCAATTAGTGGGGACCCGGGTGCTGGCGGGAAGCGAGAGCGCGTCAGAAACGCACCACTGCCAATCCACTCCTGCCGTTTTGAGTCTACGTTCGATTTCTGCCTTCGCCTCTCGCAGTAGCGGCAGGCAACTTGCGATGGCGGCCATACGAGTCCGCAGCGCGGGCTGCCATAGGGTACCGATGCACCCAGGTTCGCGGCGCTCATCAAGCCAACAGCCAATAGCCGGAGCTGCCTAGGCTGCGGATGGGGGGGCAGGAAGTCTCCTCGTCCACCTCCGCGGCCGCGGTGCAGAAGTTCGATTGGTGTTGCCCGGCAGCATCCGTGCTAGCCGTCTGTTAAAGTCCGAATAGACCAAAATGGGCCTCTTCAATCGTCCGGGGGTTTGCCAGCAATGATCGACTCCAGTCCGCACGGCGGTGTTTTCAGCTTGCGTGAGGAGGTGCGTGCGGCGCTGGAGAGGCCACCGGCTCATTTTATTGACGGTCAGTGGATTGAATCGACGACGACCATTCCTGTAATTGACCCTGCCACTGGCACTGCAGTGGCCGCCATTGCGCGTGGTGGAGCCGCGGAAATCGATGCTGCGGTCACCGCAGCGGCAAGAGCGTTTAAATCACGGGAGTGGAAGTCCCTCGGACCGCCGGGACGGGAACGGCTGCTGTTGCGTCTGGCTGATCTCATCGAATCCAATGCCGAGAGCATCGCGCAAATCGAGACCATCGATAACGGCATGCCGCTGTGGTTGTCCAGCACTGTCGTGGTGCCGGGGGCTGTGGGGGTGTACCGGTATTTCGCGGGATGGCCTAGCAAGCTCACCGGCGAAACCATGGAAGTCAGCGCGCCACCCAATTTCGGTGAGCTGTTCGGATTCACGCGTCGCGAACCCATCGGCGTAGTGGGTGCCATCATTCCCTGGAATGTGCCCTTCATGATGGCTGCTTGGAAGCTGGCGCCGGCACTCGCTGCTGGCTGCACCATGGTACTGAAGCCAGCGGAAGATACCTCGCTCTCGGCGCTGCTGTTGGCTAGACTGGCTGCCGAAGCTGGCTTCCCCAATGGCGTGATCAACGTGGTCACGGGCTATGGTCGCGAAGCCGGCGAAGCCCTGGTCAAGCACCCGGCTATTGCCAAGATCTCCTTCACCGGCTCCACTGCCACTGGACGACGCATCGGTGCGATCGCCGGCGAGCAGCTCAAGAAAGTCACACTCGAGCTCGGTGGAAAATCACCTAGCATCATATTTGATGATGCCGATCTGGACGCAGCGGCAGCTGGCGCGGCCACATCGATCTTCATGAACTCTGGACAGATCTGCGTCGCAGGTTCGAGACTGTATGTCCAAGACCGCGTCTATGACGCTGTCATGGATCAGCTGCGTAAGCATGTTGCCTCGTTGAAGGTAGGCGCCGGACTTATGCCCGGTGTATTCATGGGGCCGCTGGTCAACGCCGCGCAACGCGATCGCGTGCTCGGCTATATCACCGCCGCTCGCGGTGCGACTGATGTCTTCCAAGGTCGCGCACCGCAGAACGGGCCCGGATTCTTCGTTCCGCCCACCATCATCGCCGGCGCGGAGCATGGTGCCGCCATCACGCAGGAAGAGGTTTTTGGACCCGTGATGAGCGTCTATCGCTTCCAGGATATCAACGAGGTCCTGGCCGCTGCCAATGGCACGGTGTACGGACTGGCGGCATACGTCTGGTCACGCGACATCAACCGCGCGCTCAGCATGGCCGCAGCACTCGAGTGTGGCAAGGTAATGATCAACAACCCAGGGTTCCCTTATCCGGCCTTGCCGGAGGGTGGCTACAAGTCCTCCGGCTACGGCAGGGATTTGGGTCGTGAGGCGGTCGAACAATGCCTGCAGACCAAGGCCGTGCTCGTCCGAACGGGTTGATGTCCCGATCAGCCGGGTGACTTCAGCGCAGCTGCCGCCCGGACCATCGGGTTGGTTTCCCGGAGCATGAGGCAGAGCACGAACCCAAGGGCCAGACAGCCGATGGGCAGCCAGAGGATGTGCTCGATGCCGAACCGTTCCGCAACCTGGCCTGCCGCGATGGGACCTAAGCCGCCCCCGAGCAATTCTCCGACGGCGATAATGACGCCCGACGCGGTGGCCATCAGTGTCGGCGGCACCGTCTCGGTGCATAGCGGACCGACTGTGAGCGTAATCAGCGCGTTGTTGAAGAAGTGCACGGCGAACAAGGTCCAGAACAGCGCTCCGACCGATTCGCCACCAAGCGTAGTTAGCCACGCCAGCGAAACACCGGCGCCAACGGTGCCGAATAGCATGACCGGACGGCGACCGATGCGGTCCGACAGCCACGGCAGGACCAAGGTGCCGACGGCGCAGCCAAAGCCGATGGCAGACATGACGGTGCCCATCTGACCGCCGCTGAGCTTCAGATAATCGAGCAGATAGCTGGGCAGCAGCGCGCTGGAAACGACGATGCAGCTGAGCCAGCACAGCATACAAATCATCAGGATGCGCACGTTGCGGTACCCTAACACCGTGCGCCAATCACGCAACGGACTGCGGACAGCTGCGGCCGTGACGCTGGCGCCACCGGCGATGATGCGCCAAGTCAACCAGGTTACCAGCAAGCCGGGGAGCGCAAACAGCACAAATATCCAACGCCACTCGCTGACGCGTAGCAGGGCCGTCACCATCAGCGGCGCGATGCCGAGCCCAAGCAGCGGCAACATCATCTGCTGGATGCCGATATTTCGGCCGTGGCGCTCGGGCGGTGAGGCCTCGATGGTGGCGGAAATGCTTGCCGGCGTGTAGGCGCCGTCGGCGAACCCCATGATCAGACGCACCAGCACCAAGCCCAACAATCCGGAGGCCAATCCGCTGGCACCAATCATGAGCGAGAACGCCAGCAGCGCCCCCACGAGAACGCGCCTGCGGCCGATGTGATCCGACAGGTTTCCCATGAACAACGCCGCTATACCCCAGGCAATGGCGAGCGCACCGGTGATGGTGCCAATGTCGCCGTAGCCGAGATGGAGATCACGAGCAATCGTCGGAAACAGCGTTGAAATCAAAAAACGATCGATACCGACCAGACCGAATCCCAACGTCAATATGGCCACGGTCGCGAACTCGCGCGTGTGAGCCGAACTTTTATCCGAAATCGTGCTCATTGCTTCCCCCACTGGCCGACCCTTGCGACGAGAATAAACATGGCGACGCCACTGCGTCCGGAATTAAGCGACGCCCATCCGTCGCGCCATCTCCGCGCGCCATTGCGCGCGTGGCTTGAAGCCCGGCAGCGCGCGCGCGTGCTGCTCCGCCCACGCCATCAAAGCAACGTCGTCGAGTCCGAAATCGACGGGTACGCGGCATGGCTGCGACACATACCACGGTGTATCGATGTACAGCTCGATCCGGGCACCCTCCGGGTCAAGGCCGTATACCGAAATCGCATTGCCGTGGGTTACAGCCACCAGATCGGGGACCCTTTCGTCGACAAAGCGATGGTACATTTTACGAAGCGTGCCTAGGCTGTCGGCGCGCAGTGACAGCTGATTAATGATATTGAAACTGATCCGTGGCGGCCGCCCGGAAACCAGCACAATCTGATGATGTTCGTCCGGATCGCGGCTCGTGAATACCAGGTCGGCGAATTTTCCGGTGTCGCCGATAGGCAACTGGCCACGGTCGGTAACTGTGAATTCGAGTACGCGGGTGTAGAAATCCTCCATGACTTGCATGTCATGCACGAATAGGCCCAGATGGCTCAGTTTCAAACCTGGTCGATTCATCTGCTACCGCTCCCGTCGATCACCTGCTTAAAACCTCTGCCGTGACGTCAGCGCACTCGGTGCATCCTCCGGCGGCGACGCTCGGTGCGCGTTCAACGACAGGGCAAGCATGCTGTAGTAACCCAGCAGCGATGTGAGTTCCACTACGCCGACGGTTCCAAACAGCCGGGTCGCTGCAAGGTAGAGTGCATCCTCGACCGCGTGTTGCTGCAGCACGCTGGTCGCGTAGTCGTAGACTATGTTTGCATCGTTAGGCAAACTCGTTGGTCGCTGGCCTTGCGCAATTGCTTCGACGGTGGCCGCGTCGACTCCGCTCTTGAGCGCAATCGGCGCATGAACGTACCACTCAAATCGGCAGTCCCAATGGCGGGCCACGATAAGGATCGCAAGTTCACTCAGCCTCGGTGCCAAGGAAGTGTGATAGCGAATGAACTCACCCAATTCGTGAGTGGGTTCAGCAATCCGCGGCTGATGGATAAGCTGGCTGAACGGGCCATTTGACCAAGTACCCCGACTTGACACCACCTCGTCATAAATACGCCGTTGCTCTGGGCTCATGCGTTCTGGGCTCAGGCTGGGAAGGCGTGACATGGCGGTACCTTGGCAACGTCAATTAGCAGTACTTTGGAGTAGTCAGCGGGCGCTCGGCCGGCGTGGGCACCGGCTCGGCACGTACTTAGTGTGATATCTTATATAGTGAGACTGAAGTAGTCTACTTTAATTGCATGGTTGCGAGGGTGTGACGCTTGACTATTCGGCCATTTGCACTCGCCTGAGTCATGCTTTTCGAGCTGTTACTTTGGGCTTTGTGTGGCGCCTTGCATCTCTATGGCAGGCGCTCCGCACCGCTGCGGGCACTGATGCTCGAGCGCGATTTTCTTGCCCAGATTAGGCTCAAGGACGGATCGCGCGGGCGGTGGTATCGCTTTCGGAAGGGCCTGCTCACGTCAGGACGCGGAGTCCTACCGGAGCCGGACGTACTCATTCAATTTAAGTCGGCCGGCCTCGGCGTGCGCCTGTTGCTTCAGCTCGGATCGGGTATGTTTCATTTTGCATACCCCTTGCTCAGGCGCTTTATCGAGCCGATGGCGCTGGTGAACGCCGCCAAAAACTTCGCGTTCGAGGTGAAGGGCGACGACGTGCTCGCGACCCACTTCATTGACATGCTGAATGTCATGTTGACTCACCACTGGCAGTTCGGCACAGCGATGCCCGACGGGACTAAACGTTACACCAACAACACCAATGGCGGCCCGCTGTTCGTGTATGTGCGCGATGGTCGGATTATCCGCATGACGCCAATGTCATTTGATGCCGACGACGCCGCGCCCTGGACCCTCACTGCCCGCGGTCACTCGTTTTCGCCGCCACATCGCGCTACCGCCAGCCCACACGCTCTGGCTTCAAAATCGGTGGTGTATTCCAGTGCGCGGCTGCTGCATCCGATGAAGCGTGTCGACTTCGACGCAAAGGGCGCGCGCAACCCGCAGAATCGAGGTAAGTCCGGCTACGTGCGCATCTCCTGGGACGAGGCGCTCGATATCGTCGCCGGCGAAATCCAACGCGTGCGTCGTGAGCATGGCCACGGGGCCATCATGTCAAGCCACGGTTCGCACCATACCTGGGGCAATGTTGGCTACTACCTCAGTGCGCAGCTGCGCTTCATGAACGCCATCGGCCACACCAAAATGGTACTCAATCCGGACAGCTGGGAAGGCTGGTTCTGGGGCGCCTCGCATCACTACGGCAATACCATGCGCATGGGTGGCGCCGAGCCCTACGGTCAGCTCCAGGATTGCCTGCAAGAAGCCGAGATGATCGTCTTTTGGTCGTCAGACCCGGAGACCAATGGCGGATCTTACGCCGCGTTTGAGGGCACGGTCCGTCGTCAGTGGGCAAGGGCGCTTGGCATCAAGATGGTCCATATTGACCCGCACCTCAATGCCACTGCGGCCTGGCTCGGTGGCAAGTGGATTCCAGTCGTTCCCGGGACCGACGCGGCTATGGCACACGCCATCGCCTACGTCTGGATATTGGAGAATCTGTACGATCAGGACTATATCGCGCGTTGCACTACCGGGTTTGACAAATATCGCGCTTATGTAACCGGCGAAGAAGACGGGGTGGCCAAATCGCCGGAGTGGCAGGCGTCGGAAACTGGTGTACCCGCGCATGTGGTGCGCGCCTTGGCGCGCGAATGGGGTCGCAAGAAAACGTATCTCTCCTGCGGCGGCAAAGGCACGACTTTCGGCGGCGCCAACCGGTCAGCCACTGGAGCGCAATGGGCACGTGCCATGGTGTGCCTGATGGCCATGAGAGGCCTCGGCAAGCCGGGTATCAATTTTGGCTGCCTGGGAACGGGCACACCGGTTAACATGGACTTCTATTTCCCCGGTTATGCCGATGGTGGTATTTCCGGTGACGTCGAGAACACCGCTGACGCCGTACAAAATTATCAGCGTCTGCCCCATCTCATCAGCATGAATACGGTGACTCAGAAGATCTCACGCCTGCGGATACCCGAGGCCATCCTTGAGGGTTCAGCGGTCGGGCATCCCTCTGATTCGAAATCCATCGTTGGCCAGTTCGCACGCTTTTCCTACCCGGCGGCCGGGCATTCGCGCGTCAAGATGATGTACAAGTACGGCGGCTCGCACTTCGGCACGACGATGGAGTCCAACCGACTGGTGAAGGCCCTGCAGTCACCGGAACTCGAATTCATCGTCAATCAGTCCATCTGGGACGAAGGCGAGACCCGTTTCGCTGACATCATATTGCCTGCATGTACCAATTTTGAACGTTGGGATATTGGCGAATGGGCGCAAGCGGGAGGGTATGCGCACCACAACTTCAATCAGCTCAACCATCGGGTGATTGTGTTGCAGCACAAGTGCATCGAGCCGCTGGGCGAATCCCGTTCCGACTTCCTGATCTTCCGCGATCTGGCCGCACGTCTGGGTCTTGGAAGCTACTTCAGTGAGGCCAAGACCGAGCTGCAGTGGTGTCGAGAGGTCTTCCTGAGCTCGGACCTGCCCAGGCACATAACGTGGAAGCAATTCCTCGAGCGCGGCTATTTTGTCGTTCCACCAGAAGCGAAGCCGGAACACCGTACGCCGGTGAGCTGGCGCTGGTTCGCGGAGGGACGCAAGAAGGATGTCCCTGAGCCGTCGCCTCTCCCGAGTGAATATGGCGAGCAATATCTGAGTGGACTGCAAACGCAATCCGGCAAGTTTGAGTTTGAAGCGGCGAGTCTCAAGAGCGCCGGCGATCCGGAGCGCCCGGCGGTCAACCGATACATACCTTCCTGGGAAGGACCCGGTACCGAGAATCTTTGTGGCCGCTATCCGCTGCAGCTCATTTCGCCCCATCCACGTTTTAGCTTTCACACGCAGACCGACGGCAAGGACAGCATCATCAACGATATCGAGGATCATCGTGTTCTCGTCGACGGTCATTACTACTGGGCGGCCCGGATGAATCCGCGCGACGCCGCAGCACGTGGCATCCGGCATCGCGATCTCGTGCTGCTCCACAACGACCGCGGCTCAGTCATCTGCGCGGCCCTGCTTACCGAGCGGCTCGCGGCGGGAGTGGTGAGCGCCTCGGAGTCCTCCGCAAACTATGAGCCCATCGCCGAGCCTGGTGAGTCGCCCGATCGCGGCGGGTGCATCAATACGCTAACGCCAAAGCGTCACATGACGACCAAAACCTCCGGATCAGCGCCCAATTCCTGCTTGATTCAGGTCAAGAAATGGATCGCCGAGGGCAATGCATGAAAAAGTGGAACCTTGTCGTCGATGTGGCCGAATGTCATGGCTGCAACAATTGCTTCGTGGCCTGTAAGGATGAGTACGTCGGCAATCAGTTTCCGGGCTACAGCGCCTCCCAGCCGTTACACGGTCACAAGTGGATTAATATCCTTTACCGCGAACGCGGCCGCTCCCCTATGGTGGATGCCGCCTATCTGCCGACGATGTGCAATCACTGTGACAACGCCCCATGCATCGCCAAAGGAAATGGCGCTGTGGTGAAACGTGCGGACGGCATAGTCATCATCGATCCGGAGCGCGCCAAGGGCCGCAAGGATCTGGTGGATGCGTGCCCTTATGGCGCCATCTGGTGGAACGCAGAACTCGAGGTCCCGCAAACCTGGATTTTCGATGCGCACCTGCTCGATCAGGGCTGGCAAGCGCCGCGAGCGGTGGAATCCTGCCCGACGGGGGCGCTGCGCGCACTGCAGGTTACCGACCAGGAGATGGCCCGCATTCGTCAACATGAACAGCTCGAGGTTCTGGCACCTGAACGCGATACCCGGCCGCGGGTCTACTACAAGAATCTCCATCGCTACGCCGCCAACTTCATCGGCGGCGCGGTACTCGTCGAGCAAACGGGAGCCGTTGAATGTGGGGCCGATGTGACGATAGAGCTATGGCAGCAGCAGAGGTTATTGCAAAGTGTTGTGACGGACTGCTTCGGCGAGTTCAAATTCGACGGGTTGGAGCCGCATTCCGGAACCTACACTGTAAGGCTGCTGGCGAATAACACCGAAGATCAGGCGCGGGAGCTGGAAATGGCAGGCGAATCCATTGTTATGCAGGACATCGTTCTGCAGCGGCCCATGGCGATCTCATAACTGCGAGTTCAACGTCGACGCTTACCCAAATTGCTCTGAATCTGCTCGGCAGCTTTGGTCAACCACTTTCGCAGCTGTATTTCACTCAGACGCTGAATGGTGAGCCTCTTACTGACAAGTGACAGCGCCGCGACGACGTCACCCTCGCTGTTCAGCACGGGAACAGCCGCGGCGCCGAGGTTCCGCTCCACCTCGCCCAACGACAAATATATCGGCAGAGCGCTGATCTTCGTCATGCAGCTGCGAAACTGATCCCAATTGTTGCCCAATTGTGCAGCAGCGATCTCCTTGGCCTGGGACTTGTACAGCCGTTGCAGCGTGGCGCGTGGCAGATGGGCGATCAGCACCTTTGGGGCTGCGCCGCGAAACAGGGGCCTAGGTCGACCCCGGCCATAAGCCAGCTGCAATGAAGTACCTCGATTGGACCGGTAAGTGTCTACGACCTGCATACCGAATATGGCGGACAGGACCACATCCAGTCCGGTGCGCGAGGCCAGTGATTCCATGATGGGCACCGCCGCGTGCAATACCGGATCGCTTTGACGTAGCTGATAGTCCAGCTGGATGATGCGCGGGCCCAGCGCGTAGTGACCCGCCGACACCTTTTGCAGGAATCCGGCCTCGATCAAGTCTCTGACATATCGATAACCGGTGGCGCGACTGTAGCCCAGCGCCCGGCAGATCTCGTCTGCATGAAAGATAGGCCGCTCACTGGAGAATAGATCCAGCACGGCAAAGGCTTTCGCGGGACTTGTCACGCGCGGCAGCGCCTTGGTCGCTTCCTGGATATCGAGGCTCTGCTTGCAACTGTGTTCATCGCCAGGTTGTTGTGGCTGCTTCCGTTGCTGTCTGGCAAATAATTACATGCGGAGTGCTGCAGGCGACGCGCTCCACCTACGCGGCAAGCCCAAGTGGTAACGCCCCAAGCCGCAGCTGACGGCGCTGGCAAACGCGCCATCATCGACTCAGCCTGCCTGTCTTCGACATCGCGCAATCGGTCTGCCCCATTATCGACCATCTCAGGATAGCGTTATCTTTGCTTTGTATATTATGATATCGCAGGTCGGCAACGCACTATTTCGATGATGGAGTCGCTCGGTGGACAAAACGTCGTACCCGGAGATGGCGATTAGGCTGAGCGGGGAAGGGTGCGCCGGGCCTTCACAAGATTTTTAATAAGATGCGTCCTAGCCTGCCAGGCTTCGCCAAGTAATCAGCCGATGCCTAGTTGCCAGCAGCCTGTACGTCGGATCGGCTGATGGCTCTGTTGATAAGATTGTATTCGGCCTTGGCCACAAGTGCCGGAATACCACCATGACATGTTGGGTATGGAATGAGCCGAGCAATGAGCGATGAGTAGCGCACAGCTCGACCATCATGATGTTTTTTCCCGTGACTACGACGTGGTCATTGTCGGCAAAGCTAAACCAGAACGGCACTAGCGCTCGGTATCAGATAATGAGATTTCTTGCATTCAACTTTGGATTCATTTAGCCTCCACGATCGAATGCGCAGAAGCGCAGAAGCGC
>Ga0182030_10019950_pt1 | contig 12704 bp, 9 predicted proteins | sample 812S3MmetaG_FD_121299 | JGI IMG/M metagenome (GOLD analysis project Ga0182030, IMG submission 121299) | Permafrost microbial communities from Stordalen Mire, Sweden - 812S3M metaG (Illumina Assembly) | ecosystem: Environmental > Terrestrial > Soil > Wetlands > Permafrost | place: Sweden... | reverse complement strand
GGTATATATGGGATCACTGTTACAATATTGTACGGCCAACCCCGTGACAGAGGCCTTAGTGTGCTATTGGCTACATTGAGTCGAAACCCCCGCAAATCTGCCGAAGCAGGGACCTAGCATGCCTTTCTGCAGGCGGGTAATTATGTAATGGCAAGTAATACTGCTGCACATTTACGTACTTACTTTATCCGGAGTTTCAGACATTGGTCCGCCTGTAGCTTTATCTGGGGATGTTGATTAACCCCCTACCTTAATTGCGCTTACATCGGGTATTACCAACGGACAAATTTATTATTACCCTAATGCACCCCAGATTCGAACTGCCGCGCGGAGTTTCTTCCACTTCAAGCCCGAAATTGAGGCCCGCCGTTTCGAACAGATCAACAGCTAGGGTGTAGGTACTATAGAGAATATATATTCATTGTTAGAATATGATTACGTGAGAAGAGGATTGGCCACTTGAAGAAAACACGCCCTAAACCAATAGCCTAAACTCAGTATATGGCTTAAAAGTGACAGTATATGCAGGCCTCCCGTTTATTCCATCAATAATATTCGAAACGAAGTGGACCATTTGTAAAGTGCTATCGTTTTTCATGAAACAGAAGCATTTTTTTGAAAACAACGGACCAAATCGCGTCATCTTTTCGTAGAAACATGCGAGTATGTACGTACATGAATGGGTATATAAAGATTGGCAGAGTCGTCGAGACAATCCTTCACTCACACACCATACAGTTCCGCCATCACCTCTCGAACCTCTGTCGCGGTGTCGCATTGATCATTATCAAGAGTATTCATCATGGTTGCCTTCTCTACCCTCGTCCTTGGCCTCTCAGCCATTGCCGCCTCTTACGCCGCCCCTGCCGCCGATCCTCTCCCTGCCCACGTCGAGAGGCGAGGCCCGAACAACTTCTTCTTGGGACCTGATCACCCACTCATGATTGCCCGCCGTAACGCATCCCTCGAGGCACGCACAAACTACGTTCAGGACTACAAAACCGGCGGCACGGTCAACTTCAGTCCCTCCGGCGACGCCTTCTCCCTTAACTTCAACACCCAGGAGGACTTTGTCGTCGGCATCGGCTGGAACCCCGGCAGCACCTCGTACGATAATCTTCCTTGCCTCCCCTCCTTTCCCCCTCCACGTTCGTCCTATTTAACTAACCCTCCCAAAGTCCCATTACCCATAGCGGTTCTTTCAGTGTTTCTAGCGGTCTTGGAACCCTCTCCGTCTACGGCTGGACGACCAACCCGCTAGTAGAATACTACGTGATCGAGGATGCGGTCGGATTCTCGCAGTCGGGCTCGGAGAAGGGCACGGTCACCAGCGACGGCGGCACCTACACCATCTGGGAAAACACGCGCACCAACGAGCCGTCCATCGAGGGTACTAGCACCTTCAACCAGTATATCTCGATCCGCAGCGGCGGCCGCACCAGCGGCACCGTCACCATCGCCAACCACTTTAACGCCTGGAAGAGCCACGGCTTGAATCTCGGAACCTTGAACTTCCAGGTCATCGCCGTCGAGAGCTGGAGCGGCGCCGGGTCCGCGAGCCAGACCGTCACCAACTAAGTGAGTGACAAAAACAGCAGCATTCAGTTGTTGGTGAGCAGTGGCTGCACGCCTATGTGCGCTTTACGACTAGTGCTGGTGTCTACCCAGGGGTTGTAAATAGGTTCGAGTCTAATTCTGAGAACTGCTTGAGTAGTAGGCAGGTGCTCTGCTGGATTATAAAAAAAACTCATTTTTCTTATTGTAGGGTGTTTATCCTATATGTATAAGCCGATGTGGAAACCCGCAAAATATAAAGAACTTTACAATGGGAACAGATCTTTAATAATTGCTCAGGCGAGTTCACTAAGCCAAGGTTAAGCTGAGGGTGATTAAGGACATCATGATCATCTAGGCAACCGGGATCCGATGCTCTCCTATTAAATTCCCCTCTCTCTCAAGGAAAGTCCCCCTCAATCCCTACCTGACAGACTAGGTACTACTTTAACCATTCACAGCTGGTACATTCACTGTTTCCTCCGTAAATATACTCTGGGTGTCTTTCAAGCTGCTTTCTATAGTGAATGTCACCTGTTTTACTCTTGCTTAGGGCAAGTTTTAATTTCTGCTCAATACAATGTCAACTTAGAACGTCCTTCGGTCTGCAAATCGCATGTGTTAAAAATGATGGCGGGTAGGTATACTTGACACGATCTTCTAGAAGATTCTCGACATCATGGACATATTCTTCAAGTTCGGGAAGCTGAGTCTGGATGTTCCCGGCACCCTCTAGATATTCTGTCTCGATAGATCTGCGGGCCCCTAACAGCTTTGAGTCTTCGGGATACGCCGCAACGTAATATGTATGCAATTTATTAGGTGGCTCGTGCCCCTTATACTGTACTCAAGTACTTCTTTTTCGGCGACGTTTCAGCCCCTTGAGTCCACACGTGCGCGGAGATAATACCGAGGTAGGTAGGGATTGGAGCGGAATTGGAGCTGGACTTAAAACGTCTTGGGCAAAATAATAGCAGGTTGTTTGATCTAAATCCTTACCTGTACAAAATCTGTTTTTGTTTGGAAAAATAAGCAGAGCTGTTTTATTAGTAATACTAAGTAAACTAAAATAAGTAAGAATAAGACAAAGATAAAAAGTAGATAAGCAGTAATAAATAATAGTACCTTACCATCAGATACTATATTCAAACTACCGTAGACTTTTGAAATCTACAGTAGCTGGAAAATCTACAGTAGATTTGAAAAATCTATGATAGATCTACTAAAGATTTTTCAAATCTACTGTGGTTTAAATACAGTATTTGATATTAAAGTAAAAAAATATTCTTACAAAAAACTGATTCTTAAAAAAAAGGTCTTATAAAAAAATTTTATACAAAAAAATGGCTCATAAAAGAAAATTTATAGAAAAAGATGATTCACAAAAAAAATAGCTTATAGAAAACAATTCTTATAAATAAATAACTTATAACAAAACATGGCGGACTGTACATGATAAAGTAGCTTCTATAATTCCTCTGTATCCTGATCAGTTTAATAGCTATAAAGTTCTCACCACCAATTATCACTAAAATCATGGGTAACACGAGAATCCAGGCTGGCACGAGAATCAAGGCTGATGAAAGCATATAGGCTGGTGGGGGCATGCAGGCTCGTGCGAGATTTTGAGCTTCTACGAGCTCACATGCTAGCACAAGAATCAATGCTGGTAAAAATTTCGTGGAAATTCAAGCCCCAAGCCTGCCTGTTCTGCAGATTATAGCTAGCAAAGCCGACATCATAAGCAGTAGTTGGCAACCACTGCCATAAATAGAGAATTGGCTTCGAAACTAACTTCCTACACAAAGTCTCGTAAATATTTAACCCCACTTCCTAAATTACCTTAAGCCAACACTACAACCTGGCAGCAAAGACATAAAAAAGCCAAAAATAGAGCTTATAAAATCTATCATTTCAAAACTTTTACATAATAATCTCGTACTAGCTTTCTTGTTACATAAAAAAAGATATAAACTTCTACCTAAGGATTTAAAAATCTAGCGTATATCAATATTTTGCTAATCTTTTTGACTAACAAAAACAGGTTCTGGCTCCCTCACCTTGCGCGATCTACTTTTAGCTTTTCCTAGCTTTTAAGCCTACAAGTAATAGTAATGGATTGAATAATGCCCCAAGCACAAAGTGTCATAGATACTATTACACGGTATGTTCGCTTTGTGTAAGAGCTCGCTGTGGCTGAGACAGATTCTGGCTCCCTTACCTTGCGCCATCCACCTTTGGTTTTCCCGATGGAGCTAGTATTTTCCGAACGAAAGAATTCCGTGTATAGGCTAGTTAGAGATGGAGCTGAATTGAACATGACATGTGCAGAAATTTGATGTAGAAATGCTTTTCATGATTGTTTTTGTTGCATATCGCGATGCTCCGGAGAAAAATCTCCTGACGGAGGCTTCTCCAAACCCTGTAGACGAAATTTGACTTCAAGATTTGATTCTCTGGTTTGATACACGTGATGAGCTCTCGGTTCACTACCTCCCTTTGTGGGCAAGTGTGAACATGCCAGCCCAAAGTATTCAGGCCTAATGAAACTAGAACAAGTCTTCGAGGCGGCACAAGAGAAAATATACAAAGGGGTTCAAGTGTCACAAGGGACGATAATGGATGTAGGTTTGAATACCTCAGTGAGAGCCGACTGAACTGTGATTTCTTTCAGCTATATAGTCACTCAAATATGGTCCTACTTATTTAACCTAAAGTTTTCATACTCGTCTGCAGGCACTAATCAAGCGCCTATTCTATTACCTGGTGCTCACAGGCACTGGGAGTAATAGGAATTGGAATAAGTGCAGGTGGTTCCCGAGACACACGTGGTTGGCCCCGTCCACCCGATTCCACCGCACTGCCCCCATTTTGCAGAAGACCCGCCACCACTGGAAGAGGTGCTGGAAGGGGCACTGGTAGTGGTACTGGTAGTGGTACTGGAAGCGGTGGAAGTACTTGTACTGCCCTTGGTGACCTTATAAACAGCCATATCATGGCTCTGCAACGAGATAGATACGCTGGTCCCCGATCCAGTCGTTCCGCTGTACATCTCCTTCCAGTTATATGTTCCCGAGCCTAAACCTGGCACATCCGAGAAATTGACTTCGAAGGAGCCTGCTCCGTTGGCGGCCACAATACCGATCACGACCCCATCAGAGAGTTGACCAGCCCAGTATGGATACAGCTGCCCAGAAGTAGGCTGTGACTGACCGGATGGCACGAAGTAGGTTGCTGCTTTTCCGAGAGAATCTTGGTTGATTGCGATTATGCCCTATTTTGTTAAGCCTGAGCAAGGCAAGGTTAAAGGAACAACGTACAGCGTTCTTGATTATAGCTAGGGAAGAAGCAGAGATTGTTGCAAGGTTTGTACCGAGGATTATAGGCGACTTGGCAATCGCCCAGAGGCCGAAGTGTGCACGCTCTTCGGCTGCTGAAAGGCCGCCGTTACCAATTTCCTATTGAGCATTAGCTACTGTTAAATATAAAGGGGCGGAATAGGAGAACAGAACACACCATCATATCCAGATCATTGAATCCTCCAGGCCCAGCATATTGCGATATCTCCGCCGCTGTTGCAGCAATAGCAGCGACAGAGGACCACACATCCGAGATGTCAGAGTGAATCCTCCATGAGTTTCCAACTGAACCCCCCCAAGTCCATACGCTGTCCAGGCCCCAAGAGCACAAGGAGTACAGTATTGGGTGAGAAACAGACTTTAACGCGTTGCCAAATGTCTGGTACCACGCCTCAGAATCTCTTGCAATCCAGCACGTCTGGGGCGTTGACCCATCACAGGACGTGTAGCAGTTGTCGTATTTCCACTAGGAGAACGGGACTCAGCATCATTATAATTAAGGGGTGCCAGAAACAAACTGTAGATTTTTCTTACAAAATCGACGCCCCAGCTCGAAAGCAACTGCGCATCTTGCGTCTCATAGCCCTGCGAGCCGGGGTGACCTGCGCATGTCATAGTGCCTGCATCACCATATAGACCGAACTTGAGGTCCATACCGTGGATCTCATTCACGACTGCTGCGATACCGTTGGGCCATTTGCTTGGGTCAGGAACAAGATTACCAGCGGAATTGCGTGACGTGAGATCCCAGCAATCATCGATATTGACGTATTTATAACCGAGCGAACTGAGGCCGAGATTGACGAACTGGTTTGCCGCAGTGAGAGCTGAGGAAGCTGACGCACCAGAGCATCCGAAGGCATTCTATATTTTACATTATTCAGCTATTGGTTCCGATAAGATCAGAAGCTAAGAGAGGGCGATATACCCAGCTGTTCCATCCCAAGGCCGGGGTCACGCCAAGGCCGTTGTTGATTCGCTTATCAAGGCTTCGAGTCTCCGCGACGGTACTCAGGTAGCCCCAAGCGAGCGAGAGGAACAGATTAGAACGCATAGTTTAATGCGGCTTAAGAATCCGACAAGGCGATGACTAGGCAAGTACGAAATGATGAGATGGAATGATGGGATTCGTAAGGGCTACTGAAGATGCTTATATACCAGGCTCACGACCATCTCTCGGAAATATTCTCACAACCGTTTGCAAAGTCGTCTCCTCACGAGTTGTCATCCACCAAAAGAATTGCGGGGATGTATCTAGATACCTTTGGGTTGTAAATTCCATGATTGGTGCGCATGAGCTCCTTTTCCGAAGGGCGATCTGTTCCGAAGCGCTCCAAAATTATAGAATTAGCCAATTTATTAGCAAACTAACGAATAAAACAATCCTGATAGGAGCAGTTAGCTGCAGGTTGGGGCGCATTCGGGTAGGCAGGTATAAATTACCTGCCAACTGCGTATATACGGTTTGCGGGGTCCTATTAGGAACTTGGTTTCGAGCAAAGGCATAACCACGAAAAAGTCCTATTCTTAACCCTGATCCCACGAGACCCGACGAACTCTTCCACGGCCCGTCGGGCGGGTGAACAGCTTGATCCTCGGTATGGACCATCACTGTACGAGCGCCTCGCCGCCCAAATTTGTATTTGTGGCCAGCTATCACCGCTTTTGACGCGTTGTTATTGATAATCGAAATAAAATGTATCCTTTTGCCCTTCTTTAAACCCTCTAGGAAGAAGGGTAATTATATACAATCTTCGAAGGAAAATATAATAGATCAGACGATATTTGGAGGTACAATCATTAATATATTAATGACTAAAAAGGAGAGGTTATCTAGAAAGCGCCGAGACTAGGTCAATCGAGGCACGGTAGTAACCGTAACTGTAAGCAACCAGGCTTACAGTCGGTACACACTCCAATTGGTGGAACAATAGCGCGCAAATAATCTGCTTTGCGTTTTCGAAACCGGAACTCAGAAGCTTTAATTAAGAAAGGTATAGTAGAATAACAGCACAAGCCATACTTGTACTATACTATTTTACTTATTAATTCTTATATTGATTAATATAATAGTCTAATTAATCAATACTATTGGATTTTGATAGATAACTATAGATAAGTATTAAGAGTATTGTAATACTTTGATAAATAGATTATATTAATTAATTACATTTAATATTCTATAAATTTAATCAAATAGTAAAGTAACTAAAAATAAGAATTAATAAGCTAAACAATAAAAGTAAGCTACTTTCATTTGTATATAATTACTCTAGATATCTTAAGACCTTTGTTCTCTGAAGCGAAGAGATCTACTTGACGAGAGACAGAGGATCAAAGGGATTGTCTTCTGGGCCGATTTCGTCCAGTCCGTCGACAAATATGCATGCGCTTTTCTCGTGCAAAGACAAGGAACGAAGGAGCACTTCTTCTAAAGTTTCCCTCGACCAATCATCTGCATTCTTGATCCTTGAGACCTTTGGCCATTTCTGCAGTATATCATTCATAATGTTTGCGTTCCTTTCAAGCGTTTGATAAAGTAAGGAGCGAAGAAGGCCTAGAATACTTCGCTGTATTCTTTTCCCAGAATTACAGATGAAGTGAGAGTAGGTGGAGCAGTCTGGTTTCCATTTATTGAGATGTTGGATGGTTCTTTGATCGTTGATGAGAAATTTCCTCAGTGTGCTTTTTCCTGAGCTAGCTTTTCCACAGATCCAGTAGAGTGAGCCATCGGAACTCAGCCAGCCCGTAAAGCTATCCCATGGCCGCTGAATTTCTTCATCGAAGACCCAAGAAAATCTGTCTGTATAGGACCCCTCGATTTGATTCCTACGTGCATTCGTCTCTTTATCAGCTAGACTGTCGAGGAGTTGTTTCATCTGATCTTCGTGATTTCGTCGGGACTCTGTAGCATCATGGGTGGCAGTGACCGGGTTTTGTGATGCTCTGCTTCGTCTTGTCGAATTGTAGCTTTACTCGTAACCGATATCAATGCTTGGGTAGCCCCGAACTCGCCCAACATGCGATTTTCAAGCTGCCCTTGGCTTTGAACATATGACTTAATGAATGCTTGGAGATCTTTGTCTAGACTCCGAAATCTAGCTTCCTGCTCGAGTGCAACGGCATCGTTTTGATTACTATTGCTCGGATCAGTTTCGAAGTCCTATTATGGCTGCCTGCTTGATATTGGGCCTGAGGTCACTGCGGAGTTTCAAACTCATAAACTCACCAGAGGTGGACCAAAATATGAGTTTGCATCGTATCCTGATACTTTCGCATTACTTGCTCTAGGCTGTCGGACGTGCTCTTCTTCGATCTCATTTTCAACGCCCTTACGATCCGACCACCTCGAGTTGAGTCAATACGATCCATCAGTGTTTGAATCCTCTTCGACGTTTCCAGGCACTTGGTGGCGACATCCTGGAGTTCAACCTGGTTTTTGGGCAGATGCTTCAGATCGCAACCTTTGAGGTAATTCTCTAGCCCGTTGGAGGTTTTGGAAAGATTGCCGGCATGCTCACGAAGCTCCAAGTCCGCTGTTCCTTCCTTCTTGATTCGCTTCACAATAGAAGTTACTTCAATGGAAAACTAGATGACCTGAATCACATTGCAGCATTAGCTGGAATCAAGGCCCCTTCTTCTGCGGTCTATTTCCAAAACTCATCTACATCCCAACACCTGGATCATATTCAAGCGGCTTCTTCGTTTTTTTCTCAACAGCGCAAGTTAGCTCAAGTAATGATAGGTCTGTTGTCTTGAGCTCCACTTGATCAGCCTCATTCTCCTCTTTCTTGCTTCTCTCTTCCGGTGTCCTCTACTCTTCGGTAACCATGGAGAGTGTCTGTTGTGCTTTATGATCCCCCTCTCCGTCGTTGGTCTCAATAACAGTCTTGAGAGCTAATATGAAAGCTGCAACCGTAGCAAGATTGTGGTTTTCTATTGTGCTCTTCTGGAGAGTTTTCAACCAGCCTAGTCTGGTCCATTTATGAACAAGTGTACCCTTAGCAGTATAGCTACTCACTCAATACTATGAGGCAGTGTTTCCAAGTGGTTGTATAGGATGGCTAGAGTGCTATATACTGCCGTCTTGTGACTAGTTGTGCCTGTCAGGGTGAGATTGCGACATAGGTAGCCAACACTTGAAGTTTAAGCGAGCGTCCCCCTTTTCGCCTTTTCAACTCGCAAAATTTGGCAGCTTCATGAAGATTAACCGGGTAGGTTGCGAATTCTCGCGGATATACTGTTTGATTCCAGTTCTTCTGAGAAATTTCGCAGGATCATGTATGTACAGGCTCCTCCGGTAGCTGATAGAATGCAAATACGAGCGCCCCGCGCATTCTCCTGATGTTTTCTTCGGCAGAGCAACTACACTTATATACCTTGAATCGCAAAAGACACCCAACTACCAAAGCTTCCATTTAATTTTCGGAAAAAGACCAGTAGTCAACGTTGAACAGGTAGCCAGGCTGGCCTCTGAACATCAAATAGAGGTTTTGGACACCTGTCGCCCCTGAAACCGGGGTAGACAAAGTCTTCCAGCTCTGCCAGCCTCCAGTATTTGGAACGGTCAAGTTGCCAATAAGCTGGCCGGTAAAGTCGCCAAGCCTAAGCTCGATCCAGCCCCCCTGCGTGTTGGACGCGACCGATGCAGTCCACTTGGATGCTCCTGAACCAAAGTTAACACCCTGAACCATGAGCCAATAGCCGTCCTCGATAGCATCAAGGTTCTGCGTGCCTTGACTGCAAGGCTGTGTCTGGACGCCGTACGAGTCTGCCATTGTCTCCGCCTCGACCCGTTGATACGGATTCAGTGTCCCGATCTGAGGCGCTCCTGTATATGTCATTCTGATCTCTGGAATCAGATTGTTCGACTCGTATGTGAACTCTTCCACGGAGATAGTGCGATCGTATTGGCCGCCACCAGCTTTTCCCTGATTGTTGTAGAAAATGTACGAGTGGCCTTGGTAGTCGATGACACCGACGTGATTGCCGTTGTTGCCGCCTTGCACAGCCATTATCAATCCTTGGTACGTCCATGGTCCTGTGGGGCTATTCGAAGTTGAATACCGAATGTCTTCCGGGTAGCAATCAGCTGCGTATATCAGGTAGTAGAGTCCATTGCGCTTGTAGAACCAAGGGCCTTCCTCGAAGGTCGTTGGCTTTGCAGCATTATACAGAAAATTTGGCCGCATTCCAAAGCCTTGAGTGGTCAAACTGACAGACTGGACGCCTCCAGAATAACTGATCATGTCCTCATTCAGCTTGACGTAGTAGAGGGTAGGATTGCCGGTATAGAGATAGGCCTGACCATCGTCGTCGATGAAAACAGTAGGATCAATATTTCCAGTCGAGGTCGCGACTAGCGGCTTGCCGATTGGATCCTTATAAGGGCCTTCGATCGTGTTACTCACGGCAACCCCAACCGCCTGGTTGCCGCCCCTTTGTCCAGCGGCTACGTACATGTAGAACTTTCCGTTCCTTTCAATCGTCTGTGGTGCCCAAGCGTCGTAGGAGGCCCAAGAAAAGTCGGACAGCGCAAGCGGGCTTCCCAGATCAACATAGTTGACCATGTCAGTCGTACTGTAGAGGCGCCAGTCGGTCATATTGAAGCCTGTCACAGCGCCCGAGTTATCGTGGTCGGTGAAGAGGTAGACCGTGTTGTTCCAGACCATAGGGGCCGGGTCAGCGGTGAAAAGTGTCTGAATGATAGGATTGACTGCCACAACGAAGGTGGACTTGTGCAAGACAGCGGTGCCAAGGCACAAGACTGTGGCCTTGGCGAGCCTCGACAAGCGTAGCATGATGTTGGCAGGTAGGTTTACTCGTCCTTGGATGGGTGGGTAGACATGCTGGCGACTTACCTTGACGGTTGACCTTGTTTATATATTCACTTGACACCCACCGGACATTGCCATAAAGAACGGGTCAAGACTCAAGGGACTATAATAACTCTATCTCTATGCTTACCGTCGTAACAGGCGAGCTTCGGAGGGAAATAATTAGCCTGAAAGTTGATGCGGGAACGAGCCTAGATCGGGCTTCTTGTGGCGCAACTACTAATCCCCATCCTGAATTTTCAGCTGTGGGGCAGTTTGAGCCTGAATTTCTAGGGTGCGTTGTAGCGAATCAGCGACCTCGTAGCTTGGTGATTCTTAGCTAGGCTCTATCAAATTTGATAAGTGTTACCTTTGATTTGGCTCGACTCATGACCTACAGCTGAAAATTTAGGGGGCGCCCGGAAAAACTAATACGACGACGAGAGGCATAGAGGATTTAATAAGGAGTCAGGAATAAGCTAACGCATTAAGCTCCATGATCTACAATTTTCCAGGTATGTACAATTATTGGCAGACAGACCTGCCCACTTATTAACCCGATGTCCGGTGGGATGTCTTAACGGTGAGATGTCTAGGAGCTGCTCCCGACCCATCAGTCCAAGTTTTCAACTCGCACCGGACGAGGGAGAAGGGGTAGTAGGGGGTAGGTACTTGGTGAAGTTTTAATTGAGGATCAGTAACACGGCTCATGTAATTTGGAGAACTTAACAAAGTATCCACCAATAAAACAAATTAATTCTTTCTTTAATTTAGAACCAAATTAGTAGAACCTATAGCAAATAAAGTGCGCTACGTGTGTACGTATATATGTAGATTTTTAAGGGTTTAATACGAATTATTAGACTGCCTAAAGAACTTCCAGTGTACATGTAAATAATAGGAAATTGGCAGGCCTGGCCCGTGCTTCGGTTACTGATCCTCAATTAAAACTTTACCAAGTAGATGCCACGAAGACTGCTCCGGTGGGATGAGAGTCAAGATGCATCATGCCTGGATTGGAACCGCAGCCTAGTAACCGAGATCCCGTGCAAAAGCCCACCCCGCACAAAAGCACGGCTAAAATATTCCAAAAAAAAAAAAAAAAAGGGGCCCTCACTCTCCATCAACATCATGGCTAGAGCGGATAAATCAGCAGCAATAAGCAAGGCATTCGAAGGCATTAGAGATTAGAGCCTAACTGCGCCGGGGTGTTTTCGGTCGGTTTCGGATTTGCTGAGCAAATCAAATAGCATCGAGCTCCCCCACTTTGCAAAGTCCCGCAAACCACAATACAAGCAAGATACAGAGGCATGATGTAGGAGATGTATTATCCCTGGATGGTCTTTTCACGCAACTCGCAATCGCGGGGTCGAATCCAAAACATCTCGTAGAGAATGCCTTGATCTCCCTGACCTTCGCTCTACGTCTATTCATAACAGACACTGCTGTCGGATAATGTCGTGATAATACGCATCATAGCTTTAGATGGCAGCTAAGTGTGAAAATTGAGTGGAGGTGGTTGTTAAAAGCAGGATTATTTCAAGTCCTTTAAATTTCAGGTAGATGAGGGCTGGAGTAAGGCAGGTAGACATCAATAGAAATTGTTACTTACAAGAGTTGTATTTTGAATCGTTAACTATAATTTCCAAGTTGAAAAATTCTTACTGAAATCCTTACTGAAATTGTTGCTTTCTATTATTGCAGAAGAGTCATCTATATATCAAGAATTAGTTACTCTCAATATAGTTATTTGCAAAAGTCTAGTATATTCTCTAATACTAGTCATTTTATTTTTATATGTAAAATTTTTATATATATTTTTTTATATATTTTGTATTTTTAATTTTGTAATAAATTATTGAAATATATAATAGATTTTAATTATAATAGATTTTAATTATAATAGATTTTAATTATAATAGATTTTAATTATAATAGATTTTAATTATAATAGATTTTAATTATAATAGATTTT
>Ga0182030_10019949_pt1 | contig 12705 bp, 16 predicted proteins | sample 812S3MmetaG_FD_121299 | JGI IMG/M metagenome (GOLD analysis project Ga0182030, IMG submission 121299) | Permafrost microbial communities from Stordalen Mire, Sweden - 812S3M metaG (Illumina Assembly) | ecosystem: Environmental > Terrestrial > Soil > Wetlands > Permafrost | place: Sweden... | reverse complement strand
GATAGCATTACCCAGGCACTTTCAGAATTGCGACAATTATTCCCTAAATCCTACGCGTAATACTCTCACCTCATCCGGCTTCCGCCACCTTCTCCCCATCCGATGCGGAGAAGGAATTATTTTGTGGGACGATTTCCCGGCGTAGGTGCTGGTGCACCAACACCGGGCTAATTTCCGTTACGCCTTCAGCGTATTTGAATTTGCGTTCGCATATTTAGTTTTTACCTTTGCCAGAATGTGCGCGCGTTACAGCCTGACCCAGGAACAAATCACCATCCTCATCGGTGAGGTCGAGGTGGTCATCAAACTCGCCGCGGGTTACAACATCGCCCCCACCCAAATCGTCCCGGCCATCTGGCGCAGCGCCCTGGGGATTGAAGCGGTGGACATGCAATGGGGTTTCAAGTCGGCGTGGAGCCAGCAGCCGCTCATCAACGCCAAGGCGGAGACGATTGCCAGCGCCGTCAGGCGCGACATCTTTGTAGAAACCCAGACCAAAATGATTCTCAGCCCCGTCGGGGCGACATAGTCCTTGCGGACGGTCACCATGATGTCGCTCCTGAACGGAGCTTTAGAATTTTTGCGATTCATTCTACAAATATGCCAGCCCTGTCGGGTTTGAAAATCCGTGTCCATCCGTGTCCATCCGTGGTTAACCATCCGTATCGTCCGGAAATGTATTGGTGTCCGGTGAGCCGCGCGTTGAACAATGTGCGCAACGAGGGCCCGGAACTGATCCGTCCCGCGCCGGTGCAAAAGGATTTGCTGTAGCGATTGGGGATCGCGCCCGCCACGGGCGCAGTCAGCGACGCCACCGTCGCTGACCCGGCGTGGCATTGGAACCAAACATGGCGCGCCCCGAAGTTTGCCGCGATGGCGCGGCCAACCACCGCCGGGGCGGCTGTGCTCCCCATCCCCGCTTGGACGCTTTACTTCCCGTCCGCTTGGACGCAGCATGCAATAAAATCTGCGATTTAATTTTATGGCCAAGTTCATCCTGCATCGCATTCAGCGCCTGGCCGCTAATCCGGCGGCGGAAAACATCACGCCCGGGCTGGAAGCCGCGGCCTATCTCCATTGGATCACCTGTCACGAGCATGACCCGGAACGGTTTGTCGCCGTCGCGCCCCAATTGCCGGAATTGCGCCAGCACGTGGCGGATTACCTGGACCTGACGGCGCGGGTGACGGCGGCGCAACTGGAGTTGATGGCGGCCACGCCAGCGGGGTCGGCGCCGTGGCGGGCACGAAGGATTTCGAGCCGGCCGCTGCCCAGCCGGTGCCGGACCGGGTGGAGCGCATTAGCGTCCAGTTCGGATACAACTGGGTTCTGGTTTATTGGCAAGTGCCGCGCGCGGGCGGCAAACCGTGCGGCTATCGGGTTTACCGGACGGATAAGCGCAGCGCCCCGGTGTTGGTGGCGACGGTCACGGAGCCGGAGGCGTTGCTGCCCGACCAACCGGAGCGGTTGAAACTCTATTATTATGTGACCGCGTTCAATGCCGCCGGCGAAAGCGCGGCCAGCGGCGAATTCGGGCTGATGTTGAATGATCCGGAGGAAATTGAACCCGCCCAAGCGCGGCTGGGCGCGGCAGCGGCAGCGCCGCCGGCGGCGACATTTCCCGAATCTGAAATGCCCGTCCGCCGCGAACTAGGCGAGGCGATGATGACGTTCATCCAAAAAACGATGTCCTATATGTTGCCCCCGGGCGAGGGCGACGAGGTGATGCGGCAGGTGGCGACGGAGACCTACCGGCAGGCGGTGTTGGCGGCGGCGCGCCAAAACATTGAGGTGTCGCTGTGCTGGCACACGCTGGCGGTATGGACCGAGGAGGGCAAGGAGCGCATCGGCTATTTTGCGCGGGCGTTGGACTGTTGCCGCGCGGAAGCCAAGGCGAAAAAGCCGGAGACCGCCCGGGAAAGCTGGTCGTGGCTGCATACGCAGGCGGATTGCCTGTTCGAAATCGGGCGGGTGCATTTTCATGAAGGCGCGCCTGCGGCGGCGCGAACATTCCTGAACGAGGCGCTGACCTGGGCACGTCAGGCGGATGCGCTCCAGGCCCAAGCCGACGTTCAGGATGACCGACTCGAAGGGCGTATCGGGGAATTGCTGCTGCAATTGCCGGAGAAAATTTGAGCGCCCATTAATCCCGGAAAGGGTTTATTCGATGCCGAGCAATTCCACCTCGAACACCAGGGTGCTGTTCGGCGGAATCGGCGGGGGGGGGCTGTTCGCGCCGTAGGCCAGGCCCGGTGGAATCACAAATTTGAACTTGTCGCCCACCTTCATGAGTTGCAGCCCTTCGGTCCAGCCGGGAATGACCCCGTTCAAAGGAAAGCTGATCGGCTGGCCGCGCGCGATGGAACTGTCGAACACCGTGCCGTCGAGCAGCGTGCCCACATAATGCACCTTCACCGTGTCCGTGGCCTTGGGCGAGACGGTGCCGGTGCCGTGTTTCAACACGGAATATTTCAGGCCGCTGGCGGTGATGGTCAGATTGGTGCTTTGGCTGTCGCTGGCCGGAGCGGCGGCGGCGGTGGGCGGATTTCCGCCCGCATTGGAATCAGCGCCGGGTGGCGTGCCCTGGCTGCAACCGAACAGGCACAGGCTGGCCGTCGCCAGCATCGAGAATCGTGTAAGCATCATAATAATTGGCTGCATTAAGCGCAGCGCACGGGGAGCATCCGCGAAGCGTCCGGGCGCGTCAAGCCGGTCTTGCGGACGGCCACCATTTGCAAAAAGGGGGCCTTCAGCCGCGTTCATTGGCTTGCGGGGAGGTTTGCCGCGACGGTATGGCCGGAGATGCATTGGTGTCCGGTGAACCGCCATTGAACAATGTGCGCCATGAAGGGCCGGAACTGATCCGGCCCGCGCCGGTGCAAAGGGATTTGCCACAAGGGTCCGTGCCGGACTGGCCACCCTGTTTGCGGACGGGGCATTTCCAAGGTAGGGTCATCGCGCTGCGATGACCGGACGGCGCAGCAGGGCACCGTCCCTACCCCGGCGCAGTTGGCGGCGTTCCGGCCGGCTTGGATGGATGCAAAGGCTGGTTGATGCGATACGCCTTGAGTTCGGCGTAGATGGATTGCGCCAGGCCGGACTTGGCGAAGCCGACGGCCTTCGCGCCTTTCACCGCAAAAAACTTTTCAAAGTCCGCCGCCGTGAAATGCTGCACGACCGGATAGTGCGTGAAATCTTTCAGCACCTCCTCGCGGCTGGCCTCGGCGATGTCCGTGGTGATGAGCACGAAATGCAGCTTGTTTTTGTTCGCGCGCAACGTGTCGCGGCCCACGAGCAGCGCGCGGGTTTTCAGCACGAACGGAAAAAGCCGCTCGACGGAATGGGCTGGTGTTGGATCGGTGTTGCTCATTTACAATTAATTTCGGCTGCGCGGCAGCGCAGCCCTACCAAAATTGGTAGGGCGAAGCTACGGCTTCGCCCATTTAATTCCGTCGCTCATCATGCCACCTTCACTTTGACCTTTTGACCTTTGATTTCAGAACGGTTCAATTTGGCGATGATGCTATTGGTGTGTTCGCTCGCCACGTCCACGAACGAATGCCGTTCGCGCACGTCCACCTTGCCGACGACCTTGCCGGGCAGGCCGGTTTCGCCGGCAACGGAGTTCACAAAATCAATCGGCGTGACGCCTTGTTCCGCGCCGAGGCTCATCCACAAGCGCGTCTGGCCGGCGGGCGTGGCGCGGCTTTCCTTGGGCTTGGCCGGAGCGGCGGGCGCGGGTTTGGACTTGAGGAATAATTTTGATTCCGGCTTTGGCTCCGGGGCTTTCACCGAGGCCAGAATTTCCGCGTCGGAATAAGTTTTCACCGGCTCGGCTTTTGCTTCGACGGTAGGGCGCGTCACTCCGTGCGCGCCGGCATCAGGCTTTTCCACGACGGCGGGCAGCGGACTGCCCGCCCCACCTTCAACCATGTTTGTCGCCGGCTTGACTTCGATTTTTTTAACCGGCGGCGGAATGATTGTTTTAGGCACCGGCGCGGCGGCGGCTTTCCACGGCGCGGTTTTGGATTTTAGCGGAGCGCCAAGCACTGTCTCGGCACGCGGCGCAAAACTTTTCGGACGAGCCGGGCCGGAGGCCGGCGTTCCGGCGCGCGGCGGACGATCCTCAAACCGGCGCGGGCGTTCCTCGCGGCGCTCGTCAAAACGCGGACGGCGCTCGTCGCGGTCGCGGAAACTGCCGCGTTCGCCCCGGTCATCAAAACGGCCCGGGCGCTCTTCGCGCTGCGGACGGTCGTATTCTTCGGTTTTGGGCGCAGCCTTGGTCGCTTCGCCGCTTTGCAGCAGATGAATCAGCGCGGAGGCGATGTCGTTGGAAGCAAATCCTTCCTCGGCCAGGCGCTCGACCAACTGGTCTTGCTTCGGAAATTCACCGCTGGTGAGCAACGCACGCAGTTTGTCGGTGAAAACATTTTCGCGCGCCTCGGCCACTTCGTTTTCCGTCGGAATCCGGCCGCGCTGGATGCGCACGTTGGCAAAGCGCTCGATGTTGCGGATCTGAAACAGCTCGCGGAACGGCACCAGCGAAATCGCCTTGCCGCTCTTGCCCGCGCGCCCGGTGCGCCCGATACGGTGGACGTAATCCTCCGGGTCGTAAGGCAAATCATAGTTGAAAACCACCTCGACATCATCCACGTCAATGCCGCGCGCCGCGACATCGGTGGCCACGAGAAATTCCAGGCCGGACTTGCGGAACTTGTTCATCACGCGGTCGCGCATCGCCTGCGTCATGTCGCCGTGCAAACGGTCGGCCTGGTAGCCGGCGGCTTCGAGATGCTCGACCAAATCGTCCACCATGCGCTTGGTGTTGCAGAAAATGATGCCGAGCTTCATGTCGTAAAGATCAATGAGCCGCGTGAGCAATTCCATTTTGTAACGCCGGTCCACTTCGTAATAAACCTGCTCGACGGTCGGCACCGTCATCGCCTTCTGCTCGATTTTTACGTTCTGCGGCTCGCGCGAATATTTTTCAATGAGGTCGCGAATCGGGCGCGGCATCGTGGCGGAAAAGAAAACCGTCTGCCGTTCCTTCGGCGCGTCCTTCAAAATGGTTTCAATGTCGTCGCGGAAACCCATGTTGAGCATCACGTCGGCCTCGTCGAGAATGACCATCTTCACCGTGCCGAGCCGCAACGTGCCGCGCCGCATGTGATCCATCACGCGGCCCGGCGTGCCGATGACGATTTGCGCGCCTTGTTTCAGGCCGAAGAACTGCCGCTCGTAAGATTGTCCGCCGTAAATCGGCAGGCAGTTGATGCCGCGCTTGAAAAACGCGAGCTTGTGAATTTCTTCGGAAACTTGAATCGCGAGTTCGCGCGTCGGGCACAAAATCAAGACCTGCACGGCGCGCAGGTTCGGGTCCACTTTTTCCACGGCGGGAATGCCGAACGCGGCGGTCTTGCCGGAGCCGGTCATGGACTGGCCGACGATGTCCTTGCCGGTCATCAGCACGGGAATGGCCGCCGCCTGAATGGGTGCGGCCTGCTCGTAGCCCAGCTTGTCAATGGCCTTGATCAACTCGGCAGACAGGCCGAGTTCGGAAAAAAGTTTGGGTGTCATAAAAAATCGTCTTTGCGACGCTGACAGATTAACCGAATCGGCCCCCAAGGGAGAGACAAATCTTGTGGCGTCGTAATCCTAATCTTAATCTGCTGGGGCCGATGATTAGGATTAAGATTACGATGGAATAAAAGCCTGGTGCACGTTCCCGCCGGATTTGCCTTGTCAACTGCGGCAGCGGTGATTTTTAATTCGTCCGTGCGGATTCCGCCTGGCATCTCTGGGTTGTTCACGCCGCGCACTTTTGACATGCAACCGATTTTCCAGCCGCAACTGCACCGACCGGCGCATCATCCGCGCGAAACCGCCCACCGGCTCGCGCGGTTCGCGCTGTTCAGCTTTCTGGCGACCTTCGTGCTGGCGCGGGCGGTGGTGGTGCTGATCATGTCGCGCCAGATTCCCAATCTTTATTTTTTCATGCACGGAACCCATGTGCATCATCTGAACTACGGCATCTGCCTGCTGTCGGTGGTCGCGGCCTACAGCGTGTTCCGGCGGCCCGACGGCCGGGCGGCGGAAATCACCGCGCTGGCTTACGGCGTGGCGATGGCGCTCATCTTCGACGAATTCGGCATGTGGCTGCACCTCGGCGGCAGCTACTGGCAGCGCGCCAGCGTGGACGCCGTCATCATCGTGTCGGCGCTGCTGGGGCTGGTGGCGTTTGCGCGGACCATCCGGCGGTTTGAATCGCATCATTTCTGGATGTCGCTGGCGATGCTGCTGTTGCTGCTCGGCTTCAGCGCCATTTTATTCGTGGCGGGCAACCGGATCGGCGACGTCGTTGGCCCCCGGCTGCACGAACTGGAAGTTCTCTCCTCGCCGTGAACGCTTCGTGGACCGTTCTCGGCGCCGTGCTGCCGGTGTTCGGCATCATGGTCGCGGGCTTCGGCCTGCGCCGCATTCAATGGCTCACGGCCGAGGCCGACCAAAGCCTGCTGCGTCTCTGCGTCAACCTGCTGCTGCCCGCGCTCATCTTCGAATCCGTCCTCGGCAACGCCGCGTTGCGCCGGCCGGAAAATCTCCTCCTGCCGCCGCTCGTCGGCGTGGCCACGGTGCTGGCGGGCATCGGCCTCGCGTGGCTGGCGGCCCGGTTCACCGGGCTGGAAACCGCCGGGGAACGCCGCACCTTCGCGCTCACCACCGGCCTGCAAAATTACGGCTACATCCCGATCCCGCTGTGCATTCTGCTGTTCGATCCCGGCACCGTCGGCGTCCTGCTGGTGTATAATGTCGGCGCGGAAATCACCTTGTGGACGGCCGGCGTGGCCGTGCTGTCCGGCCGGGGCTTCCGCGGCGGCTGGCGGCGCATCATCAACGCGCCGCTCGTCGCGCTGGTGCTCGCGCTGCTGCTGAACGGCCTGGGCCATTTTCTTTTCATCCCCGAACCATTGCTGGCGGCGGGCAAAGTGCCGATGACGGCGGTTCACTGGCTGGGACAAAGCTCGATTCCCGTGGCGCTGCTGATGATTGGCGCGCTGGTGGCCGACTACCTGCCGGAACTGCGCGGCGGACGCCTCTTCCGCGTAGTCGTCCTGTCCATTCTGGTGCGGCTGGTGGCGCTGCCGGTTTTGTTTTTGCTGCTGGCAAAATATCTGCCGTGCTCGGTGGAATTGAAACGCGTCCTCGTCGTCGAAGGCGCCATGTCCTCGGCCATGCTGCCGGTGGCGCTGGCGAAACATTACGGCGGCGACCCGCGCACCGCGCTGCAAGTGGTGCTGGGCACCTCGCTCGCGGGACTGGTCACCATCCCGCTTTGGATTCACCTCGGCGGAAAATTTATCGGCCAGTAGCCAAGCCGCCGCCCGCCGAAATCACGCCTTGTTCCAGCGGGTGCCTCAATGCAAATTGCCGCCATGTTCGAACTCCACCCGCTCAACCACGCCGGCAAACCGGCGACCTATGCCGCCTTGGAAACACAGTTGCGCGCCTTGTTGCACGGCGAGCGCGACTTCATCGCCAACAGCGCCAACACCGCCGCGCTGCTCTGGCATTCGCTGCCGGACTTGAACTGGGCGGGCGTTTACCGGCTCGTGCATGGCGAACTCGTGCTCGGCCCGTTTCAGGGTAAACCCGCGTGCGTGCGGATTCAATTGGGCCAAGGCGTGTGCGGCACCGCCGCCGCGCAAAAACAAACCATCCTCGTGCCGGACGTCCGCCAGTTTCCCGGCCACATCGCCTGCGACGCCGCGTCGCAATCCGAAATCGTGGTGCCACTCGTGCGCAACGGCCAGTTGCTCGGTGTGCTTGATCTCGACAGCCCGCAGCGCAACCGCTTCGACGCGGCGGATCAAGCCGGGTTGGAAAAACTGGCGGCGAGTTTGGTGGCGAGTTGGTGGCGAGTTTAGAATAGCAACGCGCCGCAAATTTTAGCCGTGTTGTCCGGCTGCCAGCGTTCGTGGCGCAGATATTGCAGAAAATCTTCGACGAGCGTTTGCAGACGACAACAGGCTCGCTAAACGCCCACGCCTTCCAACTCCACACGGCGCATGGTTTCGCTGCCGCCGAAACGCTTTTGCGCGTCGAGGATTTCCAGCCCGGCCAGCCGCCCTTCGCTGTCGTAATCGGCGGCGATGCCTTCGGCCAGATGCTTGGTGGTGACGGTGGCGTCGCGGAAGGTGATGCTCAAGGCGTCCACTTCGGCGTCATAGCTGATTTTCATAACAAATCAAAAGTAGTATGTATAAACGGTTATCACAACTATTTCTTCCGCCTCGTCCACAAACACGGGGCGAACCTGCCGCGTCGCGTAAATCTTGCCGTTCCAGTTTTGACCGAATGGAAAATCTTTGCGGCAATCCAGCCGGCCAAGTTCCGCCGCGCCCCAAGCGCAGGTGCGGACGGCCTCCTCGATTTCCGCCACGGTAAAACCGCGCGTGGTGGTGTAGCCCAAGGCGTGTTTGGAAAGCCGGATGGGTTTCATAATTTCTTCCCCGTCAGCTTTTCATACGCCTCCAAATACTTCGCGCTGGTTTTGGCGACGACGTCGTCCGGCAGTTTCGGGCCGGGCGGGGTTTTGTCCCACGTCAGCGTTTCGAGATAGTCGCGGACGAATTGTTTGTCGAAGCTCGGCTGGCCTTTGCCGGGTGCGTATTGGTCCGCCGGCCAGAAGCGCGAGGAATCGGGCGTCAATACTTCGTCAATCAGGATGAGCTTGCCCTCGAACAGGCCGAACTCGAATTTCGTGTCGGCGATGATGATGCCGCGCTGCCGGGCGTAATCGCGTCCGGCTTTGTAAATTTTCAGGCTCAAGTCGCGCGCCTGCGTGGCGAGTTCCGTGCCGGTGATCTTGCACGCCTCCTCGAAGGAAATATTTTCGTCGTGCCCGGCTTCGGCCTTGGTGGACGGCGTGAAAATCGGCTCCGGCAATTCGGCAGATTCGGTCAGGCCGGCGGGCAGCTTGATGCCGCAGACGGTCTGCGATTTTTTGTATTCCTTCCAGCCGCTGCCGGAAAGGTAGCCGCGCACGATGCATTCGATGGCCAGCGGCTTGGCTTTTTTCACGATCATCGAACGGCGCGCGAGTTGCGCGGCGAACGGCTGAAGATTTTTTGGCAACGGATCGTTCGCGCCGGCGAGCAGGTGATTCGGCACGAGCGCCGCAAATTTCTCGAACCAGAAATGGGAAATTTGCGTCAGCACTTCGCCCTTGCGCGGAATGCCGTTGGGCATGATGACGTCGAAGGCGGAAATGCGGTCGCTGGCGACGAGCAGAAAGCGGTCGCCGAGGTCGAAGACTTCGCGGACTTTGCCGGAGCGGACTTTTTTGATGCCGGGCAGATCGAGCTGCAAAATTGGTTCGTTCATGCCGTGAAAAATAATGTCCAAAGTCGAAAGTTCAAAGTCCAAAGTCGTTTTTGCAGGCAGAATTCAGCAGGAAGTATGCAGCAATTTATGCGTTACGGCCGTTGGCCGGGCAGGTTTCTTCATTCTGCCTCCAGCCTTCGGCATGGGTTTTTTCACGCCGGCGGGCGCTCGACCAGTTTCACCAGCAGCGGGATGCCGGCCTGCGACTCGTCGTCGAGGCGGATGTCCACGGAATACAGGCCCGGCTCGGCGAACTTTAATTGTTGGATGTTGATGATGAAATTGCGCGTGAGAAAATGCGCGTCGTCCGGCAGCGTCACCGGCACGGGCAGCTCGATGCCCTGCATGATGGACTTGCCGTCCGCATTGATGAAATTGAGCGAGAGCTTGCGCGTGCCCTCGTCGCCGGGCATGAACGTCGCGCGCAGGGCGACGGAGCATTGCGGATGCACCGCCGGCATCTGCGGCGCGTAAATCGTGTCGAACGCGCCGAGGAGGTTTAATTTCCCGTTGTCATCCGTCGCCGCGTCGCAGAGGACGGCCACTTGAATGTTCATGCGGGAAATTAAGACAGGAAATTCACGACTTGGCACGAATTTCTTTCAAGCAATTTCGCCGCTTGAAATACATATCACGGCTATGTATAGTGTCCCTATGATTCGCAAAGAACTCGTCGCCGCCTCGGCGGAACCGCTGGTTTTGGCGCTGCTCGCGAACGGCGAGAGCTACGGTTACGCCATCATCCAGGAAGTCAAGGCCCGCTCCGACGGCAAACTGCAATGGACGGACGGGATGCTCTACCCGGTGCTGCACCGGATGGAACACCGGGGTTTGATCAAGTCGCGGTGGGGCGAAAGCGAGACCGGGCGGAAGCGCAAATACTACTCGCTCAAAAAAGACGGAAAGACGGCGATGGCCAAACACCACGAGCAATGGTCGCTGGTTCACGCGGTCTTGTCCGGCTTGAAAAAGGAGCAATATGTTTGACCTTGAACAAGCCATCGCGGACTGGCGGTGGCAGATGCTCGCCGCCGGCATCCAAACGCCGGTGCCGCTGGAGGAATTGGAAAATCATCTGCGGGAGGAAATCGGACGGCAGGCGAAATCAGGAGTGGAAGAACAACATGCCTTTGAAATTGCGGTTCAACAAATCGGCCCGCGCGAGGTCTTGCAAACAGAATTTGCGAAAAACCGCAGGTCCCCATGGCGAAGTGACGATAACAAAACTACGATGACCAATCAAATTCTAGGCGTGCTTTGGCTTGCCCAAAACGCATATTTCTTAATCAGATCCGCGACATCACCAGTAGCTGTCGCAATCATTTTATATTTTCCGCACTACTGGCAATCTTTCACTGTTTTCTTGACCTTGTTATCTTTTGCGGGCGTTATTGGAAGCATCTTTTTATTTCGCGGCGCAAAGTTTGGGGTGAACGCCACCCGAATCATTGCTGCTTTGGAATTTCTGCTGTGTGTGATCGAATACGCCACCGATGATAAATCTTTTGGAAGCCCTAACTCCTGGTTCGGAATATTTTCCACTTTCAGCCTCATTACGATTTGGTTTCTGCGGTCACCAAAACACAAAGGACGGAAACTGGCTGTGGAATAAAACCTATGTTTGACCTCGAACAATCCATCGCGGACTGGCGGCAGCAAATGCTCGCCGCCGGAATCCAAACGCCCGTGCCGCTGGAAGAACTGGAAATTCATTTGCGCGATGAAATCGAGCGGCAAACCCAGATTGGCGTGAAAGAACAACAAGCATTTGAAACGGCGATTGCGCAAATGGGTCAGGCCGAGCCGCTCAAAATTGAGTTCAAAAAAACTAGCGGGTTTCTTGTCTGGTTGGGTGAGGACAAAAGCGCCCGAACAACACGCATTCTGGCATTACTCTGGCTTGCATTTTGTTCGCAAGGGTTTTTTTCGATAGCTACCGCCATCTTTCCGTTGTTCTATGGGCGGATTTTTTATGGGCTACAATTAGGAACCAATTTCGCCTTTTTTACTATTTTGTTTATTGAATTCATTTTTCTGCAAGGCATTGTTGCCAGCATTGCGCTCTTTGCCGGCAATATAAAGAGAGTTTGGACAATTCGAATCATTGCCGTTTTGATGTTGGTTCTATTTGTTGCTCAATTTATCACACACACAAAATTCTCTTGTTTGGCATACGTCACGGCGGCTTTCAACATTGCTTCAATCTGGCTGCTTCGTTCACCAAAGAATAAAGAACTGAAGCCAGTGGCAAGCTAGCTTTACAGCGAACTGCGCGCTGCCAGAAATTTCTTTAATTCCTCCGCCGCCTTGCCGCCGAAACCGGGCACGGCGGCGATTTGCTCCAGCGTTGCGGTTTTGAGCCGCTGCACCGAGCCGAATTTTTTCAGCAGCGCCGCCTTGCGCCGCTCGCCGATGCCGGGAAATTCGTCCAGCACGCTCTCGGAAATTTTCTTGAGCCGGAGCTGCGCGTTGTAGCTGTTCGCCACGCGGTGGCATTCGTCGCGCAACCGCTGCAACAATTTCACCGCCGGATGATCGAGGCCGAGGCGCAGCGGCAGACTTTTTTCCGGCAGATAAATTTCCTCAAACTCCTTCGCCAGGCCGATGACAGGAGTTTTTTCAAGTCCGAGTTTTTTCAACTCCGCGCAGGCCATGCCAAGCTGCCCTTTGCCGCCATCAACCAAAATCAAATCCGGCATCGGCTTGGCTTCGCGCTTCAGCCGTGAATATCGTCGGTGCACCACTTCCGCCATGCTGGCGAAATCATCTTGTCCAATGACCGTTTTGATTTTGAACCGGCGATAATTCGCCCGGTCCGGCCGGCCGTTTTTGAAACTCACCAATGACGCGACGGCGAACGTGCCGCTGATGTTGGAAATGTCAAAGCCTTCAATCCGCACCGGTGCCGCGGACAAATCCAGCACCTTCGCCAGTTCAACCAAATCGTTTGCCGGATTGATGGCCAGCGGTAAATTGTAAGGCACGCGCGCAAATTTCTCCGTGCGTTTCCAGGTGTCCTGCAAGTCGCGCAGAAGATCGCGCAGGTCGGCCGCCTTCTCGAATTCATGCGCGGCGGCGGCTTTTTTCATTTCCGCTTCGAGCTGGCCCTGCATTTCGCGGCACTGGCCTTCGAGGAAATTACACGCGGCGTTGACCTGTTCCAGATATTGCTCGCGCGTGACGTTGCCGACGCACGGCGCGGTGCAATATTTCAAATGCGCGTAAAGGCAATGCTTGTAATCCGCCGCGCCGGGCGTGAACACGCGGCAGCCGCGCAAATTAAACTGCTTTCGCGCCAGCGCCACGGCATTGCGCAGCGCGGTG
>Ga0182030_10019948_pt1 | contig 12705 bp, 16 predicted proteins | sample 812S3MmetaG_FD_121299 | JGI IMG/M metagenome (GOLD analysis project Ga0182030, IMG submission 121299) | Permafrost microbial communities from Stordalen Mire, Sweden - 812S3M metaG (Illumina Assembly) | ecosystem: Environmental > Terrestrial > Soil > Wetlands > Permafrost | place: Sweden... | reverse complement strand
AGATCGGCCCCCATCGCCTGGGCGGCGAGAATCGCGCCGCCGGTGGCGATCGCGCCGGAGAGCGCCAGCGGCCCGTCGAACCACTCGCGGATTTCCTGCACCAAGGCGAAGGGCGAATAGGCGCCGGCGTGGCCACCGGCGCCGGCGGCGACCGCGATCAGACCGTCGGCCCCCTTGTCGATCGCCTTGTGGGCGAACTTGTCGTTGATGACGTCGTGCAGCGTCACGCCGCCGTAGGAATGCACGGCGGCGTTGACGTCCTCGCGCGCGCCGAGCGAGGTAATGACGATTGGCGCCTTCCATTTCACCGTCAGCGCGATGTCCTCCTCGAGGCGCGCGTTCGACTTGTGGACGATCTGATTGACCGCGAACGGCGCCGCCGGGCTCTCGGGATGGGCGCGATCGTGCGCCGCCAGCGCCTCGGTGATTTCGTGCAGCCATTCGTCGAGCTGGCTGATCGGCCGCGCGTTGAGGGCCGGGAACGACCCGACGATCCCCGCCTTGCACTGCGCGATCACCAGCGCCGGATGCGAAATGATGAACAGTGGCGCGCCGATCGCCGGCAGACGCAATTTGTCCCGCAAGACGCTCGGCAGCGACATGACGTTCTTCCCCTTCGATTTCGTTTATACCTAAACCAATCGGGCCGCCGAGGCCAAGCGAAATCCTGGCGCGGAGGGATGGGCAGGCGGATCGAACGCGGAATCAGCCCGCGCCATCGCCGACTTGGGAAAGGTCCAGGGCGTCGATCGCCGCTTTCCTTTCGTCCTCCGTCTGCTTCAGCGAAAGCTCCAACTCTTTGGTGCTGCCGACGCTGCTGCCCATCAGGACCAGCCCGCCAAGCCCGAGGCTGATCCCGACGATCATCCGGATCGGCGTGAAGATTGATAGGCCAAGGATCAGCGAGACGAGCAACGCCGCGCCGAGGAAGGCGCACGCGCGTCCGACTGCGACCAGCCTGCGGCTGCGCTGGATCGCCTCTCGGAGCTCGTCGATCTGCGCCTCGAGTCGCTCGATCAGCTCGGCTGGCGTTGGATCCGCTTCTAACATTGAACTCTCAGGCGGCGTCGTGGGTCGGCGGGTCGAACTGAAATGACTTCTCGAACCGCGTCAATCGCCTGTCCGCGTCGGGCGGGCGCCTCCGGACGGCGCCTCGCGCCGAAGCGTCTACGCGGGCGGCGTCAGCCATTGGCAGACGAAACCGCCGCCTGCCGCGCGCTTCAGCGCCTGCGCCAGCCACGGCAAGAGGACGCGCGCTTCCGCGATCAGCTCGAAGGGCGGGTTGACGACGAGGAGCCCCGTTCGGCCGAGCGGGTTGGGCGAATGGGCGCCGGGCGCGACAGCGCCGACGTCGATCTCGAGCCGCAGGATATTGGGCGCGCCGAGCGCCGCGATCGCATTGAGGAAGCGGGCGTCCTCGAGCGGCGCTTTGATCGGCCGCCACAGGGCGTAGGTTCCGCGCGGCCATTTCGTCAGCGCGCCGGCGAGCGCCGCCTCGACCCGCGCGCTCTCGTCGGGCTCTTCGAACGGCGGATCGATCAGCACGAGCCCGCGCCGCTCCTTCGGCGGCACATAGGCGTTGAGCGCGACATAGCCGTCGGTGGCGACGATCGAAAGACGGCGGTCTCGTCCGAGCGCCGCGATCAGCGCGGCGCGCTCTTCCGGATGGGCTTCGCACAGGGCGAGGCGGTCCTGCGGTCTGAGCAGGCTCTGGGCGAGCGCGGGCGAGCCGGGATAGGAGGCCGGCCGCCCGTCGTCGTCGCAGGGGCCGACCGCGTCGAGATAGGGGCGCAGCAGCGCCGCAACCTCAGCCGGCGGGCGCGCCTTGACGATTCGGCCGACGCCGTCGCGCCATTCCGGCGAGCGCTTGGCCGCGTCGCTGGCGAGGTCGTAGCGGCCGGCGCCGGCGTGGGTGTCGATATAGCGCAGCGGCGCGTCCTTGCGCGTCAAATAAACCAGGATGCGCGCCAGGATTGCGTGCTTGAAGACGTCGGCGAAATTTCCGGCGTGGAAGCCGTGGCGGTAGTTCATCTTAGGCGCGCGCCCGGCGCCCGCTCAACCCGGCGCCGCGACGACGATCGACGCGGCATGGCAGGTATGGCCGGACACTTTCGGGCATTGGGCGAAGGCGGTTAGGCTCTTGGCGACGCAAATGCGCACGTCGACGAGTTCGCCGTCGCGGCAGGAAATCGCCATGTTGTCGGCTTTGAGATTGGCGTTGGCGGCGATGAACGCCTGCGTCAGCGCGTCGGGCGAAAGCGTCTGCGTCTCGTGCGGCGCTTTCAGCGCTGCGGGAACGACGATCGCGTCGCGCAGCGTCTTCACCGCGGCGAAATAGGCCTGCGGGTCGAGCCCGGAGCAGGTTCCGTGCTTGCGGTATTCGTAACGCGCAAGGCCCACGTCGGGATAGACGCCGTCCGCGAGCCGCAGCGCCGCGGCGGGAACGTCGGCGTCGCCGCAATCCTCGGGGTTGGGTCCATAGGCGCTGTTCGGCCACAGCCCGTGAACGATGAAGCCGGCGCCCGCGCCGCGGGCGCATTGGCTCAGCTGCTTGCCGGCGCCGCCCGTGTCGCAGAAGGCCGGCGACCATGACAACGTGAGGACGTAGTAGTCGAAGCTTTGGGCCGCCTGCGCGGCGACGAGCGCGGCCGCGGCGAGGACGAGGCGCATTTCTTCCGAATTCTTGGCTAATAGCGGGCGCGGATCGCCGCCTGGCCGAGATAGCGCTGGGCGAACGGCCGCAGGACGCTGCAGCCCGGCGCATAGGCGAGATTGCGGTCGAGGCCGACGACGCACCACTCGACGCCATAGCCCCAGCCGATCATGCCAAGGTCCTCGGCGATATTGTAGATCACCGGCCGATGCTTGCCGTCGCCGTCGACGCTGCGGGCGATGCAGTAGCGGCGCGGAATGTAGACGACGCCGTTGGCGCGGTAGCCGATCTCGCCGATGCGGTCGAAGCCGGCGAGACGAATCGACGAGTTCCAGTATTCCCCTTCCTTCTGCGCGAAGCGGTCGCTGATGCGCGACAGCACGCCGGGGTCGTCGCAGGGCGGCAGGACGCCGGTGTACCGGGAGTAGCGCTCTTCGGCGGGGACGATGATTCCGGCGGCGTGGGCGCTCGCGACGAAAGCGGACAGCGCCAGCAGGCAGACGAAGACGCGCTTCATGGTCAACTCGCGAAATGGCGAAGGAACACCGCCACCATGCGGCGGGCGCCGCCGGGGGTCAAGGTCCCTGCCGTCGCGGCGGTTTCAGTTCAGCCGGTCTTTGAGCGCAGCGATTTCGCGCGCCGCGAGCTCGGCCCCCGCCGCCCCCTGCGTCTCCTGGCGCAGCACGATTTCGGCCGCCTTGGCGGCGAAATCGGCGGCGGCGGAGCGCACGTCGGCGGCGGCTTGCGACTCGGCGAGGGCGATCTTCGCTTCGGCCTGCTTGGCGCGGCGGGCGACGAAGTCCGTCATCCGCGCGGCCGCCTCGTTGGCGAGGACTTCGGCCTGGGCGCGCGCTTCGGCGACGATCGCCGCCGAGTTGGCTTCGGCCTCGAACTTCTTCTTCTCGAAGCTCTCCAGCAGCGCGGTCGCTTCGGCGCGCAGCTTGGCGGCCTCTCCGAGTTCGTCGGCGATCGCCTGGCCACGCTTGTCGAGCGCGCCCAGCAGCATGCGGTGCGCGCCGACATAGCCGAGCAGGCACAGAAAGACGATGAAGCCGATGAGGACGAAGAATTCGGCGTCGAACATCATGCGTCTCCGCTCAGCCGGCCTTCTGCGAGTCGACCGCGGCGGCGATCGCTTCGGGCTTGGCCGGACGGCCGATCAAGCGCTCGACGATCGCGCCCGTCGCTTCGCGGGCGATGGCGCCGACGTTGGCCATCGCCTGTTCGCGCATTGCGGCGATCTGGCGCTCCGCTTCGGCGAATTTCGCCGCGAGCTCCTCGTCGACCACTTTGCGCTTGGCGTCCGCCTCGGCGGCGAGTCGGTCGCGCGTCGCCAGGGCGAGGCTCTGGGCGCGGGCGCGCGCGTCGGCGAGCGACTTCAGGTGCGCGGCGGCGGCCGCGTCGGCCTTCTGCTGCATCGTCGTGGCGTCGTCGATGTCCTTGGCGATGCGGTCTTTGCGCAGCTTGATGGTCGCCCCGACTGCGGGCAGCGCCTTCTTGGCCATGAAGTAGTAGAGCACGCCGAAGCTGATCGCCAGCCACAGGAGCTGGCCGGGGAAGGTAGCGCTCGCGAAGGGCGGGAACGCGGCGTGGGCGCCGCCGTCCTGGCCGACTTCGGACTGGGTCGCTTGCGGCGCCGGCGTCTGCGGTTGAGCCATCGGGGGTTCGTTGTCCTGGGGCGAGGGGCGCCTGAGCCGGCGCCGCCCCGCAATTGGCGTCGAGCTTCCGCCGTCAGACGGCGAACAGCAGCAGGAAGGCGATCAGCAGCGCGAAGATGCCGAGCGCCTCGGTCACCGCGAAGCCGAAGATCAGGCGGCCGAACTGGCCGTCGACCGCGCTCGGGTTGCGCAGCGCGCCGTTGAGGAACTGGCCGAACAGCGTGCCGACGCCGATGCCGGCGGCGCCCGTTCCGATCGCGGCGAGGCCCGCGCCGACGTACTTGGCGGCAATGGCGAGTTCGTGGGGTTCCATTTCTCTAAACTCCTGCTCTTTTCGGTTTGATGCGTTGAAGGCGGACCGGCGTTCAGTGACCGCCGGGATGAATGGCGTCATTGAGATACATGCAGGTCAGCATGGCGAAGACATAGGCCTGCAGGAACGCGACCAGCAGTTCGAGCGCGTAAAGGCCGATCGTCATCGCGAACGGCAGGACCGCCAGCGCCTTGACCGCCGCGCCGGCGCCCAGAAGCATGACGATGAAACTGGCGAACACGTTGAGGGTGATGTGGCCCGCCAGCATGTTGGCGAACAGGCGCACTGAATGGCTGAGCGGCCGGGTGAAGAACGAGATCACCTCGATCGCCACCACCAGCGGCAGGATGACAATCGGCACGCCGGACGGCACGAACAGCTTGAAGAAGCCGAAACCGTGCTCCCAAACGCCGACGACAATCACGGTGAGGAATACGGCCAGCGCCAAGGTCCCAGTGACGATGATGTGGCTGGTGACGGTGAAGGAATAGGGGAGCAGCCCGACCAGATTGCAGATCAGGATGAATATGAACAGGCAGAACACCATCGGGAAGAAGCGCATGCCCTTCTCGCCCGTCGCCGAGCGCAACATGCCGGCGATGAACTCGTAGGCCATCTCCGCCGCCGACTGCAGCCGGCCGGGAATGCCGGGGCCGCCGCGCGCGCCCGCCGTCATCAGCAGGCAGGCGAGGCCGACCGCGATCAGCATGTAAAGCGAGGAATTGGTCAGCGAGAAATCATGTCCGGCGATCCGGATCGGGATGAGCGGCGTAATCGAGAATTGTTCGATCGGATTGATCGCCGGTCCCGTTTCGCCTGCCACGTCTAGTCCTCGTCCTCGTCCTGCCCCGTCGGGGCTTGCGGCGCGGCCTCGGAGGCCGGGCGCGGGACGTCTTTATCTGGCGCTTGGCCAGCAGACAAGCGCGAATTGTGGACTTCGTCTCGGCCTTTCGGCGAGGCGACGCGGATGACGTTTTTCACCCCGGCGACGGTTCCCAGCAAGAAAAAGACGATGAGAAGCCACGGCCTCGTGGCGAGCAACCAGTCGAGCCCCCAGCCGATCGCGCCGCCCAAGATGATCGCGGCGACGAACTCGCCGCCCGCCTGAAGGCCGAGAGCCGCCCCGGGGCCGCCAAAGCCGCCGCTCGCGTGGCTCGCCGCCGCGGCGACGCGCTCGCGCTTCTCCGCGGCGCGGCGCTCCAGCCGGCCTTTGAGCGTGTCGAGCCGGGTGCGCATCTCGCGCTCGTCGTCCTCGGGGGTCTTGGCCATTGGCGGGCCTCCTTGGCCCGGCTTCGCCCGGACGATCGAGCCGTGGCAAGTCCGACCGTCGCTGTCAACCGTCGCCATGGGGGCGGCGCCGGCCCAACTGCGAACCTCTTCGTCGTTCGAGACGCGCGGCGTCGACGCGCTCCTCATCATGAGGCGGTTCGACCGTCGGCGGTCGAGACGGAAAGGCCGCTGCTTGACCGCGCCAGGCGCCTCGGGCAAGCCAAGCGGCGAATGGACGAAACCCCGCGGGCCGCATGTCGATAAGCGTAGAGCCGACCCCGCGCGGCCGCGGCCGCGCCTTCAGCGCGTTGCGCCGCCGGGTCCGGCTGATCGCCGGCCTGGCGGCGATGGCGGTCGTCTTTTTCGCCGTTCCCGGCGAGATGGCGACGCCGACCCGGGCGTTGATCGCCTGGAACGTCGGCGCCTGGCTTTTCCTTGCGCTCGTCGCCGCGATGATGGCGCGCGGGTCGAGCGACAGCGTGCGCGCCCACGCCGCCGAGGAAGACGAGAATCAATGGGCGCTGCAGGCGATCGCCATTGTCGTGGCGACGGCGGCATTGGCGGCGATCGTCTTCGAACTCGGTCCGGTCAAGGACATGACGGGCCTGCGCAAGGGGGAGCACATCGGCCTCGTCGCCGCCACCATCCTCAGCGCCTGGACCTTCACCCACGTGATGTTCGCTTTCCATTACGCCGGCGAATACTATGCGGCCGGGGAGGACGGGGTTCGGGCGGGCCTACGCTTCCCCGACGAAGAGGCGCCGGGCTGGGGCGAATTCGCCTATCAGGCGTTCGTCATCGGTTGCGCCTGCGCCACCGCCGACGTAAACGCCACGTCGAGATCGATGCGCCGCGCCTGCCTGGCGCACGGCGTCGTGGCGTTCTTCTTCAACACGATCATCCTCGCGCTGATGATCAACATCGGCGCAGGATTGATCTGACGCGCCAGCGCGCGCTTTGGGAATCGAGCATGACCGACGAAGCCGCCGCCAAAGTTCGCGCCGCCCTGCCGCGCGGCCTCGTCGACCGCGCGCCCGCCGACATCGCCGCCGCCGAAGCGATGATGGCCAAGATCCGCGCCGTCTACGAACTCTACGGCTTCGAGGCGGTCGAGACGCCGTTCATCGAATACACCGAAGCGCTGGGCAAGTTCCTGCCCGACCAGGATCGGCCCAACGAAGGCGTCTTCTCGTTCAAGGACGACGACGAGCAATGGCTGAGCCTGCGCTATGATCTGACCGCGCCGCTCGCCCGCTACGTCGCCGAGAACTACGAGCGCCTGCCCAAGCCCTACCGCAGCTACCGCGCCGGCTGGGTGTTCCGCAACGAGAAGCCGGGGCCGGGCCGCTACCGCCAGTTCATGCAGTTCGACGCCGATACCGTCGGCGCCGCCTCGCCCGCCGCCGACGCCGAGATGTGCATGATGATGGCCGATTGCCTCGAGGCGCTGGGGATCCAGCGCGGCGACTACGTGATCAAGGTCAACAACCGCAAGGTGCTCGACGGCGTGATGGAGGCGATCGGGCTGGGTGGGGCGGAGAACGCGGGACGGCGGCTGACCGTTCTGCGCGCGATCGACAAGCTCGACCGATTGGGAATCATTGGTGTGCGAGCGCTGCTCGGCGAAGGTCGGCTGGACGAGAGCGGAGACTTCACAAGAGGCGCAGGGCTCTCGGAATCGCAAATCGACCTGATGATCCTCTATTTTGGCTGGGGGATCGGCCATATCGCGATTGATCAAGCCACTGGGGTTGAGACATTCGAAGAATATCAGCCAAACAATGCGAGAGTGATCGACACCTTCGAAGGAGTGGTGGGCAACATTCTCACGGGACGAGAAGGTGTCGATGAGCTACGGCAGCTCGTGCAACTCGCGCAAGCAGGCGGATACGACGCAGACCGCATCCAAGTCGATCCTGCCGTCGTCCGCGGCCTTGAGTACTACACCGGCCCCGTCTTCGAAGTGGAGCTGACCTTCGAGACGCGCGGCGAAGACGGCAAACCGATCCGCTTCGGCTCGGTCGGCGGCGGCGGGCGCTATGACGGGCTGGTGGCGCGCTTTCGCGCCGAGCCGGTCCCGGCGACCGGCTTCTCGATCGGCATCTCGCGCCTGCTGGCGGCGCTGCGGGCGATCGACAGCCCGATCGTCGCCGGCGCCGCGAAGGTCGGGCCGGTCGTCGTCGCCGTGCTCGACCGCGACCACATGGCCGACTACCAGCGGCTCGTCGCCGAGCTGCGCGCGGCCGGCGTCGCCGCCGAGCTCTATCTCGGCGCCTCCAGTCTCAACGCCCAGCTCAAATACGCCGACCGGCGCGGCAGCCTGTGCGCGATCATCCAGGGCTCGAACGAGCGCGACGCGCCGGGCGCCCGCCAGGTCGTCATCCGCGATCTGAGGCTCGGCGCCGAGCTCGCCAAAGCGAGCAAGGACCGCGCCGACTATGTCGAATTGCGGCAGAAGGCGCAGTTCGCGGTCGCCGAAGCGGCGATGGTCGCGCGGGTGCGCGAAATTGTCACGCGCCGCTGAAGCGTTTCCCGGCGTTGAATGGGCCGGCGCAGGCGGGGTATGACCGGCGGCCGGCGCGGCTTAAAGGACGGGCGAGTGACGAAGATGGCGAGCGGCGCCGACGCGAAGCCTTCCGCGCCCGAATTGGCCGCGGCGCCGGCGCAGGCGCGCCGCTTCGTCGCTGCGCGTCGCCGTCGCGCCGCCGAAACGCTCGAGGATTACACCGAGCTGATCGCCGATCTCATCGCCCGCGACGGGGAAGCGCGCACCACCGACATCGCCGAGCGGCTCGGCGTCGCCCATCCGACCGCGATCAAGGCGATCGGCCGGCTCAAGCGCGAGGGCCTCGCCATCGTCAAGCCCTATCGCGGCGTGTCGCTGACCGCCGCCGGCCAGACGATGGCCGAGCGCGTGCGCCGGCGCCATCGGCTGGTGGTCGACTTCCTCGTCGCGGTCGGCGCGCCGCGCGAAGCGGCGGAGGCGGACGCCGAGGGGATCGAGCACTACGTCTCGCCGGCGACGCTGGCGGCGTTCGAGGCGTTCCTCGCGGCGCAGCGCAAATAGCGATCAACTGCTGCCGATCAGGACGCCGGCGGCGAGCACCAGTCCGCCGCCGAGCATGACCTTGGCCGCCGCGGAGAGCGGCGGCGTGTCCATGTAGCGCCACTGGATCCAGGCGATCGCCGCCAGCTCGATGACGACGACGATGCAGGCGATGACCGTCGCGGTGAAGAAATTGGGGATCAGATAGGGGAGGGTGTGGCCGATGCCGCCGGCCATGGTCATCAGGCCGCAGACCGCGCCGCGCAGCACCGGCGTGCCGCGCCCCGACAGCTTGCCGTCGTCGGCGAGCGCTTCGGCGAAGCCCATCGAAATGCCGGCGCCGAGCGACGCCGCGATGCCGACCAGAAACGCCTCCCAAGGGTTGCGGGTGGCGAAGGCGGCGGCGAAGACCGGCGCCAGCGTCGACACCGAGCCGTCCATCAGGCCGACCAGGCCCGGCTGGATGATCTGCAGGATGAAGCGGCGACGCGCGTGCTCGTCCTCGTCGTGGCGAGCGTCGGGGGTGAGATAGCGCTGCTCGAGGTCGGCGGCGAGATGCTCGTGCTTGACCTCGGCCTCGGCGAGGTCGCCCAGCAGCTTGCGGGTCGCCGCGTCGCTCGTGCGCGCGACCGCGAGGCGGTAGAAGCGCTCCGCGTCCTGCTCCATTTCGGCGGCGCGATTGCGCACCGCGTCGACCCCGAGCGGGCGGATCTGCCAGATCGGCTTGCGGGCGATGTAGCCGCGGATGTCCTGGCGGCGAATGAGCGGGATGTGCTCGCCGAACTTCGATGCGAACAGGTCGATGAGGCGGCGGCGGTGCTCGTTTTCTTCCGCCGCCATGTCGATGAAGACTTTGGCGCTGGAGGGATAGTTTTCGCGCAGTTCCTCGGCGATGTCGGCGTAGATGCGCCCGTCTTCTTCCTCGTTGGCGATCGCCAACGCGAGCATTTCGCGCTCTGAGAGATCGTCGAAATTGCGCATCGCCGGGACTCCTGCAGGGAGGACGGAAGGATCGACGCCGCGCCGACCCGCGGCCAAGCTGGAATAGCGGAGCCTTTCTAGAGACCAGTCGGCGGGCGGGTCAACCGCCGCTTGCTTTGGCCGAACGCCTACTCTAGGCCACGACTTTCCGCTTGCCAGAAGCTAGACGCCGCCCGTGACGACGCTGCCCAAACTCGATCAGTTCTCGCGAATCGTCGTCAAGGTCGGCTCGTCGCTGCTGGTCGACGCCGCCAAGGGCGTGGTCAAGCAGGATTGGCTGGAGGCCTTGGTCGACGACCTCGCGGCGCTGCACAAGCGCGGCGCGGACGTGCTGGTCGTCTCCTCGGGGGCGATCGCGCTCGGTCGGCGCGTCGCCGCCCTCAAGCGCGGGGCGCTGAGGCTCGAGGACAGCCAGGCGGCGGCGGCGATCGGTCAGATCGCCTTGGCGCGCGCCTGGTCGCTGAGCCTGCAGCGCCACGGCATCGTCGCCGGCCAGGTGCTGTTGACGCTGCAGGACACCGAGGAGCGCCGCCGCTATCTCAACGCGCGCGAAACGCTCGGCCGCCTGTCGGCGATCCGCGCCGTGCCGGTCATCAACGAGAACGACACGGTGGCGACGAGCGAGATCCGCTACGGCGACAACGATCGGCTCGCCGCCCGCGTCGCCACCATGGCGAGCGCCGATCTGCTGATCCTGCTCTCCGACGTCGCCGGTCTCTATGACGCCCCGCCGCAGGCGAGCCCGTCGGCGCGGTTGATTCCGGTGGTCGAGCGGCTGACGCCGCAAATCGAGGCGATGGCCGGCGGAGCCGCCTCCGAGGCGTTGCGCGGCGGCATGCGCACAAAGCTCGAGGCGGCGCGCATCGCCGGCGCCGGCGGCGCGCATATGGTGATCGCCGACGGTCGCGTCGCCCATCCGATCGCCCGCGTCTGGGACGGCGGCCCCTGCACCTGGTTTCTGACCCCGTCCAATCCGGTGACGGCGCGCAAGGCGTGGATCGGCGGCACGTTGGAGCTGAAGGGTTCGGTGACGATCGACGCCGGCGCCGCCAAGGCTCTGGCGAGCGGCAAGAGCCTGCTGCCGGCCGGAGTGAAGCGCGTCGATGGCGGCTTCGCGCGCGGCGACTGCGTCGCCATTCGCGACGAAAGCGGGGTCGAGATCGGCCGCGGCCTGATCGCCTATGACGCCAAGCGCGCCGAGCGCATCTGCGGCCGCAATTCGCGCGACATCGCCAAGGTCCTCGGCGCGCCTGGCCGCGCCGAAATGATCCACCGCGACGACATGACGCTCGCCGAGCGGTGAGGCGCCCGCGCCGCGTTGGGAAGCGGAGACGAGGGTTTGGACATGCCGACGAAGCGGACCGGCGCTCCGCCGTTTTCCCGCCGCACCCTGCTCATCGCCGCCGCCTGCGTCGCGGGCGGCGGTCGCGTCGTCGCCGCGCCGGGCGGGCGCTCGAAGGCCGAGGTCGGCTACCAGGACCACCCGAACGGGATCGAGCGCTGCGAGATCTGCGCGCCGTTTCTGCCGCCGGACCAATGCCGGCTGGTGGTCGGACCGGTCAGCCGGCAGGGCTGGTGCCGGGTCTACTCCGGCCCCGCCAATGCTTGAGCCGGAATGCGGCGGCGCACTCGCGCAGCAGGCTCACTTGTCGGAAGGACCCTCGCCGCGCTGGTCAGCGGCGCGCGCGGGCGCGAGCGGAAGCGGCCACGGTCCGCCGCTGCGATGGACGCGCGTCAGCAGGCCGTCGAGACAGCCCTTGAAGATCACGTAGCAGGCAAGGCCGAGATAGCCCCAGAACGCCAGCTCGACGAGTTGCAGCGCCCCGCCGTCCAGCGCCGCTATCAATCCGTAGGTCGTCAGCAGCCGGAAGTTGGCGCGGAACAGTTCGAACAGGTTGAACGAACACAAGGCGACCGCGCCGGCCGCAAGCCCCATCGCCAGGAAGGCCAACCACGCCGGACCGTGGAAGAGACGGTAGAGCAGTTTGGCCATGCGATCCCCCCGTCGCCGGGCCCGGGTCGCCCGGTGCCTCGATCTCCGCGACGCGCGCCGCGGTCGACGCCGCCTTCACCCGCTGTTCCTCAGCCCCGCCGAGACGCCGTTGATCGTCAGCTGGATGCCGGTCAGCACGCGGTCGGCGACGGAGTGGCCGCGGTGCAGCTTGAGCAGCTCGACCTGGATGTGGTTGAGCGGATCGAGATAGGGGAAGCGGTTGCGGATCGAGCGCAGCAGCAGCGGGTTGCTCTCCAGCAGCTCGCGCTGCTCCATGATGGCGTTGAGCGCGTCGACCGAATCGCGCCACTCGCGCGAGATGCGCGAGAAGATCGCTTCGCGCAACGCGATGTCGGGCACCAGCGACGCATAGCGCGAGGCGATGGCGAGGCTCGACTTGGCCAGCACCATGTCCATGTTGGAAAGCTGGGTGCGGAAGAACGGCCAGCGGCGATACATCGCCCTGAGTCGGTCGAGTCCGTCCTTGGGATGGGCGGCGACGAAATCCTTCACCGCCGCGCCGAAGCCGTACCAGCCCGGCAGCATCAGCCGGCACTGCGCCCACGAGAACACCCAGGGAATGGCGCGCAGGTCGGCGATCGAGGTCGTCTTTTTGCGCGAGGCCGGCCGCGAGCCGATGTTGAGCGTCGCGATCTCGGTGATGACGGTCGACGACCAGAAATACTTCTCGAAGCCCTCGGTTTCGTACACCAAGCTGCGGTAGGCCTTGTAGGCCGATTGCGACAGCTCCTCCATCGCGTGGAGGAAGTCGGGGTCGGGGGCGGCGACCTT
>Ga0182030_10019945_pt1 | contig 12707 bp, 10 predicted proteins | sample 812S3MmetaG_FD_121299 | JGI IMG/M metagenome (GOLD analysis project Ga0182030, IMG submission 121299) | Permafrost microbial communities from Stordalen Mire, Sweden - 812S3M metaG (Illumina Assembly) | ecosystem: Environmental > Terrestrial > Soil > Wetlands > Permafrost | place: Sweden... | reverse complement strand
GGCAGACCGGCACGGTGAGCCGCCCGCACCAATGCCCGAACCGTGGCCAGTTGCGGCACCGGCAGATTGCGATTCGCCCCAAAACCATGCTCGAAGAATGTCTTTACGCAAATCGCGCCGTCCGCCTTCATGCGTGCCACCACCGCCTCGGGCGTGTGCTCGGCGGGATCGGTGCCGGGCGGCACAGCCTCGGCCTGGCCCGGCTCCACCAAGAAATACGGGAAGAATTCGTAGCGCATCGCCGGCGGAAAGAAGTTGCTCGGATAGCCGCCCGGGATCGGCGCACCGCCGCAAAAATACGTGTCGGGACGCAGCGGCTGTGCATTCCAAATCGCCATCGAGCGCGGCGTCGCGATGAGATCGACGAGCGTGGTAAAACCGAAATACAGGTAGCTCTTGGGGATTTGCGCGCGCGCGGCACGCGCGATGTCCGGGTGCGCCTGCTCCTGGTCCGGCAGCATTCCGGGCATTTGGAACAGATGCACGTGGCTGTCGATCAGGCCCGGCGTGAGATAGAGCCCGCGCCCGTCGATGACCTCACCCGCAGCGCGTTTCGCGGGGTTCAGCTGCCGCGAAATTTCCGCGATGCGCTGATCGTGAATTTTGACCGTGGCGCCGCGCAGCGGCTGCCCCCGCTCAGGCGAGACGATGGTGACATCCTCGATCCATACATCCCGCGCATCAACCGCTGAGCAGATTGCAATTCCCATCGCCAGGATCGCCAGCCGAGTTTTCATCGTTGTCCTCATTGGTCCCGCTTACCCCACGCCACTCGCGTACTTTACGAAACTCTTTAGACTGTTGCCGTGGAGAAATATGCATCCCTGGCGCGTTCGCCGCTTACCGTCCTCGCGGTGCTGTGGGCGATGCTTTGGATTCTGGTGTCGATCGCCGAAAGCGCAGGCTATTTGCACGATCCAACCATTGCGCTCTGGCAGCCGCTGATGCTCATTTTCATCCTTGCATGCACGATCGGCGTGTGGGTGGGCCTCGAACTTCGTTCCTCCCGCTATCTCGACCTACCGCTCGATCCGCCGCGCGACTGGTTTCGCCGGCAGCTGCGCCGTCTGCCGCTGCTCGCAAGCGGCTACATCGTCATTGTCATCGGCGGACGCTCGGCGATTTTCGCGCTCGCCGGGGCGGCGTATCGCCATGCCCCGTGGCCGATCTTGATCCCGTTCGAATTCATCAAGGCGTCGCTTTTTTACTGCCTGTGGCTGGGATTGGTTTTCGGCGCCCTGTCGCAAATCGTGGCGCGCGAGCAAGCCGTTGCGCTCGGTCTGATGCAAAAAGCGCTCGCCGAGGCGCAGCTCGCGCAGCTCCGCGCCCAGCTTCGCCCGCATTTTCTTTTCAATACGATGAATACCGTCTCCGCGCTGATGCATAGCGACGTCAAGCGCGCCGACCGGCTGTTGGCACGCCTCGCCGATCTGTTGCGCGCGAGCCTCGGCGGCGCCGAGACGGATACCGTTCCGCTGCGCGAAGAGCTGCGATTGTTGCGGCTCTACGCCGACATCATGCAAGAGCGCTTTCAGGGCCGAGTGAGCACCGACTGGCAAATCGCCGACGAGGCGCTTGCGGCGCGCGTGCCGGCCATGTTGCTGCAGCCGCTGCTCGAGAATGCGTTCAAGTACGGCGTCGAGCAGACCACCGGTTGCGAGCGCATTTGCATACTGGCGCAGCGCCAGCAAAATCGGCTGCAACTCAAGATCCAAAACACGGGCTCGATGCTCCGCCCGGGTTGGCGCGAGGGTGTTGGACTCGCGAATTGCCGCGAACGCCTGCGCGTGTTGCACGGTGACGCCGCGACCGTCTCGATCCAGAGCTTGGGTTCGGCGGTAGAGGCTTCGATCTCCATGCCGTGGGATGTTACCGCGCCGTGATCCGCGCACTCATCGTCGACGACGAAGCACCGGCCCGCGCAAAACTGCGTTTGTGGCTGGCGAAACATGCGGACGTCGAGATTGCCGGCGAACATGCCGACGGTCTGGCTGCCGCGCAAGCCATCGCCGCCGCGGCGCCAGACGTCGTGTTCCTGGACATCCAGATGCCCGGCATCAGTGGATTGGAATTGGCCGCGCAGCTCGAACCCCAATACGCGCCGTTGTTGGTGTTCGTCACGGCGTACGATGCTCATGCGCTCGCCGCGTTCGACTTGAACGCGGTCGACTATCTTCTGAAACCCTTCGAGGAGGAGCGCTTGCGCCGCGCCCTCGAGCGCATACGCGAACGGCTGCGCTCGCCGCCTAGAGTCTCCGCCGCAGTCGAAGTCGCGCGCTCACAGGTGGGCGTGAGCGATCGTCTCCTGGTCCCGATGGGTAACGGCCTGCGGCTGATCGACAGTCTTGCGATTCACCTGCTCGAGGCCGACGATAACTACGTGCACGTTCATACCGCCGACCAGCAATACCTCGTTCGCAGAACGCTGCGCGATCTGTTGCTGCAGCTCGGCGAGCAACGTTTCGTCCAGATCCACAAGTCGGTCGCCGTCAACATTGCGGAAATCGAGGAGATAGCGCCGCTTTTCAAGGGTGATTACCAATTGCGGCTGCGCTCCGGCAAGGAGTTGCGACTGAGCCGGCGTTACACGGACGCCCTGTTCGCGAGAACCGGGCGCTAACCCGCTTACCGCGGGAAGAGCTCCGCTTACCCCATATCGGTCGCGGGGCGATGCGGCGCTTCGTAGGGTTCGCGCATGGCCGACACCCGCTCAGATTCCGCCCCGCCGCTGCTGTCGCTGCGCGGCGTCTGCAAATACTACGACACTCCCGCGGGCCCGGTTGCGGCGTTGCGTAACGTCGATCTCGATATCGGCGCGGGGGAATTCATCGCGGTGGTCGGCAAATCCGGCAGCGGCAAGAACACGCTGGTCAATCTCCTCACCGGCATCGACTCGCCGAGCAGCGGCACGATTCAAATGGCCTGTGGCGCGGTCCACGGCATGAGCCAGCAGCAACTGACGCGCTGGCGCGGAACGTCGGTCGGCATCGTGTTCCAATTCTTTCAACTGCTGCCGACGCTGACGATCGTCGAGAACGTCATGCTGCCGATGGATTTCTGCCGCATGTTCAAAGCGCGCGAGCGCCGCGCCCGGGCGCTCGGTTTGCTGTCGGACATGGGAATCCTCGATCAGGCCGACAAGCTTCCCGGTGCACTCTCCGGAGGCCAACAGCAACGTGCGGCGATTGCGCGCGCGCTCGCCAATGATCCACCGCTCATCGTCGCGGACGAACCCACCGGCAATTTGGATTCACGGACCGCCGCGCAAGTGCTGGCTTTCTTCACGCAGCTGGTGACATGCGGCAAGACGGTCGTCATGGTGACGCACGAGCGCGATCTCGATCCTCGTCTGGTGCGCTCGATCACTCTGCGGGACGGTGCGATCGCCGGCGCCGAGGATGCCGCAGCATGCTGAGTCCGCGATGGCGCAAACTCTGCGGCGACATCGTTCAAGGACAGGGCCGGTTGGTCATGATGGTGATCGCCGTGGCTGTCGGGATTTTTGCCGTTGCCGCCATCTTGAGCGCCTACCTCATCCTCAATCGCGAATTGGAGCGCGGCTTCCTGGCCACCAATCCGGCGACGGCGTATCTCAAAGTCAATCACCTGGACGCGGACGCGATCGACGCGGTCAGGCGGCTGCCGGGAATTGCCGGGGCGGAGGCCGGCGGTCGCATCGCGGGCCGCGTCGAGGTTCGGGCGGGATCCTGGCTGCCGCTATTGCTGTTCGTGATCCCCGATTTCTCGTCGATGCACATCGGCACCGTGCGCCTGGAATCCGGCCGCTGGCCGGACGGCGCCCCCGGGATCGTGATCGAGCGCACCGCCCTCACATTGGCGAATACGGCGCTGAATCGCAAGATCACAGTTGAGCTGCCGAATGGCCGCCCTCGCTCGCTGCCAGTCACCGGTGTCGTGCACGATCCCGGCCTCGCGCCTGCGTGGCAGCAGCAAACGGTCTACGGCTACGTCACACCGGCGACGCTCCTGCAACTGAGTGACGCAGCAGCTCTTTCCGAGATCAAGCTGACGACGGATCTCGCCGCCGATCCCGCGGTCCAAGAGCGCATTGTGCTTGCCGCGGCATCCTGGCTGACGCGCGCCGGATACCCGGTCGGTGAAATTCGCATGCCGCCGCGGCATCATCCGCATCAATCGCAAATGTCCGGCGTGACTCGCATGTTGCTGGTCTTCAGCATTCTCGCACTGCTGCTCGGCGCCGTTCTGACCGCGACGCTCACGGCGAGTTTGCTCGCTCCTCAAGTCCGACAAATCGCGGTGATGAAAGCCATCGGCGCGCAGTCAGGTCAAATTTTGGGCCTGTATATGACGTTGATTGCGGGGATTGGGCTGCTCGCAACGGGCGTGGGTCTGCCGCTCGGAATTGCCGGCGGCCGGGCGCTCGCGCAAAACGCCGCCGACGTGCTCAATATCGAGCTCGCGAGTCTCGGCGTTTCCGCGTGGGTCTATCTCGGTCTCATTCTGGCGGGTGTCGGCTTGCCGCTGCTGTTCGCGCTGATCCCCATCATCAAGGCGTGCCGGGGCACGGTACGCGAGTCGCTGCAGGGCTTGAGTAAATTTGAGCCGTTCTCGCCCGCGGGACACATCGCACGCTGGAGTTCGACTCTGGCGGCGCGCCATCCCGACTTGCTGCTTGCCATCCGCAACAGCGTGCGCAACAAGCTGCGATTCGTCTTGACGCTCGGCCTGCTCGCCACCGCCGGCGCCATGTTCATCACCAGTCTCAACATCAAGGCAGCGTGGGCCCGGAATTTGACCGATGCCAATGCCGAACGGCATTTCGATCTGGAAATGCATTTCCTGCGCCCGGCCTCCGCGGCCGCGGTAGTGGCGGCGGTTTCAGGACCGCGCGTGGTACGCATCGAACCGTTCAGCGACGAACCGGCGGCCGTTGCACGCTCGGACGGCTTCAGTCTCGTGAGGAGCTATCCCGACGGCGATCACGGCAGCCTCAGACTCGAGTCTGTGCCGAGAAGCGGCGGCTTCATCACTCCGGGTGTGGTCGAGGGTCATTGGTTGGAGGCGAGCACTGCGGATGCCGCGGTGCTCAATCTGCAGGCACGAGCGCTGTTTCCAGGTTTAACACTCGGTGACCCGATTCATCTCATGGTGCAGGGGCGCCCGGTCACCCTGCACGTCGTCGGCATCGTGCGCGAGCATCTGAGCGGTGCGGCGGTTTATACCTCCGCCGACGAATCGACCAGTGGGATCCGCATTGCGCTCGACGCTGAGGATGAGGTTGCGACCATCCAGACAGCGGCCGCGATCGAGAAGACCCTTGCGAGTCGCGGCGTGACCGTGGCCCGCTCGATCACGCGATTCCAATTGGGGCGCGGATTGGCCGGACATTTGTTCATATTGATCTTCGTCTTGCTCGTGATGTCGATCTTGATGGCGCTGGTAGGACTGCTCGGTCTCGGTGCCGCCATGGCGACCGGCGTTCTCGAACGCAGCCGCGAGTTCGCCGTGCTGCGCGCGATCGGCGCGCCCGATGCGGCGGTACTTCGCAGCGTCGTCGCGGAGGGCCTGTTCGTCGGCGTGTTGAGTGTCGCGGCGGCATGGCTGATCTCCGCACCACTGACCGTGGTCGTTGCGACGGTGGTCGGAACCGGCACGCTCGGTTCCGCGCTCGGGGCCGTGTCTTGGTCCGCGTTGCCGCTATGGCTCGCCCTTAGCTTGACGGGCGCCGCCGCCGCGAGCGCGTACCCCGCGTGGCAGGCGAACAAGCTCACGGTTCGCGAGGCCCTGATCCACTACTAGGAATCCTCAAGCGATGCAAAAAACCCTCAAACTCGCCTTAGCACTTGTGATCGCCCTGCTGGCTCTCGCCTATCTCCTACACTTCACGGATCTTGGAGCCATGATCCGCCGGCTGCACGGCGGATGAGCGGTTAAGCTTCAGTTCGCACGATGCTCACGCTGTCGGTGTCGGGATCGAATACGATTTTCGCGTCGCCGCGTTTCAGTTGGCCGATGACTTGCGACACTTTGGCTTCGAGTGAAAATTCCTTTTCTCCGTAATCGGTACCTTCCCGCAGAACGTAGGATTGGACCACCGCCTGCAGCAGCTCGGGCGCAAGCTCGGTGTACGGAACATCGACTGAATCAGGCGGTTTCTCGTCCACTTAAGAATCCTTGCGGCGTGCCAGCCAGGTATCGAGATGTCCTGCGAATGCGTTGCGGTTCGCCTGAGTCAGCGGCGGCGGTCCGCCGCCGACATTGCCGCTGGCACGCATCGTGTCCATGAAATCGCGCATCGCGAGCACGCCGCGAATGGTGTCGGGTGAGTAGCGCTCGCCCCGCGGGTTGAGCGCTTCACCGCCCTTGGCGATGACTTCCGCGGCCAACGGAATATCGGCGGTGATCACCAGATCCCCGGCCGCCACCCGTTTGACGATTTCGTTATCGGCGACATCGAAGCCCGCGCTCACCTGAACGGCGCGCAGGCTCGCAATACGAGGGATCTGCAGCGGCTGGTTGGCGACCAAGGTGACCTGAACGTGAGTGCGCTCGGCCGCGCGGAACAAGATTTCCTTGATGACATTGGGACAGGCATCCGCATCAACCCAGATACTTGCCGCCACCGATCACCCTTGCATAGCCCGCCTATAGTGAACGCAATATACACGTCGCCTGCTGCATCGACGGTACCGGTGGGCGCCTCGGCCCCGGCAAATGCCCGGTTCGCGGCTGGCAGGGTTCGCTCGACCCTGCGCCGACAATTTCCCGGGATCCTGCCCACTTCGGCCGATAACATGTCGCTATGGGAAGCGAACCAGAAGCGCTGGTCATCGGCGCCGGGCCGGCCGGCCTCGCTGTGGCAGCCTGCCTGCAAAGGCGCGGCACGCCAGTCGTGATCCTCGAGCAGGCGACCGCGGTCGGATCGAGCTGGCGGCGTCACTACGATCGACTGCACCTGCACTCGGACCGCGATCACTCTTATCTGCCGCATCTGCGCTTTCCACCCGGAACGCCGCGCTATCCGTCGCGCGATCAGCTGATCGCTTACTTGGAAGAATATGCGCGGCATTTCGGACTCGCCCCGCGCCTGGGTGAGCAGGTACAGAGCGTGCGGCGCGAAGCGGCGGGTTGGGTCACGAGGACGACGGCCGGCACGTATCGTTCGCAGCACGTCATCGTGGCCTCGGGCCGTAGCGCAATTCCGCATCGGCCGAACTGGCCGGGCCAAGAAAAATTCTCAGGCCGCATCTTGCACAGCAGCGAATACCGCAACGCCGAGCCTTTTGGCGGTCAGAACGTTCTGATCGTCGGCTTCGGCAATAGTGCCGGCGAGATCGCGATCGATCTCGTGGAGCATGGCGCAACCGTTGCGATGGCCGTGCGCTCCGCGGTGAACATCGTGCCTCGCGAGATTTTGGGCGTGCCCGTCCTGACCGTCGCCATTGCGTTCAACGTGCTGCCGCCGGGGCTCGCCGACGCGTTGGCCGCGCCGCTGGTTCGACTGACGCTCGGGGATTTCGCGACGCTCGGTCTTCGCAAGTCGCCCGTCGCAACCCTGTCCCGGATCCGGTCGAGCTCGCGTGTCCCGCTGATCGATATCGGCACGGTCAAGCTGCTTCGTGAGGGCAGAATCCAAATCCTCGGCGGCGTATGTTCCATCGAAGAACAGGCGGTGACTTTCGATGACGGCGCGACCCATCGCTTCGATGGCGTCATCCTCGCGACCGGCTACAGCCCCGGATTCGAGCGGTTCTTGGGTCCCGAGAGCGGCACCGCGCCGGGTCTGCACTTTTGTGGCTTCCGCGTCACCCCGACCGGCGTGCTGCGCGAGATCGGCATCGAGGCCTTGAGGATCGCCGATCAGATCTCAAGCCATTGATGTTACGAGACTTATCGGAATCCTTCCAAAAGCCATACCCACTTTCCGAGCGAAAGCGCTCTAATGTCCCAAGGGGAAGATTTCAACCTTTGCATGGATCTGCGCGCGCATGTCTGACAATCGCAGCTTCGTCGCCAACATTGCCGCCCGCTATGGGCCTCGGCTGCGCCGCTTCTTATCGGTGCGGTTGCGCAATGCGGCGGACGTGCCGGACTTGGCCCAAGAGGTGTTCCTGCGCCTGTTGCGGGTCGAGGGATCGGAGAGCATCCGGAGTCCGGAGGCTTACCTGTTCACGATCGCCAGTCATGTGATTCACCAACATGCAGTGCGCCGCTCCAGCGAGCCCGTGTCGGTGGATATTTCCGAAGTCTTCTCCGAACTTAAGACCCCCTCGAGCGACGATCCGCCCGACCAGGTCGCCCACGCCCAACGGCTGGCCGAACTGGAACGCGTGCTGGCCTATCTGCCCGCGCGCGTCGCGACTGCACTCGTTCTTCACCGAGTCGCCGGCTATTCCGTCCAAGAAGTGGGTGACGAGCTCGGTGTATCGCGAGAAACAGCCAAGAAGTATCTGGCGCGAGCAGTCGAGCACTGTAGGAATCTTCGAGCCTCCGAAGGGGCCAGCAGACTATGAGAGTTGGAACTGCGAGCAAGACCCATCCGGTGATCGTGTCCGAAGCATCGGCGTGGTTCATCGAGTTTCGCGCCGGCGATGTCAACGGCGAGGCGCGCATGCGCTTCATCGACTGGTTGCGGCGATCGCCCGAGCACATTCAGGCCTACCTCGAAATATCCGGCGTGTGGGCGGAACTGCCGACCTCGGATCCCGAAGGCAAGATCGACGTTGCCGCGCTGATCGCCCGGGCGCGCGGCGAAGCGGACGTCATCACGCTGCCGCCGACGCGTTCCCTTCCGCTGAGCGTGCCGCCTGAAGATTCGCCCAGCTTCTGGCAGCGGCCGCGCCGTGCGCTGTTCGCGATGGCCGCGCTCGGACTCTTGGCGGCAGTGACGCTGCGCTACTTGGGCGGCAATTTCACCGACTCTTACGCCACCGGCATCGGTGAGCAGCGCACCATCCAACTCACCGACGGCTCGACCGTGGAATTGAACGCGCGCTCCCGCGTATCCGTGCATCTCACGAAAAGCCAGCGCGACGTGACACTTCTCGAAGGCCAGGCGTTGTTTCGCGTCGCCAAGGACAAGCAGCGGCCTTTCGTCGTGAGTGCCGGCGATGCGCAGGTCCGCGCGGTCGGCACCGAGTTCGACGTATATCGCAAGCAAGTCTCGACCGTCGTGACGGTGGTCGAGGGCCGGGTCGAGACCACCGACCCCTCCGCCAGTGCCGGTGTCGCGCCCATCGTTCTGTCCGCCGGCGAGCAGCTCACCGTGATTCCGCACACCACCGCCAAGCCGACCAAGACGGATACCTTGGTCGCCACCGCATGGGTGCAGCGACGCCTCATGTTCGAAGAGACGCCTCTGAGCGACGTCGCGGAAGAATTCAATCGCTACAATCGTCGACCGCTCAGCATCGATGATCGCGAACTGAAGAAAGTTAAGATCAGCGGCGTGTACTCATCGACCGATCCGGCATCGCTCATCAATTTTCTGCGCAGCCAGGGCTCGATTCAAGTTATCGAAACGGAGAATCAGGTGCGCGTCGTTCGCCGCGGCGTGCACTAACCATACCCACTTTTTATGTGACAACGCTCTACTCCCATAAGACCTGGCGGCTTGCGCCGGCCAGCATAAAGAACCTCTCAAGAGGCGCGGGAGCGTTTATGCGCATTGCAGTTGCCACGACGGCGGTTTGTCTGTCCCTCATCGGCCTATCCATGGCCGACAGTGCGAACGCCGCCATTCGAAAACCCACCCACATCGCGGCGCAAGACCTCGGGCCGGCATTGAAGCAACTCGCGCAAAGCCGCGGCTTGCAGGTGCTGTACTTGTCGAGCACGGTTCGCGATCTGCACACCCAAGGCGCGAGCGGCGATATCACCGCCGAGGAGGCGTTCGATCAGCTGCTCGGCGGCACCGGCCTCACCTACCGGTATCTCGACGAAAACACCGTGACCGTGGTGCCTCTGAGCACCGCCCAACTTCCTGACGGGGCCGGCGTGCTGTTGCAGCCGCCGGGCCGCGACAACATATTGACGGCAGCTACGCCGCCCGGGCTCACGAACATTTCCGCCGATAAGATCTTGTTGGCGCAAAACGTCCCGGCATCCCCGCAACTGGCCGCGACGGCGGACGCCGAGTCGACGGCGCTTCAAGAAATCATCGTCACGGGATCGCGCATCGCCTCGCCGAACGAAGTGAGCACGAGTCCGATCGAGGTGATCTCTTCGAAGTCCATTCAGGTGTCCGGCAAGACCGACATCACCGACATCATCAGCCAGCTGCCGCAAATCTTTACCAACGACCTCGGCCAGGACCTCGGCAACGGCACCTCGGGTCTCACCACCGCAGGCGGGGTCGCCACCGCGGACCTTCGCGGACTTGGGCCCGGCCGCACGCTGGTGCTGGTCGATGGCCGCCGCCTCGGCGTCGGTTCGCCGAACACCGCGATTTCGCAGCCCGCCCCCGATCTCGATCAAATCCCTGCGGGTCTCGTTGAGCGCGTCGAAGTGGTCACCGGCGGCGCCTCCGCTGCCTACGGTTCGGACGCCATTGCCGGCGTCGTGAACTTCATCATGAAGCGCAACTTCGAGGGCTTCCAAGTCGATGGCCAGGTGGGCGAAAACTATCACGACAACGACGATGCGTACATGCAAAACCTGGTGCGGCAATTCGGCTACACGCCGCCCACCGGTACGGAAGTAGACGGGCGCAACAAGACCTTCGATGTGCTGATGGGGACGAATTTTGCCGACGGCAACGGCAACGTCACCGGATATCTGAGCTACCGCCACGCCGATCCGGTGGTTGCCAGTCAACGCGATTTCGGTGCCTGTCAGTTATATCCGGTAACGGATAAAGCGCACGATGTCATCGGCCTCACCTGCGACGGTTCATCGAACTCCAACTGGTTCGAACCGACCAAGGGCGCGAATGCCGGCACGGCGTACAGCGTGTACGGAAATAGCTTCGTGCCGAACGGCTCGGTCGCGACCACGCCGCCCGCGGTGTACAACTCGCAGCAATATATTTTCATGACTCGCGAAGACGATCGCTATAACGCCGCGTTCATGGCGCACGATGACATCAACCAGTATTTTAAGCCGTACGCCGAATTCTTTTTCATGGATGACAAGACGCATCAGCAGGTTGCGCCGGCGGCGCTGTTCAAAGACAGCAATCCGCTCGATGCCACCGGTGCCGGCGACTACTACATCAATTGCAGCAATCCCTTGTTGAGCGCGCAACAGGCCGGGATCCTCTGCACCCCGGCGCAAATCGCGGCCGATAAGGCCAACCCGGGCTCGACCACGGTGCAGGTCAGAATCGGCCGGCGCAACATCGAGGGCGGCGACCGTTACATCGATTTCGAACACACCAACTACCGCGCCGTGTTCGGCGCCAAAGGCGACTTCGCCAATGCCTGGAGCTACGACGTCTACGGACAGTACTTCTACACCGCATTCTCCGATTCCAACCAAAAATACTTAAGCTACGCAGGGATCACCAATGCACTGCTGGTGACCGGCACCGCCGCCAATCCGAAGTGCATCAGCGGCGCCGTCGGCTGTGTGCCCTACGACATCTTCCGGGATGGCGGCGTCACCCAGGCGGCGCTCAATTACCTGTACCAGCTCGGCACCGCGCAGGGCGCCTCGCAGCTTCGCACTCTGCACGCCGACGTCACCGGCAAGCTCGCCGACTACGGCATCCAATCGCCGCTGGCGGGCGAGGGAGTCGGCGTCAATGTGGGCTTCGAGCACCGCAACGATCACGAAATGCTGCAGCCGGATTCGGCCGAGGAAAGCGGCCTGTTGTCGGGATTCGGCAGCGCGGTGGCGCCGATAGACGCCGGCATCTCGGTCAAGGAGGAGTTCTTGGAAGTGCGCGCGCCGCTGATCCAAGACAAAGCCGGCGCCAAGGAATTGCTGTTCGATACCGGTTATCGCCGTTCGGATTACTCGACGGCCGGAGTCACCAACACCTACAAGTTCGAAGTGCAATATGCGCCCATCAACGACTATCGCATCCGCGCCTCGTTCGATCGTGCGATTCGCGCACCAAGCGTCGCCGAGGCGTTCACGCCGCCGGTCGTAGGCCTGGCCGCCGTCGGCAACGACCCGTGCGCTCCGCCCATCAGCTTTTCAATCGCCCAGTGCGAACGCACGGGTGTCACGGCGGCGCAGTTCAACAATGCGTCGATACCGCAAGGCACGGCCGATCAGCTGTCGCAAGAGACCAGCGGCAATTCCGCGTTGAAGCCCGAACAGGCCGACACCTACACCTTGGGTGTGAATTTCGCGCCGAGCCAGATTCCACATCTCACCGGCAGCATCGACTATTACCACATTCAAGTAAAAGACGAGATCGGCGTGATTCCGTATCTCGTGGTGATCTCCGATTGCGCCAATACCGGCAACCCCGTGTACTGCAGCCAGATCGTGCGCTCACCGAGCACCGGCAGCCTGACCGGCAACAGCGTCGCGTCCGGCGGCTACGTGATTCAGAAAAATTACAATCTTGGTACCGCGGTGGTGAGCGGCATCGACGTGCAGATAAACTACCGCCTCGACCTGCCGCCGGGGTTCGGCGATCTGTCGTTCGCACTCAACGGCGCATATCTCTTGCACAACGAAACCCAGCCGCTGCCCGACGCCCATACCTATGACTGCGCCGGCTTGTTCGGCGAAACCTGCCAGACGGTGGACCCGCACTGGCACCACCTGTT
>Ga0182030_10019941_pt1 | contig 12708 bp, 11 predicted proteins | sample 812S3MmetaG_FD_121299 | JGI IMG/M metagenome (GOLD analysis project Ga0182030, IMG submission 121299) | Permafrost microbial communities from Stordalen Mire, Sweden - 812S3M metaG (Illumina Assembly) | ecosystem: Environmental > Terrestrial > Soil > Wetlands > Permafrost | place: Sweden... | reverse complement strand
CCTAAACTGCCACCACCCTTACCGCTGAACGACGAAACCCGCGCTGGGCGCGGGTTTCAAAACCGTTAAGCGGACTGGACGGGACTAAAAAAATAATACATAAAAAACCTCAATCGTTTGCAATGCGCTCCCAGCAAGTATTTCACTAAAAATTATTGAGAACCATTATGTTTCATTGAGTGCTATTGCGTTCTATGAAACTGCCACCAGATTGCCACCTTGGCTTGGTTTCAAAGCAGAAAACATTACATAAGCGGTTCACTATTCAGGTTAATTTGTATCGTCGCCCATTTTCTCTATTTTTAGAATAATGTTTTACAATCAAAACTACACCTGCAAACCGGTCAATTCTTAATTTAGTATAATTCCCGGATTGTTCTTTTTCAACCGAGTACTGTCAATGTTGGTTTTGTAATCAATTGTCAGTTTCTTAAGTGTTGATAGTTTGTATATTGCACCTATATTATTTAAGTCGTTTCCATATATGAATAGTTCATTCAATTCAGACAGATTTTCAATTCCAGATAAATTTGTCAAGCTTTTATTATTAGCAATTGTCAATGAATGAAGATGTTTAAGATTTTCCATTCCCCGTAAGCTCATTAAACTGTCATTGTTGATGATAGACAATGTATCAAGGCTGGTAATATTTTCTAAACCTTCCAAACTCTTCGAAAGATTAGAAGAGATATTCATCGTATGAATACCTACAAGGTTTTCTAAACCTTTTAAATTCTTTAAATTAAAATCATCGCTTATAACGAATAAATGAAGGCTATTAAGATTTGCTATCTCCAGCAAATTCTTCAAACTATTGCTATTGTAAATATCCAATTCATGAAGACCTGTAAGGTTTTTTATCCCTTGTAAACTTGTTAAACTTTTATTAGAGCTTATTGATAATGAATTAAGGTTTTTAAGGTTTTCTGTCCCGTCCAGGCTGCTTAAATTTGCGTTGTCTCTTAATGTTAAGTCAGTAAGGTTTGTAAGCTTTTCGATCTTTTTTAAATTCGTTAAACTGGCATTATTGTCAATGGTCAGTATAGAAAGCGCAGTAAGATTTTCTATACCTGTTAAGCTCAATGTGGTATCATTACCTGAAATCGACAATGAATTAAGGCTATCAAGATTTGCTAAACCTTGTAAACTTACTAGATGAGCATTATCACTTATCGTCAATGAATGAAGGTGTGTAAGATTGTCTATTCCTTTAATACTCGTCAAACTATTGTTGCCGTATATATATAATGAATAAAGATTAGGAAGATTTTCTATTCCTTGTAAACTGGTTAAACCACGATTATTGGAGATATACAAAGAATAAAGATTAGGAAGATTTTTTATTCCTTGTAAACTTTTTAAATGAATATCCATTTCGATTTCCAATGAATAAAGACTTTTAAGATTTTCAATCTCTTGCAAACTTGTTATGCTATCATTAGACTCAATGCGTAGTAAATGAATACCAGCAAGATTCTTTATCCCTTGTAAACTTGTCAAATGATTATTGCCACTGATTTCTAATGAATAAAGACTATCAAGATTTTCCAGCCATTGCAAATTGGTAATGCCATTACTCTTGATTATTAACAAATGAAGATTCTTAAGATTTTCTACTCCATGCAGACCTGCCAAATGAGTATTACTGCTTATTATCAATGAGTCAAGATTAGGAAGATCCTCTATCCTTACCAAACTCGTTAAATTAGTATCATTATCAATCTCCAACGAACGAACACTTTTAAGATTTCCTATTCCTTGTAAATTCGTTAAACTATTATTTCCTGAGATAACCAATGAATAAAGAGAATCCAGATTTTCTATCCCCCGCAAATTCGTTAAACTATTATTCTTTGAAATTATCAATGAATTAAGACTATTTAGGTTTTCTATTCCCCGCAAATCCGTTACACCATTATTTTCAATTTCCAGCAAATGAAGCTTCTTAAGATTTTCCATTCCGTGCAAACTTGTTAAACGAGTATTGCCACTTATTCTTAATGAAGAAAGATTGGTAAGATTTTCTATCCCTCGTAAATTCGTTAAACTGTCGTCATCTGAGATAGTAAAAGCAGAGAGCGTTTTAAGAGTTCTTATTTCTTCTATGCCATTTAAACATCCGCCTGATATTTTCAATGAACTAAGCTGAGTAAGACTTTCTATGCCTTGTAAACTTGTTAAATGTTTATTATCGTTGATTTCTAATAAGTAAAGACCACTAAGATTTTCTAATCCTTTTAAACTCTTTAAACTGTCATTATCTGTAATTGTCAGAATTTCAATTGAATTATTATGATCTAAAAAACTTAAATCTTTAAATGCAGACAAATTGCTAATTGATAATCTATCTAATTTACTAAATAGCCATAGCTTATCAGCCAGTATAAAATAATTGGACTGGTCTATAGTTAAAGATGTAACAAAATTAATACCCCCCTGTCGGGTAATTTCCTGTTTTAAACGTGGGTTATTTTCTATGTCGCCCTTCAAATAATGTATCTGAATAGGTTTATATGAAAAGGCTACTGCTATAATTAAAAAGAGAGGTATAGCAATCCCTAAGTAAATACTTTTATTAACTTTTTTACGGGATTTACTAATGAACTCATTGACAGTATTAGTAGTAAGATCTAAATTATTTTTCTTCCATAGCCGCGCTTGCTTCAATTTCCCATATCTGTATAATTCGCCTTTCCCTTTTTCATAATCAAGGGCATCATTCTGTATCTTATTCTCATAAAGAAGGGCATCTCTTTTATCGTTAATCCATCCTCTCAATAATTGCCATTCCCTTATGATCACCTCATGCACTACCTCAATTGTTGTCCCGTTTTGTGTTTCATGAATTGTCAATAATCTTGAATTTTCACCGCTTAGTTCTTGTATGATTTCTTCAATCTCTTCTTTTTGATATCCAGGCATTGCTAATAGCGCTTTTTTCTCAGCCGTTCTTCGTACATCTTCGCCGTTCGTATTTATTTCTATAAGATTCGGTACAAATATTCTTTTAAACAATTCTACTTTTCTTTTATCTACCCCGTTATTGGTAAGATTATTGAATACTTTATTGGAATGTTCTTCAATTATGCCTCCGATATTTTTGTTATTAGCGACTATTGCATAATCCTTAATTGTGATTTCATTTTTTGCACTTTTATTTTTCCAAAGCAGGTCAAGAGTCAACTCCAGTATTGGCAATGCGCCATTTACATGCTTCAAATCATTTATCAGCGTTTCAGCAAGGTTATCATCTATTTTTACGCCGGCGTTCTTAGCAGGTTTGATGATTATTTCCCTAAGCAGATTCCTTGATTTGTCCTCATCTTTATTTATTGTTTCAAGATTAGTTAAGGTATAATTATTCGCTTCCAATACTGCTTTAAATGGATTATAAGGCGCGAATGCTGTGTAATAGTCACTCCTTACACTAAGCAAAATGATTGCTTTTTCTGTCTGAACCGCAAGTGCTATATTATTGAGGAAAATTTCTCGTTCTTTCTCAACCTTACACTGGGTAATTACTTCTTCAAACTGGTCAATATAAATAACCCATGTATCCCTTTGGTCCCGTATCGTTCTCAGCAAAGTATCGGGATGATCCCTTGCATCATCTTCAAATTTCCGGGTGTCTGCAATGAGGCTTTCCACTTTTAGATTAGAAGAGAGCGCAGATAAAGGATGGCTACCTGGCTTGAATATTATTTGCTTCCAGTGTTCACTTCCTGCAAATTTTCCTTTCTTCAAAGCCGCCATAATACCTGCTTTTACAAACGAAGATTTGCCTGTTCCCGAATCCGCCACAACGGCAAGGAAATTATGATTAAGGATGGAAAATTGAAAGCGAAGTTTGTTGTGAAAAACAAGGTTCAAATCAGAGGTTCTTCCGTAAAAACAATATACATCGTCAACTTCAAAACTTTGCAAGCCTTTATATGGGTTTTTGCCTGATTCAACCGGAATGTCAATTTCTGTTTCGCGTAAACCTTCCACTAATTTATCCCATGCATTTTCGTCAGTTAGATCTTTAAATTCCACCCATTGATAATCGGATAAGAACCAAGGCAGGGGATAATTAATGAATTTATTATTTGTAGGCAGAATTACGGGAATGATGCGGTAATTATCATTTTTTAACTGCTTATTTATCAGGCTAATTGCTTCTTTATTTTGCCATTTTCCTATTCCCTCATCTCCCATAAAAATCAATGAGGCATCGCTTGATTCTATTTCGTCCTGTATTGCAATTGTCCATTTATCTCCGGCATCAATATCCCTCTGGTCATAAAATATCGCAAACCCATTATTCCTGAGTTTGTCTGCAATAGATTTAACAAATAATCTATTTCCGGTATTGTATGAAATAAATAATTTCAAGTGTAGCGCAATTCAATTTTGTACGAAGCCATATATACGAACTAAATATACCTATTTTTTAGCTAATTCATTGCTTTTTAAAAATAATATAAAAGTCTTAGTTTCCAACATAAAGAGGTAAGAAAAAAATAGCTCCCGTTCAGCACAGACTTTCAGCCACTTGTTTACACAGGTACATATCCGTCCGACCAAATTTGCTGTCTGTGAACAAAGTCGGAAAATCTTTTAATGGACTCAACAGAACGGATGGGTCCGGGTGAAATTTCATTATGTAGTTTTCTACATCGCTCTTTACTTTGGGTTGAGTTTCATCAATATCGGCAACTCGAACAGGAGCAGTCAATTTGAAAATACTGAATAATGTACTGCAAAAACCATCGTTTTTAGATTCCTGAACAGGAATAACTACATTCCAAAAGGATGAAGAATCTATTTTTTGGTTTAAATGAGTTTTAACCGAAAAGTATTTAATCGCATCTATTCGACCATTTTCTCTCGCCCAAATTAAAAGATACTGCGGTATGACATATTCCGGTTTGAAGTTTCTATCGCCGTAGCGAACTTTTATAGTAGCTGAGAATATCAAGGGCCATTTTACCAAATAGTCGATTACTAAATCATCCCAGTTATCAACACTTTTCGTCACCTCCAAGGTTGCCTCAATCATTGCCATCATTCTTTGTGGGGTTTGAGATATATCCAAGGTTCTTAATTTCAGGTAACTATTCAGTCCTTCAATTTCAAATCTTGAAACATAAAAGTTTTCAAATGCAGGTCTGTTTAACTCTTCCCAACAAACGTAAGACGAACTCCCTAAGTAGAGGCATGGGAACCCTGGTATGCTAAACCTTTGAGTTGTCGCTCGTTCCCTTTGATCAAAAGGCAGGTGAAACATCTCGTTCACAAGTAAATGCTTTTCGCTAGAGCGGGCGCGGAAGTAAACCCGGGTCTCGCTTAGGGGATGGGTATGAGCATGTTTCAAAACGAATGGCGCAACAACGTTCATTCCTTCTGCAAATGAATTATAGGATTGATTCGGGAAGCCCAAATACAGTTTGGCAAAACTTTCGATGATACTATTGCATAAAGTCTCTATAGCCGGAATTTCACTTTTCAATTTCTTGACAATTGTTCCTTCATTAATTTTTTTGATGAAATTAATATAATCTGATAAAGTATTATTCACAAAGTCAGTGAAGGTAGTTGTGCTGCCATATTCTGTTGGCAAGTTCAGCACACCTTTTTTTAATGCATCAAGTAAATTCATAAAGTTCGAACATTTACATATTGCTCCTCACTCATTTAGTTCCCACATATCGGCAAAAATTACTTGCTATTACTTTTCTTTTCACCGTTAGCCAAATTCAAAGTTAATGCCGGAGTAAAAACGATGCTTTGATTGTCAACTTTTTTAATTCCCAAACTAAAACTCGCCCATAATCCTCCGAAAAAAGTACCTTCAATTCCTAGGTCAGATTGATATATTGGTTCTGAATAGCTTTGACTAATTACTTCTCCATCTACGAATGCTTTTAGATCATTGCCCCCATAATATATTCTAGCCCCGACATTTATATTATAATCATTTAATTTTTGAGCTCCAGTATCTCTAATATTACCATTTACTCCTAGTAGGAGCTGCCCCTTCTTTCCCAGTCGATGACCGTATGTAAGCCAGAAACCAATTTGAGAAATGGAAGAAATATTCTTGATTAATGAATCTTGAGAATTAAATAAGGAAGCAAATCCTATTTCCAAAACGGTCGCATTCCAAAGGGCATTTTTTAAGCTGTCTCTATATTGTGAAATGCTGTTTGCATTAATTCCTTTTGCCAGAATACAGGAATCTATTTTTGTATGATACACCTTGTAGTTCTTATCCGAAGTGTCTGTTAATGCCCTGCTTACCCTATTAAACGCTGTATCGTAAGGAATGCCCTGTCTGAACATTTCGAATGCAATCGCATTTGTTTCATCGGTCATTGCTGCATTTATTTTTGGCCCGATAACGTCATCAAAACTTATCATGCTTGAATTGCTTCGAAGGTCTGCTTTATCTATGATCTTCGTGCTTACGCCAACTGCCGCTGCATAACTACCATCCGGATTTTGTTTAGTTCCTATGGATATAGTTGAGTTATACCACCATTTATTTGCATTATAGTCTGCAAGACTTAGTTTCGGATTAAAAAGACTTGGCGCTATTTCAACGGCTAAATCTTTTGGTATCGCCCCGCCATTTGTTAAGAAATAATTGCCTACAGATACAGCGATATCTCTTGTCGTGGTAGGTCGCATAATATCGCTTGGACTCACACCTAATATTTTGAAAGCAGGAGATTCAGGAACAGCAAAATTTAATACACCCCAACCTGCTTTGATAGAATCAGTTGATGATTGAGCTGTGGACAATATCGGAAACATCAACCATATTATAGGTGTAATTAGATATTTGATCATTATCATTTTTTTGATCATAAAATAACCTTTATTAGTTTGAAGTAAATTTTCCAGCGGTTAGGCTTGCCGCGTGTGTATCAGTCGTAATACCAGAGCAACTTTGCGGACTATTTTTGGCTTGTCCACTTTGCATTGCTGTTGCATTTGCCGAGTAATTATTACCCGCACCTGCCGGATCGATTATTGTCCAATTGATGACCAGCATCAGCCCAACCAAATTGTTTGCGGCACCTAAAGTGAATAAAGTTTTAGTGCCACTTGAGCCTACGTCATGGAAAATTTGCTTGCCGGTGTTGTCTAACACCTGAACGGAGTAATAAAATTGTTGTGGTGAATTAAATGTGAAATTTAATGTTACCTGGTCACTGTTTGGATCTAAAAGAATATCGGCCATGACTTTATTTTTATACCTACTCTTTGATCTCGTTTTCGGCATCCCGAGTTACACAGTGGCCAAACAGTTGGCCATTTTGTGTTTAAATCTACCGATGCCAGCTAAAAGAAAAAATAGCTACCTGGGGGAAGTAGCTATTTTTTGTTCTGAAAAATATTTTATACTACCGTCAGCTATAATGATATTGGAAGGAGGCATAAATTTCTACGATTAGTGCAATGTAAGGCGATTCAAGCGCATTTTATATAAATCCGTAACGATTGGTTACTTACTTTTGGCTTGCAATAGACCAAAAGCATCTCCGCATATTCTGGGACATACGGAACGTATGAAAACACCTTTATCAACTCTGACTTGATGTATATGGTTCCAATACGGAATGACATTACCTATCTCGGCATTGACCTATATTATCGGTATAATATTTCAAGCAATGAAATGCTTATGAAAAAATAATTCGTCGCTCGGAGTGAGCTTTGATCTCATAAATGGATGGAAGAAATAATCATTTCTTATTTAGTTTCATTTACCAAAATACCGGTTGCGTTGATTTCAAAACAAATAGCCCGTACTTCTATTGTAGTAAAGTTATAAGGATCTTTGACGGGCAACATCTCTATGATATCTCATTTCTATTCATTACATTTGTTTTAATAATTACCGATTTAGAGGTTTTATCGATACTGACTTGTATAACAAAAAACTTTAATCACAAAAAAATGGAATTAAACGGATTCTGGTTGGTATTTCTGGGCGGCATGTTGGGGCCGGTTGTCCTCGAATTCATTAAAATTATTTCCTGGCAGGACTTGGAGAAAATGAAATCTAAATATACAAAACCGGTTTATTGGATTTCTTTTGTAGCGCTATTGTTGGTTTCCGGCTTTGTAGCGATACTAAATGGCATAGAGCATATTCAATTGGCAAAGGCAGTAGAATTGGGAATTAATGCCCCGGCTATTGTAGCAGGTTTCGCGACTGGAACATCTGGCAGAACAAATAATCAGGCTGGTGCTATTGCTGGAAAAGAAACTATTGCAGAGATATTATCCTGGTAGATATGGAAATCTTAAAGTGGCTCACAGGAGCGCCTGAAAAGAATATAACTCCGAGGGAATTTATTGAAAAAAATAAAATGGAGCATCCTTACGAACATCCACAGGGCGCACCACCTGAGTATGGAGAATACCTGTACTCTAAACTGAAAGCAAACTTACCTCAATCCATTAGTGATCTTTTTAGTATGGATAAAGCCGTAGTTGGCCAATTGGGAATACCAACTCCTGATGCTTATACTAAGCGCATTGGTGATAATGGTTATGCCATTATTATTCACTCAGGTTTACCGCGTTTTATATACGAAGTGAGTCGGATCATTTTTGCAAATTCAAATATTTGGCATAATGGTGGGATTATCCAAAAGGCAACAGCATCGAAAGAAGAAAGTATTGAAATTATTAGCTCAATTTATTTTGAGTTTATGAAGAAAGGAAAAGTTGGGATAAAAGATGATTATCAAATTTCAAGAGAGCAGGTCAATTGGGCAAGCGATAATGCAACTCGTGCAGAAATGTTTGTGCTGGCACATGAAATAGGCCATATTTCAATTTGGCAGCAAAACGGAACAAATAAACCTGTTTCACTGCAAGATGAATTAGATGCGGATAAAAATGGGCTATATTTTATTTTAGACCTTACAAATCAGCTAAACACAAAAGAATATTTATACAAAAAGCGAATGGAATATGCGGGTGCTGAATTTTTTTTACGGATTTATGCGGGACTTGAGCACTTAGGGTATAGTTTTGCGCATACTCATCCGCTGCCCAGTAACCGGATATCGGAATTTAGAAAAATAGCATTAGGTTTAGCCGGAAATAACAAAAGAAATTTTATAAAGCTCAGTACTGTGGCATTCGCGTTTGATCAATTGCTGGAGGCAGTTGAACAAAAAATTGCCGATAAAAGTAAGAGCGCTAAATTTGTTGTTGGCTTAACTGCAGAACGAACAGTTTCGACTCTATCGGTACTGATTGAGGAATGCGCCAAAGGGCAGATTCATATAGAAACTGCTTTGGAACAAATAGTAAGTTACTTAAAGTATGTGGATGCTAAAACAATCGATGAAGCTGCCGAATATGCAATGACAATGTATTTTGTTGAAGCTTATGATGGACCTCCGGAAAATGCAGATTTTGCAGAATGGGAAAAGCAGATATTTAAAGGAATAATTCAGACTTTACCAGAACCTTATGGAAAGACGTTTCAAGAACATTATAATCCATACCGATCTCTTTAAGAATTCCACATTTTCTCCCCCGTTGTTCGGGATGCTCAGTTAGGCGTATCCCACCCACTAAGTACATCTTTTCGACTATAGTCACAAAGTGTGAATGTGGGATTCCATCTTGTGAAAAAGGTTCCTTAGTTTAGCCTATACGAAACAAATCATAGCATATTTCAAAATACGCATCAAACGCGGTCGTGTAAATATTTCAGACTTGTAATTTTATAGGTCATGGACCATGGGAGGTATTCGGAGGTTCACTTTTTTCCTTAAAAGGAAATATCCGGCCAGCCCAAAAACATATGGAGGATTGTTTATCGATTTACGATTCACTTTTTCTGTGAGGCGGAAATCACTCTTTTCTTCGCACGTAACATTTGAATCCTATTGTTTTGAAGTAATCTAGTACTACAGTATGAATTTCATTAGCCTGGGATTGTTTAACTCTGATTGCGTCGTGTATTGTAAAAACTTCATAGCCTTTATCAATTAGGTGTAATAGTAACCCGTCAATCATTATTTCGGATTCTTTTCTTTGAAGCAGGTTTGAGAATAGTTTATAACGATGATTGCTTTTGTATTAGTCTACCCAACTCATAAATTTTGAAAACAAGGATCGGACACAACGTTCGATTTGCTCGCACCTTTATAAACTCGGTCATTGTCCGGCACAAACATTATTTCATCTAGGTTTTTTCTCTGGGTGTGATACAAACTAATTCTCCATTATTATCTTCAATTATAATTCCTTGCTATCAAAGGAGCACTTGCCACGGGCTTGAATTTAGGCACTATGGGAGCATTTGAAGCTATTTGGAATGCGACATCTATTACTCTAAATGGATACAATACAGTTGCTCCTGGGAATAGATTTACCACAGGGGCAGGACTTATTATGGATGGGGTGGATATTGTTAATGAGACTAGCCCCACCGGAATAATTAATTACTCAATTTATCAATTAGATCAGTTATATAAAAAATAGGTCGATATTTTATGAGAATCTTTGGATGGAAATCAATAGTTATCGTAATATTATTTCCTATACTTTTTTACCTCATCGGAGCATTAGCAGGGAATAAAAACAGGCAGGACATTGTGTCATTTTTAGCAATACTATTTGTTTTTGCATTAGTTATAGGTGTTCTTTTTTATAAAATAATAAAAGTCACAAAGGATTCAATTATAATCATCAGTATTTTAAATCCTCTAAAAAAGGCAATCAAACTTCCATTACAAGACGTAGCAAAAGTAGTGATTAAAAGAAACTCTTATGGGGGACCTGCTACAATAGATTTTTTTTCGGCTAATAAAGATGTTTCAATAATGTTAATGTTGTTAAAATCTGAGCAAGGTAAATTAGAATCATGCTTAATCTCATATAAAATAGTTGTTGAAGTATATAATATGTAAAATGATTTAAGACGGTTTAGCGATATTTGCTTATTAATGAAATATTCAGAAGTTTGTTTTGCAAGTTTATTTATTGCCTCATTTGTAATGAAGAAATTTCATGTATTTGGAAGCGACATTCTAATTGTTTTTGCTAGTCTTGGCTTAGTATTTCTTTATGGCTTATTTGGTTTTGCGCTATTTAATGGTTTGAAATTTAAACAAATATTTGCAAGTATAAACTACGGGAACGTAAAAGTAGTAAATATAATTGTGGCGTTTATTGCGGGAATAAGTTCTTCATTAATGGTTTTTAGTATTTTATTTAAAATACAAAATTGGCCCGGCTATTATATGATTATGTACTTCAGCAGTCTTCCTTCCATAATTATGATGATGATTTCTTTAATAAGGGTTGTAAATTCTAATTCCGGATTACATAAAAGAATTCTCGTCCGTCTTTTGATTTTATTTATAATTAATTTTACTTTATATTTATTTTAATTATAAAATAGACCGCGCGGTTAAAGAAAAGTAGTTTTCATTCTAATTTCCACCTTTTCCCTATGGTAATCCCCCAAATTAGAAACTCCCACGGGAACGCTTTTTGGTAACTATTATAGTAAGTTCCTCGCATAAAATATACCATTTATTCCTAGTAATTGCTTGTACAAAAGCTTTATTTTTGCCAATACTTAGCGCCAGCAAAGCCAGCAATCATAAATCACTTGGTTACTTTACGAACTCGTTCACCCCCGAAATCAGCAATAAATACATTACCAATAATATCAACTGTCACCCCTCTAGGGGATGTTAATTGCGCCGATGTAGCAGAATGGCCATCTCCAATATCTAGGGTGCCTCCACCAGCGAAGGTGCTAATAATGCCCGTAGTATTTATCTTGCGGATTCTACGATTTTGTTGATCAGCTATGTACACATTTCCGGCGTTATCCACTCCCACACCTATAGGCTCATTTAAGGCCGCACTAGTCGCAGGCCCACCGTCGCCAGAGTAACCGCTTGTACCGTTCCCGGCAATGGTAGTAATAATTCCAGAAGCATTAATTTTGCGGACACGGTTAATTCTGTCGGAAATATAGATATTGCCCGAATTATCCACTGCAATGTCACCGGCGGTGAGTTCAGCAGCGGTAGCTTGTCCGTTATCGCCGCTGTTTCCTCCGGTGCCATTGCCCGCGACTGTCGAAATGATGCCTGCGGAGTTTATTTTGCGGATATTATTGTTAACGTAGTCTGAAACAAATAGATTTCCGGAATTATCAACGGCTACACTCAATGGAAAATTAAATTCAGCAGCAGTTGCCGGCCCCCCATCTCCGGTATTGCCTTGCATCCTGTTTCCTGCAATTGTGGAAATAATCCCTGAAGTATTTACTTTGCGGATAGTCAAATGGTCCACATCCACAATATATATATTACCAGCCTGGTTATCCGTGTATTATCCACTTTATAAATGTACATCAAACTTAACACACCGATAGTTTTGTGAAATGATTATGGCATTTGACGGCGCACATTTTGATTATGATGTGATTTTAGATTTGGTTAATAAACTCCACAAACATAACGCTATCTGTTAGCACACTAGTTTTAACTCTGTCTATGTCCATTACAATCAAGTCGGGTACGATAATGTCAGGATACCCCTCTTTGGAATAAACGTCGTTACTATTAACGGTATTTGCAAATTGGTAACCTCTTTCCTTTAGAAAATTAGTTATACTCCGCAAGGGATAAAAAGTGATTTGTTGACACATTAAAAAAGTGGCAATTTTGT
>Ga0182030_10019940_pt1 | contig 12709 bp, 9 predicted proteins | sample 812S3MmetaG_FD_121299 | JGI IMG/M metagenome (GOLD analysis project Ga0182030, IMG submission 121299) | Permafrost microbial communities from Stordalen Mire, Sweden - 812S3M metaG (Illumina Assembly) | ecosystem: Environmental > Terrestrial > Soil > Wetlands > Permafrost | place: Sweden... | reverse complement strand
CTCCGCCGCCCCTACCCTTCGGCCCGCCGACGCCTGTGCCCCCCGCCGCCCCGCCGCCTGTGCCCTTCGCCGCTCCGCCGCCTGTGCCCCTCGCCGCTCCGCCTCTGTCTGTCGCAGACGAGTTGGCGAAGCTGGCAAAACTCAAGGCAGATGGAGTGCTTACGGACGGCGAGTTTGCTGCACAGAAGGCGAAACTGCTGTCGTAAGAGGTTGTGAAACCGTAGTCGTCCGATACGGGAGCCTTCAGGGCACCCAGAGCGGGGTTAACCGGTTACGCGGCGCGCTCAGCACACCGGTACGCTGGGGTCGTAGAACGGCGTGCCCTGCAGACTCCCCGAGGTTTCCCCGTTGTTGTAGAAGGCGTCCGCGGAACCGTAGTAGCTCTTGTTCCAAGGTGACGAGCCGATCTCGTACCACCAGGTGTTTCCCTCTGGGACCTCCCAGCCGCTAACCCTGCAGGCCTAATCATCGCCGGCAGTAATTGGTATGGGCGGCCGAGAGATAGAAGTTATATAGGGGGCAGATCTGAGTCCGAGACCGGGTACGTCAGCGAGGGATTTGATGAAGGGATGCGTCAGAGGGGCGGATCCTCGTTCAGCTCATGAGCAACGAGCACGAGCGAGTTAATCCCGTTAGCTGCCCACAGAAACGACGCTCCAGTTGACGGTTTCTGTCTGCTGTTTGCCATTGAGCGTTACTTGCCTGCTTGACCGGCCGCTGACGTTTTCGTTCTTTGCCCGGTAGACGGTCATGCCATGAGCAAAGATGCCTCGTCCGCCCAGCACAGGCAGGCTGACGGTTGGCTTACCAGTCCACGGTTTAGTGTTGTTGGCACGGCTGAATTGCCAGGTTATCGGCGTGGTGCCGCCCGAAGCATTAGGAAGCGCGCCATGGCCAGCAATGGACAGCAGGCTGCTGCCCAGAAGTATTTCGGTGACGCGTTTCGGAGCAAGCTTGCCGGACAGGCGGGCCTTGAGGACTTTGCCAGCCGAGACTACGGCCGGAGCCGCGTGAGTGTTGGTCAGCGTAGAAGGACAGCCGATGCCGACATTGGTGAGCTCACCTGTATTCGGCGTTATTCCGATGGCGGAACATGAGTAAGAAGAGATAGGTATGAGACTCAAAGCCAAAAGAATAGGGTCCCCAGTCGTAGCGAGTACAAATCTCGGTGTTGTAAAGGTGTATGTATAGGCCCCGGTGTGGCATTCGTACGCGTGGTCCAGCTCGTCCGCGTCTCGTGCCGAGTTCAGGACGACCTGGCGATCGAAATCGTCATGTTGCGCCACGAGTGTGAATGTTGATCGAAGACCGGAGCGCGCGCTGATCGAAAACAGGACCACCTTCAGCTTGAAGTTGCTAGGTCATTTGAGCTTGCTCCACAGGTTGGCTGCCTGAGGGATCGGTTGTTGGCCTGGCGCGCCGGGACCGGGCCTCGAGGGAACCCCCTCGGTGCTTCCGGCGGGTCTGTCTGACGGGCCCGGGGGATCCATGGAACTGGGTTCAATGCCATGCCGCCCTTCCCCGGTCGAATACAAATCGAGCCCGTCCATGGGAGGAGCTCACCCCATTGTTTGCGGCTGGCAGTCCCGCGGCCTAGGGTGATTGCCGTGGTCAGGGGAGTTCAAGGTAGGTTCTAGAGAGGAGGACCGCATGTCCCAGCGGGCCATGCTGATTGCACGGCTGTCTAGGCTCGCCTCTTTGGGTGCGATCGGCCTCTTCGTTGGTCTCGGGTTGCCTGCCTCCGCGGCGTCCGCTAATCCGGTGGTCTCCATTTCATCGCCTGCCCCCGGCTCGACAGTCAAGGGCATCATCACGATAAGTGCGACCGGAACAGCCGACACCGGCGATTACCCGACCCAGATAACCGTCTACGACGGCGTCAACCAGATCGGCCAGATCAACTGCCAAGGTCAGCAGACCTGCGCCGGGACCGTCCAGTGGGATGCCACCGGCCTTTCGGGACAGCACGATCTGACGGCAACCGTCGATACCAACAACGGCCTGAGTGCGACCAGCGCTCCGGTGGACGTGACGGTAGTCAGCCCGCCACCCACGGTATCGATTACCAGCCCCGTGGCCGGCTCAACCATCGACGGGATGGTCACTATTGCGGTGTCCGGCACGACCGACCCCAGCCAGTCCGACTACCCGACACAGATAACCGTCTACGACGGCGTCAACCAGATCGGCCAGATCAACTGCCAAGGTCAGCAGACCTGCGCCGGGACCGTCCAGTGGGATGCCACCGGCCTTTCGGGCCAGCACGAGCTGACGGCAACCGTCGATACCAACAACGGTCTGAGTGCGACCAGCGCTCCGGTGGACGTGACGGTAGTCAGCCCGTCACCCACGGTTGCTATCACCAGTCCAAGGGCCGGGTCCTTGGTCACCGGCACGGTGACGGTGGCTGCCTCTGGTGCCACAGATCCCAATCAGTCTGACTACCCGACGCAGATCGCGGTCAACGATGGCACCAACCAGATCGGCCAGATCAACTGCCAAGGTCAGCAGACCTGCGCCGGGACCGTCCAGTGGGATACCAGTGGTCTCTCCGGCCGCCAGGCTCTGAGTGCTGTTATCGATACCAATAGGGGCCTGAGCGCGACCAGTCCGGTTGATGTCGTTACGGTCGCCGTTTACACCAAGCCAATTCTCACCGTTTCTCGTCCCGCCATTGAGCGATCTGGCCAACACGTCACCGTCTCGGGTCTCGTACGGGCCACTGCCCGTGGGCCAGGGCTGAAGGGCATCGTTGTCCGCGCCACCTATCTGCCGTCCACTGGTGGCCCGCAGATAGCGGTCACCAAAACGTCCGCGTCCGGAACCTACTCGGTCCTGTTCCGCGCTGTCGCCAACGGCGAGGTGACTGTTGCGACCGCAGCGTCCGGTTTCTATCGAGCGAGCTCGGCGCGTGTAGCAGTGACGGTTGACGCATCCGTAGCGTGCCAGCTGTCCTTGAGGCACATCGCCCTTGACCAGTCCGACACGGGCGTTTGCACCGCGAGGGGTGAGCCGCCCCGGGCTCCCGCCACAATTCAATACCGCCAAGCCAGGGGGAATTGGTCCAACGTCGTCAATGGCCAGTTCAACAATGTCGGCCAGTTCCATTTCGTCCTGATCGGCTCGCAGTCAGGCACCTACGATCTCCGCATCATTGTCGGCGCCAACAGCAGGTTTGGTCGGTCTATCGCCGACGTCGGATCCCTGACCGTAGGGTAGTCGAACCTAATGGCCAGCAACGCCACCACCCTCAGCTGGTTGGGAGCATGAGTTGGCGTAGGTGGCGTGGCCACGCGCAAAGGACCTTGGCCTCCTCAGTATTCCTGGCCGTCAGTCTGTTAACCGCTATTTGTGCAGCTACAGTCATTGGACAGAGCACGACAACTTCCGTCGCGTCAGCCACTGGTATTTCGTACCAATCCCTGGGTTACCCATGGGAGGACGCGACTCCATTAGTTAACACGCCAAAAGACTTTGAAGCAGGGTATACTACCTGTCCCAACGACGACCAGAACTGTTTCGAGCGCAAGTACAACGGGTACGGCGAGAGCGACCCCTGGGGTTATTATCTTCGGAACTGCACGTCCTACGTTGCCTGGCTACTAAGCCAGGACGGAGTCCCGACAAAGTACTTCGACTTCGCCTCGTATGCCAAGGGTGACGCCGAATCTTGGCTAGCCGACGCACAATCACCGCAGTGGAGCGCCCTCAATGGTGCCACTGGCTCCACCCCCGAAGACGATGCCGTCGCCGTCTCGGTGCCCGACGACCACGTCATGTTCGTCACGAGCACCGATCCCGCGAACTCCCCGCCGGGAGACATCACTGTCGAAGAGTACAACCAGAACCAAGGTGGTCCTAATGCCGGTGAGGGTGATATCAGGACTGATACCCCCGCGGACTTGGATATAACCGGCTATATCTACTACGGGCGCTATATTCCGGGCCCGCCGACCAACCCCAGTCCCTCCCCGGCCCCACCGACGGCCAAAGCCCGTTGGGCCGGCTTCGAGTTCCGGGACTCCTCAGAGCCGGACGTCGCTGCCGCCTTCGGTCGCTGGACGGTCCCAACACTCAAGTGCTACAAAACACCCAGTCAACAGCTGTCATCAGCGTGGGTGGGCATCGGGGGGGACACAGAGGTGGACTACGAGGCGGGGAAATTCGAGTGGCTCTACCAATCAGGGACACAACAGGATTGTGTTGACGGGAAACCCCAGTATCAAGCCTGGCTGGAAGAGTATGATCTGGCGAGGATGTACTCTGAGTTTGTCCTGTACTGCACCCCGACAGTGACCGCCGTGCGAGGTCCTAGCAAAGAACCTCCCTGCAGTGTTAGACCTGGCGATCTCATGAACGCGTCGGCAATCCAGGATCAACAGCACGTTATCGTCACCATTAGTGATACCCGTGGCGGGAAGATAATCTGGCAAAGCCCGTTTGACTTAGCGCCTCCCACGCCCGCTATCTCGTCGGATACCGACAGCCATACTGGTGAATGTGTGATCGAGGGACCCTACGCAAAGCCGTCCGCTGTGTTGGCGAATTTCGGGCAAGTGACGTTCAGCCGTTGCCGGGCCTCGGACCGCAAGGGCGATCTCGTGGGCATCACAGACCCATCGCTCCCAGCCGGTTGGAAGGTGTCAGAACTTGCCATTGAGGAGCCCAGCGGCTCAGCGACCCCGTCCTTCCCGTCCTTGACGATCAACTACGTGGCCCCAACCGCTTCGACAACGACGAAGCCGCCATCGTTGGCAGCTATTGTCTTCGACGGATCAGTAGGGGACGCCTCTCCCCCTGCCACCTTGGGGCCTTTCACTATGCAACGGTTCCCGGCGCGGGGTGCGCTACTCCGTGCCACAAATGCAAGCGTCCGGGGGCCAACAGGCGCGATCGGTTTCCAACCTGCGCTCACAGGGCTCGAGGTAGCGAACGGGTGGCGGACCTGGAGCAATGGCTTCACGGGGGACGTATATGAAGCGTCCGCCTCTGTTCGCTCACCGCTGTCGTCCCCGGGCTTGACGATCTCGTTACCCCCAGGCACCAAGGCGTTCTACTTCTACGCCGAGCCAAACCATTGGGCGACCTTTTCCATCACGGTGACGGTGCAAGAGACGGCCTCCGCTTCACGTGGCTGGGCGCTCCAGGTGGCAGGCGAGGGGGGCGCAGAGTACTTCGGGTTCTATTCGAAGAACTCCACCATATCAGCGATCTACGTATCGTCTCAGGAGACCTACGCCGTTGGAGAGTTCGGGATATTCGGCCAGAGGGGAGTTTCTGGGTCGACGTAGGTAGATGGGGTCGTGCAGGATCCGGCCATGATAGTCCGGGAAGCTGCGATCCCGTCCGTGTCAATCCCACCCTGAACGGTGCCGCGTGGGCAACCCTCGTCGAGCGACCGCCCTCTGATCCGACGGCCCTGAAATCACCGTCTCTGGCTGGACTCAGGGATGACGCTTCTGGCACCCGCGGGATGGCATCGCCCAAGTCCGCCGTACCAGCCACGACGCGTAGAGCCGAAGCGCCGCGTGTACATCGCGTATTGGCGATGAAGCCTGTGAACGCCCCGTAGCGGAGGCCGAGCACGAAGCCAAGGACTCTCTATCAAACCCGGAAAGTGGCTGTCGACGCGCTCCAGGAGCAGGCAAGGTGGTGCAATGGCACCAGGTCGATCGCCATACTAGATACTATGTGCGATATGAAGAAACTAGTTGTGTTGTTGACTGCCGCCTCATTGTTAATAGCAGAAGCCACAATCTCTGCCCCCGCCCGTGCAGCTGCAGCCCTGCCGAACGGTTACACCCAAGCGAAACTCTTCTACGAAGAATACGGACTGGCGTTCGCCTATCAACAGTCCAGCATCTTGGCCGTGGCTGCGGCCAACTTGGCGGTGGACGCTGTCGGAGTCCACAAAGCTGCGTACCATCGAGGCGTTACGGAGCTGCACCGTTTAGCCTCAATACCGGAGACCGGCGTCATCCCTGCTCAAGAGGAGGAGGCCGTTGCGAGTATCAAGGAATTGGACGTGTTCTTCCGCACCCCAGGCTTGTACATTACGGTGGACACTGATCCGAAGGTGACTCCTCTTCCCTTCCCGAAATGTGGCGCCACTAACCTGATCGAGTTGGAGGATGTCCTGGTGGGCAAGAACTGGGAGATTACCGTCATCTTCCAGCATGCACACGTAGTATGCGGAGGTCTTGATGATGCTCAGTTCAACGTGTACGGACGGAGGGTAGCTGAGAGGCTGCAGACGAACGCCGCGGTATTCGAGTTGGTCGATGGAGCGCGGGGGCTGACCGATAGCCAGATGGGGACGACTACCCTGCAAGCGTGGCAAAGCGGCTCAATCGACCAGTTCGGTAACTGGTACGTCTATTTGAGCGCTGCGGGAACCATCAGTGCCTTGACCCAGGCCTACCATCCGTGACCAGCCCCGGACTGAAGGCCGTGTCTAGCCAGATGGCCCAGGTGCTCTTGAGAGCCCTGCCTGATTCAGATTTTGGCGTATCGACCTGGCAGTGATCGGCTTTTGCTCTAAGCGCTATATCGGATCGGATCGGCTGATTCGATGTACTGAGCAAGGTGTAGGGCGCCAATTCACCGATCGGACCCCTGAGCTGGCACTCTTCGGCATCGTCGAGCATCATCTTTGCGGAAGCCTGAGGTCTCCTGCAGTGCACCGGATCTTGCTTTGTTGACGGGGAGGACCAAGTCCTAATCCGAACCCTGGGCGACCAGAAGACGCCGTAGCCGCGAAGCTCTTTTGAGTCCTGGCTTCCACAGATGATCTGGAAACGGTCATCAGTTCCTCCAGTTCACTATGAGCGGCTTGCCTGCGCCTCCGACGGCCCAACACTCCTCGTTGTCAGGACACGCGACAGCTGACAAGCTCCGGTATTCTGCAGGCGGATCCGGCGTAGTCGCCCACTTCCAAGTCGTGCCGTTCCAATGTTCGGCGAGAGTGCTCGATGTGTCCTGCCCCGGACCTTGGGAGCCAACGGCCCAACACCAGGTAGCGGATGTGCAGGAGATCGCGGCTAGCGCAGGGTAGTGATCCAAGTCACCAGGCGGAGACGGAGTCGCCGTCCAGTCACCCCTTTGATATCGGTAGATGAGCGGGATCTCGATCCCTACCGCTCCAGGCGGTGGTTTCTTCGAGCTGCCCGCGAAGCCAACAGCCACGCATACTGGGCTGATAGCCTTGCTAAGGCAGCTCACGGACTGAAGCAAGCTCACCACCGTGGACAGGGGTGACGTCAAATTCACGACCCTCCACGACGTGCCATTCCAGATTTCACTTACCGGTCTCTTTTCCTCGTACGCTGGCCCCTCCCCGCCAACTGCAATGCACAGGTTGGCCCCAGCACACGAGATCGACAGCAGGGAGAGAGACGAGCCGAGATTCTTCCGAGGAGCCGGCACCTCAAGCCATGAGCTGTCGCGGTAGCGAACGATGACCGGACTGCCATTGACCTTGCTGCCAACCGCCCAGCAGATTGCGGGCGACCGTCCGCATGTTACGGCGGTCCACTGCGCCACATTCACCGGTGACTGCACGAGCTTCCAGCTTTGTCCCCGATACGCCTCGATGATGCCGGAGCTCGCCGTGACGGTGACCGAGTCTCCGACAGCAAAGCAGACTGTGGCAGAAACGCAGGCGATACCCCTGATCTGGCCCGTTACGTCCAAGCCAACAGAGGGCCCCTGTGCGACACGCCAGGTGCCTCCCTCGAGGTGCGTGATGAGCACAGCGTTGCTGTTCGCCACGCCCCCGGCAAAGCAATCCGTAGCACTGAGACAAGTGACCGCGTCGAGGTAGCCGGACACTCCAGTGGGAACAGGGATCATCGTCCAACCCGGTCGAGTCGCAGCGGAGGCACCCACGGCACCAGCGAACCGCGGCATCACGAGTGGTCCGATTACCAAGAGAACAATCATCACTAGCAGGAAGCGTCTCATGCCACCTTCCCGACGCGTCGAGCCCTGCGGCCGGGTCCACGGACGGACGAGAATTACCTTAGCTCACGGTTTCTTGACAGGGTCCCTGCCGAGCCGAGGTCGGCCTCCAGGCGACGGCGCAGCACCGAGAAGCACCCGGGGAGGTCCCAGCCCTCGAGCGGGCGAATGACGTCTTGAGCGATGTGGCCTGCTCACAGCGGTCCCGCCCCGAGGTTGAGAGGTCCATTCCAGCGGTTGTCCGCCCACCAAGCCTCCCACAGGTTGCCGTCCGTACCCTTCCAGAACACGTCCCGCTCCCCGTCCGCGTGCATCGCCACCGTAGGCGCTGAATTCAAAGTGTTGGCCGGCTCGATTAGCGTTGCCAATGACCACTGCCTGGCTGAGTATGAGTAGGACTTCTCCCAGAGGCCGCCCTGGATTCCCTTCCAGAACACGAATTGGTCGCCGGCCGCGTCCGTTCCCGCCGTTGGTGCTGAGCCGACTGGTTCCGCGCCGAGGTTGAGGGGTCCATTCCAGCGGTTGTTCGCCCACCAGGCCTCCCACAAGTTGCTGTCGGTACCCCTCCAGAACACGTCCCGTTCCCCGCCCGCATGTACCGCCACCGTGGGAGCTGAGCTCAAAGTGTTGGCCGGCTCGATGGGCGTTGGCGACGACCATTGCTTGGTCGAGTATGAGAAGGACTTCTCCCAGAGCCCGCCATCAGTACCTTGCCAGAAGACGAACTGGTCGCCAGCTGCGTCCGTTCCCGCCGTTGGTGCTGAGCCGAGCGGCCCCGCCCCGAGGTTGAGAGGTCCATTCCAGCGGTTGTTCGCCCGCCAGGCCTCCCACAGGTTGCCGTCCGTGCCCATCCAGAACACGTCCTGTTCCCCGTCCGCATGTACGGCCATAGCAGGCGCCGAACTCAAAGTATTGGCCGGCTCGATGGGTGCCGGCGACGACCATTGCTTGGCCGAGTGTAAGAAGGACTTCTCCCAGAGCCCGCCATCAGTACCTTGCCAGAAGACGAACTGGTCGCCAGCTGCGTCCGTTCCGGCCGCGGGCGGTGCCATTACAAGCTCAAGCCAGTCGAAGATCGCGAAGTAACCGCCGTTGAAACTCCACGTCTTCCCTCCGTTCGTGACGGAGATCGTGTTGAGGCCGTTTCCTGTCGTGGTGTCCGAGACATCATTTTCGTTGAGGGTAGTGATGCTCCAGCCGCTCGAGGTCGAGGTGACAGACGTGACAACTGCGACATGGGAGTCGCTTCCGCCTTGTGACTGGCCGCTAGATCCACCCCACATGCTCACGATGTCGCCCGGAAGCGGAAGACTGTCCGATCCGGAGGAACCGATTGGGACCGAGAACCGGGAGCCGACAAGAGTGACGAAGTTCCCGCCCACGACGTCCTCCCCGAAAATGGTGTCACCGTTCGAGTTGTAGAGGAACCGGTTGACCAACTCGACGCATTGGAAGCCTGTGTCGGCATCGAACGGAGTCTTTCCTGCGCCTACGTTGAGCAGCTGGCAGGCGTAGACGTTGTCGTAGCTTCCGAGGTTCTCGCCTCCGTAGCTCGCGCACCAGTTCGGGCCTGAGCCCTCACGTGGCGTGAACGCGTACGCAGGAGTTTCCGCACCGACCAGTCCGATCAGGCAAACCAACTCGACAAGAACCAGGCAAACAGCCAGCCGAGTTACCCCGCCCTTCCTTACACGAAACGTCCTTGAGGAGATGCTCTTCCGACATCGCTGGCTATTTGGGTTCACTTCGACCTCTTCTCTGGCGGCAGGGTCACGGGCGCAACTCGTTGCGGGACATGGCAGCGGACAAGGCGAGACCAGATGATCGAGGGTGCCACGGGCCGGCTGGTCCCGAGTGGAGTTATGGTTTCGTAGTCGGTGGGCCGTCGGCATGAAAGGTCCCGACGAGGCTGCTCGAGACGGAGTTGAGCGTGTGCTCAACTGCGAGAATCAGTGGCGCGGTCGGTCGATCGAGGCCGGTGAAGTACTTACGCGACGAATTGGGAAGCCAGAGCAAGCACGGAATGCACAGGGCCAATGCAACCGGCAGGATGACACCCGGCTCGCCGTGCCCCGCGAAGAGTGAGAGGACGAGGTAGACGGCAGCCAGGCCCGTCGTGAGCACACGAGCTGTCGTGCTCCCGGCTGCTAGCTGCCGGCTCAGCACGAACACGGAGATGCCGACGGTCAGAATGACCACGCCCCAGCCGGCCAAGCTGCCTGCATACGGTGACAGTACGAAGAACCCGAGAGCAACGAACACGTCGCACCCTGCCACAACTACCATCAGCGCTCTTGCCGCGACAACAGGTGTCGGCTCGCTGCCGTAACGAGCATCCGGTCCGGAGAAGTGAGCCCGAACAACGGGATCAATCGTGAGAAGAAGGATTACGCCGAGCGCAAGGATTGCCGCCAGTACCCACCCAGCGTCGCGTGCTCCCGAAAGCAGACTTGCAAGGGCCACGGCTGCACACGTCACAACGGCGAGCACGCGCGACAGTCGGTCTCCCTGCTGAAGCCGGCGCGCAAGATAGAGAAGTCCGCACCCAAAGACGAGCGGAACGATAAGTAAAAGGATGATGAACAGCCCGAGCGCAATCCCGAAGCCGCCGTCACCAAGGAGAGGGAGCGCGTTGAACAAGAGGTAGATCGACACGACGACGAGCAGGCCACCAACTACAGCGAGCAGGCCGATGACGGCCCACAGTCTTGGGTGAGGTGGTGGTGTCCCAGGCTTGATCTTCATCGAGGTTGTAAATCTCGTCAACATCGTGTCTTCGGTCAACCCAGCAGCGCTCAATGTGTCAGCGGAACGGGAACCTTCAGGTGGATTTGACGAAAGCGACGCTCCACAATGCATGCAAAAGTCACCGTTCTCCTGCTCACCACCGCAACTGGTACACATGAACATGTGACCTCCTCGGTGCCACTTGCCTAGGGTGAGCCTAGCTAGCCTGAGGTAAATCGTCACGACAGAAGTGGCAAATCAGGTCCAGCGTTGCGAGCCGCTCCATCGCCGCCCGCGACACCGGGAGCGGCATCGCGGGCCCGTTCAGGATGCCCCGATTTCATCGGTCGCTCATCCCGACTGCCTTCGGCTAGCTTCTCTGGCGAAAAGGGCTCCTAGAGAACAGGAAGGGGTCTGGTGCGATGAAATGCACGCGATCGATTTGGCGGATGGCTGCGGGCGGTCGGCGGGACCTTCGATCCCTGCGCGAGCCGACCTTCAAGAGAGCTAGCGGTTCGTCGTGGAGGAGTCATCGTCCTGTTTGGAAGAGTGGTCGCCGGGGTCGTGATCGGACTACCGGTTTTGCCCGGTTTCGTCCTGGTTAGTGCCGACAGTGCTGTCGCTTCGGTCGTCAGAATCTCAACGCCAGCCTGTGGAGTAACAGAGTTCCCGACATCGATCACAGGCTCCTGGGTCATCCGCGGTGGGGGAGTTCCGGTTTACAGCGACGGTCCGACCTACGAGGGGACGTACGCGGACTGTCCGAGTGGCACTCCCTCGAACAACGTCAACGGGGTAACTACTGGCGAGGAGTGGCAGTGCGTCGAGTTCGCCAACCGGCTTTACCTGACTCGGGGTTGGATCACGGGCCCACAGGGAACCAAGTCTTCGGCTTGGCCTGGTAGTGCAGGGCCGACGTTCTACAACGATGCTCCGTCGAACCTGACTAAGCAGCTGAACGGATTGGTGACCTACCTCGGTCCCGGTGACGTAGTCATCATTGACGTCTTCCGCAATGGATCTCCATATGGAGGTCATGTGCTCGTCGTGAACGACACTTCGGACGTGACCAGCGGGACAATCAATCTCGTTAGCCAGAACAGTGGGTACGAGACCAACTCCGAGCCCGTCGTGCCCGGGTACATTAGCGGTGGGTTAGTCACCATCGGTGGCGGGAACAAAGAGTGGACCTACACAACCGTCGGCGTCGTCCATGCTCCGGTACCCACGTCTCCGCCCCCAGGCTCCGTTGCGGTCGCCAATTTGCCGTTTCCGGTCGCCTACACAACTGTCGCCGCTGTGGGCATCGAAGATGTCTGGGTCGCGGGTAAGGGACGGAAACCGACTCGTGTCGCGAGCATGAGCTTCTCGACACCTTCGTGGTCGGGCAACGGCCGGTATCTAGTGACCCTGGTCAATCCAGACAGATCCGCGTGGGTGTGGCGCTACGACGATGTCACCGGGGCCATCAGGACCTGGCGGTGCGACGGCTGCGATCAGGCTGCGGTAGTGGGCGACGAGATCGTCGCCGTCGACTCGAAACAGCAGCTGCTCCGGTTCCCGCTCAGTGGTGGAAACGCCGAGCGCCCTCTCGCGATCACGGGGTTGCCGTCATGGTCACGATCGCGGTTCACCATGGGCGCAGTGCCCGACGCCGTTGTCGGCACGGACTCGGCGGCATTGCTCACCTGGCCGCTCGAAGCTGGCGCGTCGAATCTCTGGGGCACATTCGTGCTCGTTGGCCTAAACGGGCGGTATCTGCGCACTGTGGTGGGCCCAGGAAAGTGGAAGGGTGGCGTTTCCATCGCCGATGCCGACTATGGCGGTATTGCGATGGCGCCCGACACTCGAAGCGCGCTCGTGAACGAGTTCGGCGAGATCTCGGCCTGCCAGTCGGGTGGCAACCTCGCATGGCTCTCACTTGACGGCGCCCGGAACGTGAGCTACCCCAACCCGCAGGGTCCCAAGGGGACCAGTACTGCGCCCCTCAGCCTTGCGGTCGATTCGACCGGGAACAGCTGGG
>Ga0182030_10019939_pt1 | contig 12709 bp, 11 predicted proteins | sample 812S3MmetaG_FD_121299 | JGI IMG/M metagenome (GOLD analysis project Ga0182030, IMG submission 121299) | Permafrost microbial communities from Stordalen Mire, Sweden - 812S3M metaG (Illumina Assembly) | ecosystem: Environmental > Terrestrial > Soil > Wetlands > Permafrost | place: Sweden... | reverse complement strand
GAGCGTCGACATGCCATTCTTGAGCGTGTTGAAGCCCTTGATGCCACCCGTCCAGGTGAACGCGACCAAGTAGGTGCGCGGCCCCTGCCCGCTCGCCACTTGATACGCACACTGTGAGCCATCGGTTTGCGGAGCGGGCGGCGCGGCGAAAGTGCCGATCGCTCCTTCGACAGCCGCTTGCGGCACGACGTCACAGGCATTGGCCGGATGAGCCTTGGGCTTCGGCAGATTCGCGGCAGCCCGGGCACCGTCGTAGTCGAGCGGGTGATCGAGGCGCGGCATGGCCAGCCGCGCCAGTGCGACGGCATCTTCCTGCTTGCCACTGGCGCCACCCACATCCACATGGACGCCCTGATCGCCCTTGGTGGCGATGAACGTACCGCCCGGAATCCAGGTGGCCTGGTCCCACGGCCCATCCGGTGCCTGTGCCATCACCTTGTGGGTCGTGGCAGCAAGGTTGCCGGCGCCTGCCTTTTCGAGCGCACTACCCACGGCGTTCGGCAAGTCCTTCATAACCCGGCCGGCGGCCGCGGAGCCCTCGCCGGTGCGCGCGATCGTCAGTTGCCGTGCACCGGAGCCGCGGTAGACGCATGCCTCACCCGTGGCATCCGCGAGCCCGTCGTCGTTGCTGCGAAATGGTGGACTGGTGAGCGTGCCGACGTAGACCTGCGCCTCGTCGGCGGACAGTAACGTACAGGAGTCCGGTGTCGGGTGGGTCGCCGCGCCGGTGACGGCGCTCTGCGGTGCCACGTTCTTCGCGGCCGCCGCTGGCGTGTCCGTGTTACTGCAGGAGGTGCTCATCGTCGCCGCAATGCTGAAGGCGGCAATGGCCGACAGTGGACGTACAGGGATGCTCAACATTAGGAACTCCTTGAACTGAGCGGGTTGCGCGGCGCGCGGCGGGTATCGGTACTCACAAGAACCGGATTGCGGTGGTGATCCCGCCGCAGACTGTGCACCAAGGTCGGCAGCTGCTCGCAGGGAGGGTGGCCGGCGAGAATGGCGGGACCTGCAACAAACCTGTTCTTCCTCTTCCCCCTCACAGAGCGACTCTCAACCCTTGCATAGCGTGATGTTCGGGGGGCGGATTTCCGTATAGCTCTGGTTGAGGATCGTCTTCGACTGGGGTTTTAGCTTGAGCTTCCCGAGAAGCCCGGGCGTGTAGCCCACGACGACCAACAGGTTGAGCTCCCGCTTTTCACACTGGACCATGGTCGTCACGCCGGTGGCCAGGAAGTTGGCCTGCGTGAGCAGGGTCGCGTACGGGCCGCCGAAATCCGAAGAAGGAAGGATTGAGCTCAACGCGCTGGGCAATCCGATGGTGAGCGTGATCTTCGGTAGTGCGACCGTGGTCGAGAGGCCTACGGCCGCGACCGAGAGCGTGCCGCCGTAGGAATTGATCGTGCCGGTGCCGGAGGCACTGCCGGCGGCTCCGTCCGCTGCAGGCGCACTCGCCGGTGCCGGCGCGGCAGCGGCCCCGCCGCCGGGTGTGGAACCGGAGGCGCTCGCGTCCGCCGTGGCGGTCATGGGCAAGTCACCGCCGTAGGATGCGTGGTAGGAACCTTGCGCAACCGTCACCTTGCTCGTGAACGTTGGCTGAAAAGCGAACGCGGTCTTGAAGCTCAGCTTGAAGGGTATCGGTCCCAGTACCAGGGGCAGATCCAACGAGAACGGCAGGTTGATGAGGTCCGATTCCCTCATCTTCGGGTCACTACCGCCGTGTTCGGCATCGAAGGCGACCTTCCAGTCGAAGTCGACCGTGCCGCTCAGCCCCTTGTTGTCGAATGTGATCTCGGTGGTCGCACCATTGGCGAGGGTGATTGAGCCTTCGTTCGTCAGACCGTTGAACTGCCCCACGCCGTGAACGTCGATCGTACCGCCGTCGATCGTCTTGGTCGCGTGCAGATCCAGGTGCAGGTTGCCGTTCGAGGGAGTGAGCGCGATGCTGATCTTCCAGTCCTTAACTTTGCCGTCCCAGGTATTGTCGGCGAGCGACAGCCCGGCTTCCGCGCGCGGCACCAACAGGCCAACGAGCGCGAGCAGCGGGCCGCTCTGCTCCGTGACCCGGTGAAATCCCGGTGGCGGGCTGAAGGCGACCTTGGTGAAATCCAGAGGCGCGGACCACGCGATATGTCCGTGGTCGATTGCGTCCTCGAGCCCTACGGGTGTTCCTGCGACCGCGATCTTGCCGCCAGTCGAGGTGACGCTGCTCACTCGCAGCAGCGCGACTCCGGCAAATATCGCTACCGTGCCGGGCGCCATCGCTGCCACTTCCGGTGCGGCGGCGGCATCGAACGTCAGCATCCCGTCGGAGGTCGCACCGCGGTAGGCCCGCGCCATCGTGGCTGCGTCGATGACCTTCGTTTCGGGTTTCAGGGTCACGTCGTAGGTCGAACGCGTCGGCACGAGGGCCGGCAACGCCGCGCCTGTGGCAGATCCAGTGGCCGCAGTGGTGGCCGTGCCCGTGGCGGCAGGCGTTGGAGCGGACGAGTGCGAGCACGCTGCCAGGGTTACCAGCAAGCCCATTGCCGTCGCGTGAGGGAGCACGGTCTGGCGAGGCGAAACCCAGCGCCGCCACGCATGCGTTACCCGGCGCCAGGACTTTGAGGAGGGGGAAGCTGCCGATCGATCGTGGCGCACGTATCTGGTCCTCTTGAGTGACGTTGCAACTCACCCCTGTAGAACCCGAAACGAGCCAAGAACCCGCCAACGCGAGGGACCCGATGAATAGGAACCGGGCGCTCTCACGCAAATAGTAGCGCGGCGGCGAGGCGATCAGCGCGGAGCTGCCGCATCGACAGCCGCACACCCATTCGCCGGTAGCGTCGAGCCCAAGCAATCACGGGGTATTCGGTTTGTGCGGAGTCGTACCGGGCGGAGTTGCGCCGGGCTGAGTCGTACCGGGCGTTGGTGTCCCCTGAACGTGCGCCGTGTTCGGCATGTCGGAAATCGTCGACGTGGGGTCGCTCGGCGAGCTGGAACCTAGCACCTGGTGCGTGAAGCCGATCGGCTGTTGCCCTTGCTGAGGATCGTTCGGGTCGGTCGCTCCGGGTCCGGTGGTGAGTCCGCTGCCCGAAGGCGGTAGGGTTGAAGCGACATTGGTGGAGCCGTCGGGTTGCACCGTGGTAACGGTTCCGTCAGGGGTCGTGCTCGTGGTCGGAGTGCCGCCGGGCGGCGTATCACTGCCCGGCGGAGACGCGCCACTCGGTTGTGTACCAGGAGCTGGCGTGGCGTCTCCAGTGGGTTGGGTGTCACTGGACGGTGGCTGTTCGCTTGGCGACGCATCGCCGATGGGTTGCGGTCGACTGACTGGCGCCGCGTTAGCTCCATGCCCGGAAGGGCCACCGCCTGCGCCGCCTCCACCAGCGCCTCCGCCACCTCCCGGGCCACCACCGCCGGCGCCGCCCCCTAAGCCGCGCAGACCGCCGAGACCACCCGCCGCGCCAGCGGCTCCGCCCAACGCGCCCAATGCCGGCGGGATGACATTGTTGTCGCTGACGCAACTCGCGCAGAAGTGCAGGAGGCTCATAACGAGATCGATCATTGGGCGCTTCCGTGGGGGACGCTGACCGTCGCTTTCGGCGTACGGGTTTGTAGCGAGGCGAGTAGTGTGCCGCGACGCTGCATTTCGGCGGGTCGCAATTGCAGCCACTCACGCGGCCGAAACACACCTCCGACCGCACGCCACTCGACGGCCAGCACGTAGCCGATGCCTGCTACCAAGAGAATCGCCGAAAGTCGGCCATTCAAGGTAATGGCCAACAGCGCGTCGGCGATGATTTTGTTCGCACCGCCGGTGCTGATTGCATTCTGGGAGCAATGCTCGATGAGCGCCACGGCGAGGGCGGTCGCCGCGACGATCCAAGGTCGCTGTAGGCGGCGGCGATACAGAAACGCAAAGCCGACGCCGAGCGCGATGAGCGCGGTATGGACCATATGACCGGTCTGAGCGACGGTCCAGCCGAAGGCTGACCCTTTCAGGGTGGCCGGAAAAATCAGGGAGAGGACGGGACTTGCCGTCAACGAAAATCCGCCGCGCCCGTAGGTAGCGTTTTCGTACACGGCGAAACCGGCGGCAGCCCACGCACCGGCCAGAACCAGATCGAGCAACGAGGGGCGAGTCTCGGCGCGGCGCAGCGCCAGCACCAGGATCAAAATGACCGGGAGCATTTTGCATAGCTCCTCTGTAAGCGGCACCCAGATGGCGGCGGCAAACACGCTCGAGGTTCCGAGCGCCACGATCAGCGGCCGTCCGAGGAACCTCGCGAGTCCCGTCAGTCCGAGAAATCCAAACAAGAACGCACCCAAGAAGGCACGCCAACCGAGGGTGCGCACCGGACCCGCTGCGGCGGTGAGTATCGCCAGAGTCCACAGATGCGCGAGCAGATCGACGAGCAGCAAACCCACGCCCGAGGTTTTCGTGAGCCTTGGCAGCGCGGCGATGACAGCCAAAGCCGAGATCGCCAATCCGACGTTCGACATCAGGGTGGCGATGCGGGTGCGGCTCGCGGAGGTGGCGGATCTCGCCACATAAGTCCATATCGCTTTGAGGGAAAACCCCATTCCGACCATGACGATGGCGGTGCTGAAGCCAGAGGGCAACACGCCGAGCATCCCGGCCGCGAACGCCGCGAGAGAGAACGTCACGGTGATGGCGCCGGCTACCGCCAAGCGGATATCGGCGCTTTGACCGGCAGCGTCTTTGAAGGCTTGGGTGGTGACTGACATCGACGGTTCCAGCGAGAGACGGGTTGGCCTTAAATAGAACCAGAACCGATGCGCAATCCCGCCACGCCGATCGACAGAGCGATCGACGAGAGGTGGCGGGAACTTGGTCGATTAGCGGTTTTAGAGATAAGAAATCCTACTCGCGGGCCGCATCGAGACCCGCAGTCAAACCGTCAGGAGAGTGAATCGTGAGCTTATTCGGCCACCCCACGGATCTGAATCGACAGTTCATCGCGCGGCCCGACGCCGCAAAAGAAGACATTCTCTACAAATGGCCGGATATGACCATTCGCAAGCTGACCCAGGTGACGGTGCAGCCGGATGAGACCGCGCTCTTTTTCAAGGAAGGAAAGCTGTCAGGTACCCTGCCTCAGGGCCGATCGACCATGGACGGTGCCTTGATTCCCTTCTTGGGGGACATCGTCGATTGGGCGAGCGGCGGCAACATGTACCGCGCCGAGCTCTACTTCGTGGGCACGCGGGAATTCGTCAGTCTCCCGTTCGGCGGACCGATCGACAATATCGAGGACCCGGAAACCGGACTCGCGGTGGGCTTAAGGGTATTCGGCGAGTACGCGATGATGGTCAGCGACCCGACCGCGATGATCTTGAAATTGGTCGGCACTCGCCAGGCCTCCAACGACTTGATTACCGATTGGGCGCGCGAACAGATTCTCAAGGCGCTGCGTACCAGCGTCGTGAAAAAGCTAACGGCGGAGAAATGGCCGGTGCTGGGTTTGGCCGTACGAACGACGGACATCGAGGCAGCGTTGATGGCTGACGTTCAAGAACCGCTGGCGCCGTATGGTCTCAAGATCACTCGGCTGGGCAACGTAACCATCAGTTTGAGCCCCGAGGATGAACAAACATTGAAAGGCTTGCGTAAGGACACGGCCTATTCGCGATTGGCCGGCGGCTTTCGTGAGTACGGCGTCGGCGCTGCGCTCAAGGGAATTGGGGAAGGCGCGGCGGCGGGCGGCGGTGGTGGCACGGCCGCGCTCGGCGTCGGCATGGGTCTCGGGGGAATTGTCGCCGGTCTCGGAGTCGGTCCTTCGCCCGGAGCGGCGCCAAATCCAGGCACGGGTCCCGCTCCCGGGCCTGCGCCGGGACCCGGGGGCAGCGCCGGCGGCAATGCGTGTGCAAATTGTCACGCACCGAACGCGCCCGGGGCCAAATTCTGTTCGAGCTGCGGAACCCCGATGGCACCGAAAGGCGTGCACTGCACTGAGTGTGGCACCGCGGCGGCGGCGGGTGCCAAGTTCTGCGCCAACTGTGGGGGCGCATTGACGTGACAGCGCGCTCGCCTCTTTCTCGTTGCGTCGCTGCCGCCATGGCGCTGCTCTGCTCCGCAACCGCCCTGGCCCGCACGGGTGCCGGAAATCATGCAGCGTCAACGCAGAGCGCCGACGGCGGTATTTCATTCGGGAGCGGCGGTTCGTTGGGCGGCATCATCGTGCTCGTGATCATCGTGTTTGGCGTCCGGTATATTCTGCGCCGCGTCGGCAGCGGTACACAGGCCGGGCAATCGCTGAACAGCGGGTCGCCGGCAGCGCAGACGGCGCTGTCGGCCTTGGGGTCGGTCCTCGGTGCTTCGGGCCTCGCCCGTATGGCCGCCGGCGAACCGGGGTCGGGCGTTGCGAACGGTGGGAGCGCCATGCGGTGCGCTTTGCCGCCCGCCGTCGACACGATTCGCGGCTTGGATCCGGGATTCGAAATGGAAACCTTCCTGCAACGAGCCGAAATGACCTTCTTCCTGGTCAAGCGTGGCATGCAGAAGAACGACGCCGCTGCAGTTCGACCCTATCTCAGCGACCCGGTATTCGCGGCGGTCTCGCAAGACATCGCGCAGACCAAGACACAGCATCGCCATACGCTCTTGGAAAGTCTCAACGTCCGCGGCCTGGCGCTCGAGGGCGCTGAATGCAGCGCGCAAGGTCAGAGTCTGCAAGTGCACTTCGATCTGGTGTATCGCGCGAAGACCTTGGACGAGTCGAACACCGTCGTGAACGATGAGGGCGAAGATCGGCGCCACGCCGAGCTCTGGACGTTCGCGCGCAAAGCGTCAGCGCGTACGCCGGTGAGCGGCGGCGTGATAGCGTCCAAATGCCCTGCCTGCGGCGCCGAACTTCGCCTCGCTCTGGACGGAACGTGTGCTCACTGTAAGGCCAGCGTCACCAACGGCACGGTGGACTGGGTCGTCTCCGACGTGCAGCCGGCTGCGTTTGTGGGCTATTCGGCAGATTCCGCGCTCGGGCTCGCCGAGCCGACCGTTGCCGACGGCATCGCCACCTTGACTTCCGTCGACAAGAATTTTGCGCTCGGCACCTTTCAAGCGCGGGTGAAGACCGCGTTTCTGGCGTTGCAGGACGCATGGTGCAAGCAGAACTTGGACGCCGGCCGCGCCTTCATGAGCCCGGGCGCGTACTTCACCTGGAGTTCGCAACTCGAGACGATGGCGAGCGAAGGGCGCCGCAATGTCATGGAGAATCTTGTGGTTCGAAGCATCGAACCGGTTCGCGTGGTCCATGGCCGCGTGTTCGATGACTTGACCGTGCGTATCTCGGCAGCGGCTGCCGATTTCGACGTGGACAAGAACGACAAGATCGTCTTTGGCGACCGTAGCGTGCGGCCGTTCCAAGAAGAGTGGACCTTCCAGCGATCCGTCGGCGTCGCGACCTCGGACAGAGCCGGGACACTCGAAAATACCTGTCCCAGCTGCGGAGCGCTGGTGTCGCTGACCCAAATCGGCGAGTGCCGTTACTGCAAAGCGGCGGTCACCAGCGGCAAATTCGATTGGGTAGTCTCCCGCATCGAACAGGAGGACGCCGCCGACGGCACGGGGGGATCCTTGGACCACATCGGCGAACAATTCGCGATTCAAGTCGGCGGGGCGGTTGTCGGTGGTCTGCTCAGCAGTCTGCTCTCGGAAAAACGCTAGTGCCGGCGACTTTCGAATCGCTTATCCCCTTCCTGGCAGGCCGGTAAACGTTGCTCGCAGTCCCTGCGAGTTCCTACGTTCAGGTTGTAAATTAGCTTGCTTTATTCCGGGCGGCAGTCCAGCGCAGGGTCACCTGGGGAGTGCCATGGATGCCAGAGAGTCAGGCTCGAAAGATCACCTGTTGACGCGGTCAGCTTCCACCACGGGCGGCGAAGAGCTTATTGCATAGAGCGCCCAGCTTGGCGGCAACCGCGCCATCGGTTGTCGGAACAAGCAACTTCTCTCCATCGCCATTGGACCGATGCAACTCGACAATGCATTGCAGTTTGCCCTTTCGCGCGTACAGGTCGGTCTCTTTGGCGTTGGGGACATTGGAGTCCTTCGTTGGAGTGCTAAAGGCCTCGTCGCCGATCCCGGCGACGGATTTGCGCGATGGCGGGACAAAAAAGAGTAGGGTCTGAAAGGACTGCATGTCTCCCTGTCGAATTGATATGTCGACGAATGCCCAGCCGCTTCCGGTAACACCAAGAGAGCAGCCTTCTCCAGGATTCGACTCTGACATCGAATAATGGTTGATCTTCGCTTTTCCGATCAGGATACCCTGAACATCGTCGACTGACAGCTCCTTATCACACGGGTCCGACGGGCGTGGAGCCTTGGCCGCCAAGGCCGGTACGGCGATGATCGAGGCTCCGACGAGCGCGATGAGAACCAAAGCGGTTGTGACCTTGAATCGTGGCATCGTGACCTCCGGGTCAGGACAATCCATTGGACACCGTAGGTCCACCCATGCACCTTGGTATCGGCCGGTGACCTGCGATCGCTTGCGCATGAAAGCTCCTTGTGCAGTAGACGATCCCCTGCTGACCGCGGCGTGCAGGAACGCAGTGCGAATGGACAAAAAATCCCTTTCGATCACTACATCTAACCGCAATACCCAATATTTTCCGCCATCGACTTGCGCGGTTCTAAGTGGGCAACCCGATCACTGCCGCGCGAAGCTCCACCGACGCCGGCGCGTTCGCGTTCGCGTTCGCGTTCCTGCATCTACAGCGTGGAACAGACCAGCGCCAGCAGCGCCTTCGCCGTCTCATAGTCCGCGCTCTGCAGGTCCATGCCGACGATCAACAAGGGGGCCGGTCCTTCGAATGGTCATACCAGTGTCTCCGCTCAAGTCGGGTTCTGCATAGGTGGTTTTTGGGGCCCGTACTCACAAGAACCGCACCGCGCCCGGAATCCCGCCTCCGGGCCCTATAAGGGAGAAGGATCCGGCGGCAGTGGCGGGATTGACGGGCAGTTGCTGTTCTTACTAACGAACGGATTTGAAACTCTGACGAACGAGGGTTAAATGAACCTGACAACTTCAAGAATCGCAGCGGCGGCACTCCTCTTGGGCACATCCTCTGTGTATGCGGGACAGCCGGTCGCCACACTTGCCTGCTCGGGTGGGACCAGTCTTTCCATTAACTTGAGCCACTTCGACCTGGGTGTCTCCGACTCCACGAGTGGCGCAGCCGGCTCGACTGGCGGAACCGCCGTGCTGATGCCGTTAACATTGCACGCCTCCCTGGGATCTTTTGGGACGCTGTTCCAAGCTCAAGCCAGTGGATCCGCAATTCCGAGCTGCATCCTTACGACGCAGGATTCCGGCGGCAACACCCTGCAGTTCACTCTGCAGTCGGTTGTCGTGAGCAACGTAACAGCGGTGGCAAGCGCAGCGACCACGGTCTCACAGCGAGCCGCCTACACCAAGGCCACTTTGACCTATGCGACGGTGCATGTGACCAACCCCGGCACCGGCGTCGACGACGGTGGCGCCAGCGAGGGTGGAGGCTGGGATATCGGAGCAAATAAGAGTTCGTAGTGACGGCGGGCGGATCGCCAATACAAGAGGAGCATGTCGTGAAAAGTGTCATCGTAGGGAGATTCGCCTTGGTGGCGGCCATTTGCACGTTGGGGGCGTGTGCCAGGGCGGGCACGCCGGCCGACAACGGGGCGGCATCGGCCAGCGCGGCCAATTCGGCATGGGTCAACAACGGCGCCAGTGCGTGCGAGAAATATCTCACCCCGGACGTGCTGGCCGCGATCCTGCCCAACCCGGCCGGGCTAACGCAGCGGATTGATGGGCAGTCATGCCACACCGGTGCCATCTATATCAGTCTGATAGTCGCGGACATCGACGTATTCCGACAGGAGGTGCCGCGAATTGTCGGCACGCACCCGTTTGCGGGGGTCGGTGATGGCGCCTACTGGAATGCGGCGGGCACCTCCGTCGCGGCGGTCAAGGGCCACACGCGCGGCTGCCACGTCAGCATGATCGGGGCGGCCACGAAGATCCAGGACGAAGCGCTCGCGCAGAAGCTCGGAGATATTTGCAACAAGCTGTTCGCGCTGCCCTGAACGATGGGCCAATTTGGAACCTGGCTTCTCAGCCAGGGAAGGCGACCTCATTTTGGTGAGAATTTGGGATTGCGTACGGACGTTGCCCTGGCTCACTGATATGGGCGCTACCCCTGGGAGGGCACGAGCCTTCAGCAAATTGAGCAAGAAGTTCAAGGCCGCGTGTTAAGCCTCATTAGCGACGAAGGCCAAGCGCTTCCCGGAGTCCAGGCGCTCATCCGTTTCCTATCGGAGCAGCGCGTACCAATTGGCCTGTGCTCGTCCTCCCCCCTCCCCCTATCAAGTCATCCATGCCGTGCCCGATCGACTGGGCGTACGGGCACCCCGGTGTATCGTTGTATCTTGGGTGCTATGACAACCCCAGGAAGTTCCAATAAGCCAGGGACAAAAATGGCGCTTACAACGGCAGCGCTATTTTTAATCGCAATCGGCTGTCGGCAAGTTCTGGGGCCGCCTCGAGATGAATCGAATTTCCCGCAAGGTTATGACGCCGTCGCAGCGGCGCCCGACAGTCATAAAGTTATCTTCGAGAATGCGCTCGTGCGAGTCCTGGAAGTAACCATGCCACCGCCCGGTAAGACCGAGCCCATGCACCATCATCGTTGGCCTGGCTTTTTTTTGGACTGGGATACGGGCGGCAAATCACCACCTATTCGCTACCACCAACCTGGAAATGTCGTTAGAGATATTCCGAGCACGGACTATCCGGTTACGACGGGGCACTGGTCTGTTCATTGGATGAAGCCGGAGCCGATGCACGCGATCGAGACGGTCGATAACCATGGGTCGCCCAGTGATCCGCATTCCGTCCGAGTCGAGATTAAGGTTCAACCGTAAAAGCGGACGGTGCACGGCGTCGACTCTCAGCAGCGTTCAGGGAAGAGGAATTCTATGGTGTCGATGGGCTATCGAATGTGGGGGGTGCTCGGCGCAGCCGTCGGCCTCTTGATGTTGTCATCCGCTGGCTGTGCTGACTCAACAGATATCCCGGGCGACGTGTATCCCACGTACGGTGTGCGCAACGATGCGCACACGGATCGCTGCGCGCAATCCAATTGTCTGTACCGGCGGGCAAGCGGCGAACCAACAGATCCGATCTATCCGGCGTACTGGTCCTCGCATTGGGTTATGTACCGGGTCTTCAACCATTTCCAAGACTATCCGCCGCCATATGATGGCAAGCCGCCGGCGCCCCTCGAAGAGGGCAAGGATTACCAGGCCACGTGGGGCGCAAGTTATTACGACTCCACGTGGGTGGGACCAAGCGGCCAGGGCGCGATGGAAGAGGATTACGAGAAGGCGTGTCTGCCGATCTTCCCGATACCGAACAACTACAGCTGCTCGGTGATCTCGCTCGGCTCCATCGCCTTTTTTCTCACCTACGATGACCGGCCGACTTGGATGCCACCGGTGTGTCTGTTCTCGCCGCGCAACCCGCCGCCGCCTCGGGACTTCGTCAAGCACCTGCCGTATTCGGCCGCCGACAGCCGGCGCTTGGGTAACCGTGTTCAGGCCTACGGCTTCTGGACCAACGCGGATGGCAAGCCGATGCAGATAGGAGTCAGTCCTGACCAGACCGCGGCCGAGGGCATCATGTTTGGTTACGCCTTCGATTCCCAGCCGACACCGGACCGCGTCGATCACGGGGCAGCGCCCTATCGGCACCCGCATTCTTTCTATTTTTCCGGGATGCCTTACCTGCCGCAGGTGCCGTTACCCAACGCCCCCATCATCAGCCAGAACTACGCCGACTTCGCGATGATCAAACCGAATCCATCGAATACCTGGGCGAAAGTGCAGGCGCTAGATCCTCGCAGCCTGCCGAAATGCCAGCTGTTCAAGCCGCCTAAAAGCCGAGATTGAGGGCAAGACACGAAACGGAAATTTATGCCCCTTAAGCAGCCATGGCGAGGTCGCCTAAGCGGGTCCGCAGCGGCCTGAACTGGTCGGGATTCATTGATTCTTCGGCCTCCCATTGGTAATCGCCGGTCAGATTGATGTGCTCCCAGCCGAGCGGCGAGAGATGCTCGAGATCCTTGGGAAAATTACGCTGCGTCGAACCAACAGTCTGCGACCGCGCTTCACGTTGACCCCATGTAAATCAAGCACTTCAATCCACCGCCCTCTTGCCCCACGCCGCAGAGCCGCAACGTTCATTCTGCCGAGCATGCACCCGGGCCAGCCCGTTATAAATCAATAGTGTAGAAACGGTCCCGGCTCCTACCTTTACCTTTTCGAGGGGCTGGGCATTAATAGCCAATAAGCGCCGGGCGTGTGTGGCGGATAGTACTGCCGTTACATGCGACTCGGCCACCGGCAGCTTCGCGCCCGCGTCCAGATCGTCTTTGTCTTGACCGGTGGCGGCCGCGCTTACGCTCAGCATGGCGGCTATCGCGGCCAGTATTCTGAAAGTCATGCCTGGTCTCCGATGAATGGCTGTGCCTTCGCGACGCAGTCGGGCAACTCTTTGACCTTGGGTTTCCGCAGCGAGTGATGAAAACTAACAGCAAGCCAAGACCACTAGTGTCCTGAGTTATTAATTCGTTGAATGTTTATTCGCCCTCGATGTCCAACGGTAGACTGGACTTTGAGGGGGAAGCGATGCGACGTGGACCACAACTGAAGCCGATTATGCTGACACCT
>Ga0182030_10019938_pt1 | contig 12709 bp, 12 predicted proteins | sample 812S3MmetaG_FD_121299 | JGI IMG/M metagenome (GOLD analysis project Ga0182030, IMG submission 121299) | Permafrost microbial communities from Stordalen Mire, Sweden - 812S3M metaG (Illumina Assembly) | ecosystem: Environmental > Terrestrial > Soil > Wetlands > Permafrost | place: Sweden... | reverse complement strand
CGACGGGCTCCGTTATTTTTCATAGAGCCTCCTTCTTTTGACTGTTACCTTCATATAATAGTAGCAGTCATATCCAAGGGGTAATCAACCTCGCGTCGAACTCGAACCAAAGTCGTTTTGAAGGTCAGTCACTCCGGATGGTGACTTCGAGAGCATGAAGTCTTCGAGGCCCGACGTTCAGCTCGACGTCCACGATCACCCGCCGATCAAGCGCGAAGACAATCGAGTCAGCTTTGTGGACCGCGACTAGTGGGCTGCGAGGGGCACAGCGAGCGGTCCAGAAATGAGCGCAGCTGCCAGGTCAGAGGCGTCGGTCCTCGATACGGCGACCAGCTGCATCTGACCGTCCATGGATCTGAACGTGGAGTAGTCCGGCTCAATGAGGGGCGCTTCGACAATGACACCGTTCAGGTCAATGGCGAGGAGTCGATGGAAGTACCGCTTGGCCACTTGGTTCCACCTTTGGGACTCCGCCTTGTTGAGTTGCACGTTCACGATCCATCCACCAGAGGACGGCACGCGAGTCACGGTGGCCGAAGCAAATTTCGACGAGAGCGTGATGAGCGTCGGACCAACGAGGTAGCGCTGCGTAGCACTGGTGCCACTGTCGAGTACGGGTAACAACGCCCAGTTGCTCGGCGATCCGACGTCTTGTGCTCGAGTCGTTGTCGCGTGGGCCGCGAGTGCCGGGTCGGGCTTGGTGTTGGGTATCTCGAGCCCGGTCACCGTTGGTGGGGCGTATCGCGGACTTGAGCAGTTCGTCGGTAGCGAACTCGTCGAAACCGGCCCGCTCTGAGAACCCGCGAAGCAAGTAACCGATCGAACGAGTAGTTCGGGCGACGATGTGAGGAACGACATGGGACTGGCCAGTGCCCTAGGCCCGTTGACAACAACCAACGATCCGTTCGAGACTCTCACCGTGGCGCTAGTGAACCCCACTGCGTGAAGCCGCGCGGTCATTACGCTCTGGTCGGCAGCAAGCTGCGCTGGACTGACCGACACATTGGTCTTCGGGTAGAGCGTCACGGCGTAGGTGGAATTAGAGGCCACGCCGACGAAGAGCACAGTGGCGCTTATTGCGGCGACGAGGAGACTGACACTTATCGTCGAAAGACGAGTACGAACACTTCGTTGATGAAGGCGTTGGTGCAACGCCCGAGATGAGGGGGTTGCACCTGAAGGCACCGATGCGATGGCGTGGTCGAAGAGTTCCTGGATTTGGTCAGTCGACGACATTGAAGGTCTCCTTCGCTTGGAGTGACGCTTTGGCGAGGGCGGCGTGCAGAGTGGCCTTGACGGTACCTTCGGCACAACCCATCACTTTGGCGATCTCGGGGATAGTGAGTTGGGTGATGTAGCGCAACAGCAACGCTTCTCGTTGGCGATCGCCAAGACCTTTGAGGAGCTCGGTGACGATGACTCGCGCGTCGACTTGAGACTCGCTTGACAGGTTCGCAGACGATGGAACAAGGTACGGCTTTTTAGCTTCTTGTCGGACGCGACGGCGATGGAGGTCTCGGCCCTTGTTAAGAGCCACTACCATTGTCCAGCCTTCAGGATGGTCGAGCAGTGAGACTTTCTTCCACCTACGGAGCGTTTGGAAGAAGGCCTCCTGGGCTATCTCCTCAGCAAGATCCGGGTCGCGAAACGTGAGCGTCATTGCTCGTCGCACGCGGTCGTAACTCGCTGCGTAGTAAGTGTCGAAATCCATCTGTCTGAAGGCTCCGATCAGCTTTGCGCTTGGGTGTCCGATAGTAAGACGACTAGCTCGGGCAAAACGTTTAGTCGGGGATCATGTTGTCTCACATGACCCCCGACGTGAACCCTCACGTCGAAGCCTCAACTCGACGATCGCAGATGACGTCGCACCGAACGAGTGCCCCAAGTCCTCTCGCGGTTCCAGTGCTGCAGGCCTCAATGTAGGCCTCATGCCGTCGAAACACTGCAGAACCCGAGGGACAACCAACAATGCCGTCTTAGAACCGCCTTGGCCTCTCTCTTTCTCGTTCCGACTCAAATTGCTTATCGCTGAGGGGCTTAACATCAACAGTGAGGGAGCCGCCATCGTGCCCACCAATCTTCTGGAGTCAGCCATTGCTTCAACTCGAGTCGTGCTCGAGAGAGTAGACGCGTCTCAGATGCGCGATCCCACACCCTGCGAGCAGTGGAACGTCAGCCAGCTGATCAATCACATTGTTGGCGAACAATTCTATTTTCTTGGTGTCTTGGCCGGCGAAATTAGAACCGACAAACCAATCGACTTTTCGAAGGGCAAATTTCTCAAAGCCTTTGATGATGGATCCAATCTCTGTGTGGAGGCGTTCGGGCACGAGGGCGTGATGAGCGAAATTCTCACATTACCTTCGACGGAAATTACCGGATTCTCGTTCGTGCGAGTCGCGGCGACCGACATTTTCGTCCACGGATGGGATCTCGCCCGTGCAACTGGCCAGTCCACCGATCTTTCGCCAGACCTCGCAGCAAAACTACTCGTCGCTGCCAAGATAGCGACACCGCCCATTATGCGATCGGTATCAGGTTCACCGTTCGCGCCAGAACGAGCCTCGACGATTGGTTCCAGTGAGGCCGACCAACTTGCGGCATATCTGGGACGTCGCTTCTAGGGCCGGAAGCGAATAGTACTGAGTAATAGTGTCGCCAAAACATCCAGTCCGATGCACCAAGCACATTGCGGGTTACTAAGTTGAAACAAGCCAATTTTTGACTTCATATTTCAACAACATCACGAGACCAGACCGACGCAGGACAACACACCTCTTTGCAAACAAACGAAGAGCACGACGAGACCGTCACGCAACTGCCATCTCACGGTTTCCATTAATCCCAAGATGCCGGGATCGAGACCCGTGGGGGCAACGGACGTACCAACAACCGCGGACAGCTTCAGTGGGTCGTGCGACTGAACTACCACTTTCTCTCTCGCCGCTTTGCAGAGAAACACAATCGAAGTGCAGCGAAATTAGGACCCGGCGTTGAAACGAACTCTTTGACGGTCAATCGGGGGACTACTTACAACCAACTAAACCTCGGATAGTCCGGTCTCAAGCCAGAGACGCTGCGAACAAGACAAGAAGAGACCTTAAGTGTTCGGTATCTTCTCCAGATTCCTTTGAAAGCCTCCAGCGCCGGTGGTTTGGGGTGACCGGCGCTGGAGGGAAGGTGCGGTTGATGGCGCTGCTACAACCGAAACTCGACGGAGTGAGGTCCATTGTGCGGCTAGGCAACATGAGTCTCCTTCGTTGGTAGTGAGCGAAACCAAAGTGCACCCATTTCCCAAACTGGATTCTCCTCGTCATGACTACTTCAACGCTTCGCCCGACTCGGGGTGAAAGAGGTGAATTGCGTCGCTCGAAGCGCTCAGTGTCAAGGAGTCCCCGATGGTCAACGGCGTGCGAGCATCGACGATGGCAACGAGTTCGTGGCTCCCGGACGAGAGGTGAACATGTTCGTCGTTTCCGAGAAACTCAATCACGTCGACGGAGGCGCGCAATTGCAGGCCCAGGCCAGTGCGCTCTCGATGATCGATGTGCTCTGGGCGCACGCCCAGGACCACATCGCTCACGCCCGCTCGGCGAATCATGTCCATCTCATTGTCGTCGAGTGTGATGTCCAAGTCGCCCTCGCCACTTACCAAACGGATGCCCCCGTCAACCGAGTCGACGTGCATCGGCACGAAGTTCATCGATGGCGAACCGATGAAGCCCGCGACGAACTGGTTCGCTGGGCGATCGTAGAGCTCTCGAGGTGAACCCACCTGTTCGAGCTTGCCCAGGTTGATGACGGCGATTCGATCGGCCATCGTCATCGCCTCGACCTGGTCGTGGGTCACGTAGATCATCGTCGCGCCCAGGCGGTGGTGCAACCGAGCGATTTCGGCCCGTGTTTGTACTCGGAGCTTGGCATCGAGATTTGAGAGGGGCTCGTCCATCAAGAAGGCGGCGGGGTTTCGCACGATGGCACGACCCAAGGCAACGCGCTGGCGCTGGCCTCCCGACAACTGGGCCGGCTTGCGATCGAGATACTGCTCGAGGTCGAGTATGCGCGCCGCGTCAGTGACGGCGACCTTGATCTCGTCTTTGGGAACCTTACGAAGCTTGAGTCCAAAACTCATGTTGTCAAAAACGGTCATGTGCGGGTAGAGGGCGTAGCTCTGAAACACGAGGGCGATGTCGCGATCGCGCGGCGCCAGATCGTTGACGACTCGATCACCGATCTCAATCTCCCCGCTGGTCACCGACTCGAGTCCCGCGATCATGCGCAGCGCGGTCGTCTTGCCACAGCCCGAGGGACCCACCAGACAGATGAACTCGCCGTGGGCCACGTCGAGGCTCACCGAGTCGAGCGAGAGGGCTCCGTTGCCCGCGTACTGCTTGGTCAGTTCCTTCAGGGAGACACTGGACATTGGACCTCACTCATTTGACGGCACCCGCAAGGACGCCACGGACAAAGTAACGCTGGAAGGAGAAGAAGACAACCAGCGGCACGAAGATCGACACGACGGCGCCAGTGGACACAATCCAGTAGTTCGCCGCCAATGACCGGGTCTGGTCGTACAGGAAGATCGTGAGCGGCGTATGCACGTTGCCGCCGAGGAATACCAGGGCGACCAGCAAGTCGTTCCACACCCAGATGAACTGGAATATCGCCAGCGACGCAATGGCGGGCAGGGCGAGCGGCAACACTATGCGGTAGAAGATCTTCCACTCACCCGCGCCTTCAATACGCCCCGCTTCAAGGAGGTCCTTGGGTATGCCAGAAAGGAAGTTGCGCATGAGAAAGATACCGAACGGCAGACCGAAGGCGACGTGAAAGATGATGACGCCGGGGATCGTCCCGTAGGGATTGAGCCCAAAGAGGTTGCCCAACTCCCGATAGAACTGAACGACGGGGATGAGGGCCACTTGAAGCGGGACAACCATCAGCCCCACGATCACCAAGAAGATCATGTCTCGACCGCGCCAGAAACCGAACACCAGGCTGTAGGCCGCCAGACTCGAAATAAGAGCGACCAGAATTGTCACGGGAATCGTGATCTCGAGCGAGGTGACGAGGGAGTCCAGCACGCCGCCCGTGGCGAACCCCTGGGAAAAGATCGTGGCGTAGTTGTGAAAGGTGAGCTGCGACGGGGCGGTGAAGACCTTCCACCAACCCGACTGACCAAAGAGCGACTCCGGGCGCAGCGAGATAACGAGCAGCGAGATTGTGGGAACCAACCAGAAGACGGCCACCAGCCCGAGAATCACGTTCAGCGCGAACTTCGGCACGTGAAGGCGTTTCGCCAGCTTTGCGCCTTTCCTCTCTCCCACGGGAGTCTCTTTGGACATGAGTGTCATCCTTTGATCTTCTTCAAGTTCCAGAGCATGATTGGTACGACCAGGAGGAACAAAATCACGGCGATCGCACTCGCTATCCCCGAATGGATACCTCCCGTGAAGCCGTCGTTATAAATCGACAGCGCCAGTGTGGTGGCGGGACCCTGCGAGGATCCCGGCGCCATGTTCAAAATGATGTCAAAGACCTTCAAGACGTTGATGACCATGGTGACGAAGACCACCGTCAACACGGGCGCGAGCATGGGAATCGTCACTCGTCGAAATTTCTGCCACTCGGTCGCGCCATCGATCTCTGCGGCTTCAAGGACTTCACGGTTGAGCGCGGCGAGGCCGGCGCCAATCAGTACCATCGCGAAGCCGGCCCAGATCCAGATATAAGAAATGATCATCGCCAGGTCGATGAGAGGAACACTTAGCAGGGACTGGGCGGTCTGGTTAAGACCGTTCGTCGGAGTAATCGACTGCGATCCAAGCCAGAAGGTACCTTCGAAGGCGTTCTGGAAGTTTGAAGCCTGTATTTCCACGTGATAGCTACCCGCAGCGACGTGCGAGAAACTAAAGTCGCCGCTCGAGTTGGTCACGGTGGAAGCGACGATGGATCCGGTCGAACTGACGAGGGAGAGTCGCAGATTAGGTAGCCCGTGCTCGTCGGACACAATCGTCGTTGTATTGGATGTCTGCGATGGCGAGAAGTCGTTCCACACCAGTCCGCTGATCCCACCGGCCATCTTCTGGGGCGCCACCGGTGTCGTCGCTCCGAGTGTTTGCAGCGTGACGGAACTGATTCTGGTCAGGCCCATCATCACCGTGCCGCCCGGATGAATCGCGGACTTGCTCACGATCGTGCCCCCCGTGGACCCGGTCGCGTTGAACGAGGCCAGGGTCGCGGCCGTCTGGCCGATCGCGGTGTTGAGGGGATACGCCCCCGGCGTACTGAACCAGTCACTCACGGTTTGTTCGATGGCGTTAACGACGCCGATATGGGGATCGAGGTCGAAGATGGTGCGCCAGACAAGCGCGGAAGCGGTAGTACTGAAGACGATCGGCATCACGATGATGGTCTTGAAGGCCGTGGACCAGCGAATCCGCTCGGTGAGCACCGCGACCATCAGGCCAATGAAGGTGACGAAAAACGGAAAAATCAATACCCAGACGATGTTGTTCTTGAACGCGGTGAGAATCGCGTCAGTCGAAAAAACCGACGCGAAGTTGTGAAGCCCGACAAACTTCGTCGCCGACTCGTTATAAAGGCTGAATCTGATCGTCGCGATGGTCGGATAGACCACGATCGCCAGGAGCCAAATTACTCCCGGCGCAAGAAAGGCCAGCGAGACCCAATTCCTACGAAACCAGCCGTGCCCGCTCGAGGGCCGCGGCGCGGCGACTTTCGGTTCTTCGACCGCTATCGACGTCACTGCGTCAGGCCCTCGCGCTGAGCGTCGGTCCACCCCTGCAGGAAGTCAGGGGTGGACCGGCACCATGAGCCGCGTCCGGATCCGTCGAGTTCACGAGGACTCATCGCGTGGTAATTCTTATTTGACTAGTGGCCGAGTGCTGTGGTCGCCTGCTGGTCCATGAGAGTCTCCACGGTGGTGACGTTGGACGCGGATGGATTTTGCAAGACGTTCAGCATGTCCGCCCACAACTGCGGCTCCCAACCAACCTGTAAGTCGTCAAGGCTGAACACAAACGCCTTGGCCGAGGTCAGTGCCTTGGCGTCGGCCTTGGCAACCGGGTCCGGGTATGAGCTGAGCGGCACCTTCTCATTGGCCGAGGCGAACCCACCAAGGTTGGCCCAAATGTCAGCCGCGCTCGGTGAGGCCAAGTACTTGATAAGCGCCTTGGACTGAGGAGTCGACTTGAGCAACATCGCCACGTCACCTGACCCCTGGATGTCATTCGTGTAGGCGCTGCCGGAAGGAGCCGGGAAGTTGAACGTGTCGTAGCACGGTGAGCCCGTCGCGCTCAGGGTGCACGAGCTGCCGTTACCGGGCGTGTAGTTCGACGGCACCGACGTCGTGACGAAGTCAGCTTCGAACACCATCGCGGCCGTCGGCGATCCCGATGAGGGGAACACGCCACTGACGCAGTTCGGGAACGAGCCATCGGCCAGAGCGCCCTTCATGCCGCCGAGCAGATTGGCACCGCTAGGACCGACCAACGCGGTCAGTTCGGCGAAGGTGTTCGTCACGTCGGGACTCGACCACTTCATCGTGTGGGCCGCGAGCGCGTTGTAGGCAGCCGCACCGTTCAACTTCAAGAACAAGTTCTGGAAGAGGTCGGCGACGGGCCACCCGATGTCAGTGCACAGAGAGACCGGGGCGTACGTGCCACCGTTGGCAATTGTCGCCTCGTCCGCCAGCAACTGGGACCACGTAGTCGGCGTCGACGTAATGCCCGCGGCCGCGAAGACGGCCGGGTTGTAGTAGACGGTGTTCTTGTTGGCGGCCTTGAACCAAACGCCGTACAACTTCTTCTTGTAACTGGCCAAACTGCTCCAGGCAGTCCCGTAGTCCTTCGCCTCGGAGCCAATGACTGACGACAGAGGTTGGATGGCGTGCTTGGCCGCGAGGGTGTCCAAGGTACCGGGATCGGGAACCAGGGCGACCTGGGGCGGCGAACCACCAGCCACCGCCGCGTCGAGCGCCGTATCCATGTTGCTGCCCTTACCGGTGTATTGAACCTTGATACCGGTCGAGTCCTCGAAGGGCTGCAACACTGCCTTGAAGTCCTGCTGTTCGGTGCTCGTCCACTCGGCCCATATCGACACCGAACCGCCGATCTTCTTTGACGTCGACGCCACGGCGGATCCGTTCGACACGATGATGGACATACTGGCGATGGTGGTCAGAGCAACCGCGGTCATAAGAGCCCCACGAGACGCCTTCACCTTCCCAAATAAATGCTTACTCATTACTCCCCTTTTCGTTGTAGTTATCTCTTTCATAAGACCTTCTCATCTCCTCCCTGAAGAAGCTGTAGGCCGTTAGGGCCCTCCACGACGCCGTAGAGCTTGGTGGAACTGTTCCTCCGGCTCTCGCCCAGCGAACTTCCGCGGGGGACAACCTTGAGAGGAAGTTCCTCTCGATGAGGCTTTACGATCTCGCCATTGAGCAGCGAAACCATGGTTGACGCCCCCTTGATCCCGGACGCCAGCAGCGGCTGGTTCACGGTGGAGATGTCGAGAATGGAAGAAATCTCAAGATTGTCAAATCCAATGACGGCTAAGTCATCAGGGATACTCAATCCCTGTTGCTGCGCCGCCTTGATCACACCGACGGCCAGGGTGTCGGAGCTCGCAAAGACCGCGGTGGGGCGACGCTTTCCTAGTTCGAACAGTGCGTTGGTGAGAACCGCGGCGGCTTCCGAAGAGTGAGGACCGCGCGCCACGAGGTCGAAATCAGGCTCGATGCCGGCCGCTTCTAAAGCCATCAGATAGCCGGTGTAGCGGTCTTCCGACGAGGTCATCCCTAAGTCAGTGTGCGCGTTGTCACCGATAAACCCAATACGCCGATGACCCAGTGAAAGGAGGTGCTCCGTCGCCATTCTTCCGCCCGCCACGTCGTCGATGCTGACGCAGGGGAGATTAGGCAGGCTGTTGTCGATGAGTACAAGAGGAATCGCAAGCTTCTTGATGCGCGTGAGCCGCTCTTTGGGGATGCGAAGCGAAATCGAAATTATTCCGTCGACGCGACGCTGATCGATGATGGAAGAAAGGTGGCGATCAAGTTGCGCCCGATTCTCGACGTTGAACACCACGGCATCGAGGCCCGCATCGCTCAAGACGTCAATCACGCCAACCAGGCGCGCCATGACAGAAGGTCGAGTGATCACCGACACGAGTATGCCGACGGCGTCGGTACGTCCCTTCGAGAGCGACGAGGCACTACGAAGGGGTCGGTAGTCGAGGTGCTCCATGATGGCGAGCACACGTTTGCGCGTCGCTTCGCTGACCTGATCGCTCCCATTGAGCACGCGCGACACAGTACCGACGCCCACCCCGGCTTCGGCGGCCACGATGGCGATACTGATCGGACGCTTGTTCACTACGACTTCCCCCCCAACAAAAATCCGACGTTTTGTCGCCAAAACGGAACCGGTTCCATGGCATAATACAAAGCACTAATAGCAGTGTCAAGTCAGATTCAACGAAAGTTTTTCTTGAATGCAACGTTCTAAAGTGGGTGCCCCTGAAGTCGAAACCCGTGCATCGTGAAGGGGCAACGAGTTCGAAGCAACAAGGCAGAGCGATGACTCGACGCTTCGTTAGGGGTAGTTCATTCGAAGTTGCTGTCGTCAATACATCGAAATAATTCAGTTCAAAATAGGGAGAATCATGATTGTCGATGAAGAAGCGCGCGAACGAATTCGCGAGTCGATTCACCTTCCGACGCAGATCACCCCTTTCGACGACGATGGGGCGTCGCTGCGGTGGTGGCACAAGGCAGTTCTCTACCAGGTCTACCTACGAAGTTTCGCCGACGCCAATGACGACGGTGTGGGTGACATCGCTGGTCTGATCGGTCGATTACCGTACATCAAAGAGCTCGGCGTCGACGCAGTGTGGATTTCACCTTGGTACGTCTCACCAATGCTCGACGGCGGTTACGACGTCAGGGATTATGTCGACACCGATCCCCTCTTTGGATCACTCGAGGACGTCCAAAACCTGATCGACGCGAGCCACGAACTGGGGCTGCGAGTCGTTCTCGATTTCGTCGCGAACCACTGTTCCAGTCAGCACCCCTGGTTCCAATCGGCACTGGCCACCGGCGAAGGTTCCAAGGAGCGCGCCTGGTTCTATTTCAAAGATGGCCAAGGTGAAGATGGAAGCGAACCACCTAACGACTGGAAGAGCATCTTCGGCGGTCCCGCGTGGACCCGGATTGAGAACCCTGACGGCACGCCTGGTCAGTGGTATTTCCATCTCTTCGACTCCAGCCAGCCCGACCTTAACTGGAAGAACGAAGAAGTGCTGACGCAGTTCGACGAAATTCTGCGGTTCTGGTTTGATCGGGGTGTTGACGGTTGCCGACACGACGCCGTGTCGGCAATAGGCAAGGACGACGATTATCGCGACATGGGCTTCGCGCACGACGACTTGTATCGACCCGACATTTGGGGCCCCGTACCGTTCTTTGATGCCGAGGGCGTGCACGACGTTCTTCGACGGTGGCGCCGCGTGGCCCGGGAGTACCCAACCGAGAAGTTCTTGGTTGGCGAAGTTGTGGTGCGCGACGTTGATCGCCTCGCCCGCTATTTGCGCCCGGACGAATTGCCGTCAACATTGTCCTTCGACCTGTCCAAGATTGTCTGGAACGCTGACGCATTTCGTCAGATGATCAACACACTGCACAGCGCGTGCTTTGAACTCCATTCGTGGATGACGTGGACGCTGTCGAGTCACGACGAGAAGCGAACGGTGTCGCGCTACTCACAAGACGGTCCCGCGGAAGGCGTACTGGCCGACGCCACGCCGACCGGACACCAGCGGGCTCGAGCCGCGTACTTGCTGGCGTTGGCATTACCGGGCTCCGCATGTATTTATCAGGGTGAAGAACTAGGTCTCTGGGAAGTCACGGACATTCTCGAGGACAAGTTGCAAGATCCTATTTATTTCCGCACCGGCAGGCAAGAACTCGGACGAGATGGTTGTCGCGTGCCCCTGCCGTGGGAACATGAGGGTCCTTCCCTTGGGTTCAGTACGCACAAAGAAACGTGGTTGCCTCAGCCGCCAAGCTGGGCCAACATCAGTGTGGCGACGCAGCTCAACGACGCATCGTCAACGTTGCACTTCTTTAGGTCAGTGCTGGCATTGCGCTCGAGCATCTTCAACGGTGACGAGTGGGCCATCACGTGGGAGCCGAGCCCAGACGGCGTGCTCGTCTTGCGACGCGGTGCCGATTTTCGCTGCGTCGTGAACTTCTCGGGCGAAGGCTTCCGCATCGGCGATGACGAAGAAGCGCTGGCGTCGAGTTCACTTTTGAAGGACGGGCGCGTGATCGGCGTCAACAATGGGGCGTGGTTGCGCACGCGAGGGTAGCCAACAAACCATGGCGCGGGAGGTTTTCAGGTCGCGGACCAATCAGTAGGAATTAGTCCTCACCAAGCGGCCCACTACTACCTCTCAAATGTGCTCAAGCGAAGCGCTTCGAAGACCCGGTTCTACGCCGCGAGCAACTCGCGCTCATCCAAGAACGACCACCACGCGTCACCGATCAGGCGTGCAGCCAGCTCAACTTCGCTCGGATCGGGCTCGAGTGAGGAAAGCGCATCGAGCGTCCACTTCGCGTGATCCTCTTCGATCGACCCGTGCGCCGTCCAGAACGCGATGGCGTCACTTTGCGCGCCGTAGTAACGGTCGAGCCCTTCGGCCTTCGAATCAGCAATACGCGCACCCTGACTCTCGTAAGCCCAGAGACCCGCGAGCGACGACGCGGGACCTTGCTCCGACACCTTGGCGTACGAATCCACCAGGTGCGACATGGCCGGCGAGATGGTTGTGTCCGCTGCACCGAAGAAGCGAGCGAACTGCTCGAAGAGGCTGAGATGGCTCGGCGGCGAAACTTCATCGGAGAGGTTCGCGAGCACGAAGTCACGCGCCGATCCGTCGGGAAGTTGCGCACTCAATGTGACCAAGAACGCCGGAAGCATTGCCTCGAAGTAGCGGTACTGCTCCGCGTACTGCGTCAGCTCATCTCGACGCAGTTCTCCTGCCTCCCATCGCCGATAGAAAGGGTGGCTCAGCAACTGACGATCCGCAAGAGCCACTTCAAGAGCTGTTTCAAGTTGAGTAGTCATAACGCGAAAATATCACGTCACCAACGCGGACACGCGTGAGAAACGGACAGACGTTTTCGCCTGACTCGCCACGATGCTCCTCGCCGTCGACGACGAGCCTCACGCGAGAGCAAATCTGATCCTCCGCCCGTTGGCTCTGCACATCTGCAATCGACGCCTAAAAAGTGACAACGGGTGAGGGATTGGGGCCACGCGACGAGGCGTTGAGTTATTGATAACCAACTTCAGCGTGATCGCTCATGTCCAGCCCCGCATCTTGGTCGCCGTCGCTCACGCGTAGTCCCACTGTCTTGTCCGTAATCCACAGGATGATCCACGTCATGACGAAGGGGAACACCAGTCCCGCAAGTGCCAGCACGGACTGTCGTCCCAATTGCAGCATCCCGCCAGAAGCTCCCAGGGCATTCACGGCGAGGGAGGCGAAGACCCCGGTAAGGACAACACCGAGAAAGCCACCCACCATGTGCACTCCGACCACGTCAAGTGCGTCGTCGTAGTGCAAGTGATCCTTCATGCGCACCGCCAAATAACAGAGCAGTCCGGCACCGCCGCCT
>Ga0182030_10019936_pt1 | contig 12709 bp, 8 predicted proteins | sample 812S3MmetaG_FD_121299 | JGI IMG/M metagenome (GOLD analysis project Ga0182030, IMG submission 121299) | Permafrost microbial communities from Stordalen Mire, Sweden - 812S3M metaG (Illumina Assembly) | ecosystem: Environmental > Terrestrial > Soil > Wetlands > Permafrost | place: Sweden... | reverse complement strand
CGTATGGAGAACGCCATCGCGAACCACGAGTTCGAGAAGGCGCGCTTCTACTCCGACGAAGAACGCAAGGAGCGCGAGAACCTGCGCGCCCTTCGCGAAAAATACCACCTCGATGAATCCTCCACCGGCGTTGTCGGTCGGGAGGACATCGAGGACGTCGTCAGCCGCTGGACCGGCGTTCCCATCACCTCGATCAAAGAAGAAGAAACGCAAAAACTTCTCCGCATCGAAGAAGAACTGCACAAACGCATCATCTCCCAGGAAAAAGCCATCAGCGCCCTGGCTCGCGCCATCCGCCGCTCGCGCGCCGGCCTTAAAAGTCCCAATCGCCCCATCGGTTCGTTCCTGTTCCTCGGTCCGACCGGAGTCGGCAAAACTGAAGTCGCCCGCACCCTGGCGCATTTCATGTTTGGCAGCGACAAAGCCCTGGTCCGCTTCGATATGTCCGAATTCATGGAGAAGCATTCCGTCTCCAAACTCATCGGTTCGCCTCCGGGATACGTGGGATACGAAGAGGGCGGCCAACTGACCGAACGCGTCAAGCGCGCTCCCTACTCCGTAGTTCTGCTCGACGAAATCGAAAAGGCGCACCCCGATGTCTTCAACATCCTGCTCCAGGTTTTTGAAGACGGCCAACTCACCGACGGCCTCGGCAACACTGTCGATTTCAAGAACACCATCATCATCATGACCTCGAACATCGGCGCCCGTCACCTCATGAAGCGCGAGGGACTCGGCTTCCAGTCATCAAAAGACGAAATGGTTTCCGAGAAGGTCGAAGACCTGGTGAAGAGCGAAGTCAAGCGCACCTTCAATCCCGAATTCCTCAACCGCGTGGACGAGATCATCCTCTTCATGGCGCTCAGCGAAAACGACCTGATCCAGATTCTCGAACTCATGGTCGCCCAACTGAACCAGAATCTCGCCCAGCGTTCCATCACCGTTTCGGTAGCCGACGAAGCCAAAAAGTGGATCCTGAGCCAGACCCTGACCGACCGCAGCTACGGAGCCCGTCCCCTGCGCCGCGCTCTCCAAAAATACATCGAAGACCCCCTGTCGGAAGCGCTCATCCAAGGCACGATCACCACCCGGCCGGCCTTCATCGAGGTCTTCCTCGAGTCCAACAAACTGTATTACCGTCCAGTAGACGCCGAGAAAACCGAAGGCGTCCTGCTGTACGAAAGCTAGTCTCCCGTAGGGACGGACGCCTTCGTCCGTCCCCGCGATGCGAGCAAGCGATGCTCTCCTGCGGCGCACGAGCCTTCGACTCGTAGTCCGCTGTGATCCTCCTGTTGCCAAAAAACCACACTCTGCTCGCATTCGTGCGATTGACCGCAACTGTCAACTTCTGTATATTTCACCAATCGGGGCTGGCTCATAGCAGTAGCTTGGGAATACGTACCAAAATTCCGGGGCGTGAGACAGAGGTGCGTGATGAAGTCCAGCTCGTATGCAGTCCTCGTGTTATCCCTTCTTGCGATAACCATTCTTAGCCTGACCTTGAGTGCCAGTGCGCGTGAAACCGTTCTGCCCGCCGGCACCCTTCTCAAGTGCACCCTCAATGAACCCAACTTTTCCTCCGCCACCGTTGCCGTCGGCGATCCCGTGCTCTGCCATCTGCACTCGGTAACCGAATTCGGCCAGCTGACATTCCCTCGCGGTGCCTACCTTGTCGGACACCTTGAATCCGCCCAGGATCCCGGCCATTTCTGGGGTAAAGGCAACATGAAGCTGGTATTTGATCGTATCGGCTTGCCCAATGGCGACATGCCGCTCGATGCCAAAGTTATCGCGACCCGTGGCTATAAAGTCGATAAGAACGGCGCCATCGACGGCAAAGGCCACGCCAAGCGCGACATCGTCGAATGGATGATTCCGCCACTCTGGCCGTGGAAGATCATCATGCTTCCCGCCCGTGGCCCACGTCCCACGCTCAAGGGCGAGAGTCAACTGGAACTGCGCTTGATGGATGATGTGCAGATCCCGCAAGTCTCGGCCACCAACGGCCCGGACTGGCATTTCTTCGGACGTCCGCCGGTGCAGAACGACTCCTATTACCAGGGGTCGTATCAAGGTGAGTCCTATCAGGGCGCCTCCTACCAAGGTTCGTCTTACCAGAACCCGCAATACCAGGCCGAATCGTATCGGAACACCAGCGCTTCCGGAGACAACGTCGTTCCTCAGTTGGCACTGCGTCGCGTGAGAGTCACCTCCAGCGAGCCCACGGCCGCCGATGAAATGCCGCAGGTCGCCTACGCCAGTTACGTCGCGAAAGGCCCTGCCACCAACGGCGCAGCTCCCGGAGTGCCCGTGTTTGTCTTGAAGTCAGGCATGGTCCTGGAGGTGGGAAACTACACCTATCAGGATGGCCGCATCAGTTACGAACTGGCCAGTGGCGGCAACGGTGTGATCGGCGCCGGCGAAGTCGACTGGACCACAACCACTCGCATCAACAACCAACGCGGCGTCCGCACCATGCTGCCCGGCGGGCACTCAAACCCAACCGCCGGCTTCTAGAATGCCCTCAGCAACCGGCCGCCAGCCCAGCCGCTGGCGGCCCTTTTTGATTTTGCCTCTGTACGGGCAAACACTCCCGCCCGCCCCGATGAGCCAAGCTCAGCGGAATCTTCGCCAAACCCCAATTTTCTTTGCGACCGGTGCGCTCGTAACCGAATCTCAATAACCAGGCTTGTGCCGAGATCGTAATGCCCAAAATCAACATCGCCGAAAAATTCGCCAAAATCACCGAATACTGGAAGCCTTACATTGCCGCCGAGCTCAATGGTCAGTATGTGAAGCTCGACAAGCTCAAAGGCGAGTTCGTATTCCACCATCATCGGCACGAAGACGAAATGTTCCTGGTCGTCAAAGGCCGCTTCCGCATGGAGTACAGAGGTCAGGATAACGACCGCCACGAATGGATCGAAACGGGTGAATTTGTCGTAGTGCCGCGCGGGGTCGAGCACCGTCCAGTCGCGCAGGAAGAATGCTGGATCTTACTGTTCGAACCAGCCACCACCCTGAATACCGGCAACATCGAGAACGAACGTACGGTCCGCGAACTGGAACGCGTTTGACACTGAATTCTCAAAGATCGAAACTCGAAACCGCCTGAATCCATGGAAATCATCGTCTATTCCGCCACCTGGTGTCCCGACTGCCGCGAGGCCAAACGCTTCCTCGACCAGCACAAGCTCTCCTATACCGACATCAATATTGAAACCACACCCGGAGCCGCCGACGAGGTCGTCAAGCGGACTGGCAAACGCGCCATCCCGCAGTTCGTGATTGATGGAGAATGGGTCCAGCCCTACCACCCCGATCAGGGCTTTCTCTACGAAGAAATGGCGAGGCGCTTAGGCGTCGAGCCATAGCCCTGACCTGATCCCGTACACCGGTTACCTTCGGTCGTTTTCCCTTCGACTTCTGTACCCTACCCGACTGCGATCGCATGCGTCAGGATAGTAGCGGCTACCCGGAGACCTCCCTCCTCGCGGGCCTGACGGCTCATGTCCACTTCCGATACCCACGAGACCGAACTGCTGGAGACCTGGCAGCGCTTTGTGCAAGGGCTGCTGGGCGTGCTTGCGCTCTTAGGCGCCTTGGCGATGGCACGCTACTACGCCCCTCCGCAGTCCGAAGGCCTCCAGCAGCAAGTCCACGAGCTCTCGCGCCAGATGGCTGACCTCGAACGCCAGCAATCGTTTTCCGCCGCCACCGTCGATGACGCTCGCGAGTCCGTCGCTTACATCTACGGCATCTATCATCTAACGGGCCATTCCCAGAGCTTTCGCGCGCGCGTCGCCGGAACCGGATTTGTCGTGGCTCCCGGCCTCTTGGCCACCAATCGCCACGTGGCCGAACCCTGGTACGGCGACCGCGAAGTCGCCGCCGCATTGCGCCAAGGCGGTTCGCCCGTCCTTGAAAAGCTGGAAGCATATTTCCCCGGCTCCCCCCTGCCCGTGAAACTTCAGACCGCCGTCCTCTCCAAACAGGGAGACCTGGCCGTCTTGCGCCTCGAAGACACCGCCTTCACCAGAAAACTCCGCCCCTTGCCCCTGTGTGACACCCCGCCCCAGGTAGGCGAGTCCGTCACCGTTCTGGCCTATCCCATGGGCGTTACCGGCATGGTGGCTAAGTCGCCCGCCATCGTCTACGAACGCCTTTCTTCCCATCCCGACAACGCCGACACCGCCGGTGAACTGGCTGCCCTGTCGCTCATCAGGCCGTCCGCAACCTTTGGCCACGTCGGAGACGTTACCGGCGACAAGCTGATCTATGACGCACCCACCGCGCGCGGCGGCAGCGGCGGTCCCGTGTTGAACCTCCGCGGCGAAGTTGTGGCCATCAATTCCGCCTACATCGACGGCTTCTCCGGAGGAACGCTGGGCATCAACGCCCTTCAGTTGGGGCCGCTGTTGGACGCTGCCCAGCGCGCTGCCTCGCCCACGACCACTGCGAGTCGCTGACGAATCGCGGGAACTAAAACGTGTCCCCGCTGGTAAACTCCTTTGCCTTCCTCATCGAACACCCAAATTCTTGCCCGATCGAGCTGAAATATAACGAACCCAAATCTCCACGCACTACACTAAGTACTTCTTATCGGCACCTATTCCCCGCAGACAAAGTGCCTTGCATTCGGGTACATTTAGGGTAAGTGAGAATCAAGAACGTGCGCCCAGGCAGCGGATTTCCTGCCGGCAAGTTCATACAACCTGTTTCAGAAAGACCTGTTTCACGAAATCAGTTTCGTCGAAATCCGATTCGCGGAAATCTCTTCAGAGGGATCGCCGTTCCGAGAGAAAAGAAAGCCGTTCCGAGAGATTTGATCATGATCAAGAATTGTCTGTTTGCGGTGGCTTTGCTGAGTCTGGCTCTGGCTGGCGGTTGTGCCAAGGGGGGCAACGGCGCGGTCCCCACCATTATGGTTTCCAGCAACGGCATTAGCACGCTCTACCCGACCGAGTCGTTGACGATCACGGCCACGACCACTGACCCGGTCAATGCCCCCGTCACCTGGAGCCTGACCGGTCCGGGCGCGCTCACTCCAGTCACTCCGGCGACCAACCCCGCAACCGCGGTGTACCTGGCCCCATCCTCGCCAAGTTCGCAGGTGACGATCTCTGCCGCGTTTACATCCAACGCCTCGGTGTCGGACTCGTTGGACCTCGGCGTGGTTGACATCACGACCGCGGTAACGCCGTCGAACCCCACGCTTAATGTGGGCACCGGACTGACCCAGCAATTCACCGCCGTAGCCGAACCTGACCGGGCACCCCAGAACTTTACCTGGACTTGCACCGCCAACGGCGTGCCCTGCGCAAACTTCCATCAGGATTCGAATGTCTCAAGCCTGGCCTACTACAAGGCCGAAGATAGCTGCGGCAACAACTGTGTTACGATAACGGCCGCTTCAACCCTTGATCCGACAGGCTGCTCGGCCAACCCCAAGAACTGCACCACCGCCCAGGCCTCGCTGGTCGCATCCCGTGTAAACGGCACCTACGCATTCCAGTTCTCCGGATATGACGGCAACAACAAAGCCATCGCGGTCATCGGCTCGTTCACGGCGACGAATGGGTCGATTGCCTCCGGAGCGGAAGAAGTCCTGACCGCCAGCGGCCCTTCCACGCAAAACCCGATTCCGATCACCGGCGGTTCCTACACACCCACCTCCTCGGACCCGAACAATTCGAATAACGCGGGCGTGCTCACCCTGACTTTGCCTTCGGGAGTCTATCCCAAACAATTCCAGGTCGTTCTCGACGGCGCCGGTGACATTGGGATGATTGAGTCCGACGGGCATGGCACCGGGTCGGGCAGCGCGCACAAATCCAGCCCCGGTCTTTTCAACGGCGCCACCGACCAGACCTATGCCTTCGGCTTCACCGGCGTGGACTCCAGTGGCAAACGCATTGGCTATGTCGGAATATTACCCCTGAATGGCAGCGGCATGATCGTCAACGGACAGGTCGATGGCAACGACGGCGGTACCACGAACACCTACAGCAGCGTTACCGGCGCCTATGCCGCCGACTCGAACATCAGCGGGTTGTGGCATGTCACCAACCTGGCTCTGAACTCAAGCTTGACACTCGATTTCGATTTCTTCGTTGCTTCGGCCGCGAACAGCAAGACCAACCCCTTAACTCTGTTCGCCGTTTCCACCGACGCCGTCGACGCCACCCACCCCGCCGTTTCTGGAACCATGGTGCTCCAGGATTCCACGTTGGCTCCCTTCAGCAACGCTTCTCTCACCGGCAACTCGGTCTCCGCCCTTACGGGAGTGAACGGGGCGAATACCAATGTCTCGCTTACCCTTGGAACGACCGACGGCAAAGGCAACTTTAGCGGCAGCTTCGACCAGAATAACGCTGGTACCATTCTCTCCAGCGTCGCCTTCCCCATCGGCATGGGAACCAGCAATTACACCTATGCGGCCAGCGGTACCGCCGGCCGTTACACCATCAATATGCTGGGCAATCCTGGTGCAAAGACAGTGGTGCCACCGCTGCCCTTCGTTCTCTATGCCAGCGGAGCAAATCGCGGATTCTTGCTCGATCAATCCGCCTCCGTCATCGCCGGAACCATGTATGCGCAGGGAAAAAATGCGCTTCTGGGCGGCTCCGAGTTACCCGGAACCTATGCCGTTGCAACCACAAACAGCGGCACATCCGGCGTCGACCCCATCGCGGCCAACCTGCTGTTTACCTTTTCGAATGCTGGCTCCTGCACTTCCTCCTGCGTCAACGGAACGCTCTACGACACCGCGAACCCGGCAGGGGTAACGCTCGCGGGAGCGAACCCAGGCTATTCGCTCATGGAATACGGCAACGGTACCGTGGCGCTGACCGCCCCCTCCACCCAGAACTATGTGATCTACGTCATCGACACTTCGGGAACTTGCAGCCTCGAAAATCCGGCTTGCTTAGTTCAAGGTTTTCTCATGATGGATGTAGACGCGGCAAACCCGAATGCGTCCATCATTTCCGCGCAGCAGTAAGAGCGGGAGAAAGGCAATCCTGACCGCAGGGGAATCGCGCTGAAAGCCTCTTCTATTTTCCCCGAAGTACGGTCTTGGCCGTGGCGAGATTATCAAAACGGTCATAAGCGCGGACCACGACCACATGGTCATTCGCCGTGTTCCCCGCAATCGGAGCCGGCACCGATTGCGGTTGCGGTACGGGTACGCGAAAGTCATACTCTTCCGTTCTCGAATCGGACAACTGTCCCGCCGGCTCGACAAACTGCCAGTCGCCCCCATCGAGTGAGTATTCCGCCCGCTTAATCGGCGAAAATGAATCGCTGGCCCGGAAGCGCACGTGGATCTGCGTGCCCATTTGGAGGCCTGCCTGCCTTCCGCTCTGCCGATCCTCCACCGTTGCCGTCAGGTTGTCGATCACCGGAGCAGTGGAATCGACCTCGAACCGCGAGCTGACTCGCTCCGCGTAAAGCGCTTCTCCCGGCGAATGTGACGGCGCGTCCGAGGCAATGACCTTCACCGTGTAGCCACCATCCGGCAGAAGACTGGCGTCAAAAGAATAATAGCGATCGGCCAGATTGTCCTTCAGCAGCAGCCAGCGCGCTTCCCCATCGCCGCGATAGTAAACCGTGTAGACGAGCTGGTCGTCGTTGTCGTCATGCGCCTGCCAACGGATGCCGACCGACTCGCGGTCGCGCACCGCGGGCGGTGGCGGGTCAAATCGCGGCTGTCCTTGTCCCTGTCCCTGCCCCGACGACTCGCCGCCGCTCACGTGCGGAATCGCCTGGTAATGGTATCCCGGCTGCACCGTGATTTCGTCAATTTGGGGGGCCACATTCTTGGGCAGGTAGTTCAGCAAAACATCATCGACCCGAGGCGCGGGATTGCCCGCGTGGAGCACCGACTTCCACTGCACAAACCGCGCCGGCGGAACTCTAAGCTCGGAACCATCGGCAAGATCGACCCGCGTCCACGGACTCCAATTTCGGTCGGGATTGTCGACGTTGCCGCTCCGGGCGTAAAACTCCACGCCCGAATTGGCGCGCGAGTTGGCGGCACCACGCACGCTCACCCGTCCCCATAACGAAAAAACGCGAGCGTCGAACACATCGCTTTCGTACGTCCCTTCCGATTCGAGACCGGGTCCGAAAACGAAGATCTTTCCCAGGTTGCTGCTGGAGGCGTAGAGCCCTCCGCCAGGCGCGGCAGCAAAGGCCGTAATTTGCGTGGCATTCGCCTTGATCAGGTCGGTGAAATCGTCCACCCCGTTGATTGCAAAAATATGACCGCGGTTGCCGGTGCCGGCGAGCAGGCGGCCGTGCTGATCGAAGCCGAGAGCATAGACCAGATCTTCGTGGGAAGTCCACAAGCGCGACGGAGCGCCATCGGGCGCGATGCGATAAATTTCGGACCCACCCGTGGCGCCAAGTCCGGGAGCCGGAAACGGGGCCGCGGGCGCATTGGCAGCGGCCGTGATCGTGATGTTGCCTCCGGAAGCTGGCTGGCTCTGCGCCGGTGGCGCCGCCAGCGTGATGGCCATTTGCGGCGCCGCGTTTCCCGCGTGCTTCTCTCCCGCGGCAGCCGCGTAGATGTTACCGGCACTGTCGATGGCGAGCGCGGTAATTTCCTTCTTGGGCGCGCTGTAGAGTACGAACGCATCGCCATTCGGCGCAATGCGATAGATCAGACCGCTGCCGTCCGAGCCCGCGATAAGGTTGCCCCTGGGATCGAGCGCCAGCACCCGAATGTGGACTTCATCGCTCTTGAAGAAGAGCGCGTGCTGGCCGTTGGCGCCGACCTTGTAGATTTCTCCGTGATCGCCGGTGGCGACATACAGCGCGCCCCCGTCGTCAAGAACGATGTCCCAGATGTACTTGGAACCGGGATCGAAATAGCTCGAGGCGCTCCAGGAAGCGCTGGCATCCGCCTTCGCTCCTTTTGCGCATTCCAGACGATACACCTTGCCGTCGGGCGCGGTGGCGGCATAGACGACGCCGTTCTTCTCGACTACCAGAGCTTGCACTTGCAGTTCCTGCGCCTCGAAAATAATTGTGCTCTGCCCGTCGGGCGCGATGCGATAAACCCGCGCCGGCGATCCGGCGGCGGCATAAACATTGCCCGTGGCATCGGATGCGATCGACCAGATGTAGGTCGAAGGTGTGGTCGCGAGCGCCTTGAAGGCGGGTGCGAGTTCGAGACCACCCTCGCTCCGCAGCGCGATCCCTTTCGCTGTGCCCTTGGTCAATTCCTCAAATTTGGACTGTTCCCAGGTCCGTGTGCCTTCGGCAAGACTGAGTGTGCAAAGCGCGAGAGTGGAAAAAGCAAGTGCCGACAAAGCAAGCGTCTTACAAGGCAAAGTCATACCTCAATTTTAGTCTGGTTATACGGGAACCGGGCATCCCCCGCTCGGCCGCCATACTCTGGACGGGCGAGGACGCCCGTCGCTCCACGTCGAGTGCCGCTACTTGATGGTAATGGTCAGCATCTGCGCGCCCGATACTACATAATCAAGCGAGTCCGTGGACGCTTCGCTAACCGACGATTCGCCGAGCACGATCATGTCTTGCGTCCCCCGCATATTATCCATGACGTTCATGACCGACAGCGGCAACGTCGGCATCACTTTGTCCGCCACCATGGCTTCCGGATCGGACTCGATCAGCGAAACATAAACCCGATCGTTGGCCCGCTCCTTGTTGAGCAAAGCGATGGTCGGCGCTAAACCAAGACCGCGATTCATCATCGGAGTGCCCCGGTGTATCCGATCAAGCGTGTCTCCGTCGCTGACCAGAACCCGCAGCGTTCCCTTTGAAGTCGAAGTCGGAATCCGTACCGGAATCTGGCGCACCAGCCGCTCCCCGCGATAAGGACGAATCACCGTCTCCACCACAATCTGGTCGCCGGGACGAGCTTCCGTCATGTCCGTGCGCGCTGCTTCCAGACGGGCCGATCGGCGCTCGCGCACCAGATCGAAATCAAGCTTCACCCCTTCCACGTCCGGAACGTCATAGGGATTGCTGTAGATACGGCCAAAGCGCTCGCCAATGGTGGCGGCGGCCAAAGCGGCCGCCGGTTGCCCGTTATCCTGCGGGGCAAACATGTTCCGCAGCGTGACATCGGGATACCCCTTCACACTGAGCACGCCATTCATGCGGTAAGTAATGTCTTCGCCGTATTCGTTGATGCCGTGCAGCGCATTGAAGACCGTGGCCATCATCGCCAGCGGACTCAACCGCGCATTGTTGAGAACCTCATAATGGAATTCCTTGGTCGCCACTCCATGTTCTCCAGGCCCCGAGTGCAGCGCCACGGTCACTGGAATCATCTTCGACTCGCGCCCCGGCACCCCCATAATGCCGTTCTGGCGGTCTTGCACGAACGCGCCGATCGTCTCCGTCGTGTTGACGATCTTGAATGCATTCAATGGCGAAGGCAACGTCGCCAGCACCATGGCCTTCGTCATCGGCAGATCCACTTCGCCAAACTGCAGCAGCGGATGTCCGCAGGCAAGCAGACGCTGCGGATCCACGTATGTCACCGTACAGGTGGCGGCAATATCCATGTCCCCGCGAACCAGCACCGCGCTCACCGCCGAACCCGCCTCGATCGGTTCGGGCTGCTTGCGATCGCTCGCCGAGCCAACCCCCATCACCGGTACGATGCCGGCGGCGGCGAATTGCGCGCCATAGCGCTGCAAAGTCTCTTCTGTAAAACCATTAAAAACCAGCGGTGTTTCAATCGGCGTCAGGTAGTTGCTGTAATTCTGGGCCGGGACCAACTCGCTTTCGCTGGGACTTGCGGCTGCACTCGCTGCCCTTTGATTCGAAAGACTGGAATTCGAAAGACTGAAGTTCGAAAGACTGGAATTTGAAAGACCGGCACGCACCTCCGCCGGGGCCTTACTCTGTGCCGCACTATGGTCCAGCGCGTTGATCTCCAGCATCTCTTCGATCGGAGTTACACCCGCGATCGGCTCCTTCGAGAATTCGCCGATGCGGAACGCCAGCGCCCCCGCCAGCTTGCCTTCGAAATACACCGGGCTTCCGCTCATGCCCGCTACCACTCCGGTATATTCAGGCTTGATCCCATGCAGCCGGACCAGGATGATGTCGCCCTTGGGACCGTTCACATTGCGCATCACGCCCAGAACTTCCACCTCCATCGACTCCGGTTTCACACCTTGGAAAACCGTGAGCGCGGTCCCCTTCATGCCTTCATGAATTTGATCGAGCGGCATGATCAGCGGAGAGCGGGTGCCCGAAGAAACGCTTTGCCCATGAAACCCCACGGCTGACAAAAAACACAAAAGGGCGGCGAGTGAGCGAACGGCATTTCTCATGAATGGCCCCGGAGGTCAAAAAACGACCCGTCTGCTTGCTTTTGACTCCGCGTGCTATCGGAAGGTCTTGCCAGGAGAGGTGGCGTTTTTCAAGGCCCGCAAAATATCCCAACCGCAGAGTTCTTGCATCTATACTAGCACAGTAGTTTTTGAGGACATCCCTATGTTTTCTGGCGTATTTGGCGGTGAAAGCCGCGCCCCGTCGGCTTTCCGTAAGCACTTGACTCTGTTGGTTTTTACTCTTTTGTGGATGGTCGCGGCGACTTTCGCTCCCCCCGCTCGCGCCCAGGACACCTCATCGCCGGCCCCGTCCAACCCGAATAAGCAGGACGCTCCGCCTGAAGCCGGCGGCCCGCAAAACGACGTTGGGCCGTACGTGATCCCGAAAAAAAAGGAAGAACCGCCGCCGCCCGCACCCGAGAAACCCAAGAAGATCGAAAACATGCCTGACTACTCGATCCATGTTGACGTGCCCCTGGTCAACCTGGACGTGCTCGTCACCAGCAAAGATGGCCAAACCATTCCGGGACTGAAAGCGGAAAATTTCAGGATCCTCGAAGATGGCACGCCGCAGAAGATTGCCAGCTTCAATCAAACCGAAGCTCCCATCACCGCCGTCCTGCTGGTCGAATATGCCGCGACCAACCTGCGTTATATGTACGACGCCCTCAACGCTTCCTACACTTTCGCCAGCGGCTTAAAGAAGAATGATTGGGTCGCGGTCGTTTCCTACGACATGAAACCCCAGATCCTCGTCGACTTCACCCAGGACAAGAGCGCCATCATGGGAGCTCTGAATATGCTGCGTATCCCCGGGTTTTCCGAGCGCAACCTCTTCGATGCGCTCTTCGATTCGCTCGACCGGGTCGATCGCATCGACGGCAAGAAATACATCATCCTCGTTTCTTCCGGACGCGATACCTTCAGCCGCTTGAATCTGGATCAGATCATCAAGAAAATCAAAATTACGAAAGACGTCACCATCTATGCCATCAGCATCGGCTGGCAGTATCGCGAGGCAATGGAGGCGCGCGGATACGCGGGAGGAATTACCCAGGTCGATTGGGCGCAGGCCGATAACCAGCTCAATACCTTCGCAAAAATGACTGGCGGACGCGCCTACTTTCCGCGCTTCGAAGGCGAACTGCCCGAGCTCTTTCACGACATCGCGACCGACATCCGCAACCAGTACAGCATCACTTATCACCCCACCAACACCAAGCTCGACGGCACCTACCGCAAATTGAAAGTTGAACTCCAGGCGCCCGACGGCGGTCCGCTGAAAATTCGCGACCAGAAGGGCAAGGAAGTGAAAGTCATCGTCTATGCCCGCGAAGGCTACACCGCCAAACACCAGGTGGAGTAGCCCCGAAGTCAGAGGTCAGAGG
>Ga0182030_10019934_pt1 | contig 12710 bp, 10 predicted proteins | sample 812S3MmetaG_FD_121299 | JGI IMG/M metagenome (GOLD analysis project Ga0182030, IMG submission 121299) | Permafrost microbial communities from Stordalen Mire, Sweden - 812S3M metaG (Illumina Assembly) | ecosystem: Environmental > Terrestrial > Soil > Wetlands > Permafrost | place: Sweden... | reverse complement strand
GCTTCGGGAGAAAGCGCCTTTTTCCCGGCATGAACCGCTCGGATCGTTTCTGTAAGTTCCTTGTGAATCGTATTTTTGAGCAGGTAACCTTGTGCCCCTGCCTTGAGGGCGCGAAGAATCTGTACATCACCCTTGTAGGTCGTCAATACGATGATTTTCGCATCGGGAAATTCTCCTCGAATCGCGGTGATGGCATCGAGGCCGTTCATCTCCGGCATTTGCAGGTCCATAATCGTGACATCCGGTCGATGCGAACGAAACTGTTGGATTGCCTCGCGTCCATTCGATGCTTCGGCCACCAGAGCCAAATCGGGCTCGGTACCGAGGAGTACAGCTATGCCCTGCCGTACCAGAACATGATCGTCAACTGCAAGAATCCGGATTTGAGCTGGCCTTTCACTCACGCTCTATCGGTTCCTTCTCATCTGTATCTGTCGCGGACCGCTTGCCAAAATGCCAGAAGGTCCGTGTGGATTTTACGTACGCTCTCGCTCCAGGAATACTGAGCTCGATTTCCGTACCACCATCCATTTCAGTCCAGATCACTAGCTCACCGCCTACAAGTTTCGCTCGTTCCCTCATACCCGGCAAGCCGTAGTGCCCCTCACGGCCGTCTCCGCTGAGCACGTCGGAGGGAATTCCTTTCCCGTCATCCCGAACGCGGAGCCGGAAATACTTTTCGTCGTAACGGATTTCCACCTCGACGTTTTGCGCCGCCGCGTGCCGGAACGCATTGCGCAACGCCTCCACCGCAAGCCGGTAAACTTCATCTCGCAGGATCGGATGCAGATTGCGAGATGCTCCTTCCACAACCACGTTGAAGTTGGGCGAGGGCTGAGTGCTCGCAGCAGAAGCGAGTTCTTCCCCAATCGTCCGAATGGCTACCGCCAGATCATTCTTCTCGACCGTGGACATGCGCAAGCCTTGCACCGCATCGCGGCCCTCGGCGATCGCTTGCGACGCGTGATCCGCAGTAGCTTCAAGCACTTTACGAGCGTCAGCCGGACATGTCGCTAACATGTTGATGCCGGCCTGAAGACTTGGCAAGAGCGCCTGAAAGCTCTGCAAGAGCGTGTCGTGCAGGTCCCTGGCAATCCTTGTGCGCTCGCCCACACGCACCTCGAGCGTCATGTCGAACTGATGTTGCAATTGCCTGACACGCCCTCGGTAAGCCGCCCACAGCAGTGCCAAAAAGATGCACGCGCATAGCGCGCGAAACCAATTCGTCTGGTAATACGTGGGGGCGATGGAGAAATCCAGCTTGGCGGCGTTATCGTTCCAGACTCCGTCGCTATTCGATGCGATCACGCGGAAGGAATACTTCCCTGGAGGCAAATCCGTGTAGAACGCCTGCCGGCGCGTACCGGCATCATGCCAATCGTGGTCATAGCCGTCGAGCCGGTAACGGAACTTTACCTTCTGCGGAATCGTGAGGGTGGGTGAGGTGTAATCAATTTGCAAGTCCCTCGGATTCGGGGGAACCCTGAAGTTAGGTGTTGCGGCGAACTCTTTTCGGTCAGCGACCAGCGATTCGATGTACGCCGGTGCCGGGAGCGCTTTTTGCGAGAGCTTGAACGGATCCACCATTTGTACGACGACTCCGCTGGTAAACCAGACACGTCCGTCGGGAGTGGTGGCGGCCGCGTTAAAGGAACCTATGTTTGGCTGAGCTCCGTCGAACGCGTCATACAGGCGGTTCTGAACAATTGTGTCCGAGTTGGCCCACCATCGTTGGAGTTCAGAATCTGAGAATTCCACAACGCCGCAACGAGTGTAGAGCCACCAGCGTTTCTCTTGGTCCTCAATGAAGGTGATAATGAACTCACAGGGCAGGCCGTTTTTCGTTGTCATCCGCTGCAGTTTACCCGCCCGCCATCCAACCAGGCCGTGCTCAGTTCCGACGAGAACGGAGCCGTCTGCCTGAGTGATAATTTGGCGATTTAACGGAGAAGCTCCTCGATCTAGCGGAATTTTGGCTTGCAGAATGCCGTTCCGGAACAGCACCACATCTCCTTTTCGAGTCTCTATCCAAATTCCCCCGTTTGGATCCGGAGCGAGGTTATGACCAGGCGGCAGCTGCGAATCAGGAAATACTTCACGTACCTGGAAATCGCGGATGCGCGCAAGCTTTCGCGGATTGCCTCTGCACTCTGCCCAGATATTCCCGTCGAGGTCCTCGGTCATTCCAACTACCATCCCAAGCGGGTGGTGATTGGGTGCAGGGAGGGGACGAAATCGACCATCTTTGAACAGATACAGTCCGTCATCGACTCCTACCCACATATTCCCGGCATGATCTTCGAGCATCGCCGCAACCTGATTGCCCGGAAGCCCGTCACTCCTGCGAACGGATGAGACAATCCCGTTCTTGATGCGATCGAGAGAGCCATCGTTTGCGACCCAAATACTGCCGTCTTTGCTGGCTAGAATGCCCGCCGCGAGGTCCTTCCCTAATCCCTCGATAGCCGAGAACGTGGCTACACTCGGATCGCGAAAACTGTCAATTCCGCTCGTAGTTCCAGCCCAGACAATCCCTTCCCGGTCTTCAAAAAGAGCCCATACGGAATCGCCCGATAAACCTTGCATGTGGCCGTAATGTTCCACAGCGTTCCTGTGGATTCGGAACAGCCCTCGAGCATCGGTTCCAACCCAAAGATTGCCATCATGATCAAACATCAGACTGGTGACGCTGAGTTTGCTTCCGTCGAACGTGGGAGTGCCGAACGGATTCACAGCACCGTCCTTCAATTGTTCAAGTCCTCGACCTGGACCCTCCTCCTGTATGCCGACCCAGACAGTTCCGTCAGGAGCACGCGCCAGAGCCATTATCTCCGCTTTGACCGGGTACATCTCCGAGACGCCCCCATGCCAGTGGACAAGTGCCGTCTCCCCTCCCAGCCAAAAACCCCCATTGCCGTCAGCCGCTACGGCATTGACAGCAGGAATGCTTATTCCATCATTCTTTCCGAAACACCTGACGCCGCGATCGGTAACATGGCAAAAGGGCTGGTCTGATCCGCGGCGTGCCGCCACCCACACAGAACCGTCGGGATCTTCGCTGATGCTTTGGAATGCAGTCCCACTCACTGCAAATCGGGAAGGGACAACCCCGCCTTTCAGGTGAATGAGTGCATCCGCTACCATCCAGAGCCCACCTGCGTGGTCGGCAAGGATGCTGCCTACCGTACTGACTGAAAAATTGGCAGGCGTATACCTGGGCAGAAACCGAACGCCATCGAACTTGTAGACATCGCCGGGGAGAGATAAGAACCAGAGAAAACCGTCGGAGGTTTGCGTGATCGAGAACATGCCGGCTGGCAGAGAGCCATCTTGTGTTCGCCAAGCCGTGTGCATGTACTGGGTAACACGCTTATTCGGATCGAGGGCGTGAGCCGTGCCTGCCATTAGCAACACGCAGGTCATACAAAAGGTCAACGTGGCTGCGATCGTGGTACGGGGCCAGTTAAAGCGAAACCGAAGTCGTGGCCGCGGAGCCATTTCTCCCATGGTCGGGAACGGCCTCAGACAACCTGGCCCACAAATCCCTGAAGACAGACCCAAGAGGAAATACTGCACTGTACCGGTGCCTCCGTTGTAACCTAATGTAGCACTCTTAGAGACGTGCTTGTCGCCGATACCTCAAGGCTCTCAACGGAGCAACGGCCTTCATTTTGGATCGGGCGGCAATGGATCGCGGAGCTACTCGATGATCGATTTCCTGCAGCGGCAAATCGCATTCTGAGAAAATCGTGGGGACCCGGCAGGTCAGTGTCCACAAATCTTGCCCGATCCTGGGGGCACCCTCCTGAATTTGGAAATGCAGCTTTTCCCAATAAGCACTGACCATTCCATAGATATCATCATCGCCCTGTGATGCACCATGCAGACAGAAAGCCAAGCTGCGTGACTCTGGCGAAAGTTCGACAACAGGTCCAACGCCGTACCAGGAAATCGATCAGACCCTAGCCGCAGCGAAGGGGCAACCCCGCTCCATCCTGCTGGATTTCAGCGCGGCTCCGGCTTGAGGAGCCTGTGCTCGGCTGGATGCCGAGTCGTATGAAGATCAGAAGACTGCGGAGTTCATCCACGAAAACTTCCTTCCGCTGAAAGCTCACATTAAGGAACACCCGGCATGGTTTCACCGCTTGATGCGATCTGGACGCCGACGGTGCTCCTGCTCGACAGCGAGGGCAAGGACGATCTCACCCATTGCAACCGACAGTGTGGTGGAATCCTTTGGAGTGACGTACCGCACGAGTTAGTCCCGATTTATGGCATTAGTACGTGAATTATTGAAATCCAAGATTCCACCGGGCACGGTGACCGAGGCTGACGTACATTACATCGGCTCGATTTCCATTGATGAGGACCTGATGGAGCGCGCCGACCTGTGGCCGGGCGAGAAAGTCGCGGTGTGGAACGTAAACAATCGCGAGCGGATCGAGACCTAGGCCATTCCGGCGCCGCGCGGTTCGGGACAGATCAAGCTCAACGGCTGCGCTGCGCATCGCTTCGCGCCTGGTGATCTTGTGGTCATCGCGGCGTTCTGCCGCTCCCCAGTGCCGATCGAGCCGCACATGATCTTGGTGGATGAAAACAACCGCTTCACTGGAGAGCTTCGCCTGCCGGAGACAGAAGAGGCGTCCAGCGCAGTACAGACGTAGCCAGTTAAGTTGTCCCCACCAGACGCCCGAATGATGCTGACGCAGGTATACGGGTGAGACTCATCAGACCAGGACAGTGCCCCGCCGTCCGACTCAAAGACACGATCGAAGCCAGCGCTCAGTTAATTGGAACTACCGTCGCGGCCTGCGGCGGCTGAGCGTGCCCATCGGCGGCCTCTGGGTAGAGCCCGGTGCGTACTTCCTCGGCGTAGGTCTTCGCTGCCCGAACGATGTCGCCGCCTAGCTGGGCGTATCGCTTTACAAATGGCGGCACAATACCGTCGTAGAGTCCGAGAATGTCGTAGCTGACCAGGACCTGACCATCGCAGTGCGGCCCCGCACCGATGCCGATGGTTGGTATGCGCACTTTGGACGTCACGTCTTGGGCGACGGTGTTGGGTATGGCCTCGAGTACGATCGCGAATGCACCCGCGGCTTCAAGGGCAAGTGCGTCGTGGACTAGTTCCTCCGCTGCAGTTTCATTGGTTGCCTGTCGCCGCATGCCTCCAAGTCGGTGGACATGCTGCGGCGTCAACCCGAGATGGCCCATGACGGGGAGCCCGGCTCCCGTGAGTCTCCGCACCGTATCCGCGACTCCGCGCCCGCCTTCCAACTTGACCGCGGCCGCCCCAGCTTGAAAGAGCCGTCCCGCGTTCCGCAAGGCGTCCTCGCTACTCACTTGGTAGGTAAGGAAAGGCATGTCGGCTACGATTAACGCGCGGTTCGCCCCTCGGGCAACGGCCCGCGTGTGGTGAATGACGGCATCGAGCGTGACCTCGATGGTCGTATCCAATCCGAGGATCACGTTCCCCAGAGAGTCGCCCACCAGGAGAATGTCCACTTCGGCTTGATCGAAGAGCCGCGCCATAGTGGCATCGTAGGCCGTGAGCATGACAATGCGTTCGTGGCGCTCCTTCATCAGGGCGAGGTCGGGTACGCGAATGTTTTTGCGAATAACTTTCATTGTTCTAGTCCTAACACCAACATTTCTTGAATTTCTGCGGCTTTCCGCAAACCACGTTTTCCACCCGGCCGGTTTCGGCAACTCCGATGTACCAGAAACGCCTATTGGCAGCTTGTCTCATGACGCAAGCACCCTTCCCGCCCTGTATCTCGGATCGTGAATTGAGGGTCGCCGAGTGGAACATGCTCCACGATCTCAATGCCGTAAACCTCGAGGGCCGCTACCGGGCGGGGATGGTTCGTGAGCAATCGGATGCGCCGCAAATTCAAATCACGGAGAATCTGTGCGCCCACTCCGATATCACGTTGGACTTGGCGATCACGGTCGAGTTGTGACGAGTTTTTCGGATCCGGATGCGGAACAAGCGAGTCCCTTTCGGCAGATTTTCCTACCGTGAAGCCCGTCGCATTCTGGTGAAGGTAAATCACGGCGCCAGCGCCCTCTGCGGCAATGCGGTCTAGCGAACGTCGGAGGTTGGCGGAACACTCGTAGGCATTGGCACCGAAAACGTCGCCGACGACGCAACGCGCGTGCATCCGCACCAGCGCGGGTTGGCCGTCCTCGATGTTGCCAAGGATCATTGCGAGATGCGATTCGTTGTCGATTTCGGATCGATAAGCAATCATGCGGAAAGTGCCGCGATCGGTCGGAACCAGAGTTTCTCCGACGCGCTTGATGCAGCGTTCATGCGCCATGCGATAGCGGATCAGCTCGGCCACGGTGAGCATCTTCAGGTCGTGCTTCTGGCAAAAGCGGGTAAGGTCAGGCACGCGCGCCATGGTGCCGTCATCGTTCATAATTTCGCAGATCACCGCTGCCGGGACGAGGCCTGCGAGCCGGGCCAAGTCTACCGAGGCCTCCGTCTGGCCGGCACGCACCAGTACGCCGCCTTCGCGGGCTCGCAGGGGGAAGATGTGGCCGGGCCGGGCAAGGTCTTCCGGCCGCGTCGCGGGATCGATTGCAGTGAGAATGGTCTGAGCGCGGTCCAAGGCAGAGATGCCAGTCGTCACGCCGCGACCAACAGCGTCAATGGACTCGGTAAAGGCCGTGCCAAACTGTGACGTGTTCCGGGGGCTCATGGGTCCCAGCCGAAGGCGCTCGGTTCGCTCGCCCGGCAGGGCCAGGCAGATCAGGCCTCTGCCGTGAGTCGCCATAAAGTTGATGGCTTCCGGCGTGACCTTCTCCGCGGCCAGAGTCAGGTCCCCTTCGTTTTCGCGATCCTCGTCGTCGACCAGTACCAGCATGCGGCCCGCGCGCAATTCGGCGAGAGCCGTTTCCACATCGGTGAATGGGCTAAATTGTCGCATGGGCAACCTCTTTCCCGCAGTCTCTTTTACTGCCAGCGCTTCTGGCGGAAGCTCCTTCATCACAAGGCTCTGGGGCGCAGCCACCTGCTGAAGCAGGTGGCCGCATTTGAGCTTCTTGGTGTGCAGGTATCCCTGAGCAATGACACCGCCGTCGGCCTCGCAGGGGATTCGTTCCACCACATGGATTCCGGCCCTCACCAGCGCGGCGATCTTGTCCGGATTATTGGAGAGCAACCGAACTTGCCCGATGCCCAGGGACTTCAGAATCTCGGCGGGGAGCCGGTAATCACGGTAGTCCGCTTTGAAGCCGAGGCGCTCATTGGCCTGTACGGTGTCCAGACCCTGATCCTGAAGTTGATAAGCCCGCAACTTCGCTATGAGGCCAATGCCGCGCCCTTCCTGTTGTTCGTAGACAAGCACGCCGGCTCCCTCCTCCGAAATCAAAGACAGCGCCATGTGAAGCTGCGGAGCGCAGTCGCACCGGAGAGAACCCAGCGCTTCGCCGGTAAGACATTGGGAATGGATACGGACTAATGTCGGCGACCTACCGATTTCGCCCAGGACCAACGCCAGCGCCGTCTGCTGGCACGGCACGCCGTCTTGCTCGAAATCCCGCTCAAACGCGAGCAGGCGAAAATCTCCCCAGCGAGTGGGAAAGTCCACGTTTGCCACCTGCCGAATAGCTCCGTCGCGGGTTTGTAGCTTATCGTTCATGGCACTCGGGAACCTCGAGCTCTCAAAGAGTTCAGGCGGCCATAGCTCTTCGTCCTTTGGTTTCGATAATTCGGCGAAGCTCTCCCCAGGTTTGTCGAAAGATCCCAGAAGGCATTGGCTTCAAATTCGCTGAGACGCGTGGAGTGAACTCCATATGCGCCAGCATGTCGCGATTGAGATCGATCGTGTTCTCAGCTTTCCGTCTTCCTGGGAACTTTTGTGCTTGAGGCGTATTCACACTCTAGTGCCATAAATCGGGTCTAACTCGTGCGGTAGGTCACTCCAAAAGTAGCGCGCGGATAATTCCAGCTTTCGACCCCGCCCTCGCTGCACATCACGCGGCAGGTTCCGCATTCGAGACACCCGGCGAACTCGAAACTCACCTGGCCATCCTTGAGCCGGTAAAGACGCGCCGGGCATACCACTAAGCAGGCGCGATCCGTGCAATGTGCACAGATTGTTTTGTCGACGACAATGTGGGGATTGCCTTCGTCGACGGCGAACTTGTTCAAGGCCAGGGATTCCTCGGGACTGAGCCGCTTGATACTCATAAGCTTCGATACACTTTCCAGCCATCGGCCAGCATTTGGCCGAGGCTCATATTGCGATGCACGACACCCATCAGGCCAGGCACCATGGGTGTGGGAATCTTCCCATCCACAGTGAACAGGAATTGCATGGCTTCGTTGGCCAGCTTCGGAACCTCGCGGAAGACGTGTGGAATTTCGAATATTTTGTGGAAGTTCTGGTAAGCGCGTTCCTCTCCCAGCAAAAACAGCTCTTCCAACTTCTTCATGTAAAGAGGTCCCACGCGACTGGTGTCTTCCGCGGCAAGGATCGCCTTGGCGGCCGCCAGTCCACTGACCATGGCGAGATCCATGCCGCGGATGATCAAGCCAGTGTTGATGCCAAACCGGGCGGCGTCGCCGATGACGACCATGCCCTCGCGATGAAGCTTCTCGGGAATGCCCCGATAACCGATTTCGGGCACCAGGTGCGCACCGTACTCGACGGTTGTGCCTCCCTCGATGAGCGCAAGAATCGCAGGATGCATTTTGAAATCCTGCAGAATGTCCTGAATGTGGCGCCCTTGTTTGGCCGCCTGTGCCGGGTTGAAAACAATCCCGAGTGAGATGCTGCCCTTGTTGGTATAAAGAAAAGCCCCGCCCGAGATGCCGTCGGTGCAGCCGATCGCGACGCGTGCCGCTCCCTCGTCGTCCTTAACGGCGAAGCGGGTGCTGATTTCGGAATCCGGCAGCTCGATGGTTTCCTTCACTCCGACGCCGACGGCGTGACCTTCGACATCGGCGAACAGGCCGGCCTTCTGTGCGATCAGTGAGTTGATACCGTCAGCGGCGACAACGATCTCGCACCGCATCTCCTCTTCGCCCGCGCGGATGCCGACGATCTTGCCCCCTTCCTCGATTACGCCGTCGACCTTCACGCCGCTGGCGAGAGTCGCTCCTTTCGCCTCCGCCTCGCCGGCAAACCATTCGTCCAGCTTCGCGCGAACAACGGAGTAGGATTGCGGAACTTTTTCCGCGAAGGCGGGGTCGAAATAGTCGATCGTGGTCGCGGTCCGTTCGCCGAGCAGCATGATCTGCTCGCGAACAATCTTGCGTTGGAGGGGAGCCCGCAGATACATGCCGGGCTCGATCATTTCCAAAGCGTAAATGTAGAGGCGGCCGCCGGATACATTCTTCGCACCGGCGCTGTCTCCTCGTTCCACCAGAAGTACGTTCTTGCCCTCCCGGGCGAGCACGTAGGCGCAGGCCGAACCCGCCGGTCCCGCACCTACCACGATTGCGTCAAATTTATCGTCCGCCATTGTTCCTCACAGCTGCCGTCAGCAACGGGAGCACTTCATACAGATCGCCGACAATGCCGTAATCGGCGTTTTCGAAGATGGGCGCATGCTCGTCGTTATTGACTGCGACGATTACTTTGGATTCGCGCGCGCCTACCATATGCTGCACTTGTCCGGAAATACCCACTGCCAGGTAGAGATCGGGTTTCACCATATGCCCGCTCATGCCCACGTAGCGGGCGACCGGAAGCCAGTGTTCTTCCTCGGCAACCGGGCGGGAGCAGGCAACTTCACCCTTTAGGGCTGCGGCAAGATCCTCAGCGAGCTTCAGATCCTCCTTCTTTTGGAACCCCCGTCCTACGGAAACCAGTTTGGTAGCCGCGGAGATATCGACTGCCGAGACATCAGCCTGAGTGACATCGGAAATCGCAACGCGCCCATCGGCGGCGGCCCTTACGGTTTCCACGGCGCCCTGCTGTGCCGCCGTGTTTGGAGCAAGGAAGGTACGCGGCGGGATAGTGACGACCGCGGGCAGCGAGAGTTCTTCGTCGCACAGCGCCAGGCCGGCATAAAGAAGCCGAGTGGCCAGCAGTTTGCCGCCTTCGAGTTTCACCGACTTGGCATCTGTGCTCATGCCCGCATTGAGCTTCGTCGCCACATAAGCCGCGATATGCTTGCCCCGCAGGGTGCCCCCGACGAGGAAAACACTGGCCCCGGCAGCCGAGACCAAACCGGCAATCTCCTCGCTTAGCCCTTCTACCCACTCGGCCGCTGACTGCAGCGCAACTGCTTTATCCGCCCCCAAGGCGGCCAGTTGCTTTGCATCGGTTTCGGTCAGCGAAAGCGCCGTGACCGGCTGGAATAGCGACTGTTTCAATTCGAGCGCCGGCGTCAACAACTGCTTCGCGAGCGCGGATTCTTCGGAAAACACAAAAATCCCTGGCATGTTGTTATTCCTCCTACTGCTGGCCCTCTGCGGCGAGGCTGCTTACCAGCTTCGCGACGTTCGCGGCCGTATTGGCTTCCTTGAAAGCGATATGCTTCCGGTGAGTCACGAAGCCCTTCACAGATCTGTGAACCTCCCTCGGCTGCAACTGATCGGGAGTCAAACCGAGATCGGCGATCTTGATTTCCTTCTTCGGCTTCTTGGCGGCGCCGAGCACCTGCTTGAGGCTCGGAATCCGCGGGTGATTGATCTGACCCAACACGCTAAGGACGACTGGCCCCTTCACGGTGGCGACTTCGGTGGCTACTCCCAGCCCTCGGGTGGCTTTCACTGTGCCGTTTTCAACCGAAAGCTTCAGCACGTAACTGACGCACGGCAACCCAAGCAGCGCGGCCACGCGCACGGCCGTTTGTTGATTGAACGAATCCGAACTGCCTTCGCCGCACAAAATCAGATCGTAAGACCCCAATTTGCGGATAGCGGCAGCGAGCACGTTAGCCGTCACATAAGCGTCGGCCTTCTCGGCGGATTTATCGGCAATGAAGTAGGCGGAGTCCGGGCCGCGCGAGAGCACATCCTTGAGAGACTGGTTCACGGCGGAAGTGCCATAGGTGAGCGCATCCAGCGCCCCTCCCTGCTGCTCCACAAGCAGAGTGGCTTCTTCGATCGCGTTGCGGTCGAAGTCACTAATCTTGCCCTTGGCACGAGTGACATCGAGACTGCAGTCATCGGATTTGATCTTGATATCTTTCTCGTCGAGTGCCCATTTGTAGCAGACCAGACATTTCGGCATTGTTGGTTCTCCTGTTTAAAATAACGTTTTCTTGATCAACGTAGGGATAATGGGAGTTACCTCAAGCTGCAGGCCCCACTTCTGGCCGAACTGCGCGGGCGATGGACGAACCGCGTAATACAGGAACGCCAAGTCGACCTTCACCGGCAAGATCCCGGCATACATAAGACGCCCGATCTTCGGTCCGACGGGAAACGCCAACTTGTTGCCTGCCGACGCTTGCCAATTCACGAATGAGTCCGCTTTTGTTCCTACGGTCCACTTTCCTAGCGTATAGATAAATGAGTATTCCCATAGCATCTGGTTTGTTTTTCGCCCATTGCCGCCGATGGGAAACCACTGTTGCGGAAAAACGTATGCCAACCATCTCTTAGCGTTGTATCCGACCGCGAACGTCGGACCAAACTGCCATTTGTTCTGACTGAGCAACGGGTAGGAGTGCCCCGTCGGGAAGATAAACGTGGGACCGGCGCCCAGCAGCCAGTGACCCACCAGAGTACGGTCTGGCACGAGTCCAAACGCGAAAATCGTGTCTCCGAAGCCGGTCACACGGTTGTCGGTTCCATTTGGATTTGGGTAGGGCGCGCTATTAAACAGTGTCACGACCGGCCGCACAACGAGGTGCCAATGGTCGCTAAACGGCAAGGGTATGAGTGGCTGAAATTGCAGGTTGCCCTGCATTCGTGCTCCTCCCACCAGCTGGCCCACCGACCAATTATTCTGCTGCATTTGCAACAACCAAATGTTCGCCAACGGATTGGCCGCCTCTTTAGCCTGGTCGGCGGCGGAGGTTTGTTCGGTAGGAGTAGGACTCACTGCGCCCGAAGATGAGGTGTCTGTCTCTTCACCTGTCCGAAGCACCTGGGTTGACGTATTCTGCTGTGCCGACACTGGCAGACATGTGAGCAAGACAAGTAAGCACGCCAACACATTGGCCCAGAGTTGTCTTTCTTTTCGTTCCCGGGATCTCACGAGGGAAGTCCCGTAGGTAAGGGCGCCAAGGGCGAGCGCCCTTCTATAGCAAACCTGCCCTTTTGACATTTCTCGAACCTCCTGTAGCTTCTTTTCCACTCAAGGCTGCTACTTTCGAATAGTGGCAGCGATGACAACAAACCAAACACTTCACAAATAATTAGGCAATGCTCATCGCAATTGCACGTTCGGGAGTATCGCTGGGCGCATCCACCAGGGTCGTGCCCGCAATATCCCGGAACAAGCGCGGCAAAGGCATGCTTTCGACAAACCCCATGCCGCCCTCCACCTGACAGCTGTCCACCACGAGCTTCGACCCGAGTCGCGCCAGGAAGGACTTCACCATGGCACTCTCAACTTCAAACGGCTCGCCGTCGTCAACCAGTTGGGCGGCATGGTATAGCGCCAGCCGCGCCACATGGCAATCGATATTGGAATCCGACAGCAGGGCCTGCACCGCTGGGAAGTTAAAGACCGGCATACCGAACTGTACCCGCTGCTTGGCATAAGCCGCGGCGTGGTCGATGGCCGCCTGTCCGATGC
>Ga0182030_10019933_pt1 | contig 12710 bp, 10 predicted proteins | sample 812S3MmetaG_FD_121299 | JGI IMG/M metagenome (GOLD analysis project Ga0182030, IMG submission 121299) | Permafrost microbial communities from Stordalen Mire, Sweden - 812S3M metaG (Illumina Assembly) | ecosystem: Environmental > Terrestrial > Soil > Wetlands > Permafrost | place: Sweden... | reverse complement strand
TTTTCGAAAGGGCTGGAAGCGCAAAATGAACAACAGACAAACAGACGTATGTCTGACAGCAGACGGCGGAAATCGAAATGAAATTCTGCGCTCCGTGGTCTAAAGGATGGGGTCCACCTCAGAATAAATCCAAAAGCAGTCTGCACTTTTTGATGAAATCCACTTCCAATTCAAAATCGTAAAACATCGCCACAAACTCAACCTTCAGAGTTTGCGGGGAGAGATTGCCCCATTGAATTCTGCTTTTTGTCGCGCCAATTAATATACTGTATGTGTGGGTCACGCTGGCGAATGAATCAATTCCGGAGAAGATTGATTCAATGCTATAACCCCCCTCCTGATTATCAAGATCATTAGCGTCCAACTCAATATTCACGGCTGCGAACTGGTTCTTTGCAAGCTGCCGCAATCCTGGATTGCCAATTTGTAAGTAATCATAGAACTCCACCGTGAGCCTGATCAGGCAGCGCAAATGATCTTGTCCTGGTTCTTCAAACACAGACCTCACACATTCAGATTCCAACATGGATTTTTGAATCGCGTGAACTCGTTTCCTGCGATCATCCTCCATGTTTTTCGCACTCCTGTCGGTATTCTCATTCACTTTGATGAAAATCCAGTCCTTTCGTTTCTCATGCAACAAAAATGAGGATGAAGGGTGGCACGCTTTGCGTTGGCCATCCTCCATCCTCAATGTTCATATTCAAAACTCCGTTCGCGACGGAGCGTTATTGCTGCTTCGCCGATTCGTCGGCGGCGTCGAAGGCGTGTTGCAGGGCCACCAGGTCTTCGCCCGGCTTGAGCGATTCGAGGATGGCTTGCTCGGCCTTGAGCTGCTCGTTGGAATAGGCGGCGGCTTTGATGGAGAGGCCAATGCGCCGGTCGGTCTTGTCAATCTTGATGACGCGCGCTGTGACTTCCTGGCCGACTTTGAGCACGTTCTTGATCTTCTCGGTGCGCTCTTCGCTGACTTGGGAGATATGCACCAGGCCGTCTATGTCCTGTTTCAGGCCGACAAACGCGCCGAAGCTGGCAAGCTTGGTGACGCTGCCGGTGACGAGGTCGCCGACCTTGTAGAACTGGTCAATGTTGCTCCACGGGTCCACGGCAAGCTGCTTTGCGCCGACCGAGATGCGCTGATTGGCCTTGTCCACTTCCAATACCACCGCCTCCACTTCGTCGCCTTTTTTGAAGACTTCGGAGGGATGATTGATCTTGCGGGTCCAGGAGATGTCGGAGACGTGGATCATGCCATCCATGCCTTCTTCCAACTCGATGAAAGCGCCGTAGCTGGTGAGGTTGCGAATCTTGCCCTTGACCTTGGTGCCGGGAGGATATTTCTCGAGGGCCTTGTCCCACGGATTGGTGTCCAACTGGCGGATGCCGAGGGAGATTTTCTGCTCCTCGCGGTTGATGCCGAGCACGATGGCTTCGATTTCCTGGTCGGCCTTGAGGACATCGGACGGCTTGGCGATGCGTTTGGTCCAGGAAAGTTCGGTGACGTGGACCAGGCCCTCGACGCCTGGCTCCAATTCCACAAACGCGCCGTAGGGAACGAGGTTGACCACGCGGCCCTTGACCTTCGTGCCGACCTGGTATTTGGCGTCAATGTTTTCCCAAGGGTTGGCGAGCTTCTGCTTGAGTCCGAGGCTGACGCGCTCCTTCTCTTTGTTTATGTCAAGCACAACGACGTCAATGTCCTGGCCGACCTTGAGGATTTCGGAGGGGTGCCCGATGCGGCCCCAGCTCATGTCGGTGATGTGAAGGAGACCGTCAATGCCGTTGAGGTCAATGAAGGCGCCGAAATCGGTGATATTCTTGACAGTGCCCTTGCGGATGTCACCGGGGGTCATTTCGGTGAGGAGCTTGGAGCGTTTGTCGTTGCGCTGCTGCTCGATCAATTCGCGGCGGGAGAGGACGATGTTTTGGCGTTCCTGGTTGATTTTGACGACCTTGAACTCGTAGCTGTTGCCGAGGAATTGCGCGAGGTTCTTGGGCGGCACGATGTCAATTTGCGAGGCGGGCAAAAAGGCCTCGACGCCGATGTTGACGAGTAAGCCGCCCTTGACGGCAGCCTTGACCTTGCCGGTGATGGTGCCGCCTTCGTTGCAGATGGTGAGGATCTTATCCCAGTTCTGTTTGAATTCGGCCTTTTCCTTGGAAAGGACGACCATGCCCTCCTTGTCCTCGAGTTTTTCGATGAGGACATCCACCTGGTCGCCCATTTTGACGGCCTTGATGTCTCCAAATTCGTTGCCGGAGACGACTCCTTCGCTTTTGTAGCCGATATCCACGAGGACTTCCTTGGGGCGGACTTCGATGACGATGCCTTTGACGATCTGGCCCGCGGCAAAGCGCGTCGGACTTTGCTTGAGGGCTTCTTCCATTGTGAGCATAACTATTATGAGTTCATCTACTGCGGGAGGCTTGCCCGCGCCGGGAAGGGCGCGCGCGAAGACTCCATTGCCTACCTGACCACGTTGTCGGGCAACGGAGGTAAAAGGTTAGGTAACATTGTTGACTTTCTTTTCTCAGCCTCAACGAACGCCGCACACGCGGCGCCCAGGCAGGGGGAAACCATACACCGGTGCCAGGAGAATGCAAGCGGGAAAAAGGGGGGATGGAGTGTTGGAGTATTGGAGTGATTGGAAAACCCAATACTCCATCACTCCAATACTCCGTTGGGTTCCGGGGCTACTCACTCTTCAGGATTGCCAATTCACTGTTCACCAGGCGCATCAGAGGCTTGATGGCGCGGCGGGTGAAGTCGAAACGGCAGCCGGCGGCGGCGAACAGTTCGGGCAGCGGACGCGAGCCGCCCAGGGCCAGCGCGCGCTGATAGGCGCGAAGGGCGCGCCGTTTGTCGCGCCGGGAATTGGCCCAGACTTGCAGCGCGCCCAGTTGCGCGATGCCGTATTCGATGTAGTAAAACGGATGCAGAAAAATATGGAGCTGGCGATGCCACAGGTTCGCGCGCGCCTCCTCGTAGCCGCTCCAATCCACCTCGCCGCCAAAGCGGTCCATCAAGGCGAGCCAGGCCTGCCGCCGCTCCGCCCGGCTGTGGCCCGGATGCGAGTAAATCCAATGTTGAAAGGCGTCCACGGTCGCGATCCAGGGGAAGATGGCCACGATCCCTTCCAGGTGGTCATGCCGCGCGCGCCTGGCTCCGGCCTCCGGATAAAAAGCGTCCACAAACTCGCTGCCCAGCAGTTCCATGCTCATCGAGGCGACTTCGCAAAACTCAATCGGCGCGGTGCGGTAGGCGTGCAATTCCTCCCGCCGCGCCGCGACCGCGTGAAAGGCGTGGCCGGCTTCGTGCAAGATCGTCTCCACGTCCCGATGGATGCCGACCGCGTTCATAAAGATGAACGGCAGGCGCGACTCGGACAGGGTGGATTGATAGCCGCCCGGGGCCTTGCCTTTGCGATTGTCCAAGTCGAGGAGGCGCAGTTTCTGCATCATCTGAAAATCGGCCGCCAGCCGGGAATCAATTTGATCGAAAATCTTCTGCGCACCGGCAACCAATTCCTCGACCTTCTCGAAAGGTTTCAGCGCCGGCCGATTCAACGGGTCCACGCCAAGGTCCCATGGGCGGAGCGATTGCAGGCCCAGGTGGCCGCGGCGTTCGGACTGCAACTGCTTGACAACGGGCACGATTTCCTTCTCCACCGCGTCGTGGAACTTCCGGCAATCGCCGGGCGTGTAATCGAAACGGCCGCGCATTTGGAAGGCGTATTCCAGGTAGTTGGGGTAACCGGCGTTGGCGGCGATTTTCTCACGGAGCTTGAGCAGTTGCTCGAAATTGTCCTCGAACCGCTCGGCCTCGCGCAGGCGGCGGTTGGCCGTCAATTCCCAGGCCTCCTGGCGCAGCGGGCGGTCCGGTTCCTCCAGGTAACGGCCCATTTGCGCCAGCGTCCGTTCCTCGCCGCGAAAGGGCACGGTGAGCGAGCCGCAAAGTTTCTGGTATTGCTGGCCGAGCCGGGCCTCCTCGGTTTCCAGCGGGACATTTGCCTGGCGATACAACTCGACTTGCAGGCGGGCGTTGCGGTCGAAAACGAACCAGCGTTCCTGGGGCAGTTTGCGGCGGGCTGGATGGCGCAAGTAAATCTCGGCCAGCCTGAATTGCCGGGGCTTGACCCGCGGCTCGATTTCCCCGACGAAATGGAGGAAGGCCTTTTCCGCCTCCGCGTCATCGGTATGGCAGGTCATGGCGATGCTGCGAAGGGAGCCTTCCTCATCGAGCGCGGCGCTCAACTCGCCGGCGTCCAGGAGCCAGCGTTGCAGGTGGTCCGCCGATTTGCAGCGCGGGGCGCGGGCGTCCAGCTCGTCGAACAGCGCGGCGATTTGCGCAAAGTCGCCCAGGTCAATTTTCTCCGGGACAAAAACGCGGGGGCGGTACGGAACCGACTTGTCAAACGGCAGCAAATTCATTTGCACACAATGGATTCACCGCGCGCGGCGGTCAAGCCCGGCGGATTCGGCGGGCGCGTCCGACCTTTGGCGGGAGCAGCCTTCGCACTCTCTGCTCGAAAAATCGGAGCCGAAGGACGAAATTGCCCTTGTGAACCTGAAAATTGTCGTCGAACTAGGCGAGGACGGCTATTTTGTGGCCTATTGCCCGTCCCTAAAAAGCGGCTGGTCGCAAGGCAAGAGCCGCAAAGATGCGTTGAAGAACGTCCGGGAAGCCATTGATTTGTATTTGGAGCATTCCCCCGCTGAGTTGGCCGCGAGCAAAGAGCGGGAGGTTGTCGAGTCGACAATTTGAAGCCACCTAAGTGGGCTTGAAATTGGCGGCGCTTATGGGATAATCCCATTATGAAATTGGTGGCAGATAAGAATGGACGAATATGTTCCGCGGAGTTGTTTCCTCCACGAACAGCATTTGACGCCTCCCGGCAACCGGATGGAAGCGTGCGGGTCGTCGAGTTGGTGGAGAAGGATGTGCCGCTGGTAAAACCCGTGCGCACGGCGGAAGGTTTTCTGATGTTGCCGGTCAAGGCAAGCCGGAAAGCCATCCGGGCTGCCATCCGCGCTGACCGGGATGCCCGATGAGCGCTTACTGGGATAGTTCGGCTTTGATCGAAGCCTGCAACAGCCCATCGCTGCGCGCACGTTTGCATCTGGACCGCGGTTTGACGCGCACTCACTCTTTGGCGGAAGTTTTTTCCACGCTCACGGGTGGCAACCTGGCGTTTCGACTGGATGCGGATGGGGCTTCTCGAACCGTGGCAAGCCTTGCTGCGGATCTGGACTTCCACGATTTGACAGCCACGGAGGTGTTGCAGGCCTTGAAGGAAGCGCGGAGAAAAGGTGTTCGCGGCGGTCGCGTTCACGATTATCTCCACGCGGTGGCAGCAGAGAAGTCGGGTGCTGAAAAGCTGCTCACGTTGGATAAGAATGATTTCAGTGATTTAACCAAAGTCGAAATCGAGCAGATATAGACCCGAAAGGGAATTCAAATGTAGATTGTTTAGATGTCATCCCAAGTCACATTAACCCCCCGCCACTACCACCGTGCCGGTGACGATTAGGGCCGCACCAGCCCAAAGCCTCCAAGTGGAGTGTTCGCCCAGGAAGAGCACGGCCAGAACAATGGCGACGAGAACGCTGAGCTTGTCCACCGGGGCCACTTTGGATGCGTCCCCCAATTGCAAGGCCCTGAAATAGCAGAGCCACGAGGCGCCGGTAGCCAAGCCGGACAACACAAGAAACAGCCATGTGCGGGCGGTGGCCTTGTGCAACGTGTCCAAGCCGCGGCAAAGCGCGATGCTCCATGCGAAAACCAGGACCACGATCGTGCGGATGGCTGTGGCGAGATTGGAATCAATGCCTTTGACCCCCGCCTTGGCGAGCACCGCCGTGAGTCCGGCGAACAGGGCTGAGAGCAAGGCCCAATGGAACCAGTTCATATCTGTCATATTTGACAAAATACAACTGCTCCCTCGTTTCGTCACGCAACAAGGCCCATTCAATGAAGTTTCCAGCGAACGGGCGTCAGAAAGGCCTCAATGACCGGCGATCTCCCAAACCGCTTCTGTGCGGAAGCAATCCCTGCAACCCTTCCTGCCATGCACCTTTCCCCATGCTTGTGCAATCCTCTGCACCCCTGCAATTCCATGCAACCCCATGCTCGCCCTGCAATCCCGTGCCCACCCTGTAATCCCATGCCCGCCATGTAAACCCATGCCCACCCTGTAATCCCTGCAACCCGGTGCTTATGTCCCGTCATTCCAGTCATTGAGGCAAATTCTCTGACAAACGGCGGCTGCCTTCATGGCCTGCCGTTGCTCTAACGCCAACACGCCGAAGGATCCCCGGCCCGAAAAAACGCTGTCAAGGGGCTTGCCTTGGGCGCGATGGGGAAATGGCTTTGTTCTCAGCGGTTAAATGAGCATTCGCCATGCCACAGCCGCGAGGACGGCCCCGCCGCGCGCCGCTCGTCTAAGCTCATAGGGAGATTCATCGGTTTTCATGCGCGGCAATGGCCTGCGGGCGGCGTTTTTGGGAGCGGATTCCCTGGCAGCGGTTCCCCGCCACCGGGGCGGTTGCTCCCCAGTTGTGCGCCGCGGGACTGCCCGGCGCTTGCGCCAAAAATAGTTTCGCTTTCGGGCGGTCTGGTGTATAGTGAAGGTGTGAGGAGGATAGTGTTAAGTTCGCGGTGCCGCGTGGCCGCTTCCGCCCGATGTGGTGGAGGAGGGACGGCGGTTCAAGGACGCAAGGGAGGCCGCAATTGGCGCTTTCACAAAACCCTCAGATAATGTAAGGTACGATTATGACAAACACATTTCCTGAAGACCATCGCGGCAAAGGCGCGTTCACGCTGATTGAGATGCTGACGGTGATCGCGGTCATTGGCATTCTGGCGGCGATGTTGCTGCCGGCCCTTGCCAGAGCTAAAATCAACACCATGGAGAAAATGGCGAAAGTGGACATGGCCAATTTGAACGGCTCAATCAGCCAGTACGACAGCGAATACGGTAGTCTGCCGGCGTCCACAAATGCGAGCGCGCGGGGAGCGGATTTTACGTTTGGCACTTCTGTGCTTGGCACGACCGGCCACGGCTACGCCGGTTCACCTTTGGAAGGCTCACGGAACATTGTGCCTGCGAACGTTTGCGCGTCGCCGATTCAGACCATGCCGAGCGCGTATCAAAACGTCAATTCGGAGGTGATCGCGATTCTGACGGACGCCGCCTATTTCCCTGAAAACAGCATCACCGCGCATACTTACAATTCGCGCATCAATCCATTTTTCACTCCGAAACCCGCAACAACCACAAATACGCAGGGCGTTTGTCCGGTGGACTACGTCATGCGCGACCCGTGGGGATTGCCTTACATCATCACGCTGGATTTAAATTATGACGGGCAATGTTGGGACGCGATTTGGTACGGCTCCTTCCATACCAGCGTGCCGGGTTCCTCCATGGTCTGGTCCTTCGGCCGGATGGGAACCGGCCAGTACGGGCCTATCGCGCCCAACTTGTCTCCCAAGGCTTCGCCCAACAAATACCTCCTCACCAGTTGGCAGTGATCAAGGGGCGGATTGCCAATCCTCGACGGCAGGGCCCCGACTTGTCGGGATCGAGCCGAAACTCGATTTTCCGGGAAAAGTCACCGCTCGACGGAATCGCGCCGTTCAAGGCCAATCCGCAATCGAGTCACGGCTCGACAGAGTCTCCCCCAGCCACGAAGGGTTAAGGACATTCCCAGGATTGCCGATAATCAGGTACAATTTAAGCTCTAAATTGCCTGATGCGGTGTGTCCAAATTGTGTGAGTTTAGTCCAGACAGTCACGGCGCCTGAGAATCCTGCTGCCAAGCGGGCGCAGAGGTTTTTTGGCGAGCAGAGGAAGGCGAACTTCAAGGAAACGGACCGGATGTTCGCCTGGCTCATCGCGTTTGAATGGCTCGCGGCTATGGCATCGGCGTCGCTGATCGCGCCAAATGTCCCGGCCCTGTCACGGGTCCCGCAAGGGCACCTGATGGAGATGTCGGCGGGGTTGGCAGGGCTGGTTTATTTGGTGCCGCTGGTGCTGGCCTTGTTTCATCCCGGCCGTGCCTACACGCGGCATATCATCGCCATCGGGCAGATGTTGACGCCGTCGCTTTTTATCTTTCTGACGGGGCGGGGCTTTGAAACGCATTTTTTTGTGTTCGGCGCACTGGCTTCGCTGGCGGCGTATCGGGACGTGAAAGTCCTGATGACGGCGACGCTGGTGGTGGCGCTGGACGACCGGCTGGGGCAATGGGTGCAGACGATCTTCTCGCCTGCCTACCTGATGCCGTGGACGTGGGTGGAATTCACGGGGTGGGTGCTTTTTGAAGACACGTTGCTGGCGCTCTGGATTTGGGAGAGCCTGCGTCTGATGTTCGGATTGGCGCGGCACCAGGCCGAGGAGGAAATTCTCAACGAAATCGTGGCCCGCGAGGTTGCGGAACGAATCGAGGCCCTAAAACAGGAAAACACGCGCTACCGCGTGGTGCAGGTTTCCCTGGAACGCAGCGAAGCCAAGTTCCGCTCCTTGAGCGAGTCTTCGCCCGCCGGCATTTTTCTGGCCGACATTTCCGGCCGGCACGTCTATAGCAATTCCAAATGGCTTGAAATGACGGGCCTGACTCCCGGCGAAAGCACGGGGGATGGCTGGATGCGCGCGCTGCATCCTGAGGACAAGGCCGGGGTGATGCAGTTGTGGCAGCAGTGCGTGCGGGAGCGCAAGGAATACTCCCAGGAATTCCGCCTGGTGACGCCCCAGAACCAAGTCCACTGGGTCTCCTGCCGGGCGTCCTTGATTCCCGCCGAAAAGCCGGCCCCGGGTGAGATCGGCGAACCCGTTCAAATCTCCGATGCGGGCGGTTACGTGGGCACCATGCGCGACATCACCGAGTACAAGGAGGTCGAGGAAGCCCTGCGGAAGGCCAAGGCCGAGGCGGACGCGGCGGTGAAGGCCAAGAGCGAATTCCTGGCGAAAATGAGCCATGAAATCCGCACCCCCATGAACGGCGTCATCGGCATGGTCAACCTGTTGCGCGACACGCCGCTGGGGTCGCAGCAACGGGAGTACGCCGACGCGATCCGGCGGAGCGCCGAGTCGCTGCTGCTGCTGATCAACGACGTGCTGGATTTCTCGAAGTCGGAAGCCAGGAAGCTGATATTTGAAACGATTGATTTCGATTTGCAGGAAACGATTGAAGGCGCGCTGGAGCTGCTGGCGGAAAGGGCGCAGGCCAAGAACATCGAATTGGCGGGCTTCGTCCTGGCGGATGTGCCAACGCAACTGCGCGGTGATCCCGGCCGCTTGCGCCAGATCTTCGTCAACCTGGTCAGCAACGCCGTCAAGTTCACCGACTACGGGGAAGTGGTGGTATCGGTGTCAAACGTGAAAGAAACCGAGACGCATGTGGAATTGCGGTTCGAGGTGCGCGACACGGGCATCGGGATTGACCCGGCGACCCAGTCGAAGCTGTTTCAGGTCTTTAGCCAGGCTGACAGTTCGACAACGCGCAAGTACGGAGGCACCGGCTTGGGATTGGCGATTTCCAAGCAACTGGTGGAATTGATGGGCGGTCAGATTGCTTGCACGAGCAAGCCAGGGCAAGGCTCCACTTTTTGGTTCACGGCCGGGTTCGACAAACAGCCCCCCGGCGCCAAGACGGCCAACGCCAAACAGGCCCAAGTCAATCTCCATGTAATGATCGTGGACGACAACCAGACCAACCGCCAGATTCTGGAGGAATTGCTCCATAGCTGGGGGATGCGCTCCTGCGCCGCCGCCACCGCCCAGGAAGCCCTGGAGAAACTGCAGGAGTCCACACACGATCCCATTGACTCGGTTCTGCTCGACATGCACATGCCCGGCATGAACGGCATCACCCTCGCCAATGTCATCAAATCGGACCCCGCCATCGCCAGAACCCGCGTCATACTTCTCACGACCCTGGGCAAGTTAATGGACGACGACAAACTGGCCGAAACGGGTGTGGATGCCTGCCTGGTTAAGCCGGTCAAACGCGCCCGGCTCTACGAGTGCCTCACCGGCCTTTCCAGGGGCAAGGGCGCTCCCGCGGCGAAGGGCGGGGCCGCTCCGGCGTCACGGCCACCGATTGTACGCCCCGCACAGCCGCTGCGCATGCTTCTTGCCGAGGACAACCTGATCAACCAGCGCGTGGCGGTCGCCCAGTTGAAGAAACTGGGCTACGCGCCGGATGTGGCGAATAACGGAGTCGAGGCGTTGGAATTGTCCGGCGAAAAACCGTACGACGTTATTTTGATGGACTGCCAGATGCCGATGATGGACGGGTACGAAGCAAGCCGGCAAATCCGGTTGCGCGAAAAGGCCCAGGGCCGCATTCCCGTTCATATCATCGCCATGACCGCCAACGCGATGCAGGGCGACCGCGAGAAATGCCTGGCTGCCGAAATGAACGATTACCTCTCCAAGCCGGTCCGGGACACGGAGTTGAAGAAATCGCTGGAAAAGGTGCCGGTGACGGCTGCCGCCGCCCTCGACGAAGATGCCAGCCTTGTGCCGGAAGACGTGGCGATCGGAGACGAGTTGGTGGACTTGGAAAGACTCGAAGCGGCCGCCAACGAGGATCCCGCCATGTTGCAGGAACTTGTGGACCTCTATTTTGCTCAGGCAAAGGACTTGATGAACGGCCTGAAGGGAGCGATCACTTCCGGCTCGCCCAAGGATGTGGATCACTTTTCCCACAAACTCGTCGGCGCCAGCCTGGCGTGCGGCATGTCGGCCATGGTCCTGCCTCTGAGGGAGCTGGAACGGCAGGGCAAGGAAGGCCACTTGACCAACGCCGACGCCCTTTTTGCCCAGGCCAGCCGGCATCTGGAATTGACACGCAACAAAGTCGGTTCATACGTCCGCGAATACCAACATCAATGACAACCAACGAAATCAAATCCCAGGCCCCCACCGCCGCACCGGCCGTGGACTTCGAACAACTCCGCGCCGCCTCGGGGGACGACTCCGGTTTTATGCAGGACCTGACGAATCTGTACTTCGAGCAGGCGCGCGAAATTATGACCGGCCTGGGAAAAGCCCTGAAGGAACGCTCGGCGGGCGAAGTGGATTATCTGGCCCACAAGCTGGCCGGCGCCAGCCTCTCCTGCGGCATGTCCGCCATGGTGGCGCCCCTCCGGGAATTGGAGTCGCGCGGGCGCAAGGGCGATCTCACCGGCGCCGACGGCTTCATGGCCCAGGCGACGGCCAACCTCGAGGTTGTCCGCGCCAGCGTCCAGGAATACTTGCGCTCCGCGGCTGCGGCGTGAGAAGCTGCTTCGTGGGCCGAATCTTATTTATCACCGGCACCGGAACCGGAGCGGGTAAAACAGTGTTGACGGCACTGTTGCTCCGCCATTTGCGCCGCAAAGGCCGCGACGCCCTCGCTGTCAAGCCGTTTTGCTCCGGTTCGCGCGACGACGCCCGGCTGCTGCAACGGCTGCAAAAAGAGGACCTGACCCTGGCGGAAACCAACCCGTTCTGCTTCAAACTGCCGCTGGCGCCGTGGGTGGCCGCGGGTATGGGCCGCGGGCCGCGGATTTCATTGCGCCAAGCCCTGCGGGAGATTCAGCGGCTCGGAAAACGGTGCGAAATTCTGCTCGTGGAAGGTTCCGGCGGTGTGCTGGCGCCCTTGGGCCAGCATTACGCGGCCGCGCAAATAATTTCACACTTGCGCTGCGAAACCGTCATTGTCACGCGGAATTGCCTGGGGGCAATCAACCACACCCTGTTGACGGCGAAATATCTGCAAAGCATTGGGGCCAAAGGACTTAAGATCGTGATGATGTCCGAAAAAGGGCCGGATTTAGCGTCGCATAGCAACATCAATGCCATTTGTGAGTTGCTTCCAGGAATTCCGGTTTTTTCGCTGCCGTATCTTGGCGGGAAGGCGTCAAAATTGAGGGGCGTAAAAAAAAGTGAAAAAAAAGTGAAAAAAACACTTGCGCAAATATTGGGACATGATAATCTCTGAACCGTTCCTTCCAAGTGGAAGAAGATTTTTCAACATAACCGTTGACAATCGGACGCTGAAGCGATAAGGTCGCTTCAACGATAAGAACAGGTATCTGAGATGCCGAAGCGAACAAGAAGTTCGGCACTCAGAAGTTTTTGTCGCTTGGTTGGATGACATTTAGGGTGGAAACACCCGCTGCTCATTGAAAATTGAATTGTGCGAATAGTGAGAGCCCCTTTGAGGCGCGCCTGTTAGTTTGGTGCGACTCAGAGTTTTAAAATTGCAAAATCAGTCCGGCTAACCCCCGGACAAGATTCAAGCTAACGTTTTTAACGGAGAGTTTGATTCTGGCTCAGAACGAACGCTGGCGGCGTGGATAAGACATGCAAGTCGAGCGCTGGTTGGAGGGTAGCAATATTCTTCAATCGGAGCGGCGCAAGGGTGCGTAACACGTGGGTAATTTGCCATGAAGTTGGGGATAACTTGCTGAAAGGCGAGCTAATACCGAATGTGGCCTGATGGAGGCATCTCCGTCCGGCTAAAGCTGGGGACCGCAAGGCCTGGCGCTTAATGATAAACCCGCGGCCTATCAGCTAGTTGGTGAGGTAACGGCCCACCAAGGCGATGACGGGTAGCTGGTCTGAGAGGACGACCAGCCACACTGGAACTGAGACACGGTCCAGACACCTACGGGTGGCAGCAGTCGAGAATTTTTCACAATGGGGGAAACCCTGATG
>Ga0182030_10019931_pt1 | contig 12711 bp, 11 predicted proteins | sample 812S3MmetaG_FD_121299 | JGI IMG/M metagenome (GOLD analysis project Ga0182030, IMG submission 121299) | Permafrost microbial communities from Stordalen Mire, Sweden - 812S3M metaG (Illumina Assembly) | ecosystem: Environmental > Terrestrial > Soil > Wetlands > Permafrost | place: Sweden... | reverse complement strand
GAATCATCGCTGCGTTACCGAGCCGCGACCGCAAGGGAGCGGTTTCTTGAGTTTTGCACCAGAAACTAATTAGCTGGGGGGCAGTTCATCGCCATCCGACTTTGCGGTGGAGCAGGCCGCTGCCGTTTACACCAGCGTGCAGAGCGGTTGACCGGGCTTCACCAACTGGCCGGGAACCACGTGCACCGCATCCACTACGCCGTCTACCGGCGCGCCGATGGTGGTCTGCATCTTCATGGCTTCGATCACCAGCACCGGGTCGTCCTGCCGGACCTTCTGGCGAATCGAGGCGGACACCGACACGACGATACCCGCAATCGGACTGCGGCAGATCCTGTCCTCGGCACGGATGTCGATGGGCGGAGGCGGCCGCAGCAACGAGGCCGGCGCCTCGATCTGAGACTCGAACTCCATCGGGTCGCCGGAGGTCTCCGGCAGAATTTCCACTTCCACGTCGTAGCTCTGGCCCTCAAGCGAGATGCGCAACTTCATGCGGTTTCTCCCTTCGGGCGGTTCGGATGTGGACCTGGATCGGGTGTCGAACTTCCGGCACGGCATGCACCGGCTGGTATCCCGGACGCAGTTGCGACCATCCCACTGGCGCGATTTCGAGAATGCGGGCGCGCGGCCCCAATACCGCCCTGGCTGCGGCGGCAATCAGGATCCGGTGACGGCGGCTGATGTCGGCTTGCTTCATGCGCATCACAGGGGGATGTTGCCGTGTTTTTTCACCGGCCGCAACACCCGCTTGGTGATCAGCGAGTCCAGTACGGCCGCCAGACAGCCGCGCGTTTCGGCCGGCTCAATGATGTCGTCCACCAGGCGCGCGCCAGCGGAAACGTAAGGGGTGGCGAATGTTTCGCGATATTCGTCGATCAATTCCTGGCGGCGGGCCTCCTGGTCGTCGGCCGCGGCGATTTCGCGCCGGAAGACGATCTCGGCCGCTCCCTCCGCGCCCATCACGGCGATCTCCGCGGTGGGCCAGGCGAACACGTGGTCGGCGCCCAGATCCTTCGAGCACATGGCGATATAGCCGCCGCCGTAGGCCTTGCGAATCACTACCGTCACTTTGGGAACCGTGGCGGCCGAATAGGCGAACAGCAGCTTGGCGCCGTGGCGGATGATGCCGTTGTGCTCCTGGTCCACGCCGGGTAGAAATCCCGGCACATCCACCAGGGTCACCAGCGGGATGTTGAAGGCGTTGCAGAAGCGGATGAAGCGCGCGGCCTTGTCGGAAGCGTTGATATCGAGCGCCCCGGCCAGTACCGAGGGCTGATTGGCGATCACCCCGATGGAGCGGCCCAGAATGCGCGCAAACCCCACCACCACGTTCCTGGCGTAATCTTTCTGCACTTCGAGGAAGTCGGCGCGGTCCACGATGCGGGTAACGATCTCGCGGACATCGTAGGGGAGCTTGGCCTCTTCGGGCAGGATGCGGTTGAGCGACTCGTCGCGCATGCGGCGGCGGTCGGGGTCGGCGCGCGGCGGCTCTTCCTGATTATTGGAGGGCAGAAACGAAAGCAGGCGCTTGCAGATGCGGATGGCGTCGACATCGTCTTCGGCGATGAAGTGGACCACGCCGGAATTATTCATGTGGGCGCGCGCGCCGCCGAGTTGTTCGGCCGTGATCACCTCATTGGTGACCTGCTTGATGACCGCCGGGCCGGTGATGAACATGTAGGCGTAGCGCGTCTGAATGATGAAGTCGGTCAGGGCCGGACTATAGGCGGCGCCGCCGGCGCAGGGACCGCAGATGAGCGAGATTTGCGGCACCACGCCCGAAAGCAGCACGTTCTGGTAGAAGACGCGGGCATAGCCGGCGAGGCTGCCGATGCCCTCCTGCACGCGCGCGCCGCCGGAATCGTTGATGAAGATGAAGGGGGTTCCGGTATTGAGCGAGTGGTGCAGGGAATCGGCGATTTTGTTGCCGTGCACTTCACCGGCCGAGCCGCCGGCCACGGTGAAATCCTGGCTGGCGAAGTGGACCGTTCGCCCGCCCACTTTACCGCTGCCGGTGACCACGCCGTCGGCGGGCAAGGGCTTGCCGGCCATCCCGAACAGCATGGCGCGGTGCTGGGAGAAGAGGCCGGTCTCCTGCATGGTATCGCGATCGAGCAGCGCTGCCAGCCGTTCGCGGGCGGTCAGTTTGCCGTCGGCATGTTGTTTGGCGGCGCGGTCTGGCCCGCCACCGGCGCGAATGCGCTCTTTGCTCTCCTGCAGGGCCGCGATGCTGTTCTTGGACGCCTTGATATGGACCACCATAATTTGGGATTGTGAAGACTCATTCTAATCGGAATCGCGACGATCCGGGGCGGAATTCCTCGCGCTGGGAGCTTTGGCGATGCGCGCCCGTACATTTGGCGGGGCGGATGCCGGTACAACCGCAATGACGGCGCGCCTCCGCATAGGCTCAGACCTCGTTTTTCCCAATACGGTTGCTTGGCGTCACCTTCTTGGCCGCCACGCTGGGATGGCTCGGTTTGCGACAGCCTTCCCGGGGCAAACGCAGACCTCCTGATGTCGGCCGGGGGGTTCGGATAATTGGGGAAATTGACCTGAGCCATGACGTGGCGCAGACACTCGTGTCTGCGGCGCCGAGACTCTTCTCGGCGCTCCGGGACGCTGGATGGCGCTCGCGAAGAGGGTCGAGATGAGTCTCGACCCTGCAGGCAGGAGTGCCTGCGCCACGAAAACGGGCTCATCCCAAATTCCACGACGTCAGGAGTTCTGAAACGGGTCTACGGAATCGGGTGGATCATATCTCCGCCGTTTCAGTTACGCGGTGAGAATGGTCAGCCGGCCGGCCTTCCCGTCGGCCTGGTGCGCGACGCTGCCCCGCGGGAAAAGGCCGTGGATTTATGGCCGCTTATCACGGTCACTCCCGAACGCTCGGATATATGAAAGGTCTTCTGGTCCGCACCGACAGTCCCTACCGGCGCCGGGTTCTACTCCCGAGGCGTGCTCAAGTCCGTCTCTTCCTGCGCGCGGTGGCGCACGTCGATGCCCTTCACCAGGAACACCACGTCTTCCGCGATATTAGTCGCGTGATCGCCGATCCGTTCCAGATTGCGCGCCACGAAAATCAGGTCCACCGCCGCCAGCACTACACCGGGATCTTTCTGCATCGTTGCCAATAACTCGGCATACACCGCGTCGCGCAACTTATCCACCTCGTCGTCGGAGAGCAGAACATTGCGCGCCATCTCCGTATCCGAGTTCACGAACGCATCCAGACAGCGCAACAACATCGATTGCACCAGCGAGGCCATCTTGGGGATGTCGATCATGGGCTTCACCAGCGGATGATGCATCAGCGAGAGCGAACGCTCGGCGATGTGCTGCGCCAGGTCGCCAATACGCTCCAGATCGGTGTTGATCTTCAGCGCCGACGTCAGAAAGCGCAGATCGCGGGCCACCGGCTGGTTGAGCGCCAGCAGACGTGTCGCCAGGCCGTCGATCTCCATTTCCATGCGGTTGATCTGCGGCTCGTCGCGGATCACCTGCTCGGCCAATTCCCGGTTCTGCTCCACCAGGGAACGGACGCTGCGATGGATGGCGGATTCCACCAGCCCGCCCATTTCCAGCAGTTTATGATTCAGTTCTTCGAGTTCAACGGTGAAATGACGCACCTGAGTCCATCCCCTTTCCGGCACGGCCAGTTTGTAATCGGCGATTCCCGCAAGATGATTTGAGTCTACCCGAATCGGCCGGTAATGTAATCTTCCGTCTCTTTCTTCGCGGGATTGCGAAAGATGAGGTCGGTCTTGCTGTATTCGATTAACTTCCCCATCAGGAAGAAGCCGGTGAAATCGGCGACGCGCGCGGCCTGCTGCATATTGTGCGTCACAATCACCATGGTGCATTGGTCCTTGAGGGTGAACATCAGCTCTTCAATTTTGGCCGTGGCGATGGGGTCGAGCGCGGAGCAAGGCTCGTCGAGCAGGAGCACCTCGGGGTCTACCGCCAGCGCGCGCGCAATGCACAGGCGCTGCTGCTGGCCGCCGGAGAGCGCATAGGCCGATTCGTGCAACTTGTCTTTCACTTCGGACCAGAGAGCGGCCCGCTGCAGGCTGCGCTCCACCCGGTCGCGCATCTCGCTCCGCTTGGCCATGCCGTTGATCTTCAGGCCATACGCGATGTTGTCGTAGATCGACTTCGGAAAGGGATTGGGCCGCTGGAAAACCATGCCCACGCGCCGCCGCAAATTGGTCACGTCCACGCCGCGCACGTCTTCGTTATCCAGCAGAATCCGGCCTTCCATGCGCGAGTTTTTGATCGTATCGTTGATGCGGTTCAAATTCCGCAGGAAGGTCGACTTGCCGCATCCCGAAGGCCCGATCAGCGCCGTCACTTTGCGCTCCAGCATGTCGAGCGAGATATCGTACAGCGCTTGAAACTTACCGTAATAGAAATTGACGTTGGTGGCCCGCAGTTTGGGACCCGCTGCGGGTGTGGGCGTGGGCACGGAGGCCCCCTTTCGGTCCTGGACGGTCTTCGGTTGCGGAGCGTACTCGGGTGCGCTGCTCATAAGATTCTCGAAATTAGCCACGTGGAACGGACACTCCCTTGGCGAGGACCAGCCGGGCCAGGATGTTGGCGGTCAGGACTCCGCCGATTAGGACCAGGCCCGCGGCCCAGGCTTGCCGGTGCCAATCGTCGTAGGCCGATAAGGCTCGAAAGTATATCATTACCGGGAGGGAAGCCGTCGGTTGGGTGATCGAACCATTCCAGAATTGATTATTAAACGCCGTAAACAAGAGCGGCGCCGATTCACCGGAAATGCGCGCCACCCCGAGGATCATGCCCGTCAGGATCCCCTTGCTGCCGGCAGGCACCACAACAGTGGCAACCATTCTCCACTTGGTAGCGCCCAGCGCCAATGCCCCTTCTCGAAGCGAGTTGGGCACCTCGCGCAGAAACTGCTCGGTTTGCCGCGCCACAATAGGAATCAACATCACACTGAGCGCGATGGAGCCGGCCACTCCTGAAAACTGCCGCATCGGAACCACTAGCAGGCCCCAGGCGAGCAGGCCCACCACGATCGAGGGGATTCCGTTCAGCAAATCCGAAACGTACCGAACCACCGACGCGAACACCTTGTCCTCGAATTCGGACAGGTAAACGCCCGCGAAAAATCCAATGGGAAGGCCTATGAGCGCCGCCACGGCGACAATTTCCAGGCTGCCGAGAATCGCGTTGGCCATCCCGCCGCCCGTTTCCCCCGCCGAAAGCGGCAACTTGGTGAAGAAATTCCAATCGAGCGAACGGCCGCCGTAATAAACCAGAAATCCCAATATCAAAAAGAGAAAGGCGACGGTGACAGCGGTGAAGACGCCGGTAACCGTCAGCATCACTGCGTTTACACCCTTGCGCCAAATGAGCCGCTTGCTCATGACCGTTTTGAACCCTTTCGAGTGGTGGCGACGATCATCAGCCGCGCAACTGCGTTGATGAGGATCGTCAGAACGAACAAGACTAATCCAAGCTCCACCAGTGCGGCCTGGTAGATGGCCCCGGTCGCCTCCGAGAACTCATTGGCGACGACGGCTGCGATGGAATAACCTGGCGCGAGAAGCGAAGCGCTGATCTTCGGGTCGTTCCCAATGACCATGGTGACCGCCATGGTTTCGCCCAAAGCCCGCGCGAGGCTGAGGAAAATGGAACCAAAAATTCCCAGTTTCGCATAAGGGACCACCACCTGCCATGTGGCCTCCCAGCGAGTAGCCCCTAGCGCCAGTGCCGCCTCCCGTTGCTCCCTCGGTACCGCCAGAAGAGACTCACGCGACACCGAAATAATATACGGGACCGTCATGATCGACAGCACCACCCCGGCGGTCAGAAAGCCTACGCCAAATGACGGTCCCTTGAACAGAGGCAGAAAACCCAGAGCGGATTTCAGAAACGGCTCCACGTACGACCGCATCAGCGGGACTACAGTAAGAAACCCCAGCAACCCATAAATAACGCTCGGGATGGCGGCCAGGAGCTCAACGAGAAAAGTCAGCCCATTCGATAGGCCCGCAGGCGCCAGTTCCGCCAGATAAATAGCCGCCCCCACGCCGAGCGGAACCGAGATCAGAAGAGCTAAGACTGAGGTGACGACGGTACCGTAGATGAACGGTAGAGCCCCGAATTCTTCCGTTACCGGATTCCACTTCGAAGACGTAAGGAAAGCAAAACCACTTTTCAGCCGGGAAGGCTCGGAACCAATCCAAAGCTGATAGACAATCAAGGCAGTAACAAACAGGATGACTGCCGCAAAGACCGTGACCACCCAGCGGGCGACAATGTCGCCCGTCTGAGTGCGTCGCCGGATTACTGGAGTTTCCACCACTAGCGGTGTAGCCATGCTTGCTGCCGCAGGTCTTACTTGCCCTTCCCAGCCGGGGCACCCGGCGCGTTGATCTGCGCGATTTGCCTGGTCTCCTTGGCGACTATTTCTTTCGGCAGCGGAGCATAATAAAGGCCCGCAGCGTACTTTTGGCCGTCGGCCAACATCCACTGCAGAAATCCCTTGATCGCATCAGTCTTGGCGGCATCCGGAATCTTGCTCGGGATCAGCAGATAGGTGAAGCTGGAAATGGGAAAAGCCTGTTTCCCGGGAGCATTGGTGATCGAGATGCGAAAATCGGCCGGAATCTCCTTGGCCGCGCCAGCAGCAGCTTCGGTCACGGATTCCACGCCGGCCTTCACAAAGTTGCCAGCCGCGTTCTTCACCAAACCAGTGGCCAGTTTATTCTGTGCCGCCCACACAAGCTCCACGTAACCAATGGAGTTGGGCGTCTGCTTCAAAAGACCGGCGACCCCCTCGTTTCCCCTGCCGCCCAAGCCGACCGGCCAACTCACCGACGTATTGGCCCCAACCTTGCTCTTCCATTCGGGGCTGACTTTGGACAGGTAGTCCGTCCAGACGAATGTGGTTCCACTTCCCTCCGACCGGTGTACGACCTGAATCTCCTCATTTGGAAACTTGACGCCGGGATTGTCCTTCGTTAAGCGGGAATCGTTCCACTTCGTGATGGTTCCGAGGAAGATGCCGGCTAAGGATTCCGGGGTGAACTTGAGGTCGGCCGAGACGCCCGGAATATTGTAGGTCGGCACCACGGCTCCCAGCACAGTCGGAAAATGGAAGGCCTTCACCTTCAATTTCGAGAGCTGATCGTCGGTCATCGGCATGTCGGACGCGCCGAAGTCCACCGTTCCGCCCGTCAATTGGGCAATTCCGCCGCCGGAGCCGATCGATTGGTAATTGATCTCGATGCCGGGATGCAGCTTGTGGTACTGTTCGAACCATGTCTGGTAGATCGCCGCTGGAAAGGTTGCGCCAGCAGCGTTGATCTTCTGGGCAGCGGCGATCGACGCGCCCGCCGCCAGCAATACCCCGCACGTCAATAATCTTCTTTTCATTTCTTGGTATCTCCAATTTTCTCAGAGCATTGTTACAGTTCTGTTAAGGTACCGGGAAATTCCGTGCGCTACTTGGCCGGCGGAGCACTCCCCGGCAAGGTGTAGCGCAAGTCCATGAAGATGGTGTCGTCGTGCGCGGATTTGGGAGCGCCGCCGGCAACGTACCACGGTTCGCGGAAAACGTAGGCGTACTGGCCCATCACGTTCACCGCGCCCCACTTGGCATCTTTCCAGATGGTCTGGTTAAAGCCGAAAGTGACTTCCTGTATGTATCGATCCTGACTATTGGCCGAACCATGGTAGCCATATCCAATCAGGGTCGTGCCGTTGGCATCGAGCCCCACGTCTTTTCCGATGTAAATGCCGCTCCAGTAAGCGTACAGCAGGGTCTTGTTCACGGTGGTCTCGAAGCCCTGGATGGTGCCGCCGGAGTGGATCGGACTGATGCTCCCGTCGGAACGGATCATCAGGTCGGGCGCCTGGCCGAACAGATAGCGGCCACCGCCATCGCTCCAGTAATTGTTGGTGATGAGGCGGAAGTTCTTGGCAACTTCGAGATTGGCGTTAAAAGAGACGCCGCCGCCCACCTTGGTAAAGTACACGTTGGTATTGGGATTCCAAATTCTGAAAGTCCGCTCGATTCCGGCGACTTCGAAGTGTACCTGCGAGACCGGATCGAACGCCAGCTTGGCAATGATGTCAGGGTGCAGGTTAGGAGTGGTCTGAACGTTGGTCGCGTTGTCCAACTGGGCGCCCGCCAGAGTAGAAAGCGCCGAAGGAAGGACCGGCGAGGGACCGCCGCCCGAACCTCCGATATACGCGTCGGGATTTTCCAGAGCGAGACCCACCGCCACCCGATCGCTCGGATGATAAACGAAACGGATGCCCGGCTGGCGCGTCCAAGTCAAGCCGGCGAGGTAGTTCACGTCCGTCGCCTGGCTGAAGAAGACGTCGCCCGGCAGCGGCGAGATGCCTTTGCGGTTCGGGGTGAGCAGGCTCCAGCTCTGGCCGCCGAGGATCTCCCAATCGCCCTTGCGGATATCCACCCAGAACAGGCGCAGGCGCGGCACGAAGGCGCCATTCGTGACACTGAGATTATTGGTACCGCTGGTGCCCAGGAAGTCGTTCTCGTTATAGCCGATAATGTGCGCGCCTTTGTAATTCGCGTCGATGCGGAATCCGATGCGCGAGTTCTGGGGGCTGAAGCGGAATTCGGAAAGTCTCGCCGTGGAGGCGTTATCGAAGGGCACGCTGCCGAAACTGCTGCCGATGGATCCGCCGGCATTCTCGCTCTTGAATTCCGCCGTGAAATCCATGAAGCCGATGGGCTGAATGGTAGCGTCGCCAATCTTGAGCTGCAGCGGGGCGGAAGCGTCACCTGCGGGCACTTGCGGATCGAGCACGCGCGGCGCCGGAGCCGGCGGAGCGGGCGGGACCATGGGAGTGGTCGACGCCACTTCGCCCAGGTTCGGCAACATGCGCACGGGCGCCACCGGGGCCGGCGCGGCCGCGGCTGTGGCGGCAACCTGGTCCAGAACTTTCTTCTGCGCCGCCAACATCGCGCTCAACTGCTCAATCTGCTTCTGCTGCTCTTCCAGTTGCGCCTTCAGCTTGGCCAGTTCGGTCGTGCCGGTCTTGTCGGCCTGATTATCCTGGGCCTGGCCGATGGTGAGAAAGGTCATCGCCATCAGGGACAATACGAATGCTGCTCGTCGTGTTCGCTTCATTTCCATCCTTTATATCGACAAAAATTTACGGCCCCTTTAGACGCAACGCGGATGTGGCTTGCGCCCTTCTGAACATCTGATTTTGGGGACCAAGGGTTGAGCTTAACGGAGACGAGTTACGACGCGATGACTAGATCATTAAGACTCGCTTACCTGGAAATAAACTCCGGCAGCGTGATGGTGAATTTCGAACCTTGTCCCAAGGTGCTTTCCACCGCGATGGCGCCATTCATTTGTTCGATGGCGTGCTTCACAATGGACAGCCCTAACCCCGTGCCTCCCACCTGGCGGGAGCGCGCTTTATCTACCCGGTAGAAGCGCTCGAATATCCGCGAAAGGTCCAAAGCGGGTATTCCGACTCCGGTATCCCAAACACAGACTTCCACACGGCCCTCGGGGCGCCGAAGCACTTCCACGCCCACTTCTCCGTTTTCCCGGTTGAATTTCACGGCGTTGTCGAGCAGATTGAGCAGCGCCTGCTCGAAACGGATTCCGTAACCCAATATGAAAGCCTCGGGGATCTCCCCGGTCCGCAGCGACAGCCCCCTCAGCCGCGCCGCGGGTTCCACCGCGCGGATGGCGCCCGCTACCGCATCGGCCACGGGGATGGGGCCGGGCTCCGGCTCGGGGCGTCCGGCCTCCAAGTCCGATAGCGTCAGCAAATCGGCCGCGATATTATTCAGGCGGATGCCATTGGCCTGAATGATCTCGACGAATTTGCGGCGGTTCCTGCGATCTTCCAGGCCGCCATCGAGCAGCGTCTCCGCGTACCCGCGGATGGTCGCGAGCGGCGTACGAAATTCGTGCGAAACGTTGGCGATGAAGTCGCGCTTGACCCGCTCCAGGTGCTCCTCGGGCGTGACATCGTGCAGGATGGCGATGGCGCCGCGCGAAGTGCTGTTGGCCAACGGGGCGGCATTGACTTCGAAGGAGCGCCCCGACAACTGCACCCGCCGCCGCACCGCCTCTCCGGAATCCACCACTTGCTTGAGCACGCGAAACAGATCCGGGTCGCGGACCATGCGGATGAGCGGAATCCCCTGCGCCGCGCCATGGTCGCCCACCGCCCGTTGAAAGGAGTGGTTGCAGAAAGTGACGCTCAACTGCGCGTCCACCGCCAAAACGGCCTCGGTCATGCTGGCCAATACGGCTTCGCGGCGCGTCAGTTCCATGCTGAGCCGGTTGACCAGTTCGCCGATTTGCGGAGTCATGCGCGAGACCGAGCGGGTCAACTCGCCCAGTTCGTCGTCACCGTGAATCAGAGGAGGCCGCTCGGCGCCCTGATCGAGCATGCCGTCGACGAAAGCCGTGAGGGCGTTAATCCGCCGCGCCAGCGACTGCGCCGCGAACCATGCCAGCCCCACCGCCACCATGGCAATGGCGGCCGACGCCAGACGGACGCGCATATCCGCCACGAAGACAAAGATCAATATGACCAGCGGAGCCGCCAGTATGGTGGCGACTGCAAGGACCTTGCGCGCGATCGAACCCGTCATCGCGAACCCGCGCGGCGAATCAGGCTGAGGCCGCCTTCCAGCCCAGGGCGGCTTCGGCCGCAGCGAAGGTGGCGTAAATGGTCCGGTTCGCCCGCATCGCATCCTGAAAATCGACCACCGTGGAGAGCGTAGACGCGCCGCTCAGCTTGGGGATGCCTTCCCCCGGCAGACTCCAGTCGCTCCGGACCACGCTGAGATCGGCCATATTCACGAAGTCTACTACGTTCCCGGCCAGAGAGGCAATGAATGACTTCAGAACTCCTGATGTCGCCCCGCAGTTGCTGCCTGGCGGGGAAAATGGGCTGAGCCATTCCTTTCGATGGCGAGAGCTTCGCAGGTGGGGCAAGCGGTGCCGCCTGCCCGCCCGCGCTGAATTGGGCCCGCTGCTCGAATCGGATCGAGCGAAGGCGAGCACCGCCTGCCCCACCTGCGGGCTCACTGCAAATTCCACAACATCAGGAGTTCTGGACTTACTTTCAATAGTGACAATGTTGTTACAGAAATACGTGTGATGCGCGGATCAAACCGCCAGCGTTGGATAGTCGGTGTAACCCTTAGGACCGGGCACGTAAAACGTCGCCATGTCCGGCGGGTTGAGCGGCGCGTTCAGGCGCAGACGCTGCACCAGATCGGGGTTGGCCAGGAAAGGCCGGCCAAACGCAATCAGATCGGCGCGATTTTCGAGCAGGGCGCTCTCAGCGCTGGCGCGGTTGAAGCCGCCGGCCAGAATGAATAGCCCGGAGAAAGCGCCGCGCAATTGGACCTTGAATTCGGCGGGCACCGGCGGCGCCCCCATGGCGGAATGGTCGAGGACGTGTAAATACAGAAGACCGAGCGCGGAGAGCGCGCCCGCGAGCGCGAGATATTGCGGCTCAAGCTCCGGGAATGGACCCGTGCTATTGAAGACGCCATAGGGCGAGAGCCGCATACCGACGCGGTCCGCGCCGATGGCATCGGCCGTGGCGCGCGCCACCTCGATGGCGAAACGATTGCGCCCTTCGATACCGCCGCCGTAGCCGTCGTCCCGACGATTCACATTCGCATTGAGGTACTGCTCGATCAGGTAGCCATTCGCGGCGTGCAATTCCACACCGTCGAAACCCGCTTCGAGCGCGAGCCGCGAAGCTTGCGCGTACTCGGCGATCGCGTGGGCTATGTCGTCCCCGGTCATGGCGCGCGGCACGCTGTAGGGCTGCATGCCCAGCGCGTCGGTGTACATCTCCCCGGGACAGACCTCGGCGCCCGGGCCCACTACTTCGGCGCCGGGCGGCAAGTTCGCAATATGGGTCACCCGCCCGGTATGCATGAGTTGCACGAATATCTTGGCACCCTGCGTGTGGACGGCGTCCGTCACCGCTTTCCAGCCGCGTACCTGCGCCCCGTTGAACAGACCCGGGATGCGCGGATAGCCGAGCCCGTTGGGCGAAGGCGACGTGCCTTCGGTAACGATCAGGCCGGCCGAAGCGCGCTGGCCGTAGTATTCGGCCATCAATGGGTTGGGCGTATTGGCCTCGGTCGCCCGGCTGCGCGTCATCGGCGACATGACCATCCGATTCTTGAGCTGTAAGGAATGCGTCACTAAGGGTTCAAATAGCATAGTAGTCCTTTCAATTAACTATATACTTAGAAGCACTTACAAGAGGAAACTCACGAGTTTGGCGGGCGAGCAGTATCAAAGTGGTCGAGAGGCTGCCGGAAACCGCGCTACGGCAGCAGCATCGGCTTGCGGATCTACTTTTTCGCTTTGAGCGAGTTACAGCCGCAGGAAAGAAAAGTACTGATTTCCGGATTCCACCAACACAGCCGCCCGGGTCTTCGGTGTGGCCGGCTTCCTGCCGTTATTCGAGATCCATGCAACCCGCGAGAAAGCCCTCGCGGCACTGTAAGGCGCGCACCAAGTCAGTGAGCGATATCGACTTTCGCCGGATCCACATCGTAGCCATCGGCCTTGGCGGTCTCCACCGCGGCGGAACGCAAAACTCCGTCCGCAGCGCCTTCCGGAATCTCCGGAATCTGCCGATGGATCACTTCTTCGCCCACCTTCACGCGGACGCTCCACCGTTTCTTTTGAGTGTCCCAGT
>Ga0182030_10019930_pt1 | contig 12711 bp, 6 predicted proteins | sample 812S3MmetaG_FD_121299 | JGI IMG/M metagenome (GOLD analysis project Ga0182030, IMG submission 121299) | Permafrost microbial communities from Stordalen Mire, Sweden - 812S3M metaG (Illumina Assembly) | ecosystem: Environmental > Terrestrial > Soil > Wetlands > Permafrost | place: Sweden... | reverse complement strand
CGCATGCGCATCGAGCGGCGTCCCTTTCTGAACCGTACCGTCAACATCCGCAACGCCAACCAGGACGCGGATCTTTCCATTGGCCTGTTGCTCGGCCACTTCGATCTGATCGAGATCCTTCGACGTGTCGTTGTCGATCGAAGACCACAGCAGCGAACGCAGGTCCTTGACATCCGCTTTTCCCAACAGCCCTGCCGCTTTGGGCGCTTGCTGGAGAATGGCGGCAAGTTGCTGCTTCGCCTCCGCTGAGAACTCAGGCTTGAAACCATGCTCTTGCATCGTGGCTTCAGCGGCCGCGACCAGATTGAACGACGACAGAGAATTCACCATTGTTCTCCTGCATCCTGGATCGCTAGCCATGCGATCTGTCAGGCATATAAACCACCAAGGAGGCTAACACGCAGGGCCATGAGAGCACGTTCCAGATTGTCCTTACGCGGAAAAATTGCTCTCACTCTCCATCAAAACGATCTAAGTGCAGCCGTTGACAGGGACGCAGGGGCAGCGTACCGTTCCTGCCGTACCAACGGACCCCATTCAGGAGGCATCAAGCAAGATGAGCAGTATTTCTCGCAGAAGATTTGTTGGAGTTGGATTAGGAACAACCGCCGCCGCAGTCACGGCGCCCATGGCACTCACGCAGCGCGCGCTGGCCCAGGCGCCCAACCGGCTCAGCGCCCAGGCGGAAGACCCCGGGCGCTACTTCAGCGCCATTAAGAAGGCCTTCACCTTCCAGAACACCATGATGGATGCCTATGCAACCGGGAGCACGGTCCGGCTCATGCAAAGCTACTCCGACCAGGCTCTCGGCGCCACCGCGTTCACCTACGACAACGCCGTGTCCGTTCACGCTTACCTGCTCGAAGGAACCTCCGCCAGCCTGCAGCGGGCTGAAGTGCTGGGCAACGGCCTGATCCACGCTCAGGCCACCAACTTCCCGTTCAACGACGGCCGCTTCGCCCAGGGCTACTTTGTCAACGTACCCGACAGTAGCGGCGCCTACATCACGCCCGCCGCGTTTCCGTTCTACTTCTACAGCAGCGCCGTCGGCGACCAAGCCTGGGCAGGCATGGCATTGGCCCAGCTCTACCGCGCAACCGGCAACAAGAACTACCTGACCGCCGCGTTGAAGGTCGCCAACTGGATCGTCACCAACACCTTCAACACGCTCGGACCCGGCGGCTACTCCTTCGGGACGTACATTAACCAGTACAACCAGTCCGTGCCGTCGCCGAACGGCAAATCGACCGAACACAACATCGACACCTTCGCCTTCTTCACCATGCTGGCCAGGCTGACGCATAACGGCAACGCGTCCAATGGCTGGTCATGGAAAGACCTCGCCCAGCATGCGCTGCTCTTTGTGCTGGCCATGTACGACGCGACGGCTGGCTACTTCTTCACCGGCACGTTGGGCGATCAGGTATCCATCAACTACTATCCCGTGCCCCAGGACGTGCAGACATGGTCCTATCTGGCGACGTTGAACAACCAATACAAGCACACCATCGACTGGGCGCTCAAAAACCTGCAGACGACCGACACCGCCGCCTCGCCGCAAACCAGCCTTACCGGCAGCGAAACCTACACCGGAATGGTCTTCGATTCAGCCAGCCTCAACACCACGGCGTACGACCCCAATGCAGTGTGGATCGAAGGAACATCGCACACCATCGCCGCGCTCGCTGCTCGAGTCATCTCCGGAGGCGGCAGCCTCTCATCGGATTTCGCGGACCTCAATACGGCCCTGAAGTTCATCGAGAACTGCCAAAACGCGCAGACGCAGTTAGGCGCGGGACAAACCGTGGCGGGCAAGCCCATTCCCCTTGGCGAAGGGATGGTTGCGTCCACAAGCGTCATGGACACGGGATTCGGCTACACCTACGGACCGTCTCTGCACATTGGCGCAACCGGGTGGTACCTGATCGCCGCTCAAGGAGGAAATCCCTTCCAACTCGGCTACGGTCTGCTGCGCGGTCTGCTCTAGCCCTATCTTGCCGCCGCACCAACAAACGCCCGACGTTCTGGATCAATCCAGAACGTCGGGCGTTCCCTTTACGGCGTTACATTCACCGTGACGTAGGTATAGTGGCTGACGGTTACTGTATTCACGTCTGCCGCTGCGGTGATCTTGAGCGTGTGCTGACCGAGCGGCGTACCAACGTTGTTGGTGAGACCAGTTGTGCTGGTGCAGCCTACGCCCGACAAGCCGGCAATCAGCAGCAGCAGCATCAACAGCTTGCCATGCACCTTGCGCAACATCCGGGCGCGCCCGCCCATCGGCGAAAGCAGCAGTCCAGCCAACGCTAACGAGACGGCTCCTACGCCCGCAGGCCACAACGGCGGACCATGACGGTTGCCGGGTCGGTTGCCGGGTCGGTTGCCAAGTTGATCGGCTGGATTCGCCTGGTCAGTTCGCACCCCGGCCGTCAAACCCGCCACCGTAATAATCGTCAACGTGGCGTTGCCCGTTCCCTGGATGATCGATGGTGTCAGATAGCATTGGATGGCGCCTGTCTGCGGCGGATTTTGCTCTTCGCAGACTACCTGAATCGGCCCTGTCAAACCGCCCAGCGACGCAATCGCGCAGGAAACGTCGGAGGTGCTGGTCGATCCCTGCTTCATGTTCAGATTGGTGACATTGCAGCCTACCGTGAAGTCCTCAACCTGCAAGTTGAGTGAATTGGAAGTTGCCTCTCCGTAGGTTGGATCGCCGGAATAAATGGCCGTGATCACGTAGTTGCCTGCCGGCAGATGCGATACAAACGTCGATGCGACCCCCGAATACCCAGGGCCCACTAGCACTGGCGCCTGCGTCCCAATCAAAGCGCTGCCTGCATAAAAGAGCACGTATCCGGAAGGATGCTGCTCGGCTGTAATCGGCGGCGTATTCACCGGCGTGACGGTTGCGGTCAGGGTGATCGATTGTCCCGGCGCGAGAATTGCGCTGCTGGCGGTGAGCACAACCGTTACCGGCTGGAGCACAGGTTGAAGAACCAGCGCGGCGGACGTGCTGGGACTGTAGGTCGCGTCCCCCGAGTAGACCGCCGTCACCGAATGCGACGCTGAGGCGGAAAGCGTGATGCCCGTCAACACGGCTGAATTGCTGCTCACCGCGGCAGTCCCCAACAGCGTGGTGCTGTCGTAGAAGGAGACCGTTCCAGTCAACACGTAAGTGGTCCCGGTGACAGGCGCCAGCGGCGCAACCGTGGCCGTGAAAGTTTCCGGCGTTCCGGACGTGATGGTGCTGGGCGTCGCCGCAAGCGTGGTCACGGTCGCGCTCTTGGCCACCGTGATGGTCACCGAGGGCGAAGTCGAGTTGTTGTAGTTGCTGTCTCCGGAATATGTCCCCTGCACGGTGTGCGCGCCGGCTGTCGGCACGGTGACGCTGACACTCGCTGAAGTTGTAGTGCCAGTCGTTGCAACCTTCGCTGTTCCCTGGGCCAAACCATCCAGGTTGACCGTGAGAATGCCTGTCGGCGCATCCGCACCGGGGTTGATCGCCGTTACCACGCCGCTAACAGTGATGATGCTGCCGCCGGTCGGGGTGGTGGTCGACGGGGTCACCACCAAAGACGTCGCACTCGGCTGAATGTTGATGGTGATGGGCTGCGATTCGCCTGCTGCATAGGTGCTGTCGCCGCTGTAGATGGCCGCGATGTTGTGACCGCCTATGGAGAACTGCCCGTCTTCGGTATAGGTGGCCGAACCATCCGCGGCCAGCGTCACCGGAGTTCCCGCGTTGGCGCTGGAGGTTTCGTCATAGAACTGCACGGTGCCAGTAGGCACTGTTCCACCTGAACCAGAGATGACTTTGGCCGTGAGCGCGATGTCGGCGGATGGGTTATAGGTGATGCCGCCGATGGTGGTCATCTCCACCACGGCGGGCGCGGTTCCCGTAGCCAGCGCCTTGGGCCACTCCTCGATCAGCGTTTGCGCCTGTACCGATCCGAGTCCGGAAGCCAGATCGTATCCCGAGGCAGCAGAAAATCCGATGAGCCGCTGGCTCGAACAATCCGCACTGCCTGAAACGCAAGGCAGTTGAGCGCTCCCACTCGTGATGTCGGTGAAAGCGCGGACATCCTCATGGGCGTTGGCCGGCTCTTTCGCTTCGAAGCGGCTCAAGGCATACAACGCCGAAGCCAGGTTTCCCTGCGGGCCATACTTCTGTGCGAGGAGTGCGGCGACTCCTGCGAACATCGCAGCCGAAGCCGCACTGCCGCCGGCGCTGACCAAACGGCAGCCAGCCTGGAGCGATTCCCCCGAATAGCAGAACGCCAAACCGCGGCTTCCCGCACTGTTCACCGCGGCAGGCAGGGCAATGTCGGGGACAAACCGAAGTTGGCCGGCAGCCGAATCATGCGACGGAACACCTTCTGCGGACTGCCATGCAGGCGCCGCATAGAATCGGCTCGAACCACCAGCCGAGGCGTAGGCAGGTTTGCCGTTGGCGAAGTCGCCTGCCTCCGTCTGCCAGGCAGACAAGCCTGTCCCATCGGATGAGAAGGCAATCGTTCCTACGGCCGTATTCCATGGCGTCGAGGCAAGAGCGTTGACGCCCCATCCGCTGCTGACCGGGTTGCTGTCGGATGGCGCATGGCAGGCTGCCGCGCCGCTGTCGCCGGTAGCCGCGACGATCGCGATTCCCTGCGCTGCCGCCTGGCGATAGAGGGCTGCGTAGAACGCCCGGTGAGCCGCGCTCATGCCCTGCTCGCAAGCGGTGAAACCAACGGAGACGGTATGTGCCAACGCGCCATCGGTAGCGGCTGCCAGAGCCAGATCGACGCCATCGGTCGCATTGGTGCTTGCCACCGGAACCAGCAGGATGTCCGCTCCGGGCGCAGCGGCCGCCGCCCACGAAACGGCCAAAAGCGCGGCCGGCTCCTCTTCGTTGCGGCCTGGGTCGGGGCCCGTAGTGTGAATCTGCAATGACCCGTCCGGCAATGCAAAGCGTCTACGAAAGGCGGCAAAATCCTCTTCGCGAACGTCACTGCGGGCAGGAATGGCAATGGTCTCGCCTGCCCCGGTGATGCCGGAATCCCGAAGCGCAGCGGCGTAGAGCCAGGCTGAAGCCAAACCTGGCGTCAGCGCCTCAGCCTTGGCTTGCGAAGTCACCGCGGACAATGCTTCGGCAGTGGTCTTCAGCGGAACCGGTGTTGTCGAAGCAGAAAGTATCGCGCTTCCATCGAGCGATACAAGGCCGCCGATGCTGGAGGCGAGTTCAGCCGGGAATTTGGCGGCTCCAGCAAGTTGGTATCGCGTTGCAGACGATGGCTGAGCTGACGCGACCGGCAGTACACGAGCACCGAAAGCCTGCTGGACCTGGTCCAGGCTGCCTGAGAACTCCACCCATCCGCGCCCAATCGGCAACGGGGCCACAGCGAATCCCTCGCTGCGCAACCATGCCACAACGCTTGCCGCGTCCTCCGCTGAAATGGCATATCGGCGGGCAAACTCCACTGGCGTGACCCATTGATGAAAGCGCGGATTGCCGGGAGTGGATTGTGCCGACAAAAGCGCATCAAGATCGCTCTGCTGCTTTTTCCCCGGCTGCAACAGCAGCAGCATGCGCCTCAACTGCGTCTTCGATGCGGCGGAAGTGGAAACCTGTGGGCGCGACGAACGGATGGTATCAATTTCTTGCGCGACAAGCGCACAAGATCCTGCCACGAAGAACCCGGCAAGCCATAATAAGAAACATCTTCGGGCAAAGCGTAAACTAGGTCGCATTCTTCCCTTACGGCTCAAACCGGTTCGATCTGCTCCGCAAAGGAGACGGCATGCCGTGCATACCCGCATCCCGTCGCCCCTTCGGCGGGGAGATCCTTACCCTCCAGCCCGTAGGCGGAGCGTTCTGGCATTGGCTCGTTATCGAGACGATTGTATAGCCGTACCCACCACGGCACGTAGAGAAAGTTCAGACCGCCCTATTTCAGATCCCCGCATTTTGGTCAGCGCGGGCGGCGATGGCCTGCAAGGTGCTTCGCTGCCTGCCTTCCGCGTCGAAGTTCGCTGGATCCAGCCAGGCCTCAAACGCCCGCTTGCGTGCCCGCCATTCGGAATCGAGCATGGCGTACCAGGCTGTGTCCCGATTGCGGCCCTTGATCACCATGTGCTGCCGGAAAACGCCTTCGTACTGAAAGCCGAAGCGCTCGGCCGCTCTGCGCGACGGCAGATTGAGTGCGTTGCACTTCCATTCGTAGCGACGGTAGCCGAGGACATCGAAAACATACTGCGCCATCAGGAACATGGCTTCGGTGGCTGCGGCGGTACGCTGAAGGGCTGGGGAAAAGAGCACGTTGCCGACTTCGATCACGCCGTTTCCGGGGTCCATGCGCATCAGGCTGGCGTAGCCGACGGCGGGACCGGCAGCTCCATCCGGCGTTATGGCCCGAATCGCGTAGAAACGAGCTGCGGCGCCGGTTTCCTTCGCAGCAAGGGCATTGGAGAAGTCCGCTTCGCCGGCATACGGGCCGTCGCCAAGCCAGTCCCAGACGTGGTCTTCGCCCTGCACGGCCATCCAGAGATCGTGGGTGTGGTTGGCTGCAGAAAGCGGCTCAAGCACCGCCCATTGTCCAGCCAGAATGGTCGCTTCGGGCAGCGGTCGCGGCTGCCAGTGGTTCAAGTCTTGATTTTCGCTAGACACGTTTTCAGGGTAACAGCCGGTTGCATCGGCCTGGAAAGCCGCCAGCCCTACAGCTTCTGAATTCGCTGCACTTCGCGAACGCCGGGCAGGCGACGCAGGCCGAGCACCATGCGGTTGAGGTGACGCAGGTCCTCTGCGTCCACGACAAATTCCACGATGGCCTCGCCGTTTTCACCGTCCTTGGTATCCACGGCGCGGATGTTCGTGTCGTCGTTGGAAATGATGGCTGTCATTTCCTTGAGCATGCCGGTGCGGTCGTCGCAGAAAACCGTGATTTTGACCGGATAACGCTGGACATGGCCGGCGGCTTCCGTGGCTGATTTGGCCCATTCCACATCGATGCGGCGGTCGCTCTCGTAGAGCAGGTTCTGGACGTTGGGACAACTGCGTGCATGCACGGCGACGCCCTTGCCGCGGGTGACATAGCCGATGATTTCCTCGCCTCGGATGGGATTGCAACAGCGCGCGCGATAGACCAGCAGATCGTTCTGGCCCTCGACTTGCAGGGAATCTGAACCGGTGAGATGCAGCTTCTTCACCGCGTCGGACATGGCGGCTTCGGTAGATGCGCCCTTCGCATCGGCATCCGGCTCTGAGGCTCCCGGAGGCATGCCCGCAGCGGGGCTCACCAGCCCCGGCGCGAGCTTGTTCAGTATTTGGCGGGCGGAGTGCTTGCCGAAACCGATGGTGGCCATCAGGTCCGTTGCCGTGGCGAGGCCGTATTCGCCGGCGACGCGCGACATGTCGGAGTCCTCGAGCCGCGCCATGGGGATCTTGAATTTGCGCGCTTCGCGCTCCAGCAGCTTGCGACCGACTTCGATGGCGCGCTGGCGCTGGTTCTCGTTCAGCCAGTGTTTGATCTTGTTGCGCGCCCGGGGGCTTTTGACGAACGTGAGCCAGTCGCGGCTGGGCGTGTGGCCGTTCTGGGTGATGATTTCGACGATGTCACCGTTGCGCAGCTTGGTCCGCAGAGGAACCATGCGGCCGTTGACTTTGGCCCCAACGCAGGTATGGCCCACCTCGGTATGAACGGTGTAGGCGAAATCGATCGGCGTGCCTTCCGCAGGCACGATCACCACTTTTCCTTTCGGAGTGAAGGTGTAGACCTCGTCCGGGTACAGGTCCATCTTGAGGCTGGACAGGAATTCGTTGGGATCAGTCATCTCCCGCTGCCAGTCGACCAGTTGGCGCACCCAGGCCAGCCGCTGCTCGTCCTTGGCGGAAATGACGGATTCACCGGCCTTGTACTTCCAGTGCGCCGCGATTCCTTCTTCAGCGATGCGGTGCATTTCTTCGGTGCGGATCTGCACCTCGAACTGGTGCCCGCCGTCGCCCATGACGGTCGTATGAAGCGATTGGTAGAGGTTGGCGCGAGGGATGGCGATGAAGTCCTTGACTCTCCCTGGAACCGGACGCCAAAGCATGTGAATCAGGCCGAGCACCCCGTAACAGTCTGCCTTGTCCTGGGTGATGATGCGAATCGCGAGCAGATCGAAGACCTGGTCGACCTGGAGCTGGGATTTCTGCAGCTTCTGCCAGATGGAATAGAGGCGCTTGATGCGCCATTCGACCCGTGCATGGATGTCGTGCTCGCGCAACTGCTCAACGATGGAGTCTTCCACGGTGGTCAGGAACTGCTCGCCTTCCATGCGGCGGGCTTCGACGGCTTCAGCGACTTTCTGATAGTTGACTGGGTCGGTATAGCGGAAGGCAAGATCTTCCAGTTCTCCGCGCACCTTGCCCATGCCCAGTCGATGCGCCAGCGGGGCATAAATATCGAGCGTTTCCTGCGCAATGGCCTCCTGGCGCTCCGGCTTGAGGTGTTCCAGGGTACGCATATTGTGCAGGCGGTCGGCCAGCTTGATCAGCACCACGCGGACGTCGGAAACCATGGCCAGGAGCATCTTGCGGACATTCTCCGCCTGGCGATCTTCGCGATTGGCGAACTGAATCTTGTCGATCTTGGTGACGCCCTCCACAATGTGCGCGACTTGTTCGCCGAAAGCGGTGGCAATCTCTTCGCTGGTCACCGGTGTATCTTCGACGGCATCATGGAGCAGGCCGGCAGCGATGGCTGTCGCGTCCAACTTCATTTCGGCAAGCACTTCGGCTACTTCAAGGGGATGGATGATATACGGCTCGCCTGAAGCGCGCAGTTGCCCCTCGTGGTAGTGCACACAGAATTCCCACGCTTTCTTGATGGGAGCGAGATCCTCGCTGGGTCGATGGGCCGTAACTGTTTTGAGCAGGTCCTGGAAGCGATCGGCAATCGGCCCGGATGCGACCGAATCCGCGGCATTTTCCTTCAGTTGGAGGCCATCTACCTTGTCTGGGGCAGGATGAAGAGACGAAATCTCTCCGGGGGAAGCCTCTTTCTGCTCCGGCGTGTCGCTTGCCGGAATGCCGGCGGAAACGACCGATTCAGAGCTGACGGGCCGAGAAGTCGTGTGGTGGGTCCCCATACTTCATTATAGGCCGAACCGGTTTCCTGGTCATGAGGAGACGGCCTGATCAAGCAGAACGATCACCCAGAAAAAGGTTCGGGGCAGCCGCCGGGAGCGTATAGGAATCATGTTGCGCGAAGACAGCGGTCGCTTTCGAACTCAACAAAAACGCGGAAAACCGTAGCCGGGAAAAACACTTAAGTAATAAGTACAACTAATGACAAACACATTAGTAGGCAGCCATGCCGAAATGACAAAAGATAGAAATCGAGCAATGGACTTGAAATCCTGCAATGATTGCATTTTCCCGTATGAAAATCGGGATTTATTCACTTTTTGGAATGGTTTTCAACAATTCTTAGAGAACTCTCATTTAGCTTGCATGGAGCAAAAATAAGTTAGAAGCCTGCCGCTGGTCCTGTGCTACGCGTCACATCTTTGCTTCTTATCCAAGGAGTAATGTCACGGGCGGAGTAGAAGGAAAGAACGGAGTAACTTATGTTGAAACAAATTCTTTTTGCCGCCCTGGCATTCACACTTGCGGCGACTGTAGCATCAGCCAATCAACCCAAAGACAAAGTCACCATCTCAGTCGGCAAGACCGCCGCCACCAATGGCAAGCAGATGTACGCCAGCTATTGTGCCCCGTGTCACGGCACCGACGGAAAAGGCCACGGCCCCACCGCGAGCGCGCTGAAAGCTCAGCCCACTGACTTGACCATTCTCAGCAAGAATAACCATGGAAAATTCCCCGACGCCCATATCGTGACTGTGCTGCAATTCGGCTCGGAATTGCCTTCGCACGGCTCCCAGGAAATGCCCGTTTGGGGACCGATCCTGAGCAACATGAATCGCTTCAACGCCCAGGACAAGCAGCTCAGAATTAGCAACTTGAGCCGCTATCTTGAAACCATTCAGGTGAAATAGCGGGATGGCCGAATGATCGCCCCGGATTTACCAAGGCGATCGGTCGAGGGGCATCCAGACTGGCTACCAGGCCTTCAGGGAATCGTCCTCGCAAACGGCCAATTCGTGAAATGCTGGAAGGAGCATGGCGAAATCACCGTACTCCCCTTCCAAACCGCAACCCAGGGCGCCCAAGGCTTCTCAGCCGAAGGCGCCCTTCGATCGAAATACATCAAGACCGGCTTCTGCGGCCAAATCGGTCGCACGAGGAGCATCCCGCCCCGCTGGATCGTCGCCTCCAACTTCCTTAAAGAAACCCAAGTCTCTTCCGGCCGCCAAAACTGCGGCTCAAGCTCCCGCGCATACCGCATCACAAATCAAGACAAACGGGGCGCTCATCAGCCGGCGCGCCAGTGAGCGGCTCCGCAATGGCCATCTCTGGGTGTATGCGACCGACGTTGAGTCGGTGAACACAGGCCCCGGCGAAGCGCCTTCCCTGTTGCCCGTCGCAGACAATCGCGGCGTCCTGATCGGGACCGCGCTTTATAGCCCTAATTCGCAGATTTCCCTGCGCCTGGTAGCGCGCCAGGAACTCAGTGAGGCCGCCTGGCTGGAATTATTGGCTGTCCGCTTTCGGCGGGCAATCGAGCAACGTCTGCCCTTCCTCCGGGTCAACAAGCGCGGTTCGGACTCCTGCCGCTTGTGCTTTAGCGAGGCGGATGAGTTGCCGGGCCTGGTCGTGGACAAGTACGGCGAGCTTATTGTGGTGCAGCTATTGGTCAAGGGCCTGGATACACCCGCAGTGCGACGGACCGTCGTGGAGGTTCTGCGTGAGTATGGAAAGTACTTCGAACCGGCAGCGATTTGGGAACGGCCCGACCCACGCATACGTGAGTTGGAAGGGCTGGGCGAACCAAGTCTGGAGCCGCTCTATTCCGCTGATCCTAAGAACCCGCTGACGGGCACGCACTTCCGCCTGAATGGCCTCAAATTTCTCTATAACGTCAATTCCGGCCAGAAGACAGGCGCGTTTCTCGATCAGCACGACAACTACCGGGCGGCCAAGGAATACGCATGGCTGCTCGCGCCGGGCAAGCGCGCGCTCGATGTCTGCACCTACCAGGGTGGATTTGCTCTGCACCTCGCGGCGGTGTCGGGGCACGTTACCGGTATCGATGCTTCAAGGCCCTCGCTGGAGATAGCGGAGCAGAACCTCGCCGCCAACCGCGACGTCCTGGGCGACAAAGAAATCGAGTGGGTCTGCGGGGACGCCTTCGACGTTTTGCGCGAATGGGCGCAGGCGCGGGAGCAGTTCGATTCCATCGTGCTCGACCCGCCTGCCTTTGCCAAGTCGATACGCGCAGTGGAAGGCGCTCTGCGCGGCTACAAAGAACTCAATCTTCGCGCCATACAGATGTTGCGACCGGGCGGCCTGCTTGTCACTTGCTCCTGCTCCCATCATGTCAGCGGAAGTGACCTGGAAGCCGCTGTCGCATCCGCCGCCGCAGATTCTCACCGACGCGTAACCTTGCTCCAGCGCCGCGGAGCCGCCCCCGACCACCCGGTTGTGCTCAATCTGCCGGAGACGGAATACCTGAAGTGCCTGATCTGCCGCGTGGATTGAAGACGAGGCGCGAAGCCCCCGTTGCATTCCACGGGCTACGCGCATTTCCCTGGAAAATGCCCTAAGCTAGTCTGCATGGAATATGGCCACACTTTGGGCAGCGTTCGCCATACCTTTGCGAGCCTGAGCCACTTGCTGGCTTGCGCCACGCCGTTTCGCAGCGGCGATGCGCTGGCGGGTCTTGCCTCGAAATCTGCCGAACAGCGAGCTGCGGCCCAGTTTGCCTTGGCCGACGTGCCGCTGCGCCGATTTCTTGAGGAGCAGGTTGTCCCCTATGAAACGGATGAAGTAACCCGCCTGATTGTCGATACGCATGATGCGCAGGCCTTCGCCGCTGTGGCGTCGTTGACCGTGGGTGAATTTCGAGACTGGCTCTTGTCCGACGACGCAACCACCGATCGAATCAGCTTCCTCAGCCCCGGCCTCACTCCTGAAATGGTAGCTGCCGTCAGCAAGCTCATGCGCGTGCAGGACCTGATTCTGGTTGCATCGCGGGTACAGGTCGTTACCCGCTTCCGCACCACGGTGGGGCTGGCTGGCCGCCTCTCTACCCGGTTGCAGCCCAACCATCCCGCCGATGACGCAACGGGCATCGCTGCTTCGCTCGTGGATGGCCTGCTGCTGGGTTCGGGCGATGCGGTTATCGGCATCAACCCGGTGAGCGACAGTCCGGCAACGGTGACGCGCCTGCTGAAAATGATCGAAAGCGTCCGCGAACGCTTCTCCATCCCCACGCAGAGTTGCGTGCTGGCTCACATCACAACCCAGATCAAGGCGATCGAACAGGGCGCGCCGCTCGATCTGCTGTTTCAATCGATTGCAGGGACTGAGGCCGCGAATGCCAGTTTCGGAATCAACCTGGCGCTGCTCAAGGAAGGCCATGAAGCCGCGCAGGCGCTCAAGCGAGGCAGAGTTTGCGCCGATGGCAGTGTGGGCCGGAACGTAATGTACTTTGAAACCGGCCAGGGATCGGCTTTGTCGGCCAATGCGCATCGCGGAACTGGTGGCCGCGGCGTCGATCAGCAGACGCTGGAAGCGCGTGCTTACGCCGTCGCGCGGCACTTCGAGCCCATGCTGGTGAATACGGTCGT
>Ga0182030_10019929_pt1 | contig 12712 bp, 12 predicted proteins | sample 812S3MmetaG_FD_121299 | JGI IMG/M metagenome (GOLD analysis project Ga0182030, IMG submission 121299) | Permafrost microbial communities from Stordalen Mire, Sweden - 812S3M metaG (Illumina Assembly) | ecosystem: Environmental > Terrestrial > Soil > Wetlands > Permafrost | place: Sweden... | reverse complement strand
TCCTCTCGGTGCTGGTCGAGAACAAGGCTGGCGTGCTGGCCAGGGTGGCCGGCCTGTTCAGCCGCCGTGGCTTCAACATCTACTCGCTGGCCGTGGCGCCAGCCGACGAGAGCGAGCAATTCAGCCGCATCACGATCGTGGTCGATGTCGAGTCGGCCCCGCTCGAGCAAGTGATCATGCAGCTAGACAAGCTGGTCAACGTGGTTTCCATCGGCGAACTCTCACCCAGCGAGGCGGTCGAGCGTGAGCTGGTACTGGTCACGGTGGCCGTCGGCCCGACTGAGCGTTCACAGGTGATTCAGCTGGTGGGCGTGTTCGGCGGCGAGGTCGTCAGCGTCGGCACCGATCAGCTCACGGTGATGCTGGCCGGCCGTCCAGAAAAGATTGATGACTTCGAAGGACTCCTTGAGCAATACACCGTGATGGAGCTCCAACGAACTGGTCGGGTGGCATTGCCTAAGCTTGACCGCCACTGATATTTCCGCCTCGCCCTGTCGCTTCACCAAACGAACGAACTCAAGAAAGAAAAGAGCACACCATGGCCACGCTGTATTACGAATCCGACGCTGACCCGAGCCTGATCGCCGGCCGCAAGGTCGCCATCATGGGCTACGGCTCCCAGGGCCACGCCCATGCGCTGAACCTCCTCGAATCCGGGGTCGACGTCCGGGTCGCCCTACGTGAAGGTTCGTCCTCCAAGCGCAAGGCCGAAGAGGCCGGCCTGCGGGTGACGACTCTCGCCGAAGCGGCCGCTGAGGCCGATGTGATCATGATTTTGCTGCCCGATACCGAGCAGAAAGCCGCCTACGACGAGCACATCGCCCCTCACCTCAACGAAGGTGATTGCCTGATGTTCGCTCATGGCTTCAACATTCGTTTTGAGCAGATCGTGCCCCCGGCCGGCGTCGACGTCGCCATGGTCGCCCCCAAGGGCCCGGGCCACCTGGTCCGCCGTACCTACACCGAGGGTGGCGGGGTGCCGTCACTGATCGCCGTGCATGCCGATGCCACCGGCAAGGCCCGTGAGCTCGCCCTCTCCTACGCCCACGCCATCGGGGCCACTCGGGCCGGCGTACTGGACACCACCTTTGACGAGGAGACGGAAACTGACCTCTTCGGTGAGCAAGTCGTCCTTTGCGGAGGTCTCACGGCTTTGGTGACGGCTGGCTTTGAAACCTTGGTCAACGCCGGGTACCAGCCCGAGTCGGCCTATTTCGAGTGCTTGCACGAGCTGAAGCTCATCGTCGACCTCATGTACGAACAGGGGATTGCCGGCATGCGGTACTCGATCTCCGACACGGCCGAATACGGCGATGTCACCCGGGGTCCTCGAGTCATCAACGCTGCCGTCCGGGCTGAAATGCAAACCATCCTCGACGAGATCAAGAGCGGCGCCTTCGCCGAAGAATGGATTGCCGAGAACAAGGCGGGCCGGGGCAAGTTCGAGGCCCTCCGCCAGGCTGGTGCGGAGCACCAGATCGAGGAGATCGGCCAAGAGCTGCGGGCCATGATGCCGTTCATCTCGGCTGGCAAGTCCCGGGTCCAGGACGCGTCCGGAGGCTGACTTCCCGGCCGTGCAGGTACGACCCCGCACCCCGAGCGACGTTGACGAGTGCGTCCGCATTGCTGAGGCCGTTCACGACCAAGACGGCTACCCGGCCTACCTCGCCACCAGTTTCAAGGACTTCATCGTTACCGACGACGCCCTGGCTACCTGGGTAGCCGAACACGACGGTGCGGTCATTGGCCACGCGGCGCTCCATCGCCACACCATCCCCGACGTCCTCACCATCGCCAGCGACGCGCTGGGCCGACCCATCGATCAGTTGGGTGTGGTGGCTCGCCTCTTCGTCGATCCGGAGCGGCGCCAACTTGGTGCCGGCGACGCGCTGCTCGAGCAGGCCACCCTCGAAGCCCGTTCCCGTGGTCTCTGGCCCATCCTCGATGTGTGCTCAGACTTCACCGCCGCCATCACCCTCTACGAACGTCGAGGTTGGACTCGTGTCGGCCACGTGGACCTGGTCTTCGGCGACCTTGCACTCACTGAGTTGGTCTTCATAGCTCGCGAGTCACCCCACTGAGTCCACTTCCAGGCCCGTTCGGTACAGTTGGCGCCTGGAGGTCGTCGTCATGTTCGAGAGCCACCTTGTCGAGTCACCGGAATACGTTGCCAAACGCTCGGAGCTCCAAGAGGCCGAGATCGCCCTCATGCGCCAGCGGGAGCATGTGGCCTCCCTCCGTCGGCAACTCCCGCTGGGAACCGCAGTAGACGACTACGTCTTCGAAGAGGGACCACGCCGCCTGAGCGACGGTGATGATCCGGTTACCTCCGTGCGGCTCAGTGAACTATTCACCGCACCCGATCGACCGCTGGTTATTTACCACTTCATGTACGGAAAGTTGCAGACGACGGCCTGCCCGATGTGCACCATGTGGATCGACGGCTTTGCGGGCGTGGCCCATCACGTAGCCCAAAACATCGACTTGGTCATCGCTGCCGCCGCTGACCCGCCGACATTGCGCGCTTTCGCTCGTGAGCGCGGCTGGGACCGCCTACGACTGCTGAGTTGTGCCGACAATTCGTTCAAGGTCGACCTCGGGAGCGAAGACGAAGCCGGCCACCAAGATTCAACCGTCTCGGTCTTCACGCTCGACGCCGACGGCCACCCCCATCATCGCTACACCGCGCATCCGCACATGTCTCCCGACATCAACGAACGCGGCATCGACCTCTTGACTCCGGCCTGGCACTTGCTCGACCTGACCCCTCAAGGCCGCGGTGACTGGTACGCCGGCCTCGACTACTAGCCGCCGACCTCTCCACACCCGCCGCCCTCATGACCACTCCAGCTCGTACCCGCGCCCTCGCCCTCTCCCTCCCCGACGCGACCGAGCAGGACCATCACGGCATGAATTCATTCCGTGTCCGAGGCAAGATCTTCGCCACCGTCCCCGACGCCCAGCACATCCGGATCATGCTGGACGAGCCCGCAATCCTGGCTGCCGTGGCCGAATTCCCCGACTCATGCGAACCGATGTATTGGGGCAAGCGTCTTGCCTGTGTGGTCGTCAACCTCCGCACCGCTAACGAACGCATCCTCACAGAGCTCCTCACCGAAGCTTGGCTCCGCAAGGCACCCAAAACCATGGCCCGCACCCTCCTCAACGAGAGCGACGCCTCAAGACCTAATTAAGCAATCGCTCCGACCACGTAGTTAATACACGCGCACAGCGACGCCACATCGTCCGGCTCAATGGCCGGGAACATGGCGATGCGCAGTTGGTTGCGCCCCAGTTTGCGGTAGGGCTCTGTGTCAACGATCCCATTGGCACGGAGCACAGCGGCAATCGTCGCAGCGTCAATGGCGTCGACGAAGTCAATCGTCCCCACCACGTGACTGCGCTGCCCAGGATTCTCGACGAATGGCCGAGCGAAGCCGGATTGCTCTGCCCACGTGTAGAGGATTTCCGCCGAACGGTCACATCGCGAGGCAGTCCATTCCAGACCGCCGTTGCTGTTCATCCAGTCGAGCTGCTCCGCCAACAGATAAATGGTCGCTAATGCGGGCGTGTTGTACGTCTGGTCCAGTACCGAGTTGTCGACCGCCGTCTTCAAATCCAAGAAGGTGGGAATCCACCGACCGGAAGCAGAAATCTGCTCGACCCGCTCGAGCGCCGCGGGGGACATCAGGGCGATCCACAGCCCACCGTCGCCCGCGAAGCACTTCTGAGGAGCCAAGTAGTACGCATCAAACTCGCCCGCGTCGACCCGCAAGCCACCGGCACCCGAAGTCCCATCGACCGCCACCAGCCCACCACCGTCGGCCGGCAACGCCGCACCCTTCGGCCGCACAATCGGCATCGACACACCGGTCGAGGTCTCGTTGTGCGTCAGCGCGTACAAATCCACCGAGGAGTCCGCCACTGGGACCGGGTGCGTGCCCACCTCGCCCTTAATGATCTGCGGATCCTTCAAATGGGGTGCTGACGTGACGCAGGAAGCGAACTTGGACGAGAACTCGCCAAAGCTCAGGTGCTGGCTCTGCTCGGTAATCAATCCGAAGGTGGCGGCATCCCAGAAGCACGTCGTGCCCCCGTTGCCGAGAACCACTTCATAGCCATCGGGCAATGAAAAGAGGTCGCGGAATCCACTCCGGACCCGGCCTACCTGGGACTTGACCGTTTTCTGCCGATGACTTGTTCCCATGTACGTCGTGGCCACCTCGGTGAGGGCGGCAATCTGCTCAGGGCGGACCTTGGAGGGCCCGGATCCGAAGCGGCCATCTTGGGGCCGGAGTTCGGTAGGAATGGTGATGTCAGGGGTATCAGGCACGTATGAGATCATGGCACTCGTGACAGCCGCCCCCGCCACAGAGACAGAACATCGTCGGATTTCCCGCCGCGCCGCCGCGGTGAGCCCTTCCGCCACCCTGGCCGTCGATGCCAAAGCCAAGGCCCTCCAGGCTGCCGGTGAGCACGTCATTGGCTTCGGAGCCGGCGAGCCCGACTTCCCAACCCCCGCCCACATCGTCCAAGCCGCCGTGGCCGCCTGCAAGGACCCCGCCAACCATCGCTATACGCCGACCGGCGGGATCCCCGCCCTGCGCGAGGCCATCGCGGCCAAGACGCTGCGCGACTCGGGCTTTTCCGTTACCCCTTCGCAGGTCCTGGTCACCAACGGCGGCAAGCAGGCCGTGGCCAACGCCTTCGCCGTGTTGTGCGACCCGGGCGACGAGGTGCTGATCCTGGCCCCGTTCTGGACCACCTACCCCGAATCGATCGCCCTGGCCGGCGGCGTACCGGTGCCGGTCGTCTCGGATGAGAAGAGCGGGTTCCGCTCCACCGTCGAAGATCTTGAAGCGGCCCGCACGCCCAAAACCAAGGCGCTGCTGTTCGTGTCGCCGTCGAATCCCACTGGAGCCGTGTACCCCAAAGCCGAAATCGAAGCCATTGGCCGCTGGGCCGTTGAGCATGGCCTGTGGGTGCTGACCGACGAGATCTACGAGCACCTCGTCTACGGCGGAGCCGAGCATCACTCCATGCCGGTTCTGGTGCCGGAGCTGGCCGACCGTTGTCTGGTGGCCAACGGCGTGGCCAAGACCTATGCCATGACGGGTTGGCGAGTCGGGTGGCTCATCGGACCGGGCGACGCCATCACGGCGGCGACCAACATTCAGAGCCACGAGACCTCCAACGTGGCCAACGTGTCCCAGAGAGCTGCGCTGGCAGCCGTCTCCGGCGGACTCGATGACGTCGCCATGATGCGCGAGGCCTTCGACCGCCGCCGACAGACCATCTTCCGGATGCTGAACGACATTGACGGGATCATGTGTATCGAGCCGCAAGGCGCCTTCTACGCTTACCCCTCGGTAAAGGGACTCCTCGGCAAGTCACTGCGGGGGCAGCGGCCGGCGACGAGTGGCGAGTTGGCCGAGCTGTGTATTAACGAAGCCAAAGTGGCCGTGGTGCCCGGTGAAGCTTTCGGGGCGCCCGGATATTTCCGTATGTCGTATGCCTTGGGGGACGACGACTTAGTCGAAGGCGTGACCCGGTTGGCCGACCTCTTCGCCGAGGCGCAAGACTGACAAGAGCTGTTCAAGTCGGGGGAGTGAGGAGACCACTGCGGTGGCACGAGTATTAGTAACCGAAAAGATTGCCCAGAGCGGACTCGACCTTTTGACGAGGGCCGGGCACGACGTCGATGTGCAGGAGGGCCTCAGCCCAGAAGCGCTACTCGAGGTCGTCGTGGGCGCCCACGCGCTCATTATCCGCTCGTCGACCCAAGTCACCGCCGATGTGTTGAGCGCCGGTACGTCCCTCCAAGTGGTCGGCCGGGCCGGCGTTGGGCTGGACAATGTCGACGTCAACGCAGCCACCGAACGCGGCGTCATGGTGGTCAACGCCCCGACCTCGAACATCCTCTCGGTGGCCGAGCAGGCCATGGCACTCATGCTGGCCCAAGCTCGCAACATCCCCCAGGCCCATTCGGCGCTGGTAGCTGGTCGCTGGGAACGCTCCAAGTGGGAAGGTGTCGAACTCCACGGCAAGGTCCTCGGGGTCGTCGGCCTCGGTCGTGCTGGCTCTCTTGTCGCGCAGAGGGCGCTGGCCTTCGGCATGGAGCTCATCGGATTCGATCCCTTCGTCTCGCCCGAGCGGGCCAAGGCCATGGGCGTCCGCTTGGTCAGCATCGAAGAGCTGGTGGGCGAAGCCGATTTCGTCTCCATCCACACACCGAAGACTCCCGAGACCATCGGCTTGTTCGGACGGGACCTCTTGGCCAAGGCCAAGCCCGGGATCCGGATCATCAACACGGCTCGGGGCGGCATTGTGGACGAAGAAGCGCTCGCCGAAGCCATCCGAGAAGGCATTGTCGCCGGCGCCGGCATTGATGTGTGGGCCAAGGAGCCCTGCACCGATTCGCCGCTGTTTGCCTTGCCACAAGTCGTGGTGTCTCCCCACTTGGGCGCCTCCACCGAAGAGGCGCAGGACAAGGCGGGCGTGACCATCGCCGAGCAGGTCCTCCTGTCGCTGGCCGGAGATTTCGTTCCCTACGCCGTCAACGTGGCTGCCACCGATGTCTCCGACGTCGTGCGCCCATTCATGTCGTTGGCCGAACAGCTGGGCCGTTTCTTCTCTTGCTTGCACGACGGGCTGCCCGACGGCCTCGAAATCGAATGCCAAGGCGAGCTCGCTTCGGTCAGCACGGGGATCCTCACTCTGTCGGCCCTCAAAGGAATTTTCGCCGGATCGACCGAGGAACCCGTCTCCTACGTCAACGCACCGCAGCTGGCCGAGCAGCGCGGACTCGAAGTCCGCGAGTCCTCGACCGCCACGTCACGCGACTACAAGTCACTCATCACGCTGCGTTCGGCGTCGCACTCGGTCTCGGGGACACTCAGTTCGGCCGGACTGCGCACCGAACCTCGAGTGGTGATGGTCGACGATCACGTGGTTGAGGTTGCGCCGTCACCGCACATGCTGGTCGTACGCAACGACGACCGCCCCGGCATGATCGGCATTGTTGGCACTGCTCTCGGCACCGCCGACATCTCTATCTCCTCGATGGCGGTTGGTCCGAGCCCAAGTCCGAGCACTCCGACCGCCATGATGGTCATCTCCACCACGACCGCAGCGTCGGATGCAGTGATCGATCAGCTTCGTGGAGACGAGGGCATCCTCGACGTGCACCGCATCAGTTTGTAGCTGTGTGGTCGAAGTCGACGTTCTCGGTTTCGACAACTCCCGCCGTTCGCCCCGGCGCAGTCTGAAAGCTCCAATACAAATTGGTATGGGCGATCACCATGTCGGGCGCTGGCGCGCCCCACTGGGTCAAATCCTCAGTCGTGTGGGCGTCGCTCACCAATGTGGTGTCATACCCGCGCACGAATGCACCGTGGAGCGTTGAACGGATGCACGCATCAGTCTGGGCCCCGACGATGATGAGGTGCCCCACCCCAAGGTCCGACAGCACGGACTCAAGGTCGGTGTCTTCGAATGCGTCGCCGAACATTTTTTCGATCAGTGGCTCGTCGTCGCCGGGATGCAGCTCGGGGACTATCCGCCACACTTCGCCGCCCTGGGCCAGCTCCTCACTGGAGTGCTGCACCCACACCACGGGAATCTGATCGCCTCGTGCCTGATCGACCAGTCGGCCGATGTTCGCCACCACGGCGTCACGCTGGTGCGCTCCTTCCACCACGCCGTTTTGCACATCAACGACGAGCAGGGCCTGGTTCGGGCGATTGTCCAAAGTGGTCAAGGTCGAATCAATGCTCCGGTCGCCGAGGCACGATCGGCCACGTATCGAGACTGCCAATCACCGGCTGACCGTGCAGCGTCTGTCGGGGCGAGCGATCCACCAACACCTGACGCACGACGCCGAAGACGGCGGCCACGAGGGCGATACGAATGACGATGGTCAAGAAACGACGCATCCCTGCACCGTAGTGGGCGAGGGGGATCTATCGTGCCAGCCATGCCCCACCTCCTGAGCCTCGCCCCAATTCTCTCCACGGCGGACATGGACCGGATGGCGGATCACTACCAAAAACTCGGCTTTGTGGTCAGCCTGCACGGCGACGACTACGCCACGGCATCGCGTGACGGGTTCAACCTGCACTTCCACAAAGACGACACGCCCCCCACCGGCGCCGTCTATTTCGCCGTCGATAACGCTGAAGCTCTCCACGCCGAATGGACCGCCGCTGCCGTAGGCGAGACGACCGACCTCTTCGACCCCGGCTTCGGAGTGTGGGAAGCCGCGCACACCGACCCTGATGGCAACATCATCCGCTTCGGTTCGCCGCTCCCGTAGCCCCTGCCCTTGACGCTGTCACCACAATGATGGGACAATCGACATCACTATGAAGCAGATCATCACGACCAACCTGCTGCTTACCTGACGGCGAACGCCACATAGCGTTCGCTCGCAACCTCCTGCGCCACTTCGGCCAGGGGGTTTTTTGTTGGGCTGACACACCACACCACACAACCAAAAGGAGACACAATGGCGAAGGAACAGAAGGGGAGCGGTGACGACATTGAGCGAGGTCGCCTGGCCCTGCCCTGTGACCCATCGCCCATGCCGTTCGACAAGTACCGCTCGCACGTGCCGCTCGTACTGGGCGACCGCACCTGGCCCGACCGCCAGTTCACCCAAGCGCCCCGCTGGGCCAGCGTGGACTTGCGCGACGGCAACCAAGCCCTCATCGATCCGATGGATTCAGAGCGCAAACTGGCGTTGTTTCACACCTTGGTCGATGTCGGATTCAAAGAGATTGAGGTGGGATTCCCTTCGGCTTCGCAAACTGACTTCGACTTCCAGCGACTCATCATTGAGGAAGGAATCATCCCCGATGACGTCGAGATTCAAGTCCTTGTGCAGTGCCGTGAAGAACTGATCGAGCGCACCTTCGAATCACTGGTTGGCGCCAAGAGTGCCGTCGTGCACTTCTACAACTCGGTGTCGGAGCTCCAGCGGAGAGTGGTCTTCGGACTCGACAAGGCTGGCATCGTCCAGATCGCCGTCGATGCTGCCCGACTCTGCAAGAAGTTCGAACAGTCCGTTCCCGATACCGCTATCCGCTATGAGTACTCCCCGGAGAGCTTCACCGGCACTGAGCCGGAGTTCGCCGTCGAGATCTGCGAGGCCGTCATGGACGTGATTGAGCCCACGCCCGACAGCCCCATGATCCTCAACCTGCCGGCCACGGTGGAGATGTACACCCCCAACGTGTACGCCGACGTGATTGAGTGGTTCGGCCGCACCATCAAGAATCGTGACTCCATCATCTTGAGCCTGCATCCGCACAACGATCGCGGCACAGCGGTAGCGGCAGCAGAGTTGGCCGTCCTCGCCGGAGCCGACCGAGTTGAAGGCACCCTCTTCGGTAATGGCGAGCGAACCGGCAACGTCGACATCGTCACCTTGGCCATGAACTTGTTCTCCCAAGGCGTCGACCCGTCCCTGGACTTTGGGGACATTGAGAAGGTGCGCCGCGTGGCCGAGTACGCCACCCGCCTCCCCATTCACCCGCGCCACCCCTACGCCGGGGACTTGGTGTACACCGCGTTCTCGGGTTCTCACCAAGATGCGATTAAGAAGGGCATGACAGCCATCGGCACCGACTACTCCGAGTGGGAGGTGCCCTACCTCCCTATCGACCCGAAGCACACCGGCCGCACCTACGAGGCCATCATTCAGGTCAACAGTCAGTCGGGCAAGGGTGGGGTGGCCTATCTCATGGACACCGAGCACGGCCTCGACCTGCCCCGTCGGCTGCAAGTGGAATTCTCCAAGACCGTCCAAGCCATCACCGAAGCCAGCGGCACCGTGATCGGATCCGGCGAGATGTGGGATGTGTTCGAAGAGACATACCTGCCCGAGGACGCCGGACTGCGCCTCATCAGCAGTGAAGTCTCGACCGGCAAGGGCCATACCTCGGTGACGGCACAGTTGCTCGTCGACGGCCACCATCGGACCATTTCGGGTGAGGGCAACGGCCCGATCGACGCGCTGGTCAAGGCGCTGGGCACTGAACTTGGCGTCGTGCTCGAGGTCAAGGACTACTCCGAACACGCGCTGACCGAAGGCTCGAGCGCGTCCGCCGTGGCCTACGTCGAGTGTGCCGGTGCAGACGGTACGACCTGGTGGGGTGTGGGTCGGGACTCGTCCATTCTCGATGCCTCCCTCAGCGCCGTCGTCTCCGCCGCCAACCGCGCTCGCAACCCGTGATCCGACCCGCCCACGAGGACGACGTCCCCGAGATCCTGGCCATGATCACCGAGTTGGCCGACTTCGAGCGCTTGTCCGACCTGGTTGTCTGCACCGAAGTTGACCTGCATCGCGCCCTGTTCGAACCACACCCAGCGATCTTCGACACGGTGGCGGTGGCGGACGACGGACACATCGCCGGTCACGCCCTGTGGTTTCGCACGTTCTCCACCTTTTTGGGGCGCACCGGGATCTGGTTGGAAGACATCTACGTGCGACCGACCCACCGTCGCCAAGGCCACGCCGCCGCACTCATGGCCGACCTGCGCAACCGAACCGATGGCCGAGTGGAGTGGGAAGTTCTGGACTGGAACGCCGACGCCATGGCTTTCTACGAACGACTCGGCGCCCGACCCGAAACCGGTTGGACCAAGTACCGCTGGCCCGCTCAGCCGTAACCGCCGCTCGGGATATACGGGCTCGGCGGCCCCGCCATACCGCGCACCATCACCGGTCCATAGGGCTGTAGCTCAATCCCGGCCTGGGTCACCACCCGAATGGCCCACTGTTGAGCCGACGTGAGCCAGTTGACTTCAATGGTCTCGCCCTCGGGCGCTTCGGCCAGCATCGTTCGCAACACCAAGGCGGCGGACTCCTCGTTGGTCGCCCCCAACGTCACGATCCGCTCGTCCTTGGCCACCGCGTAGGCATCCTCGCCGTGGAGCAACAACCGATTGCCTTCTTCCGCAAGCATTTGCGAAATATCGATGGTCCGAGCCGAGCCGCGCACGGCCCGGTCAATGGCGGTCACGGTCGCCAACTCTTCCTCTCCAACGTCGACACCTTCCACCCGCACCACATCGTCGGGCCGGGTCACCGCACCCGGACGTACATGTCCCCACGCCGCTACCACCGGATGCAACGAGAAGCCGAACGAGGAATACAACGCCATGGCCTTCGGATCACGAGAACACTGCACCGTCCCCGGGCTTTCAGGATCCCCGTGCGTCAACGCCAGGCGCAACAATTCCCGTCCGAGCCCCCGACCCTGTCGACCAGGAATGGCACCGAGCTGCGACAGCATCCAGTAGCCCTCGCGCACCGTCGATTGGGACATTCCGACGATCAGCCCGTCGTCGTCGGCCACCCACGACCCTTCCGGATCGGTGGCCAAAAAATGTCGGGTCCGGTTCTGCCGCCGCCGCTCGTTCTGTAGTGAGTTTGCCGTCACTGGCAACCCATACCGAGCCCGCATGGCCAGGAATCCCATGTCGAATGCCGCCACCGCTCCTTCAACGTCAGCGTCGGTCATCGGCCGCAGATTCACCATCCCCCGATCCTCGCACGCCGCTGGGTTTACCCTGACACATGGCCCGCACACCGTCGTCCCCCCATGTCCTTGCCGTAGCTCGTGGCGATCAGCCCGCTGACCTGCTCCTTCGCGGCGGTCGAGTGCTCTCTCCGTCGTCCCGTGAGTGGGTCACCACCGACTTGGCCATCGCCGACGGCGTCGTGGCCGGATGGGGCCCTCGCGAGGCCATCGAAGTCATCGACCTCGAAGGCGCTGCGGTCACGGCCGGTCTGGTGGACGCCCACATGCATCTCGAATCAACCAAACTCTGGGTCGACGAGTTCGTTCGGACCGTCCTGCCACTCGGCACCACGGCCGCGGCCAACGATCCCCACGAAATAGCCAACGTCTTCGGCATCCCCGGCGTTGCTGCGCTCATCGAGGCCGCTCGACAGTTGCCCTTCACGTTCGGTGTCTGCGCCAGCAGTTGCGTCCCCGCATCGCCTTTCGAAAGCCCCGGCGCAGAACTCTTCGCCCCCGACGTCGCCGCGCTCTTGAACGATCACGCCGCCATCGGCGTGGCCGAGGTGATGAACTTCCCCGGCGTCATCGCCGGCGATCCAGAGATGCTGGCCCGCATCGCCACCGCCGGCTCTCGCCGGGTTGACGGCCACGCTCCCGGCGTTCTCGGCCGCGCGCTCGATGCGTATCTTGCCGCCGGAGTCGAATCCGACCACGAGTGCACCGAACTCGCCGAGGCCGAAGAGAAGCGGCGCAAGGGCATGTGGGTCTTCATCCGCCAAGGTTCGGCCAGCCAGAATCTGCGGGACCTGATCCCGATGGTGCTTTCCCACGGCACCGACCATTTAGCCCTTTGCAGTGACGACCGCGAACCCGACACACTGCTTGATGAGGGCCATATGAACGATTGCCTGAATTTGGCCGTCCAAGCCGGAGTCAGCGAGATTGACGCACTGATCATGGCCACCATCAATCCGGCTGAGTACCACGGCTTCACCGAACTCGGCGCTCTCGGCCCGGGCTATCAAGCCGACATCTTGTGCTTCGACACGCTGGCCGGTTTCTTGCCTGCCCGGGTGTTCCAGAAAGGCCGACTCGTTGCTCAAGACGGCGTCGTCGTACCTGGAGCCGTGATCGACACGCCCGCCCCGGAATTCATGCGCCAGTCAGTCCACCTGGCCACGCCG
>Ga0182030_10019928_pt1 | contig 12713 bp, 12 predicted proteins | sample 812S3MmetaG_FD_121299 | JGI IMG/M metagenome (GOLD analysis project Ga0182030, IMG submission 121299) | Permafrost microbial communities from Stordalen Mire, Sweden - 812S3M metaG (Illumina Assembly) | ecosystem: Environmental > Terrestrial > Soil > Wetlands > Permafrost | place: Sweden... | reverse complement strand
CCTGCGCGCACCAATACGGCCATGCTGGAAAGATGATTGTCTTTCCGGTGCAGGGTTTCGATTTCATCAGCTACGACTCGAGCTTCTTCTTGGCCGTCCCAGAGGCCGCAGACGTTGACCTTTTCGCCGCCTTCGCTGCTGGTCCATAGGGTTTTGCCGAGACGATCTCGGTTATGGGAAATTAGTTCCGATGCGGCGCCCAAGATGTGGGAGGTGGAGCGATAGTTTTGTTCCAGCCTGATGACTTGTGCGCCGGGGAAATCTCTCTCAAAGCGCAAAATATTGGTCACCTCAGCGCCGCGCCAGCCATAGATCGATTGGTCATCATCGCCGACGCAGCAAATGTTTTTCGATTTTTCCGCTAGCAATCGCAGCCACAGATACTGGGCCACGTTGGTGTCCTGATATTCATCTACCAGGATATAACGGAACTGGTCCTGGTATTGTTTCAAGACATCTTTGTGGGATGTAAACAGATCCACGGTTAGCATCATCAGGTCGCCGAAATCCACTGCGTTAAGGGTAGTGAGGCGCTGTTGGTAAAGCTCGTATACTCTTCGCAGGGGTTTGTATACGCCCGAGACATCTGAGTCGGGTACCTTTTCAGGTTTGAGTCCCTTATCCTTCCAGCGGCTGATGGTTGCTAGGATTGAGCGGGCGGGAAATTTCTTGTCGTCCAGATCTTCCGCTTCTAATACCTGTTTTACCAGACGCAGTTGGTCGTCGGTATCGAGGATGGTAAAGTCCGGGGTCAGGTGGACGTATTCCGCATGTCGCCTTAGAATTCGCACACATAAGGAGTGAAATGTGCCCATCCACATGCCTTCGGCAGGTGTGTCCACCAACTTGGCGACTCGCTTGCGCATTTCTTGGGAGGCTTTATTGGTAAAGGTAACCGCTAAAATCTGATTGGGCCATGCTTTGTGGCTCGCCAAAATGTGTGCGATGCGTGTGGTCAGAACCCGCGTTTTTCCAGTGCCAGCGCCCGCAAGAACCAAAACGGGCCCCTCAAGGGTCTCGACTGCTTGGCGTTGAGCAGGGTTTAGATTATCCAGATACATGGGTTCACTATGGGGCTCGTAATTGTGCGTCAAAAGTTGTTCAAAGGCCATATTTCTGTTATATTACATTATGGATGTTAAATCTCCTTTTTTCCAGAGCCAGAGCATGAAAATTAAAAGTGCACAAAGCTCCAGGCCTGCCTCCCCTGCGAAAGCAGGGGGCCAGCGCAAAATGCGTCGCATAGCGACTCTGTATTTCTTCGAAGCTGCTACGCAGCGCATTTTAAGGGCTGGACCCCTGCTTTCGCAGGGGAGGCAAGCTGGGGGCTACTTGTTTAGCTGGATAGACTTCGTTCTCATGCGTAGGCTCTGTTCTCTTTTCTCAGGTCAATCTTGTATGGGTGGTCGCATATGAACTCAGAAAGCCTCGTGAGCCAAGGATCACGTAACCAAAGTCTGCGTCTTGCGGTTTTGATGATGATGATTTCTGTTGCAACCTATGCGACCCAGGACGTTTTAGTGAAGCTTTTGCCGCCCGAGATTCCAGTAATTCAAATTTGTTTTTTCAGGGCTGTGTACGCCTTTATACCCATTGTTGGATTTACATTGATTGAAAACCCCAAGACCGTTTTTAAAACCGAGCAGTGGGGCTTGCACTTCTGGCGCTCGCTGTTTTCCTGCCTTGCCCTTTATTGCTTCATCGCTTCATTTCGTTTAGTGCCTCTGGCTGAGGCCTATACCTTAACCTTTTCGTGTCCTTTGTTTATGACAGCTTTATGTATTCCCATGCTAAGAGAAAGAGTTCCTTTCTGGCGTTGGATTGCGGTTATTTCAGGGTTTGCCGGTGTGCTAGTTATGATGCGTCCAGGTTCGGGTATCCTTGAGGTGGGGGGAATGTTTGCGCTGTCGGGCGGCTTTTTCTATGCGATCTCTCTTATCTTTGTGCGGCAGTTAAGTCATCATCATCAGGATAGTAACACTCTTATTGTTGGGACTTTTACGGTCATGAGTGCGCTGCTTACCCTGCCCTTTCTTCCTTTTGTGTGGCAGCCCGTGGATGTGGATGTTCTTCCTAGGTTAGTTCTTATTGGCGTTTTGGGGGGTACTGCCCAGTATGCGATGACCCAGGCTTTTCGTATGGCGCCGGTGTCTCAGATTGCGCCCTTCGATTATGTTTCTCTGATTTGGGCGGTTGGCTTTGGCTATTTCATTTTCCACGAGATTCCCGATTTCTACATGATAGCTGGCGCGGTATTGATTATAGGTAGTGGCCTGTTGATTTTGAAATCTGAAAAGTTGCAAACAGCCTCATGACCAAGATTGATAAGTATTTGGATGGTAAGGTCCTTCTCAAACAACCGGTCAAAGGTTATCGTGCGGGTATTGATGCTGTTTTATTAGCAGCCTCTGTTCACCCCGTCAAAAGCCAGCGGGTGTTGGATGTGGGGGCGGGTGTAGGTGCGGTGATGTTGTGCATGTCTTATCATCATCCAGAAGCTCAGATAATAGGCCTGGAGATACAGCCAGAGATGGTGGGGCTGAATCAATTCAATATCGCTCTCAACCACAAAGAAAGTAACGTGCAAGTCTTGCAGGGCAGTATTTTTAAGCCTCCCGTGGAATTGGAGCCTAATAGTTTTGATCATGTGGTGACCAACCCGCCTTACTTTGATTTTGGGGAAAAGGCGTTAAACGAGGATAAGGCTAAATCGTTATCTCGTCATGTGGCGGGGGCTGATCTCGAGTCTTGGCTTGATGCGTCCATGCGGATGGTAAAGCCTCGGGGCTATTTGTCGTTGGTGCATCGGGCTGATCAGCTGGACGAGGTGTTGAGGATACTCAAGAAAAAAGCTGGTGGGATAAAAATATACCCCCTTTGGCCGGGTCAAGGGCAGGCGGCGAAGTTGGTTATTGTACAGGCCCGCAAAGGGGTGAAGACCGAATGTCAGCTGCTGTCAGGAATGGTTTTGCATCTGGAAGACAAGAGATATACACCCGAGGCCGATGGGATCTTTCGGGGGCTCGGATGCGTTAGTTTAGCTTAGACCCACGGGTGGTTAACCATAGTTACCAACCAACGCTCGTGAATTTAAATTCAACCCTTCTTTCACTTCCAATACGCCGTTGCAATTTTTCATGTCGATGCCATTTAGGTCTAAACTTTGGATGCCCATATTCTGCAGTCTTTCGACAGATTTCCAAAGCAGAAGGTGGTTAGCATTCTTTTCCATGCCTTCGGCAGAAGTCCACGTTAGATAATAGGTTGCGGACATGCCATGGCTTAGAACAAGTGCGCCCGCGAGGAATGGTTCAATGACCATAACTTTTGCAACGAACATGGGTTTTTGATTGTTGAACAAGAAAGAACGGATAAAGTCTGCGGATGGTCCATCAAATCCATATTCCTTCATGGATTCGGTATATTTCTCTAATATCCATTCCATGGAGACAAAGTCATCGCCAAAATAGACTCTGAGATCCCTTTTCTCAGCTGCGGCAAGTGCTTCGAGCCATTCCGGATTAATACTTTCCTTGAGATGTTCCAGGTCTTGTGTCAGATCCAAATAATTGGTTGTTTGGCCTTGTTTAAGAAGGTTAAATCCTAAATCTTTCATCATCTGGCGGTTTTTGGGAGAATCTTCTATCTCGGGTAGGATCTGGAGGGAGCAGCCTATACTTCTTTCAAAAAAGGCCTTGATAAGTCTTAAGGCCTGGGCTTTTTCTTCATCCGTCGCAGGAGATCGAGTTTCGATCCATTGAGGCCCCCGGATTATTTGAGTTTTAGTGATGGCGCCTAAAAAACTCTTCTTCTGAAATGCTTGAACAATTCCGATAGGCTTTACGGATCGATATATAACGCCACGCCTGGGAATCATGTCTGTATGCTTATAGACGGCTTCACCATAGCCCCAGGTATGTAAGTAGCAGCTATTGGGAACCAAGGACAGTAAACCTGTCCAGCGGTCCTTGGATGTCTCATCCCAAATAATATATATCGCTTCGTTATTCATAATCCACCCTCACTCAATAATAAGTATGGACGATAAAGATTGATGAATCGTTTATGGTTAGTAATGTTTCTATTAGGAAATTTGTTACTGCTCTTCCGGTTTTGGATACTTCCGGGGATAGGTGTTTTCTTCATCTTTTGGTGGAAAAGGGCCGCCTCGTTTACCGCAAGCGGATAGGCCTAGGCCGCAGATGACTAAAATGAGGCAAGTGACTATAAATTTTTCTTTCATTTGGCGGAAATCTCTTTAAATTATTTATTAGTAACTGAGTGATAGTATGCGAAGCATAATGCAAAATGCAATTGCTAGTTTCAGTGGTAGTCAGTAAAGTGTGAATTCGTAACATAGCTGTAACAACTCACAGGCACGTCATCTGCGTGCGAAGGCCGATGCCCGGCTTTCGCAAGTAGCTAGCGCAATGCCTGAGTTGTTACGAACATTATGGTGGATTAAATATGACGCAAACAATCAAAGCTAAGGTACTTATTATCGGATCGGGTCCAGCAGGTTACACTGCGGCCATTTATGCGGCCAGAGCAAATCTGCAGCCGATTATTGTTCAAGGCATGGAGCCCGGTGGTCAGCTTATGACGACGACGGATGTGGAAAACTACCCTGGGTTCAGTCAGATTATCCAGGGCCCCTTCCTCATGGAAGAAATGAAGACCCAGGCGGAAAGCGTGGGCACGAAAATCCTGTTTGATATGATTACAAAAGTGGACTTTAGCAAGAAGCCTTTTACTTGTCATGGCCAGGACGGGGATATTTACGAAGCAGAAGCGGTTATTATTGCAACGGGTGCGCAAGCCATCTGGTTGGGAAATGAAAGCGAGCAGAAGTTCCGGGGCTTTGGTGTTTCCGGTTGTGCGACTTGCGATGGATTTTTCTTCCGTGGGAAAGAAGTGATGGTCATCGGAGGCGGTGATACGGCCGGGGAAGATGCTTTATACATGACCCATTTCGCGACCAAAGTTTACCTGGTTCATCGCCGCGATCAACTGCGGGCGGAAAAGATACTGCAAGACCGTTTGTTCGCAAACCCTAAGATTGAGATTATATGGGATTCGGTTCTGAATGAAGTTATTGGAACAGAAAATCCCAAAGCAGTCACCGGTGTGCGTATTGAAAATGTCAAAACTAAAGAAACGCGGGAGATCGCTGTGGACGGTGTATTTATCGCCATTGGTCACAAGCCAGCGACGGAAGTGTTTCAAGGCATTATCGATACCGATGAGACGGGCTATATTAAATGTGCGCCAGGGTCGGTTAAGACAAATATACCTGGTGTGTTTGCGGCTGGTGATGTGCAGGATAAAGTATACCGCCAGGCGATTACGGCGGCAGGTCAAGGCTGTATGGCAGCGCTTGATGTGGAGAAATATCTGGCAGAAGAGGGATCATGATGACTGAAGCGTCCGTTCTATTTGAAAAGCAAGATGGTGGCGGTTGGATAACACTGAACCGTCCCCATGCTTTAAATGCCCTTAACTTAGAGATGGTTCAGGCTATCACTGAGAAATTGATTCAGTGGGAAGCGGATGATGATGTGAACTATGTGGTGATCCAGGGGAACGGGCGTGGTTTTTGTGCGGGTGGTGATCTGCGGGCGGTTTACGAGGCCATTCAGAATGGTAATAGTGATGCTGCTGTTGAATTCTTCAAGGTTGAATATCACCTAAACTTGATGATTCACAACTATTCAAAGCCTTATATATCCTTGCTGCCTGGTATTACTATGGGTGGGGGTATGGGGCTTTCTATTCATGGTACCTATCGGGTGGTCTCGGAAAATTCGGTTATGGCTATGCCGGAAACTGCTATTGGGTTATTTCCCGATGTGGGGGCAGCCTGGTTTCTGAATCGTTGCCCAGGTAAGTCTGGCTTGTATGTGGCGCTGACTTCGGCACGGATTAATTACCTGTCGGCGCTCTATATGGGGCTTGCGACTCATTATGTGCCTTTGGCGGGTTTGGAAGGATTAATAGAGGCGATTCGGGAGAGTCGTGGACAGAACTTGGCGCAAGTGCTGGAGACTCATCAGCAGAGGCCTGAGGGAAGATCTGTGATTCAGGAAGAGCAAAGTCTTATTGATGGATATTTTAACCAGAATTCGATTGAAGAGGTATTTCAGGCACTGGCATCCAGCAATTCGATTTTTGCGGTCACTAATCTGGAGGCTTTAAAGTTGAGATCGCCTTTGAGTTTGAGGGCTGCGTTTGGTTATTTAAAGCGGGCCGAGAATATGAGTATTGAGGACGTCCTGGAGCAGGATTTGGAATTTGCACGTGCATGCATACAAGCGGATGATCTCTACGAAGGCATCCGGGCGACGGTCATTGATAAGGATCTTAAACCAGTGTGGAAGAGCGAGCCGATCGTTACTTCTTTGTAACTATTCATCGAATGGTGCAAGGGATGTTACGCTCCCAGCTTGCCTCCCCCGGACACGCGGGGGTCCAGCGCAAGATGTGTCGCGTTACGACTCTGTCGTTCTATTCGGAGCTGCTACGCAGCACATTTTAAGAGCTGGCCCACCGCGTGTCCGGGGGAAGCAGCTGGTGATGCCATACTAACCCCTCTATCATCTTGGCTCTATGTTACATTTCTCTTTACTAATTTCGCTATGCTAGGTATTTTGAAACAACTATTTTGCAAAGGATTTGGAAATGGATAAACGTTCTGATGATCTGATCCACGAAGTTGAAGAGCAACTGAAGTGGGAGCGTATTGAAGCGATCTCAAAAGAATATGGTACTTACATTGTAGGTTTTATTGTGGCGATCATTCTCCTGGTTGGGGGATATGAATATTGGGGTCATTCCACGGTCAAGCACCAGGAAGCCTTGTCTGAAGTTTATACAGATGCCCTACAGCTCATGGGTAAAGGGCAGACAACAGAGGCCCTTGAAAAGCTCAAAACGATCAAGGATGACAGCACTGGATATAGCATGCTGGCTCGATTTGTGTCTGCATCGGTCTTACTGGATAATCCTGAAACAAGGCCTCAGGCCATAGAACTTTATCGAGACATGGTGAAAACCGGCTCCCTTGATCGCCGTTATCGCACCCTTGCGATTATCTATTTGGTGCAAGCTGAGCTAGATACGGCTGATCCTGCGGAATTGGGTAAGCTTCTTGAGGAAGCATCCATCGGCACCAACATGTGGCCTGATACAACGGCTGAACTGTCTGCTTTGGTTGCCTTGCGGAAGGGCGATATCGAAGGGGCCAAGAAGACGCTTGGCGAGCTGAAAGACGATAAACAAGCCTCCCAAGGGATTCGCTTGCGCGCAAGAGCACTGCTTGAACAGCTGCAACAACAACCGGCAAAGTGAAGGTCTAAAATATGAAGCGTGGTATCCTGTTACTCCTACTGCCTGCTCTGATAGGCGGATGTTCAAAACTTGAACAGATGGGTCTTATTAAGGGTGAGAACAAAGTTATGCCGGCGGGCGAGCGAGAGTCCGTCTTGCTGACGGAAGAGACAACTGCGCCAGCGGCTGCTAAGGACGTAGGGCCTGTGGTATTGCCAAAGGCCGAGGTTGTGAAGCAATGGCACCAGGCAGGGCAGAATGCAGCCCATGCGGTTCCTCACGTGCAACTTGCAAAGGACATCAGTCCTGTTTGGGAAGCCCAGCTGAGTGCGTCGTCCAACCGTAATCAACGTCTGCTTTGTGAGCCGATCGTTGCGGATGGGTTGGTTATGCTTTACACGCCTGATAGCTATGTGACGGCTTATGACGCCTCTACCGGTAGTCATAAATGGTCATTCCAGATCCAACCTGAAGAGTCTGCGGAAGCAAACTTGGGCGGCGGGCTCGCTTATAATGATGGAAAACTGTTTGTAACAACGCCATTTGCTGAGCTGTTTGCTATCGAAATGAAGTCAGGTAAGCCACTTTGGTCGGCCAAGACGAACAGCCCTTTACGTAGTGCGCCGACGGTCAGTGATGGTCGTGTATATGTGGTGTCCCTAGAGAATGAGCTGACGGTTTACGATGAAAATACCGGTAAATTGTTGTGGAAACACGAAGGCGTTTCAGAGAGTTCTGGGTTGCTGGGCGGTTGTACGCCGTCGGTACATAATGGCGTAGTCATTGTGCCTTATTCCTCGGGAGAGGTATATGCCATTCAGGCGGATAACGGTTATCCCCTTTGGACCGAGACTGTATCATCAGCTTACAGAACTGATTCTATTGCTGGTATGCCTCATATCCGGGCTAAGCCTGTTATCAAGGACGGTGTGGCCTATGTGGTCAGTCAAGCAGGTCGTTGCGCAGCTTTTGATGTGCGTGCGGGTGAGATGATCTGGAACCGCGACTTTGGCGGAGCGGAAACGCCTGTCGTTGCGGGGGATTCTCTGTTTATGGTGACCAATGATAACTTTGTGATCTGTTTGGATAAATCAACGGGCAAGATTCGTTGGACCAAAGCTTTACACAAATGGACCGATGAGTCCCAAAATAAGGGACGGATTGTTTGGAATGGGCCAGTGCTTGCGGGATCGAGGTTATTCTTAACGGGATCTCATGGCACACTGTTGGCGCTCGATGCTAAAGATGGATCTAAGGCTTATGAACATGCGGTATCCGGCAGCGTGGTGATTCCTCCGATTGCGGTGGATGGTACGGTGTACGTGGTAACCGAATCTGGATCCCTGGTAGCGTTTCGTTAGAAAGTAGTATTTGGACTTATGAGTAAAAAAGTAGCTATCGTTGGTCGCCCGAATGTGGGTAAATCCACTTTATTTAACCGTTTGGTGGGCAAGAAGCTTGCGTTGGTGCATGACTTGCCGGGTGTTACCCGGGATCGTCGTGAGCACCCCGCGAAGCTGGGTGACTTGCGTTTTGATATCATCGATACAGCCGGTTTAGATGAAGGCGAGGAGGATGAGCTGTCGCTTGCCATCTGGAGCCAAACCCAGCGCGTATTTGATAATTGCGATGTGATCCTTTTTGTTCTTGATGCTATTGCGGGTCTTACCCGTCTTGATGAGCACTATGCGCAGATGGTCCGCCGTATTGGCAGGCCCGTTATTTGTGTGCTGAATAAAGCAGAGCGCGGTCAGATCCATAACGTCATCGGCGAAGCATCGGCCCTGGGCTTTGGTGAGGTTGTTGCGATCTCTGCGGAGCATGGCGAAGGTTTGGCGGATCTGTATCAGGCTTTGCAGCCTTATTTATCTGAATCTGAAGAGTCGGGTGTTGATGAACCCCTGGATGCGGAGGCTCCTCTCCAGTTGGCTATCGTTGGGCGGCCTAATGTGGGCAAATCGACCCTTATCAATAAACTCATTAACGAAGATCGTTTGCTGACAGCGGACATGCCCGGGGTGACCCGAGATTCCATATCTGTGGATTGGTCGTATAATGGCCGGAAGATGAAGTTGATCGATACGGCCGGTATCCGCCGGCGTAGTAAGGTTGATTCTCAGCTGGAAAAGCTATCGGTTGCGGATGCTCTGCGCGCTGTCGATTTTGCGCATGTGGTGGTTTTAGTATTGGACCACGAGACGCCGTTGGCAAAGCAAGATGCTATCATCGCCAACAAAGTTATCGAAGAGGGCCGGGTTCTTATCATTGCCATCAACAAGTGGGATTTGATTCCCAACAAGGAAGAGTATCTTAAGGACGTATATCACACTTTGGGGCATGTGTTGCCACAGGTGAAGGGTATTCCTTGTATCCCCATTTCTGCGAAGCTGGGTAAGAACCTCACCAAACTTTTGGATGAAGTGTTCACTATGTACGATCTGTGGAATCAGAGGATTCCTACGGCCAAGCTGAATCAATGGCTGGCGCAGACTATATCCTACCACCCGCCGCCGGTATCGGGGCGCAATCGTATCAAGTTTAAGTACATGACCCAGATTAAAACCAGGCCGCCGACCTTTGTACTGTTTGTCAGCAAGCCTACGGAGGTGCCGGATAGTTATATGCGTTATCTGCAGAATACTTTGCGCCAGGATTTTAATCTTCCTGGGGTACCTTTGCGGATACTGGTTAAGGCGCAGGATAATCCTTATGCGGATAATGATTAGTTTGGTTTCTCCCTCAGGGGGTAAAGTTACCGATTCCCGCTACTACTGATCAACCTCCATCGATTCAACAATCAACCTAAGTTCCTCTCGCTTTTCCAGTCCCAATGGCGTTATCGCGTATGTGTTCGCCCGGCCGCGTCTTTCCATGGTTACCCAACCAAACTCTTCTAGTTTGGGAAAGTAAGCTTGGTTATAGGTTAGATCTCGAATATCATGTTCGGCTTTTTTTGCACCCAAACGTGCTAGATATTCAGGGCAGCTATGGTATTCTTCCGCCTCGTTCATTAAATCTAGCAGGTCTAGAAAGATGTGTTTTTTCCTCAGAGTACGGATATTAACCTCTATGAGTTTGATCTGGCGTTGTTTTTTAGTGGCGTCAGGCCCATCTACGTTGCTTTGTTGGCTATTCAATCTTGGCAGAGCTTCCCGGCCTTTGGTGGTTATCGTGTAGGTCTGCGCTTCACTGTCACGTTCAATCCAACCCCGGGTTAATAGAACCTGTAAGTTCTGGCTTAAGTTTTTACTCTTGGGTCCTTTGCCCCATGTTATCCGTTTTATTTGCTCTCGGGTAAGAGGCCGGTTGCTGGCATTAATTGCTTCTAGTAGAAACGCGTATTTGTCTGTCTTCTTAAGTCCTTTTAACGGGTCAACAGCTTCATCTGAATCCTTCTCGCGGGGGCGTTTTTTTGATGGTGCTTCAAGCGCCTGCTTGTGGGGGTGGAGTTGGGCTAATGCGAAAACTCCTTTGGCTCCTAAGGCGATCTTTCCCTCGTTGCGATTTACCCAGCCTAGCTGGGTATATTTTGTAAGAAAACGGGTAATCGACGCGCGGTTTGCTGGGGGGTTGTCTTCGGGCAAGGCTAGAAGGAGGTCGTTGATTGAGCAGGGAGACTTCTTCTGGATCGTATCCAAAAAGGTAAGTAAGTGAGCAGGGAGTCTGCGGTCCACTTCACGTTGAGGATCATCCCAGTGCTGCGAACCAAAGAGTATCTTGAGAACGGATATTTCATTGTCCGTCCACGTCCGCGGTTCGGGTTGTGCTATTTGTGGATCGAGTGGGGCTTCATCCTCAAGGGAAGCAAAGTCAAGTGGGCCAAGCACTAATTCATCGAATCCATCGAGTGCATCGAATTCAAATTGTGAACATGCGCCGCTCCCGATGATGCAACAGTATGCTAATATGTGCACTAGATAGGGTTTACTCATCATCACTCTCCTTCGATTTCTTGCTGCTTGCCTGGTTGGGACATATGGACACAATAGTTAGTATAGAAATAAGTGTGCATTTTTTCAACATTTTATAGATCACCTTGTAGGATCTATGCATACAAACGAAGTATATGAAGGAAAGCACGTACTTCCAGCTAGTCTCTCCTGGATGCGCAGGGGAGGCAAGATGGGGTTTCGTGCGTTTTTAATTTTCATGCGTAGGCCCTGAAACTCTTGACCGTTAACCTTTTTTTCTTTAGAAATATAGCTAAATGTCAAAGGGGGATGCTAAAAACAAATGATCGTCGTATTCGGTTCTCTTAATATAGATATGGTTTTATCGGTTCCCGTGATTCCTCGGCCTGGGGAGACAGTTTTGTGCCCTGAGTATAAGTTGTTTCCTGGTGGAAAGGGTGCCAACCAAGCGGTTGCGGCTGTGCGTGCGGGGGGTGATGTTCATATGTATGGTCGAATCGGCGATGACGATTTCGGGAGAAGGGCTCTGGCTTCATTGCATGAGGCTGGTGTTGACTGTACGGGTGTTGTTAAGACTGAAGCATCTACCGGCTGTGCTATGATTTGTGTGGATACGTCGGGTGAGAACATGATTACGGTCGCCAGTGGCGCCAATCGTTTGGCTAAGGCATCGGATGTGCCCGATAGTGCTTTGACGCCCAAGACAACTTTGGTGCTTCAGATGGAAGTGCCCGCAGAGGAAAACTGGGAGCTCGTTAAGCGTGCCAAAGCGAGGGGTGCGCGCGTTGTATTGAACCTTGCACCTGCGCGTTCTGTTCCTGAGGATATTTTAAAATCGCTTGATGCCTTGGTCATGAACGAGGTCGAGGCTTCGTTGCAGGCCATGTATTTAGGTTTTGACGGGGCCTATCCAAGGGCGATCGCTCGAAAGCTTACGGATATGTTCGGTCTTACGGTTATTGTTACGCTGGGTGCTGAGGGGGCTTATGCAAGTTCTCCGAAAGGGAATTGTAATGTGGAAGCCATGAAGGTCAATGCGGTGGATACGACGGCGGCCGGTGATGCTTTTGTGGGTGTTTTGGCTTTATCCCTGGACGGTGGGTTGGGGCTGCCGGAGTCCCTTCATCGGGCCAGTGTAGCGAGTGGCTTGGCATGTTTAAAAGAAGGTGCTCAACCGAGCCTGCCAAAAATCAAAGATATCGAAACCGCCTTGCAAGAGATCCCAGCACCAAAGCTGGTTGCATAGCACGAAAAAACACCGGCCCGAAGGCCGGTGTCTGATAGCTACTTAATGCGACCATTTCAAAACACTCCATTGGGCGGTGTAGAATCACCTCTCCCCTTGTGGGAGAGGTCGGCCGTAGGCCGGGTGAGGGGTATAAATATTGCTTATTGGTATCCCTCACCCCTACGCTTCGCTCCGGACCTCTCCCACAAGGGGAGAGGTGAAATGGGGTTTTGAAATGGTCTCTTTAT
>Ga0182030_10019925_pt1 | contig 12713 bp, 20 predicted proteins | sample 812S3MmetaG_FD_121299 | JGI IMG/M metagenome (GOLD analysis project Ga0182030, IMG submission 121299) | Permafrost microbial communities from Stordalen Mire, Sweden - 812S3M metaG (Illumina Assembly) | ecosystem: Environmental > Terrestrial > Soil > Wetlands > Permafrost | place: Sweden... | reverse complement strand
AGCGATATAACAAATAGAGCATCTATGACGCTCCCTAGTGCGACTCCGGAGTCTAGCTCGTGCTGAGTAAACAGTGAGCATATCTGTGGGCTGCGCGGCTGTCTATCGGGCGCTAGCTCGAGGTGTTCAGTCCATTCTAAATTCTGCGTGGTCATTTCTAATATCATGTTCGTTCCAATTCGTTTTCGATATAATTAACTAAATTTTGTATAGCAAGTTTGTGAGTGTCCGGGAATTGCTGTTCAAGCTCATCGAATGTCATGACAGCATCTGCGCCAGCAACAGCTAGCTTCATTAGCCCAGTATACGGGCCGGGCAGTTTATCAAATGGGATATAGCTCCAGTATTCCGGCTCATTGCAGAGTGGGGCATGAAATTTTTCAACATCTTCGGGCGTGAAATTGGGTACGCACGCAACCCAGATGCTGCCGCCGCGATAGCTGAATCGATAGCAAATCCAGCAGTCGCCGCCATTGAATGCTAAGATTTTCAGCCCCTGCGGGGGTAAGTTTTGGTCACTGAGTTTAATCCAATTCACAGTGTCACTCGTATCGGTGGATTGACGGGTTGGTAATACTCGTTGACGTGGGATGCGTTGATTCTTATAAAATCTGTATCCATACGTCCATATGATTCGTGAATATGCCCGAATACATGAATTTTAAGTTGTGGTATATGACATGCTGTTTGGTGGTTTAAACTTCTAGATCCCACTATTCTATTGTCAATAGTTCTATCTAGAAAAAAGCATGGCGGTGAATGTGTCACAAGTATATCGATATCGTCCGGTATCATAGCCCACTTCTCTGCGAGCTCTTTTTCAGTATCTACGGTGAACGCTTTACAGCGGGGATTCATGCCGTCAAACGTAAGAGTCCATGGGGATCCCCATATCTTTAGTTTTTTTCTATAGACTAGCGAATTATCTTCACTGTCGAATAGATTGCGTACTGGCTCCGTATATTCGAATTCAGAGCCGGAGTCGCAGAGATATGCACTATCTGAATATTCACTCCATGTAAATGGATGTTGATGGATCGTATTATCATGGTTTCCAGCTACAATTATTCTTTTTTTATAATCTTGACGTTCAAGCCACGTTGCAAATTCAGCATATTGATGCTTTTGGTCGCTCGCCGTCAAATCCCCAGCCACGATGAGTAAATCACCGCCATCAAGCTTGGGATAGTAGCCATGTAAATCCGCTATACAATCGATAATCATTGTGGCCGTTCCGGCAGTGGCATCCAATGAGTGGGATAAAATGCACCAAATGTATGACTAAACCATGCCGGTGGGTCATCTTCCCAGGGCTTATCATATTCACATACGTTTATTTCCCCACATCTATCTATGCAGAGAACGTATTGTCTCCATACTGGTAGCTCATCTTCAACACTAATCCATTCCATTTAACACCGCTTTAAAAGCTTGTTCAGCCAACGATTTAGTCTCACCGATTGCGTATGGTATGTTTTTGTATGTTGGATGGAAATATTTGAGACGGTGAGCAGCATAATTTTGCACATATTCGTTCGATTCTTGCGTAACTCTATCACCCATTAGTTTGTCAATTGATGGAGTCACATCGCCGATATGACCACAATCGAATCCAATACAGTACCCATCACGTTCACCACGTAGACCAAAATCGCTATAAGTCAATCGACCATGACATTCGCAGTCTATATCATCGTATGTCTTTCCATACCATGGATGATCGATTGGAATTTGCATATAACCGCACAAGTGCCCACCAAAAGCGTATCCGCTATATTCCAAAGCCACAACACGCCATACTAAACATTTAAATCCCAAGTGCTCAAAATTAACTTCATCGGGCTCTTCTACCCATTCGCCATATCCAAACCATTGAATCTTTTGGTCCGAAGTATAGAGATGTTTGCTTTCCATTAAATTTATTACTTATATATATTCAAAATTATGTCTTTACCACTAGCGCCCAAGCAACTCGAATACATCATCAACTCTACTCGCAAATGGAACATTGCTCACGGTAGTGTCCGTACCGGCAAGACGGTAGCAAATACGTTTAGATTTTTGCAAGCGTGTCAGAATTGCCCAGACTCGCGCATTTACATCGTCGGCCACACATTCGATACTGCATACCGCAACGTCATACGCCCCATACTCGAAGCCCCGGAATTAGCGTTATATCGGCCGTTCTGCTCATGGAGTGGCAAGAAACTCTACTTTCGGGACAAAATAATCACAGTGCTTGGAGCTAAAGACAAGGGCTCTCTAGCTACATTCGCTGGTATGACTGCATCTCTCATCTACTGCGACGAGATTACGCTCTACGACCCCGAGATTACAGAGATGATAGACACGCGTCTCAGCACCCCGCACTCTATGGGCTTTGCGACATGTAACCCAGCACACCCGAACCACATTATCAAGCAGTGGATCAATAAAGGTGTCGCAGGGGATACGAACTACTACTCACTCCACTGGAAGCTTGAAGACAATCCGTTTGTGGACGAAGATTATAAAAATCGTATTAAGAACTCTCTGAGCGGTGTGTTCTACAAACGAAACTATCTTGGCGAATGGTGTCTCGCAGAGGGGGCTATCTTCGACTTCTTTGAGCGCAAATATCACGTAGTTAAAAAGCCCCCCAGAAACGCTGAGTATCACGTAGCGGGTATAGACTACGGGACTCTCAATGCATTTGGCTGTGTACTGGTCGGTGTCTCTACGGGCCGTTACGATCAAATGGGGCTATGTAGATGGGCTGAGAAAGAGTACTACTGGGATGCGCGTAAAACTAATCGCCAGAAAACCAATAGCGAGTATGCAGACGACGTACAAGCGTTTCTAGAGCCATATGGCGTACGAGCTATATACGTCGACCCATCAGCCGCCGCATTCAAGCTAGAGCTCCGTAGACGTGGCTTGCCAGTCGTAGATGCTGATAACGACGTACTCAATGGAATCTCCGTCATGACGTCCGCTATGCGCGACAATATACTCTACGTCTCTCAAGAGTGTCCGAATCTAATCCGTGAGATAGAGACATACGTATGGGATAGCAAAGCCGCAGAAAAGGGAGATGATAAGCCCATTAAGAAAGATGACCATTTACTCGATGCTCTTCGCTATGCTATCTATACACATAAGCCAACATTTTTTGATTACGAAGCACACAATAAGCGTCAGACTGAATATATGCAAAACAGATTCGGGGGATTTAATGGAAGATAAAGAAGTTGCTCGTATGCAAAAGCTTCATGAAGATTTAAATAGAGCGCGCGCTATTTGTGATCCAATAGAATTCCCAAGACGCCAGCAAATTTTATTATATTCATTAGCTGAACATCTTTTAGAGCCGTTCTATGAGTATGAGAGAAAAAGAATAAAAGATTCGGATGAATCAGATGCTCGAATCTGACGAAAAATTCTTGTTGCTCTGCAACGCTATCGATTCTGTAGCTTTTATAGCTATAGAAGATACCGACATCGTAATGGATAGTTTACTTAGAGTACTTCTTATCTACATGCAGCGATTTGAATTTGATATCCACGAAGTTCACAAGTTTCTGCAAAACGGAGTTAATCAATACCGAAACGTAATGGAAGAGTGCGAAGACGATGAATGAAAATCTCGAGATAATGAAAGCCATGCACATCTTCGGCTCTATATGCGAGACACTCGACCACCCATCTATCGGTTTAAATGCGCTGATGTCTGTCTATTTCAAGATATGCCACGAGCGCGGGTTTTCGCTCGAAGAGATCCGCGATTCAGTTCAAGACGCACTCATAGTCTTCTCCAATAAAATCAAAGATGGGTTGATAAATGACAATCCGGGTCTTAATCATTAATTGGTTCTGAATTTCGATAATTATAAATTTCTTTAAACATATTCATGTAATGGACTTGAGTATGACAGGAGTGAAATGCATCGATCTTTAATTCAACTTTTTTCTTGAAAACGTCAAAGTTAACATCTTCTCTTCTTATAAATGCGAGTAAGCATTTCAAAAATCTTGTTTGTTTGAGAAAAAGCTTATTGGCAACTTTCAACATACGGATGTGATTTAGAAAGGTTTCCACTTCCATATATAGAGCGCATCTTGTTTGAAACGTTTCTTTTACTTCGAAAGTCCCATTTCTAAACTTTACCAAAACATCCCCATTCTTATGAGCGAAAAGTGTTAATGCACAATTTATACTCATGTCTTTTTTCTCAATGAATGAGCGTAAAGTTAGATATGATTCAATCCCTTCATGGCAGTAGTAATTCAAATAATCATTAAGCTTCCATTGCTTCTGATTATTGTTAAGAGTTATAATATCCGAATGAATGGCATTTTCGATCACAGAATAGAAAACAGGAATCATGAGCTGTTTGGCAGCTTCTAGACGATGCTGGCCATCGATAAGTCGAAAATCAGAGTCAACAAGCAATGGTCGGAGATGAAGCAGATTCTTTAATTGCAAAGAATTCTTTATCTTTTCGATATTTCTTGGGCACAATTCACGATTATTTGGATGCTTTTTAAACATACTATAATCAGCTGTTTGGTGGTACATTTTTTATCTCCTGTATAAGCTCTATAATTAATTCAAACTGTGTAGTTAATGCATCGATTTTGCTTTCAATATTTGCAACTTTTTGATCAATAGGATATTCAACTCCTGACTTACCAAGAACTTTGCTAATTATGTAATAAGAAGTATGATATTTTTTTGCTAGATTTGACATTGAAATTCCGCTCTCTAGGCCATTTTTAATTTCTTTCAACTCTTCATCACTAAATAATCTTCTTTTTTTTATGTTTGTGTCAGTTCTTGTTCGATGGGCAGCTCTATTAGCCGTCAGTGCGTTATATTTTTTTTCTTCATTTAAATGACGATTGATTTCTCTAGATATTAGTGCTCGACATCGGTTCAGCTTTTCTCCAATTTCTTTTTGAGAGAATCCATCGTTAAGCATCTGTTCAATGATTTTTCTATCTTCTAGAGTAAATGGCCGTTTTATTCTCTTCATTTGTATTTAAGTATGAAATGGGTATGTAATTTCCAAGAATTGTAACTTGAATCAAAGTTTAAGCGCAATCCAGTTTCTGATTTAGAATTGGAAAAATTCACTCAGTTTTGTATTTTGGCTCTCACTCTCTTGTTAAATAAAAAATTTAATGATACCTTTGGGATTAATAGTTTTAATCTCAGAGGGTCATATCGCTTTCTATTATCCCCCATGGAATAACGCATTAGAACCATCGCAAGGTAACGTTCGGCAGTGGCTTGATAATCTCTACAGCAAGTTCCAGCCGATTGAGCAATCTCGCTGGAACCAAAGTAACATTGACACTTTGTTCTATGCCGGCTCGCAGACATTCGTGAATAGATACTTTAACTTCGCGCCCACAACCAGTTACCAGCAATACTACTTCAATATCTGCCAGCAACCGGTAAACATGATTACGGGCTTACAACGCCAGCACCGTAAAGCTATAACGTACGTACCCATCGAAGGAGCTGACCCGCACACTACCGACCAATATACACGTATAATCGGCCACGTCTGCAATACCGAAGGCATCCACGAGCAATTCTCCAAAGCTTGTGAGTTAGCGGCTATCTCTGGAATGGTGCTTTTACAGCCATACTTAGATTTTACTGGCGACGATCCAGCGCAGGGTCAAATTAAACTCAAGATCTGGGAATACAACGCATTTCTTGTCGATCCATACTTCCGCTCTCCCGATATGAGCGATGCTCAATTTGTCTGGACGCAAGAGTATATATCTAAAAAAGAAGCCGAAGAGCGCTTCCCAGACAAAGTCCAAGCAATAGCACCGATGGCTGGAACCCCCCAGCGATATGGTAGCTTCTATTTTCTGCCAGAGAACTACAACATGGCGAGAAACGATCTGATGGTGCTCTCATACGTCTGGTATAAATGGCAGACGACTAGAAAGCGTCTCTACTCTCGCAAACTCAATCAATTCTTCGACTTCTCTCCAGAAGACAACAACATCGGTCAAGTACTCCAAGCCATCCCCGACTTAGAAGAAGTGACAGTCAAAGTCCCCACATGGAAATTGGCTGTAGTGCTGAACGACCAACTAATGTTTCAAGGAGATAATCCACTTGGCTTCGATGATTGTCCGTTTATTCCAGTTTATTGGAACTATGAGCCACATATTAATTATTACGATTTACGCGTCCGGTCTCTTATTCGCACTATGCGTGATGCTCAGTTTCTATATAATTACAAGATTATTACTAACAATGATATTGCTGCCGCTACTATTAATGCGGGTTGGAAGCGCAAAGTTGGTGCAGTTGCTAACGAAGACAATTTAAAACGTTCTGGCCAGGGATGGGACATTCTTATCAATGATGGCTATGAACTCACTGATGTAGAGAAAATCATCCCATCAGCGGTTCCAGAGTCCGATCTCGCACTTGCACAGCAGATGGCTGATTTAGTTTTTCAGACAGCTGGCATTAACTTAGAGAACTGGTCGGCTCAAGAAGACAAGCAAGCATCATCTCTCACTGTGATGATGAAGCAAGCAGCCAATTTGATGGTCTTCCAGAAGTATTTCGATCAGTGGGATTACTCTTTGAAACAACTCGGCACTAGGATGCTCCAAATCGTGCTAAACAACTGGAATGAGCACAAAATCGCTCAGATGATCGGAGAAGAGCCATCGCCCCACTTCTCTTCTAAGATCTTCGCTAAATTCCAAACTGTGGTAGAAGAGGGTCTCTTAACTCCAACACAGAAAAATCTACAAGCTCAGCAGATGTTGGATATCAATCAGACATTTGGCCGTGAAGTGCTCCCCCCAAGCATGATTATCAAAGATATGAATGTCCAGGGGAAAGCTGAAATCATGGAATACTTGCAGCAACAAGAGCAATCGATGCAAGCGCAACAGCAAGAAGCTACGACTATCCAGCATGCATTCGAAGAGATGAAGCTAAAAGAGTTGATGTCTAAAGCTACGTCCAATTTAGCTACTGCCCGTGAGCGTCATGGTAGAGCGGAAGCCAACGTGGGGCTATTCGAAGAGAGATTATCGGAGATCACGCGTAACCGAGCGCTCGCCACTAAAGATAAGATGGAAGCTCTCGAGAAGATGATCGATGTTATCGCTAAATATGGAGAGATCGAGACGATGCTCAAGCTAAATCAGATTGAGACATTCGATTACAAACAAGAAATGAACGAAAATCGAGAGAAAGCTGATGCGAAAAATACTACACTATCTAATGACTTTGTACAACAAATGCTCGGGCAGATGAACTCCGGTCAAAATAGTGGTCAAAATCCACAGCAAAATGGCCAGAATCCAATGCAGAATCTAGCCGCTTAAGCCATTTCGTTGGGGTCTCTAGGCTCTGGCTGCGGTGGATGTGGATGTGGAATAATATCCGGTGGCCAAAAGACTAAAAGCGTTCCGTGCGTATCTACGGGCACCATAGCTAAGTCTCCATGATAATTTCCCCCGGCATCACCACAAGCTGTTAACAAACAGCAGCTCCCCAAGATCAAAACAACTTTTTGCATACTTCCACCACAGTTATAAAGATTAGCGCTGAGCAGTAAACCCAGCATCTCATTTTTAAAATACCGTTAAGCATATGTTCAGACATGATTAAACTCAAATATTTAGTGATTTCAAAGTCTTCTCTTAATGCAATCATCTGCTCGGCGGTCATTTATGGCGATATTAAAATAATTTCTTGAATGATTCCCCCAGCTTGCTATAATGAAAAGAAAATACCAAACTGGAGTATATATGGCTGGTCAACGAATTGATGATCATGCGTTTTGGGCCGGCGGGCGTTCCAAAGGTTCTATTTTCCCCGACGGTGCGAAGACTAAAGCTATTTCTGATATCGAAGGAGCTGGCTCCGTAATGCGTTACGAAGATACTGAGCAAGCAATCGGCAGTATGCAGAAAGAAGAAGTTCGGCAAATTAAAGCGCGTCCGCTGAAACCCGGATATCGCGATTAAGCCCACGGAAGCCCGTCAGACCCGTACTGACGAAACGTTTACTTCCCCGTTGGGAATCGCTGCTGATATCGTTAGATGACCACGTATTGCGTGGTAGTAGATTCAGTGGCGATAATTTCAGAGTGGCCAAGTGACTGGGACAACCCGGTCGACTCGATGGTGTTTACGCTGGTTACCCATAAGTCTGAGCCGGACAAACCAGCAGATTTTAAAGTGAGTATAAGCATGGCATTGAGAAAAACATCGTTCAACAAAAGAATCTCTGAAAAATCCATGATCGCCGATCCCGATCGCATCAAATTCGAGCGCGAGCGTGAGAAGCCATTGGACGCCAAAAAGTCTCCATGGGACTTCAGATGTTCACAGTACGACCAGCGCTCCGGCAACTTCGTGAATGCCGGAACTCACTACGGCGTTGGTATCAATCAACCAGTCGGTCACGACGGCCCAGCTAAGCTGCGAGTCGATGTTCTTCCGTTTGGCAAAATTAGCACAATGCGAGATGACGAAGAGGGTTAACTGCTGTGAACTACGACAACTGGCCCAATGCTCAAAAGTCACAAAGCAAGAAGGGATACAGCGGTGCTGCCCACACTCCCAAATCACGCAAGGGGCTTGGTGACTATTATGGCGTTGCAATACCTGCGAAACTCGGCAAAATTCGTTCTGGCTTGGGTCAAGAAATTATTTCTCCCCCAAAAATGAAGAATCCCCCGCGCTCTCTCGCTTAAGCACTCAGCTTGAAGTAACGATCTAGTAAACTCTCTTTATTTTTCTCAGCGATAGACTCTCTTAAGATAGCTAGCAATATATTCCCAGCTTGCGGTATCGACCAGTCTTCGGGATGGGGACGTCCAAGAGCTTCACGATTATGCTTATATTGCTCAATTGACCACAAGATATCTGGATCGCTCGCAAGCTTATTTGCTTCGAATTGGGGCCACAACATCTCGTCGGGCAGTAGCCAGCAGATCTCTAATAGATCGGTGTGTGACGCGGCTCTAAATAGCCAAGAATTCGATTCTGGCTTTGGCTTGATAAGCCGTGGCTGCCACAGTAGACGTTTATGCAATCCATCATCCGTAGTGCGCGGGTGGGAGTAGATGTATATGTACGGTGAGTGGGATTGGTACTTGAGAGAGTCTGGATTCTTCTTCAGACACTCTTCAGCACCCAGAAAGACATTGACGTCTTGGTCTTTTTTGAAGTGTACAAGCCGATCGTGCGTTTCTAGTCTGTTTATCTTCATACTTGTGCTATATTAAATATTTTACTTTAATGAAGTAAAGCCAAAAAAGCGCCCACCAGCGTAAAAGGGAAATATGTCAGCAGAAGTCCAAATGATCTCTCCAGAAGAGAAGAAACCAAGTGATAAAGAATTTAACTTCCGTGCTCTCGAAGCTAAAGCAGCGGCTTCTCAGCGCCAACTTGAATTGGAAAGACACGAGCGTGCGCAAGTCCAAAGAGAACTGGACGAATTGCGAAACCGAAATACATCAGCGGATGATTCTGCGGATGATGAGCCGTATGTGGACAGAAAACGATTAAAGAAAGAGCTGGCTAACTACGATGCCAATGTCAAAAAGCAGACAAATGAAGCTATTCAACAAACGGTTCAGCAAGCGCTTGCTGCCGAGAGAGAGCGTATGTGGCTTCAGACTAACCCAGACTTTTACGATACTATGCAGCATGCTGAAAAGATCGTGCAGAAAGATCCAGAACTTGCTGAATCTATCTTGCAGATGCCGGATACGTTCGAGAGAAAAAAGCTTGTCTATCGAAGCATCAAATCCATGGGGTTACATCAGTCAGAGCAAAAACAACCGAGTATCCAAGAGAAGATCGACAATAACAAAAAACATCTCTTTTACTCTCCAACTTCAAATACCAGCCCACCATACGCAGCAGCCGGGGACTTTAGCGAGACTGGACAGAAAACAGCTTATGACAAAATGAAAGAACTCCAAAAGAGAATGCGTCTTGGCTAAAAAAAAGATTTGAATTACTATACAAAAAACTCAACCGCCGGGATAAAAATGGCAAAAACACCAATGGCTAAACGCGAACCAGAAGCTCACGTAAAGCACAAAGAAGAAAAAGCGCCGAAGAAAATGGCTCTTAAGCACAAAATGGCGAAAGCCCCCATGGCTAAACACCATGAAGAGCATTCTAAGCATCACAAAATGCATCATAAAGCAAAGTAAAGCGCTTTACAGTCGTGACCACGGACTCTAAAGCGGGGTCGGCCCAGTCTAATAAATTGGGTAGTCTGAGCCCGCATTGCAGTGGGTGGAGATACACCATCGAAAGCGTCTTGGGGCTGCAAGAGACGCGACAAATTGAGATGCCCATTTATATTTATGCGCCCAAAATGCGACAAATGTAAGCTTTCGTCCAAGAATGGATCAATTAGAGTATGCGGGGCTAAGATGTATATCTTCTGCGAGCACTGCTCTAAGCTGATAGATATGCTCCCACACGGTACATTGCAAATATTTCTGGGCGAGCACAACAAAGAGTCGTGGGTAGATAAAAATATCCGTGAAGCTCGTCTGCGGAGATCTAATGGCGAACTTCTCTGGGCTAATCGCATGCTTGAGAAAGCGTTAGACAAATAATTCTTTTACAAATTCAAAAAATTTATATAATGAACTCACGCTAGCCACGTAATGGCTTCCGCGTAATTGGGACTCGCTCCCCAAGCCAGATATGATCGAGAACTGACGTAAGTAGGCTCGTCTACCGATCATCATATCGTAAGAAATGACAAGTAAAAGGTTTACTATGTCTATTACGACCACTGGGAATTTGGGGCCGTTGATCTTGCAGTCTCTCGCGCCTGCGATGCTCTACGTTCCAACTCCCACAATGAATTACATTACTATCTGCGACAAAGTCAGTATGCCAGCCAATGGCGGTACGACTTGCAGATTTATGCGCCCGCGCGCATTAACACCGCCCACCGTACAGTTGGGTAACTCGGGGATTGATCCCCCAGCTCAGATTCCACAACGCGATATCATAGACGCACAAATGGCGTTCTTCGGTACTGGATGCATCATCAATGAACAGGTGATAATTCAAGATCAAGAAGGTGTTTTGGCGTGGGTATCAGAGCGTTTAGCAGTAGCTATGCGTCAAGCCGAAGATCTTAAAGAAGAATATCTTTTGGCTGCTTGAAAATAGCATTTGGTAGTCAATTCGACCATGTGGTATAGTTGCTCTATAAAACGGAGACTCACATGGAAGATAAGGGAAATTTAATGGCATATATAGCGGGTCTAATAGATGGCGATGGAAGTATCTCGATAATCAAAGAGAATCGAGCTGCTGGCGCTAAATATTACCCATGTATTCAGTTAAGCAATGTATTTAAAGGCATGATCGATCTATTGCATGACACTTTTGGCGGAAGCAAAAAAATAAAAAGCCGTCAAAGTCATAGCAAGAAGATCCAATATGTATGGTGTGTACGTGGTCGAGAATCTTGTAAATCAGTGATTGACTCTCTCTATCCATATTTAATATTGAAAAAAGATCAAGCCAAGCATCTATTGAATTTTATAATTGAATGCAAAGAAACTATGAATATGCATTTGAAAATGCAATCGCTCAATAATTCATGTCTTGTAAATAGCGATTCAATTGTGAAACAGGCGAAAAAAAATACAGAATCAGAGATCTTCTGGTCATATTTTGCCGGTATTCTGGATACTGAAGGATCATTTTCTATAAGAAAAAATAAACCTTCATGGGGATGTATATCTTATAAATATAATCCAGTTATCCAATTGTGTATGGCTAGTTTCCCAACTATGAATCATATAAGAAAAAATATGTGTTATGGGTCGGTTTGTTTTCCAAAAGCAAAAACAACTCAACGCGGGTTTGTTTATAAAATGGCCATTGGGAAAATCGATGAATGCATCGATACCATAAATAGAATCATTCCTTATCTTAAGTTTAAAGTTGAATCAGCGAAAGAATTGAGAAATTTTTGCTTAAATTATACTCGTATTAATCATAAGCAAAATGGGATTCCCGTTGATGAACTTGAATTTAGAGAAAATAGCTATCAAAGATTAAAGCAGTTGAATAGTGGTGAGATCTATAAACCGTCTCTGATTGACTCGGAAGCCCGATGGGGTGACGAGGCGCAAGCGTAATTGCAGCGTGAACGACTGAGCGAGATGGACGCGAAAGCGTATGCAACAGTCTGAACTCGGACTATACATGAAATCCGAGAGAGAGAGTCGAAGAACTTTCTCCGCCAAATTAAAATTTGGTCACAAAAAGTAACAGAAAAGATCCTAAGAGATTACATTGTCTCTGCGGCTTCGCAGATCAATGCTGGTGGCGGAAGCAATGGCGATAACCCAACGAACTTGGGCGTCACTGACTTTAGCTTAGTGGCTACAACTCTCGATACAAATAACGCTTATAAATTTATGAGCGGTATCGAAGGTATGGATCGATTTGGAACTGGCCCAATACGTTCAGCATATTTTATGTTGAGCTCTACTGAGCTACAGTCTGACTTCGATGGCTTAAGTGGTTCTGGTTTCATATCTAACTGGAACTATCCAACCAATGCCAGCGCTCTACCATCAGAATATGGCTCGGTATACAACATTCGTATTCTGACAAGTTCTGAAGCTCCAGTAGCTCGTGGAACTAGCGCAAAGGGCAGCGACGTTTATTACAACACAGTT
>Ga0182030_10019924_pt1 | contig 12714 bp, 14 predicted proteins | sample 812S3MmetaG_FD_121299 | JGI IMG/M metagenome (GOLD analysis project Ga0182030, IMG submission 121299) | Permafrost microbial communities from Stordalen Mire, Sweden - 812S3M metaG (Illumina Assembly) | ecosystem: Environmental > Terrestrial > Soil > Wetlands > Permafrost | place: Sweden... | reverse complement strand
CTTTGAGAAAATTCAAGCCGGAGGATGTACATAAAAATGCTGTGCGAGGCCAGTACGGGTCGGGGTGGATAGAGGGTAAAAAGGTAGATGGGTACCGGCAGGAACCTGATGTGGACAAAGCATCAAATGTGGAGACATTTGCTGCCGTTAAATTTTATATTGACAACTGGCGCTGGCAGGGAGTGCCATTCTATATGCGCACGGGCAAGCGCATGAATGAGACTATTTCAGTAGTCACCATACAATTCAGGCCGGTGCCGCATCATTCATTTCCGGTGGAAACTACTGAGAACTGGCAACCTAACAGGCTGATACTGAATATACAACCCCACATGGGCATCCGGCTCCGTTTCCAGGCTAAGCAGCCGGGCCTTAAAATGTTGCTGAATCCCGTTGACATGCTTTTTGATTACAGTGATGCATACTCCGGCGGTACGCCGGAAGCTTACGAAACGTTGCTGCTGGATATTTTCCAGGGAGATGCTACGCTTTTTATGCGCGCCGACCAGGTGGAAGCTGCCTGGAAAATACTGATGCCGGTTATTGACGCGTGGAAAGCGAATACCTCTCCTAATTTCCCTAACTATGATAGCGGTGAACAAGGACCGGAAGATGCTGAAGCGCTCATAGCAAAAGATGGTCATAACTGGATTGTAATGCCGCTTGAAAAAAATGATCATGGATCCAAAAAATAAAATTCAGATTTTTGATACGGTGCCTGAATTAGCTGAAGCAGCCGCTTTTTTTATCATTAATACTGCGAAGGACGCTGTCGAGGCAAGAGGACGATTTGTGATCTCTCTTTCCGGGGGCCATACGCCGGAGCAACTATATGCCCTGTTGGCAAAACCACCATTTCGTGATAAAATGCCATGGAGCAAAACATTTGTATTCTGGGGTGATGAGCGGTGTGTACCATCAACCGATAAGGAGAATAATGCAAACATGGCTAAGACATTGTTACTGGACCACGTTGCTATACCATCTGCTAATATTAACCCTGTAGCTGTTGATCTACCCCCTGCCGATGCAGCAAAAGCATATGAAGGGACAATCAAAAAGTTGTTTGATAAAGATGCCCCCCGGTTCGATCTTATATTGTTGGGCCTTGGTGAAAACGGCCATACTGCTTCCCTTTTCCCTGGCACTGACGTTCTTACAGACCATACCCATCTTGTGAAAGAAGTTTACGTGACGGAGCAAAAAATGTTTCGTATTACCATGACTGCTGATCTTATCAACGAGGCTTACAACATTATATTCCTTGTAGAAGGGGAGAGCAAGGCCGATATAGTAAATACTGTTCTCTCTGCTACTTACCAGCCAGACACTTACCCAGCCCAACTAATCAAGCCGGTAAATGGTAATCTATACTGGTTTATGGATAAGAAGGCGGCCTTTAGCTTATCATCTTCGGCAGCGTGAAATAAAATGCAGCCACTTCATCTACTTTTGCTTCCACTCTTATTCTTCCTCGGTACTTTGCAATTTCGATAATTTTATTTTCGACTTCGCTTTCTTCTGACATTAAGACAATGAATTAACCCTTTAAAAGAATTAAAACACTCGATTTCGTGAGAATATTTGCTGAAAAACAAAGAAAGGAACACTTTCGCGCTCCTTTTTGTAGTTCCGCCTTTCGTATCATTGAACTCTTTGTAGATAAAATTCAGCAATATACATGAACTTTTGAAGTGCTATTCAGCTCATACAAATTACTCATTTTATTTTTCAGTCCTTTTCTTCAGATAATCCTCTGCTTTCTCCAGATCATTGTCTGCGTCAATCACAGCGTTGAGCACTTCCTGCGTATCTACTTTGTACTTCTTTTGCAGGTCGTTTATTTCTTTGTCTTGTTCATTATAAGCTGCCTTACGGTCCTGGCTATTTTGAGACATAATATTGATTTTCAATAAATCAGGAAAAATCGTGCCATTAAAAAGCTGAATGCCTTAAAAAAATCATCAAGCTTGAATGATCCCTGGTAGAGGACAACCGTACAGAGTTGAATAATACTTTGAAGGAATTTAAGTCAGAGCTATCTCAAACCCTTACCGCCATTACTGAGCAAAATCAGAAAGCCTTACAGTTAATCAATACAACATTGGATTCAAAGGTTGAAGCCGTTACAAAGAAGATTGATGAAAACAATACAGCCAACCGGGAATCATTAGCTACTGGCTTAAAAGATTTCATTCTTGAACAGAGGAATAAATTCAGTGAACTCAAAGAAGAGCAAAAAGAGCTAACCAACAAAACCATTGAACAACTTGAAAAAATATCCGGTAAGGTTGAGGAGAAATTAACCGCTCTGAATGAACAGGCGAAAAATGATAACAATGCCATGCGGGATGCATTGGCAACCGCATTTAAAGGCTTTGGAGAAACCTTCAATAAAAATGTCGAATCATTCAATAACATTCTTAGATTCAAGGTTGATAAAGTATCAAAGGCATTTCTGCCCAGCCGGGAGAATTCCTCTACATATAGATCAGATACCTTGCTGGCTTCAATGAGTTTTAATAACTCAGCGCCTTTTGGTCTTTTGGCAAAAGCAATGGACCCGCTAATCTGTTCCTGCAGGATTAAGTCATAAGTTCCTTTATCTAACAGTTGGCGGGCTCCTGATTGCCCCAATGTACTCCAGAGAATGTATTTTATAGTCATTTTGTGTTAGTTAATTACTTAGTTGTAAAAATACAACAGACCACGCTCTAAACCCCTTGTTTTAGGGGGTTTTAACGATCCCCTAGCGTGTTCATTAATTTGTTAAATTTTATTGAGGCCGCATCCTCTGAAAGTGGCCTCTGTAGCTACTTTCATGGAACTGATATTTTATCAACAAAAAAATTAGAGGTGAAAAATAGTGCCATTTTTTTGGTAATAAATGAGAAAGCGAATCCAAACTTTTTTAAAAAATCTGTTCACCAGTTATTTCTGTCCAACTGCTATTGATGCGGATAGCTAATACGCAAAAAGTAATCACTACTACAGATTTTCTTTTTCTGAAGGGCTGGTACTCACTTTTTAAATATCAGAAATCGTTTTTAGGTTTAAGTTTCGCAAAAATGACAATCTGGATGCGATAAATATTATTCAATTGTTATGTCATGATCTCAAAAAAATAATTTTCAATAAGTTTTATGATTTTCCGTTTTCTTTTTATATTTACCAAAATGTGTTGGGTGCAGCGGATGAAAAAGATTTTTGATAATCATTTATAAATGAGACCACAACACATCTGAATTTATTTGCGAAAGCGTTTCAAATTATTGGTTTTTGAATCCTGATAACGTGATCAGTATTTATTTATGTTCGAATTTGTGTCTCTATCAAGCTGATTTAATAGCTGAAATTTTCCGAGGCTTGATCTTTATATTTTGAAGATTTTTTTAACTATGAAAACAAAATAATTAAATTTTGGAACTTTTTTTTGACGGGGGATTATTTGAATTGCTGATTGTAATTGGATTTGGCTATTTAATAAATTTCATTTTCCTGAAAAGATACTTACTAATTTTCTTTTCTTCGATTTCGATAGCTTTTCCAATTTTATTGTTATTTATTAATCACGGAGAATTTTATTATTACATGGTAGGTCTTTGCATTTTTAATTCATTGCTCCTAACAATACTATTATGGCAAAAGCGCCTTGAGTTACCTGACAAAGCACTATTTGATATTCAAAAATTTAGAAATAAATTTTTGAATAAGAAAAAAGTGACACCGCATTAAATTAGCTTACATTTATTAATAATAAACATTATTTATGGCAAAGTCTACTGAAAATCAAAAAAATAATAGTTCAAATAAGTTACCAGCTACTGATGTCACTTCATTGGTTTCAAAATCTACTTTAAAATTGATTAAGGAATCAAGTATGATATTCAAAGGAACGCTCATTAAGAAGGGAGCTTCCAACATGTCGGTCATTCCTGCAAACGAGAATTTAGCCATAGCAAAGGTTGAGTCAGGGCTTCGGGTTGATCCTGGTTTAGGGGATATAAAAGGCATGGAAATAACGATGGCAATGCAAAAGCCAAATTCCCTGGCTCTAAACAAGGAAGCAATTTTCTTTACTAACGCCTGGATACATGGAGACGGAATCTCCGTAACAGAAGTGGCGCACTTGGAGATAGATGATAAAGAAAATATTATTGGCGATAGCAACAATATACTTGAAGTAATAAAGCGATTACCTGAAACATACCTGAAAGAAAGAATTCAGGAAGCATCTTTAATTGTATCAGGAGAAATATTGAGAATAACAAAAGTTGAAAATCAACGCCTTGACCGCGACGCCCCAATTTGGGCTAAGGCATCAGTCCGGGTTGAAGATATTCTTAAAGGAAAAGTCGCAGGAAATGAATTTGATCTGTTTTTCCCTACAAGTATTGCGCGCCGTTGGTACAATTCACCCAGGTTTACAATAAGACAGCGGGGAATCTTTTTAATACAGCCCACCACTAAGACCTATTTTTTAGAACAAAGACAAGCCGATCTTGTTATTCTCACTGCGCTTAACCCTTTAGACTTCCAGCAGGAATCACAATTGGAACTCATCAAAAATCTATTAATCAACTAAGACAAAGGACACAAATATGACTAGTATAACCGTCGTAAACATCATTCCGAACAGCCATAGCAGCGAGCAAAACCAGGATAGTGAGCCAAGCATTGCAGTAAATCCCAACAATCCGAAGGAAATCGTCATTACTGCATTTACACCTCCTGACAGCGGAGTTTCAAATGGACCAATATTTTATTCTTCGGATGGCGGATTAACCTGGGTTTTGAATTTTACTATCCCAAATGGTGAAACCCGTGATCAGTCTATTGGTTTTGGGACAACCAGCGGAGAATTATATGCGGCCGGTTTACACGGGAGCCCTACCACTTTCCAGGTTTATCGTACCGCAGATCCTTCTGCGGCAGGCACTTGGCCAGTTTTTGATTCGAGGTCCAATATTGACCAACCATGGGTTGAAGCGCGGACAGTTGTTGGCGGGACTGACAATGGCAAAGATCGTTTGTATGTTGCTTATAACGATGATAATTTATCTAAATCAGCCGCCATAGATATTTGTGTTGATGCACTGGCTGCCTCTCCATCATTTGTCCAGGCATTATTGGAATCAAGGAATGTGGGCTCAGGCCTGGCGGACGGTTATGCAATACGGCCCGTCGCGCATTCGGACGGAACGGTATATGCTGTTTATGAGGGTTGGAGGTCAGGGTCATACGGAAGCGATATTACAACCGATATTGTCGTAGTGCGTGACGACAACTGGGGCAAGGGCGCAAGTCCGTTTACCAATCTTACAGACCCCAGCGATAACCTTTCTGGCCGCATAGTTGCCACCGGGGTAGTGATAAATGACGGAGGAATAATGGGGCAGGAAAGGCTTAATAATGATCTTACCATTGCAGTGGATCCTACGGACAGTGGTACTGTTTATGTGGCCTGGGCCGACAATGCAGGCCCGAATTATACAATAAGGGTGCGCCGGAGTACGAACAGGGGCGCCGATTGGTCAGGTGACCTCATCACCATTGATAATGCTACTATGGCTGGCCTGGCAATTAACAGTGAAGGTGTAGTAGGGCTTATGTACCAGGAGCTCAACAACAACAATTGGGAAACGCATTTTCGCCGTACAACTGATTCGAGCGGAGTCAACTGGGACGATAATACCCTCTGTGTGACACCGTCGGCAGTGCCTGCAATAAGCTTTCAGCCATATTTAGGTGACTGGGCAAGAGTGGTATCGGTTGGCAAGGATTTCTATGGTGTATTTTGCGCTAATAACACCCCTGATCCCGCAAATTTCCCCAATGGTGTTTCTTTCAAGCGAAACCATACAACAACGGCTCCCTATACTCTTTTAGGAAATGATAACACAACCACAATTGGGGTGTCTATTGATCCTTTCTTTTTCCATATTGCCGAGGTGCCTGGCATGACCCTGATCATTGATAAAAGCAATTATGGATTTAGTGAGGTAGATACTTTAATGTCTGGCGGCGAGGCGATACTTCCACCGGCATCGGCCAGCTCACCGGCATTTTGGCTTTCATTCAGTGATTTCGCTATTGCCCCTGTTCTTACGGATATACAATTTGGCGGATTACCATCGGGAATGAGGCCGGTCAATCCCGCGGTGACTTCCTTACCAGGCAGTATATACCTGGTGGCCTATTATATGGAATTTGATGCGTCGACGGTTAGTACCTCGTCAGGCATATTCCCGCCCGCCGGTAATCTGCCAACAAAACTCATCCTCACAGCCACTTACACACCATCTTCGGGAGCGCCGTTATCGGCATCGGGAATTCTTGAACTGGCATCGGGGGCAGACCCATACTTTTTGAATGTAAACTCAAGCGCTTCCAATCCCGCATGTTTTAGCCAGGATTTAGGGGTTTTTATGCTCAACTCCACTGCTAAAAAACTTGCCGGAACATCCACGAGTTTAAATACGTCGACTCCTGACCCTAATACTTACATAACTGACCTTTTAACCGAACTCAATGGAAACGTTTCTACGGGTAATACGGCGTTAAATAATATAATCCCGCCCGACACTGATTTAAATTTGTATCCATACACCGGCTCGGGTACCGGCGACCCAAATTACGCCTTCGCAATTGCAAGAGTGCGACTAAATGGTAACACACCAGCTTCTGTAAGGGTATTTTTCAGATTGTTCATAACCTCAACCGGCGACACAGATTTCAGCACATCCATTTACAACGAGACTTTTCAACAGGGCGGAGGCACTATTCCAGCCAGTCAGTCGGGCTGTAGTTCATCTGATTCCGGTCCTGTAGCCAATGGCCAACAGACAACTACAGCGCAGCCCATTCCCTTGCTGGGAACCGCATCAGGAGATGTTATCACTATTCCATTTTTTGCTAATAACCGTGTTAGTGCACTGCCAATGACTGACCAGACCGATTGTGCAAATGTGCGGACAATTGCTGCGCCGTCGGGTGACGACACCAACTATGCATTTTTTGGATGCTATATAGATTATTTTAACGGTACGGTGAATGGAATGTCCATATGGGAGTTAATGCAAAGTCCCACTGCGCTCCATTGTTGCATAGTTGCTGAAATTTATTATCCGACAGTTCCTCCTCTTTCCGGCACCAGTTGTTACGACTCCAGTCAACTTGCGCAAAGAAACCTGGTGATCAGCTCATCTCCTAATCCGGGACTGGATAATTCCCGGAAGATCCCGTTGACCTTTGATGTACGCCCAACAAGCCAGGCGCTTGCGAACGTATACCCCGATGAATTGATGATTGACTGGGGGAAAGTACCCGCGGGAAGTATAGCCAATATTTACTGGCCGCAGGTACCTGCAGCAGACGTGCTGAACCTGGCTAAACGATACTACCCTTCGCCAATAGCATTAACCATGCAGGACAGTCATACGATACAATGTGCTATAAGCGAAAAAATTTCGTTCATACCCATTCCTGCCGGTGCAGCTGGAGGGCCTAATTTTGCAGGCCTGATAACCGTAAACCTGCCGGGGACTGTAAAAAAAGGGGACTTATATACGGCAATAGTTTATCGCCTTACTACCAGGTCTCATGAAGTGACAAACGATACTGCTTTTATATATGGCCGTTCTTTTTCGTGGAGGTATGTAGTGGGGTCTTTTCAAATAAATATCCCAGTAAGTACGAAAGAGCTCCTTATAGATAACGAAGAAAGGGCGTTGTCTATACTCAAATGGAAGTTGAGCAAAATGGCTACAAGCAACAGATGGTACAAGGTTATCCTGCGATATATTGAGGAGCTATATGGCAAAATAGAAGGTATGGGTGGTAATCCGGGCAAGGTAGGGCCCTCCAAAGGCGGGGGTATCATACACCTTCCCGGCGATACAGGTACAGGCGCCGGCACGGGCGCAGGCGGTACTGGCAAACTACCCGGAGCGGTACTTGCTTTCATGAAACATACAGGAAAAGTAGCAGGGCTTATTTATAATCATTTTGGAGATTTTGAAGGTTTTGTGCTGGAAGATATGGAAGCTGAAGAGCGGGTATTTTATTCCAGGGAAAAGGAAATAGAGATAATCGTTGAAAGGGCATGGCGCGAAAGAACGCTGGTTTGTGTACACAGGACTGATTTAGATAAAGTTTCTAAAATTATCCTGCTTACATCGGCAAAACCAATATGAGCTTAGCCTATCAGAGGTTAATTTTACTAGTAATTATATATAACCACTGGGCGTTACATCCAGCGCCCAGAATACCTATCAATAAACCCATCTCTTAAATAGATATTCATCATTTCATACTTCGAATATTGCCTTGAGTGCAATTTGTCTATCTCGACAAATGGATAGTTCTCATTCACAAAGTCAATACCCTCAGCCTTCTTATTGTCGATCAATAATTCACAAAGTTTATTGATTACGTCTGCTTTATTTGTCACTTGTGCCATAGCTATATGATATTTTGCGTCTATAATTGCCTTGAAACTACTTCACAATTATCGTCCAATCCTTAACCTTTGAATCAAATGCTATTGCTCTTGCACTACTGCTTGATGGCAGTAGATTAAAAACATGTTTACTATCCAGCCTGATGTAATTCAAATAATCTTCCTGCGCTTTTGACCCATTAAAGAACACATACTTTATGTTGGAGTATCGTTTAAAGAAACTACTGAAATCATTCGGTGTGCCGCTTTCGATATTACTGTCCAGACTTCCCTTTCTTTTACCATTTTCAAGGACATCCCATAGCGCAATCTTATTCTTCAATAACCAATCACAACGGCTTTTATAGCTATCCGGAAGTCCATTGAACAGTTGACCCATGATTTTCCAGAAACCGTTACGGGGGTTTGCGTAATATTCTCCCCTCCTAAGCGATTCATCCCCTGGTAGGGAACCTAAGATCAACACCACACAGTTCTCATTAACTATAGGCGGAAAGGCATTCTTATCTTGAGTCTCAGCTGGTTTTGGAGTCACCTTCTTTACGAAGTTCACTACTGGTTTTGTTTGAATGATTTTCGTAGTAGAATTTTTGATGGGTATAAAATACCAGGATGTATTAACTGATTTTCTTTCTGCAAGAACATAAGGTATCAAATGAAGGTCTTTGGACTCATCCAGGATACGTAACACATTCCGAATTGGCAGACCATTTCTATGGTCATTTGGGAAGATACCCTTCGATATAAACAATGGCATCATATCCTTGGCATGTATTTTACTCACAGAAGGATTGCGATTAAAATATTCGGATAGAATAGCATTAATTCTGTTGATGAAATCCAAATCCATAAGTATAATTCAGTCTTTTAATCCAATTAATTTGATAAGTTCCTTATCCTTGTCTTTAATAGAACTCTGTGTATATCATGAAAGATAGCCCGGTAGTGACGTTCTTCATCTGGCTCATACATTACTTCCATTCCGTTTATCATTACTATGATTTATGAGTACAGCCAATCGTTACTAGCCTGGCATCAAAACAATATTCCTGTTCGTTTAATGAAGCAGTGATTGTAAAAAACTCATCCATGAATCAAATGTAGTATAAATGCGGATTTTATATCGATGGGTTCGATAGGCTCAAAATGCAATTCCTTGCTAATGGGAGTTGATCCAGACGTTTTTCTGTCGTTGTTGAAGGAAATTGTATCTGTAGGCATTTATTCGCCCATTTTGCATACAGGGCGAGATTGAGCCAAAGGAACACTGCTCTTATGATAATCAATTATGGATGATGACGGTTCAGTTTACGATGCAATACTCTTTGTTTCTATCCCCTGTTTGGTGAGTAAAAGATAACAAGTTCCGGACGCAGAATAGGTGATCAGTTTCATTTTCCGTAATTTTTCCAGGTGTTCTTTTAATACCTCCCGTGTAACTTCTGCTTCCATAGAAATTGATTCAAAACTCACAAATCCTTTAGAGGGCGCTTTTTGTACGTATGATTTTATTATAGAAAAAACGCGATTTAATTCCTGCATATTTGTTTAAGTTAGCCTATTATTTAAAAATTATCAAAAACGATGGGACTTTAATATTTCCGCCGGTCAGGTTATCAACACCTCTTCCAGCATAAAGCGTCTTTTCTCTTTGAGCTTATTGAAATGTGATGGTGTCAGCCCTGTCACTTTCTTGAACTGAGTGGAAAGATGTGCAACGCTGCTATAATGCATCAGATATGCAATTTCGGTTAAGTTAAGTTCGTCATACACCAGCAATTCTTTTACACGTTCAATTTTGTGAGCGATAATAAATTTTTCAATGGTAATACCCTGTACTTCTGAAAAAAGATTTGCCAGATAAGTATAGTCATGGTGTAGCTGCTGGCTTAAGAACTCAGAAAAATTGATTTTCAATGGTTCCTCTGTATAGTGTACCTGCTCAATGATAACATTTTTTATCTTCTCTATCAGCACACTCTTTTTGTCATCCATTAATTCCAGACCAGATTTCAATAGTGCGTCTTTGATCTGGTCATGCTGATTAGCAGAAATATCCCCTATGATTTCTGCCTCGCCTAACTCCACTGAAGTATAATCTAACCCCAACTTTGTCAGTTCAAATTTTACTACCATTTGGCAGCGAAGGCAAACCATATTTTTTATATACAGTTTCAAAGATTTGTTTATTGAAGATGCTACTCAATGCGCTCTTATAATTAGGTAAAGCCAACATGTAACCTTACTGTATTGATTGAGATAAAGGAAAATAAATTTCCTAGGGAAGGAATATCTCTTTTTGTTAACTGCTTAAAGTTTAAATCACATGTAAGGTAGGCTTAATAATCTGAATACATCTAAAATCCTATAAAGTTCAAAACATGAACGGGTATTATAAAAATCCTTTACAATTTCTTGAATTGCACCTACATGTTAATTTGCCATCGTGATGTGTCGGGCCGTAATTGCAGGTAAGCTCTTCGCCTTTTTCAATATCACACAAAGCGTAAAACTCCACCTGGCTATAAGCTACACGCATATAAGTATTAGGATCGCATGAATGGTTGATATATTTTAGCTCATTGGAATAGTCAGTAGCATCAAGCGCTCTGCCATCCCCAAATTCAACTATAGAAACACGCTTTGCGTTTTTAGCCTTTTTTCTCGCCAGCCTTAATGAGATAATCTCACCTTGCAAATTACCTATCTTTTTCCTTGCGCTAATTTTTTCAAGAGCAAAACTGCCAGTTCCATCTATTGAGCTTGGTTTATTTTCGATTAAAAATCTTATTGCCATATTTGACACTCCATTAGTGCAAATTACAAAACGCCACTGTAGCAAGTGGCGTTTCTTTTTTCAAGGCTTAGTCCATCAGATAATAGGTGCTTGATCGTACCTTGCAGTTGTGATGTGCAGCTCTTAGTATGTAAATAATAAGTAGTATATTCGCATATGGCAAAAGCAGAAAAGAAAGCCACGGAAAGAAACAAACTCCTCAGATAAGATGAAAAGCTGACTGTTAAAGGCTCTATCATGGATATTATGAACGCAGCTATGATGCAGGCTAAAAGAAAAGAATTAGAACGTAAGGTGGATTTAGAAAATAAAGTGGACGCTGCCAACTCAAGAAAGAAACCGTAAACATCAAGGTTCGACCAGTCCACAGCCACTCATTCAGATGGGTGGTTTTTGTATTTTATGGGGTTGTTTGTAAATGAGTATAGTTATCAAATCGTCAAATATTCAACTTACAATCATTCAAGTATTTATAACTATAAGATGACTTTTGAATTGGTATAGACCTTACATTTGCCGAAATATCGTGTAGTAGATTGTGTAATTGAAAAATCTGTGAAAATGCAAGTGAAGAAATCAAATAGCAAAAGTGTAGTGGCAAAGGGTGGAACAATTAAGAAAACAAAAGAAATTATTGCAGCACCCGAAAATATAACTGCCTCTAAAAAGATAATTCCTACCCCTAAAGCAAATACAAATCCTGCCCAGGCTCAGAAAGAACCAGTATTTCGCTACAGCGATATAGAACTGAATGTGTTCATGGAATTGATCAATGAGCGCCTTGAAGTAGCCAAGCAGGAATTACTTTTTCAGCAGGGGCAAATGAGCGGCAGGGATTCGAGTGGTACAGAAGGTAGTTCTGATCTCAGGCTTAGCCTTGAAGATGGTAGCGGCGCTATGGATCGTGAGCAACTAAGCCATCTTACCAGCAGGCAATTACAATACATCAGCAACCTTGAGAAAGCTATAATCCGCATCAGAAATAAAACCTATGGTGTCTGCAGGGAAACAGGTAAATTAATAGATAAGGCCCGGCTTCGAGCTGTACCCCATGCTACATTAAGCATTGAAGCCAAAAATAATGCTCAGGGCAAAAAGTAAAGATGAATGTCGATTTTTCTTTTCAGCATTAAGACCGCGAAGGCAAAATATACAAGGGTTTAATTAGACGGATGCAGATGATATGCCTTCATTTTACTAAGTCTTTATTTTATAAATTACTTGCTTAAACTAAGGAAAAAAGCAATAGAGGCAACAAACATCAACACTGTAATAAATATACCCAGTGAATTAGTAAGCCAAGAATTATTATATTTCCCTATAATTTTTCTATTATTGGGAGTGTAAAGTAAACTGTGTCAGGTCCTTCATCATGTGTTAGGCGGGCATGCCCGCCTAACACATGATGAATATAAAATTTTTAAAAGAGCTCCGGCATCCTCCCCTCAAACATAAT